>Ga0154402_132_pt1 | contig 60467 bp, 47 predicted proteins | sample RifGroB2_FD_115906 | JGI IMG/M metagenome (GOLD analysis project Ga0154402, IMG submission 115906) | Elusimicrobia bacterium GWB2_63_22 | reverse complement strand
CTACCCGTCATAGCCTTGGTGGTCTGTTACACCGCCAACTAGCTGATAGGACTTAAACTCCTCCTCGAACGACCCTTGCGGGCCTTTCATCCCCTCCAGATGCCTGGAGAGGATTGTATGGGGTATTAGCCAAACTTTCGCTTGGTTGTCTCCCATTCGAGGGCAGATTGTTTAAGCGTTACTCACCCGTCTGCCGCTAAGAGCGCGATACTCTGCCACTCTTCGCTCGACTTGCATGTGTTAGGCACGCCGCCAGCGTTAACTCTGAGCCAGGATCAAACTCTCCAAAAAATCCGTAACAGCTCATAGTAAACATTTCTGTTTACCATTTACTATTAGCATTTACGGAGAAGTTCTAATTAGCTCTATTACTATTGTTCTAACCAACTTGGTTATCACACCTTAGGTAATTGCTTTGTGTTCATTACACCATCAACATGTTCCGCAGGTTCCGCCAAAAGTTCAGACAGGTTTTAAGGCCTGGCCTCTTCTGGCTTTCCCCGTTTCGCACGTTCAGGGTGCCCATTCATACATAATTTTTTAGAGAGCAAACCTTATTCCCGTTTCGTGGATTGCACTCCACAGGTAGAAGGTCGTTTGTTACGGTCGCGGCTTGTGTTCGCTACCGTAAGTAAATCTTATCACAAAACTGCGAACCATGTCAACTATTTTATTTTACGTCGGAGAACTTGTTTTTTGAGATGTTGCTTTTCAAAAAACTTTTTTGTTTCGCACTGTTGTTTATTGCTTTTAAAGATCGTTGTTGCTGGGTTTGGTTCGCGCCCTTTGTGGGGGGCTGTTTCCGACAACATGATTAGTATAGCACAAATAAAAAAATCCTGTCAACAATTATTTTTCACGACGGAGAAACAACCGCAGCACGACGAGAAATATCTTATATAATTATTTTTACTCACGCAATACCGAGGGGCTTGAGACAGGGGTGTGGGTTCGACAGGTCGTCTCGGAGGCCGAGGCTTGCGTAAGCGACGAGGCCGAGAGACGAGGCGCGCGCACGGTGTGCGCGACGCCGTGCCTGGCGGGCCCACACCCCTGGCTCAAGCCCTGGCGCCCGGGCAAAGAGCCTAACCAGTCCTTCCTGGCTTTTTTGTGGAATATATATTTATATTTATAAATATAATTATATGTAATACTAGATTTCATCAAAAAGAGGGTGTTTTTGGTGGAAATAACGGCAAATTATGTATAATCCAAAACAGTATTATAAAGCTAGCCGGAGGCATATGAGCATACACCATAACCATCCCAAGGGCCTGTTCCTGCTGTTCTTCGTAGAGATGTGGGAACGCTTTTCCTACTACGGCATGCGCGCCCTGCTCATGCTCTACATGGTCAAGTACCTCATGTTCTCCACCGAGAAATCAGCCCAGGTCTACGGCTGGTACACCGGCCTGGTCTACCTCACCCCCCTGCTCGGCGGCTACATCGCCGACCGCTACCTCGGCCAACGTCGGGCGATCGTAATTGGCGGCACGCTGATGGCCCTCGGCCATTTCGCCATGGCCTTCCCCCCGCTGCCGTTCTTCTTCGGCGCCATGATCCTGCTCATCATGGGCAACGGCTTCTTCAAACCTAACATCTCGACGGTAGTCGGCTCCCTTTACGAGGAGAACGACCCCCGCCGCGACGCCGGGTTCACCATCTTCTACATGGGCATCAACCTCGGCGCCATGTTCTCCCCGCTCATCTGCAGCACGCTGGGCGAGAAAGTGGGCTGGCATTACGGCTTCGGCGCCGCCGGCGTGGGCATGGTGCTGGGCCTGGCCATGTACCTGTGGGGCAACAAGGCCCTGCTCGGCGACAAGATGATGAAGCCCTCCACCCCGCAGACCAACTACTGGGTGCCTATAGCCATGGTCACCGCCATGGTGGCCTTTCTCGTCGGGAGCGCCCTGCAGATGAACGGCTACAATATCACCGGCCTGGTCCCCAACTGGGTCTACGGCCTGGCCGCCGTGCTGGTCCTTATCGGCATGGCCTACGCCTACGCCAACAAGCCCTCCAAGTCCACGCTCACGCAGGTGGAGAAGCAGCGCCTGGCCGTGATCTTCATCATGGTGTTCTTCTCCATCTTCTTCTGGTCCGCCTTCGAGCAGGCCGGCTCCTCGCTGACGCTGTTCGCCGACGCCGAGACCAACCGCGCCATCCACATGTTCGGACGTGAATTCAGGGTGCCCGCCGGCTGGTTCCAGTCCCTCAACCCGTTCTTCATCGTGCTGCTGGCCCCGTTCTTCTCCAAGATGTGGATCAGCCTCGGCGAGACCGGCCGCGAGCCGTCGAGCCCCATAAAGTTCGCCATCGGCCTGGGCCTGCTGGCCATCGGCTTCGTGGTGATGATCGCCGCCGCGGCCTCGTACCAGAAGTACGGCCCGGTCAGCATGCTGTGGCTGGTGGGCGCGTACTTCTTCCACACCCTGGGCGAACTGTGCCTGTCCCCCGTCGGGCTGTCGCTGGTGACCAAGCTGGCGCCGGCGCAGTTCGGCTCGCTCATGATGGGCGTCTGGTTCCTGTCCAGCGTGGCGGCCGGCTTTGTGGGCGGCTTCTTCGCCGGCAACTACGACACCGTCAACCACATGACCTTCTACATGATCCCCACGGCCACCGGCCTGGGCGCCGCGGCCCTGCTGCTGCTCATGACCCCGAAGATCCGCAAGTGGATGCACGGCGTGCACTGACGCCGGGAAGCAAAAAAACAAGAACGCCCGGGAGGTCCCGGGCGTTCTTATTTTGCAGCGGCGGAGCTAGAAGGGGTCCCCTCATAAAACGAAAAGAATATTACGCTAAGGGCGAACTAACGGCCGCAGCGGCCTGAATTTCCCTGCACCGCCCCTGGCGCTGCTGCGCCAGAGGTAGTCGTCGGTCAAGCTGATGTGCTCCCAGCCCAGCGGTGACAGATACTGCAGCAGCGTAGCATCAATCGGCCGTGCACGGTCGTGTAGCGTATTCGTAGCGCGTTCGTTGGGTTGTGTTAAGATTTCGGGTGTAAATTGAAGGAAGCATGGGCATCTAGTAGACTTAATGTATCGAGCAGAAAGACTACGGAGGATACCCATGCTTACCAATAGTGACAATATTGAAAAAATAGACTATCGTCAAGGTGCTTTCAGTCGTACCCCATCAGCAAACGAAATGATAGAACGGCTAAGGGGTTTAACGGGTGCTCAGGGGCCGCTTTTAAAAACACAACAAATCGTGCATCAAGGCTTCTTAGCGGCCTCAATTCTCAAAACTCCTTAGTTATGCGACACTCGGCCAAACAGGCGCATTCCGAGTGGGAGCCCGTTTCCAAAAGTCTTTCGCAAAGCTATATCCTTCTGCATGGACTTTTGCGAGAGAATAAAAGGATTACGATGAAAATCGGCCATGCACGGGGTTCAACACTGGACCAGAACCTTGATTTGCAGCTGTGCGTACGCTTTTTCCCGTTTTCTGAGGGGACCCCTAGAAGGTATACACAAAGCCGGCCGTCAGGCCGGTGCCGTAAAACCGCAGCCCGCCGCCCATGGACCTGTAGCCCTCGGCCAGGGAGTGAAAGCGCCAGTTGGAATTGGCGAACTGCCACTCATAGCCAAGGCCCAGGTTCCAGGCCGGGTGCCAGCCTTTCAGCGGGGCGTTAAAATCGGACTTGTCCCCGGGACCGGAGAACAAATGCGACGAGACCCCGCTCCGCAGCAGCACGTAGCGCGTATGCGGCGTACCTAAGGGGATCAGGGCAAGTTCTATGCCGGCGGGGATCTCGAGGTGGGAGAAATGCGCGCGGGTGCCGTCCAGCCGGTCCTGGCCGATCCTGTTGTATTTAACGCCGGCGTAATAGCGCACCCAGGAGAACAGGTGGCCGCCGACGAGCAGCTTGGGACCGAGGGTGGTAGTCTCGGTCTTGGTCCGCCCGCCCCCGGTGTCAATTATCATGGTGTCACTCACCAGCGCCAGCGCGGCGTAGCGTGCCTTGCGCGGCCGGCGCGCGCCGTTGCCGTCGGGCACGTACTTTACCTGGCCGCCCTGCGGGGCGGGCTGGTCCGACCTTATGAAGTTGAGGAATTCTTTTTTTTCTTTGTCGCCCCAGGCGGCCTGCCGGCGCAGGTCCGGCAGTCCGGCGCAGACCCCGTTGGCGGCAAGGCCGGCCAGCAGCAGAAAAGTGAATAATGTCTTTCTCATCGTGTTTAAGCCTTTTATATAATACCTTAATCGCAAAATGACCGCAAAAACACTCCTACTGGCGGCGCTGCTGGCCCCGGCGCTGCTGCCGGGCCCGGCCGGGGCCGTGGCCATAGCGGACGCCCGGGCGGCCGTGGTAAAAGAGACGCTCACTTTTCTCAACACCCCGTACCTGTGGGGCGGCATGCACCCCGACACCGGCATGGACTGCTCCGCTTTCGCCCGACTGGTCTACGCCAAGGCCGGCCTGCGCCTGCCCCGGGTTTCGGGAGAGCAGTACGCGCAGAGCCTCTACCTCGCCCCCTCCGCCGTGCAGCCCGGCGACCTTATTTTTTTCGCCATGAAACGCCCCGGCACGGCCAAGGTGGACCATGTCGGCATCTACGTGGGCAAGGGCTTCTTCGTGCACGCCTCGTTCAGCAACGGCGTGCACATAGACTCGGTGGCCAACCCGTATTATTACGCGCGGCTGGTCAGCCTGCGCAAGTACCGCGGTTTTTGATCAGGACGGACAGGAGAACAAGATGAACGAACCCCAGCACCCGGTCATGCTCTTCGCAGAACCCACCCCCATGGGCCTCATAGGCCTGGCGGTGGGCTGCGCCGCCCTGACGCCTATCGCCTTCGGCGTAACGCTTACGCCCGCGGCGCTAAAGACGGCCGCCATGCTGTGCCTGCTCTTCGGCGGCGGCTGCCAGTTCCTCGCCGGCGTAATGAGCCTGGCCAACAAGAACCTCTACGGCGGCACGCTGTTCACCGCCTTCGCCTTCAACTGGGTCATGAACTGGTGGCTGCTCACCTCTATCGCCGGGGGCGTTATGCCGGACCACTCGGTGCTGCTGGCGACGGACGCCTGCTTCCTGCTGATCTTCCTGGCCATGACCTACGGCTTCGGCTTCTTCAGCGGGCTGCTGTTCGCTTTTCTGCTGGTGATAGACCTGATGTACGCCTTCAAGATCATCGCCGCCCTAACCGGCACGGCGGCGCTGGGCCTGCCCATAGCGGTGCTCACGGTCGTCCTCGGCCTGCTGGCCCTGTGGATAGCGTTCGCACTGCTGCTCAACCCGGTGGCCGGGCGCCGGCTGTTCTGGTTCCCCGGCCCGGTGTTCCGCGCCGCGCTGCCCCAGCCCAAATGAACGGCGGCGGCCTTGACGCTTTTTTAAAAGAACTCTCCGGGCAGCTGGACCTGTCCAAGGCCTGTGTCTCCATAGTAGACCTGCGGAGCGCCGAGCCGCAGCGGAGCGGCTGGCGCGATACGGAGATAAAACCCGCCGCCAGCGTTATAAAGCTCGCCCTGATGGCCGGCGCCTGGCAGGCCGCCGCCAGCGGCGTGCCGTTCTCGTCGGAGATACAGATAAAACAGAATAACTGGACCGGCACCTGGGACCCGCAGCACGACGGGATAAAGGACCCCAACCCGCCCCTAAAGGTGGGCGAGACCTGGACGCTGGAGAAGCTGACGGAAGTGATGATCCGCCGCAGCGACAATGTGGCCACCAACACGCTGATAGATTTCCTGGGCCGCAAGAACGTGACGGATTTCGTGCAGGGCGCGGGCCTGGCCAATACCCACGTGCGCCACAAGCTCTCCAGCGGCAGCGACGTGGACGATCCGGAAAATACCGGCTACAACCAGATGCCGGCGCGCGACGCGGCCACGCTGCTGGCGCTGGTGGCGCGGGGCCGCCTGGTCAGCCCCGAAGCCTCGCAGGCCATGTACGACCTGCTGGCCGGCCAGCTGGACCGCGAGCTGATAGCCGGGGCCCTGCCGGGCGACGCGGCCTACGCCGGCAAGACCGGAAAACTTTCCTCCGCCCGCAACGACGCCGCCATAGTGCGCGGCCCGGGCCGCGAATATGTGCTGGTGGTCTATACGCAGCTGCCCGCCCCGCAGGGCCGGCCGCTGATACAGTCCGTAACGAGGGCTGTGGACGAGTATTTCAGGAAGAACTGAATTGGCTACATCAGGCACCAGGTCAGGAGGATGGCCATGCCGACGGTGAGGGAGGCGTCCAGCACGCCGGCGGCCACGTTGCCGTTACCCTTTAAGATCTCGCCGCGGAACGTGGCGCCCGGCAGCAGCACAAAGTCCGCCGCCGCGCGAAAAACCGTTATGCCCAGCGCCCCGGCCGCGTAATAGGCGGCCGTATCTACCACGCTGCGGCCCCAGCCGAGAAAAGGCCCCGAGAGGGCCGACCAGGCGATGAGCCCGAACCCGGCGATCATGCCGGCCGCGCTCAACGCCGCCGCGGTATTGCCTTTATCCAGCTCCCCGCCCAGGTCGAACCCGGAGGCTTTAAAATAGACCGTCACCGCGGCGCCCAGCAGCAGCTGCCCGAGCAGCCAGAAAGAGAGCATTACCATTACCCCGCCGTTGTCGCCCCAGGAGGCGCCCAGTATCACCAGACCCAGCGCCGTCTCGTGCGCCGCGCGCAGCAGCCCCGCGCCCAGCGAGCCCCCGGCCACCCTCTTCTCCAGCCGCAGCCGCCCGAGGTAGGTTTTATCGGCCGCCCAGATAGAGGCGTTGAGCAGCACCACGGCCAGCGCCCCGAAACCCAGCGCCACGGCCGCGCCCTCGAGGAAGGAGTCGGACGCCCAGGAGATGGGCCCGCCCAGCGAAAGTATTACCGCCAGGAAATAGCCGCCGGCGCCCGCGGCCTCCGCCGGGCTCCCGGCGGCCAGCGGCGCGGCACCGGACTTTTTTGCGGCCGGGTTCAGCGCGTAAACCAGGCGCGCCAGCCAGCACAGCGCCAGGGCGGCCAGGCCGTAGCCCAGCGATCTCAGGATGTCGATTAAAGTTTCAGTCATACAGCCGCTCCTTGTGACCGCGCGCCGAGCCGCGACACCAGCGTCTTGGCCAGCTGCGGGTAGAAGTACAGGTCATGCGCCCCGACGGGGGTGAACAGCGCCCCGCCGAACCGCGCCTTGAAAGCCGAGAATTTGGCGTAGGGGTGGTGCGGCTGGTCCGTGGGCGCCGCGCCGTAAAGGTCGTAGCAGCCGCAGCCCTTGTCGCGCGCGTCGCGCATGATGCGCCAGTGCATGGCGTAGCTGGCCATGGTCCCCCGCAGAAAAGGCGACGTGCCGCCGTAAAGGTAGGTGGCCCTGCCGCCGAAGAACACCGCCACCGCGGCGGCGGCCGGCATGCCCTGGTAGGTGGCCAGGTAGATCCGCGCCAGGCCCGCGGGCCCCAGCGCGGCCATGAGCCGCCTGAAAAAAACCACCGGCTCTCCGGAAAATTTGTGGCGCGCGCAGGTGAGTTCGAACAGCTCGTGAAAGTCCCCGGTCAGGTCGTCGCCGGGCGTGGAGACCACCTGCACGCCCTTGCGCTCGGCCAGGCGCACGTTGTAGCGGCCTTTCTGCGTCATGCGGGCCAGCAGGCCGGCGTCGTCGGCGCCGAGGTCCACCAGCAGCGTGGGCGTGGGCACCAGGTCCAGCGGCGCGCGCAGCAGCCCGCCGAAAAATTCCGGCTTCACGCCGATAAACGGCTCGAGCCTGGCCAGCGGCGCGCCGGTGCGGGCGGCTATGGCGCCCAGGCGCTCACGCAGCAGCGCAAAACAGGCCGCGGCTTTAAACGGGTCGTGCCAGGGCAGCACCGGGCCGTGCGGCATGGCCAGCGGCGACACGCCCAGCGTGGTCTCCACCCGGTAGGCCAGCGTCCCCGCCGCCAGCTCCCCCCCGTCGAAGATCCCGAGCCGCTCCACCTTGGCGCCCTCGGCTTCCTTTAAGTCGCCCCACTCCCAGCTCTGCATGAAGCCGGAGCCGCCGGTTGCGCGCACCAGGTCGTTCCAGACCTTGAAATGTTCTTTTTTGAGCGGCGCGATCTTCATCAGCGGTCCAGCATCCCTTCGAGCACGGCCTTCATCGGGTCGGCCGGGCTGGTCTGGGCGCTCTTGGCGCGCAGCATGGCCGTCACAAAGCTGTCCAGCCAGTCGTTGGCGGGTATCTGCTCGTAAACAGCGGCGGCCCCCTCCCGGTAAGGATAGGAGAACAGCACGCCGTGCCTGTTGACCAGCACTATCCCGGAATTCTCCGCCAGGTACAGCCCCGGCGACAGGCGCAGCCAGCCGGCCGGTATTTCCGGGGCGGCCGGCACCGCGCTCGCCACCTGCAGGCGGGCGGAGGCGAGGTCCAGCGAACCGCGCAGGTTCTCTATGTTCCTGGCCTCGTTCACGTTGGCGCGGACCTCCGCAAAGGCCGGCGCCGCGGGCTTGGCCCAGGCCAGCCACCTGTTGTAGGCCGCCAGCGCCTTGTCGGCGGCCTTGAGGTGCATCTCAATGGCGCCGAGGGCCGACTGGATGGCGGTCTGCTCGGGGTAGAAGTCAAACAGCGGCTCCGGCCGGAATTTTTCCAGCAGCGAGAACCTGTCCGGCCTGGCGTTGATCAGCCAGCCCTGCTGCCCCGGCGCCAGGAACAGCTCGCCGGCCTTGGAGACGAACGAGTCGTCGCTGAGGGCGAAATAAAGCCGGTCCTCTTTTACCTCACCCGACCCGGCGGGGGTGTCCGGGGCCTTGTAGCGCACGAACTGCGCCGGCCGCACCCGGCCTCCGGAATGCAGCGTATCCAGGATGGCGGCGCCCTGGAACACCTTGTCGTGGAAAGGCGAGCGGGTGGTCTGTATGAACAGGTTAAAATCCATCTCGCTGCCGCCGGAGCTGTGGCGGCTGCTGTGGTAGCCGCCCTTGGCGTAGGCGTTGTCCGGGTAGGCCATGTTCACAAAGACCAGCACGGTCATGAGCATGGCGAAGACCTGCCAGGCGCGGTCCGCGCGCGGCACGGCGCCCGCCAGCAGTTCCGGCAGCCTCTGCCGGAGCAGCCGTATCTCCTCGAGCGCCAGGCCGGGCAGGGCGGCGGCGCTTTTTTCCAGCTCCGCCAGGAACAGTTCCCAGTCCATGTCCCGCAGGCTGCCCATCAGCCGCACTTCCCATTCGGAGGAAAGCTGCGGCCAGACAAGATTTTCAGCGCCGGGGACGCCGGACAGAAGCCGCCGGGCCGCCGCGGAATCGGCGAAGTCGGCCATGGCGCTGCCGCCGGGGCGGCCGGGTTCCTGCATGTTGATCAGGCAGAGCAGGTCGCCGGGTTTTTTTATCACCACGCTGAGCGGCAGGCCGCGCTCCAGGCTGGAAACGCGCAGCCGCAGCGCGGCGCCGAAAGCCTCCCGGCCCAGCCGGGCGCCGGCCCCGAGGGTCAGCGCTCCCAGCTCCGCGTCCTTCAGCGGGCGCGGCGAGGCCAGGAACATGCCCCAGTCGCCGTAGCCGTGCGCGGAGAAAGAAGGGATGGAGACGCGCAGCGGCCGCGGGTAGAGGCGGGCGGAGGCCAGCGTGCGGTAGATGGCCCAGAAGGCGGCGGGGAAGCGGTCCGGCGAGACGGCGTTCATGGCAAAAAGCCCGCCGGGGCGCAGCCGGGCGCGCAGGCCGGAAAAGAACGAGCGCGTAAAAAGCGAGCAGCCTTCCAGGTCCTCGGGGAAAGTGAAGTCGGCCAGCGCCAGGTCGAAAGAGTCCGTGGAACCGGCCAGGTGCAGGCGGGCGTCGCGCGCCAGCACTTTCACCCGCGGGTCGTCCAGCGAGCCGCCGTTGAAGTCCCGGAACTCCCCGCGCGCCAGCCCGAGCACGTCCGGATCGTAGTCCACCAGCTCCGCCCGGCGCACCGGCCCGGCCAGCAGCCGCTTCAGCGCCAGCCCGTCGCCGCCGCCCAGCACCAGCGCGTCCAGGCTCCGCCCGCAGCGCGCGCGGGCGAGCTCCAGCGCCGGCAGGGCCAGCGCCTCGTGGTAGACCGCCTCGTCGCGGCTGTCGAACTGCAGGCTGCCGTCTATGTAGAAAGCCCGGCCGCCCGGCACTTCCCGGACCTCAAGCCTGTGCGTTCCCATCGGGGTCCCCTTTTAACCTGTAGAAAAGATAGACCGCCAGCGCCGGCAGCAGCGGCAGCGCGCAGGCGGCCAGCAACCCGCTCATGTTATGCGGGTGCGGCGCGTACCCCGCGTAATGCGAGAAGCTTATGATGTTAAGAAAAAGCAGCGTAGCGCCGCCGGCGGCCGCGGGCTTGTCGGACCAGCGCGACGCGGGGAAGAACCGGGAGGCCGCCTCGGCCAGGGCCGGGCCGGCCAGCAGGCCGTAGAGCGCGTATTCCCAGTAGGGGCCGCCCAGGCCCCTGAACTTCACCGCCAGCACGCCGGCGGCGCAGGCCGCCGGCAGGGCCGTAGCCAGCAGGCCGGGGTGCGCCCCGCGCATGTAGGCTATATAGATCAGCAGGCCGGGGATCATGGCGGCCAGCAGGTACTCGGCCCCCACGTCAAAAACGTTCAGCACGCCGCCCGCTATCGGTATTATGAACAGGCTGGCGAAGGCGATGGCCACCAGGTGGCCGGCCACCTCGCTCAGTTTAGCGCCCCGGCGCGGCCGCGGCGGCAGGAAATTAAATTCGGCCGGCCGGACCACCAGGCCGTCGTAGGCCTCGTAATAATCGGCGTCCGGCTCTTTCCAGATCTCTATGGCCAGGTTGCGGCGGCGGGACTTGTCGTAATAGTCCCAGGTAAGTTTTACTACGGTGTTCCCCTCGTCGTCCTCGGCGGGGCCCCGGCTCTCTCCGTCGAAAGTAAAATCCACCCCGCCCAGGCGCACGGCGGCCGGGGCCTCGGGCAGCGAATCCTGATCCTGGAAAGCGCGCCAGTCCCCGGCGCCGGCGGCGTACTCCACGCTGCCGACGGAGGTCTGCTCGGTGCAGATCCAGGCCTCTTCGGTCCGGCCTTCCTTATTCTCGCGGGACAGCAGCAGGTAGCGCTCCCCGCCGCCGTCGGCGGAAAGCTCCCACTGGATCTCGCTGTAGTCGGAGGAGCCTTTATAGACGTCCCGGTCCGTAACTTCCCAGTCCCGGGAATTCCAGCGCACCCAGTCGCCCGGGCGCAGATCTTCCAGTTTTTTCATTTCCTATTCCATAATAACAAAAAGCGGGCCGGGCCTGCGCTCGCGCGCGGCCTGCGCGCTATTTCCTATAATATACCTACGCCATGCTTAATGAAATTGAACGCCGCCGCACTTTCGCCATCATCTCCCACCCTGACGCGGGCAAGACCACGCTGACGGAGAAAATGCTGCTTTACGGCGGCGCCCTGCACCTGGCCGGCACCGTGACCGCCCGCAAGAACCAGCGCGCCACCGCCTCCGACTGGATGGAGCTGGAGAAGAAGCGCGGCATTTCCATCAGCTCCACGGTGCTGCAGTTCGACTACGCCGGCTACAAGATCAACCTGCTCGACACCCCCGGCCACCGCGATTTCTCCGAGGACACCTACCGCGTGCTCACCGCCGTGGACGCCGCCGTGATGGTGATAGACGGCGGCAAAGGCATAGAGGCCCAGACGCTCAAGCTCTTCGAGGTCTGCCGCCGCCGCCACATCCCCATTTTCACGTTCATCAACAAGATGGACCGCCCCTCCCGCGAGCCGCTGGAGCTGATAGACGAGCTGGAGAAGGTGCTCGGCCTCAAACCGTTCCCGGTCAACTGGCCCATGGGCAACGGCAAGGATTTCAAGGGCGTCTACGACCGCATGACGCGGCAGGCCCACCTGTTCGAGCGCACGCCGGGCGGCGCCTACAAGGCCGGCGTGGAGACGGCCGGCCTGGAAGACCCCCACATAAAAGAAAAGCTGGACGCCGTCAGCTACAGGAATTTTATTGAGGAAGTGGGCATGCTCGAGTTGGCCGGCACAGCCTACGACCAGGAGGCCGTGCTCTCCGGCGAGACTACGCCCGTGTTCTTCGGCAGCGCGGTCAACAATTTCGGCATCCAGCTCATGCTCGACGGCTTTGTGGAGCACTCGGCCCCGCCCGGCCCCCGCGACGCCACCAGGGGCTCTATCGCCCCCGCCACCAAGGACTTTTCGGGCTTCATCTTCAAGATCCAGGGCAACATGAACCCGCGCCACCGCGACAAGGTGGCCTTCGTGCGGGTCTGCTCGGGCAAGTTCACGCGCGACATGAACGTGCACCACATGGGCGACGGCCGCATGGTGCGGCTGTCCAACTCCAACAAGCTTTTCGGCCAGGACCGCGAGACCGTGGACGAGGCGTACCCGGGCGACATCGTGGGCCTGGTGGGCCACCAGGATTTCAAGATCGGCGACACGCTGACCGAAAACCCGGGCATAGTGTTCAACGAGATCCCCCGCTTCCCGCCGGAATGCTTCACCTACCTCTCCAACCCGGTGCCGTCCAAGTTCAAGCCGTTCCGGACCGGCCTGGAGCAGCTGATCCTCGAGGGCGTGGTGCAGCAGTTCCAGGTAAAGGACGCGCCGAGCTCCACCCCGCTGCTGGCGGCCGTAGGCCCGCTGCAGTTCGAGGTGACCCAGTACCGGCTGGAGGCCGAGTACGGCGTTAAATCCGTGATAGAGCCGGCGCCGTGGCAGTTCGTGCGCTGGCTGGACGCCGACAGTGTCGCGCAGCTGGCCTCGGGCGCCGTGCACCTGGGCGACAACGTGCGCCTGGGCTCGGACTCCGAAGGCAACCCGGTGATCTTCTTCCCCACCCCCTGGGCGATGAAATACTTCAGCGACACCAACAAGAAAATAAACCTCTCCGAACTCCCGCTCCGGCCCCAGGCGGCCTGAGCGCCGCGAGCCATGAACGCAAACACTCCCAACCCCGCCGGCAGCGCCCCCGCCATAGCGGTCATCGGCGGCGGCCCGGCCGGCCTGATGGCCGCCGGCCGCGCCGGGGAACTGGGCGCGCAGGTGACGCTGATAGAAAAAAATACGCGGCCGGGCAGGAAGCTGCTCATCACCGGCGGCGGCCGCTGCAACGTCACAAACAGCGCCGGCCTGAAAGAATTCATCGCGGCCTTCGGCCGGAACGGCAAATTCCTCTACCGGGCCTTCAGCGTTTTCTCCCCCGAGAACCTTATAGGCTTTCTTAAATCCTTCGGCGTGCCCGTGCGCACGGACCCCGACGGCAAAGTCTTCCCCGCCGACGACCAGTCGCAGAGCGTGCTGGACGCGCTGAACTGCTACGTCAGCCGCGGCAAGGCCCGCACCTTTTTCGGCGCGCAGGCGGCGGGCCTCCTGCGCAGCGGCGCGGCCGGCATAGTGGGCGTAAAGCTGGCCGACGGCGGCGTGGTGCGCTGCCGGAAGGTGATCATCGCCGCCGGCGGCCTGTCCTACCCGGGCACCGGCTCCACCGGCGACGGCTATGCCCTGGCCAAAGAATGCGGGCATACCGTAACCCCGCTCCGGCCCGGCCTGACGGCCCTGGAATCCGACGAGCCGTTCATCAAGGACCTGCAGGGCCTGACCCTGCAGGACATTAAAATTTCGGTTTTCATAGACGGCAAGGAGGCGGCCGCGGAAAGAGGCGACCTGCTGTTCACCCATTTCGGCGTCTCGGGCCCCAAGCTGCTCATCCTGAGCGGCCACGCCGTGGACGCCCTGGCCGCGGGCGCCAAGGCGGAGCTCTCCCTGAACCTGGCCCCGGACCGCAGCGCCGCCGGGCTGGCGGGGGACATTCAAACTTATTTCGCCGCCAACGGCGCCAAGCAGTTCGCCAGCTACGTTAAAGCGTCCGTGCCGCATTCGCTGGCCCCGGTGTTCGAGCGCCTGGCCGGCATAGACCGCACCCGGCAGTGCGCCTCCATAACCGGCGCCGAGCGCCGCCGGATAGCGGAGCTGCTGGGGAGCTTCAGGATAAACCTCACCAGGCCGCGCCCGCTGCGGGAAGCCACCGTCACCCGGGGCGGCGTGAACCTTAAAGAGGTGGACCCGCAGACCATGGAGTCGCGCCTGGTGCCCGGCCTTTATTTCTGCGGCGAGGTGCTGGACCTGGACGGCCTTACCGGCGGCTACAACCTGCAGGAGGCCTTTTCCACCGGCTACCTCGCCGGCCAGGCCGCCGCGGAGAGTGTGCTATAATATTTTGAATTTCAGCCTGGGGAGAGAATGAAAGTCCTGCTAGTTAAGCCCGGCATCGCGCTGGGAGACCATATCCAGCCGCCTCTCGGCATAGCCTACCTGGCCAGCCGCCTCCGCGACAAGCACGAGGTGCGGGTGCTGGACTTCGGCAAAATGGACCGGCGCGACGACCTGTTCGCCGGCGCGCTCAGGGAGTTCAACCCCGAGGTGGTGGGCTTCCAGTGCTACTCCCCCGAGATCGGCGAGGTAAAGCGGCTTTCCGCCCTGGTGCGCGACAGGCTGCCGGGCGCGGTAATAGTCGCCGGCGGGCCCCACCCCACCCTCTGCCCCGAAGAGACCTTCAGGAAGCTCTCCCCCGAAGCGGCCTACCTGCTGCGCGGCGAGACCGAAGAAAGTTTTCCCCTGTTCCTGGACCTGCTCGGCGGCAAAGGCTCCCCGGAGGCGGTCCCCGGCCTGGTCTGGGCCGAGAACGGCGGCGTGCGCGTGAACGACATGCGCCCCATCGCCGACATCAACGCCCTGCCGCAGCCGTCCTGGGACCTCATAAACCCGCAGGAATACCCGCCGGCCCAGCACGGGGCTTTCTTCGACAAGTTCCCCATCGCGCCCATCATCACCACCCGCGGCTGCCCCTTCGCCTGCGGCTTCTGCACGGCGCCCATCCTGAGCGGCCGCCACATGCGCAAGCGCAGCGCCGACACCGTGATGGCCGAGATAGAGCTGCTCTACCACAAGTTCGGCATCCGCGAGATCCACATCGTAGACGACAATTTTACGCTGGACAAGGCGCACGCGGTCTCCATCCTGAAGAGGATCATCGCCAGCGGCCTGCCCATCTCGCTGGCCTTCCCCAACGGCGTGCGGCTGGGCACCCTGGACGACGAGCTGCTGGACCTGATGAAGCAGGCCGGGGTCTACCTGATCTCGGTGGGCATAGAGTCCGGCTCCGACAGGACGCTCAAGCGCATGGACAAGCAGCTCAGCGTGGCCCTGATCCGCGAGAAGGTGGCGCTGATAAAGAGCAAAGGCATAGACCTGGCCGCCTTCTTCATCCTCGGTTTCCCCGACGAGACCGTGGCCGAGATGCGCGAGACCATAAAATTATCGCTCGAGCTGCCGCTGCTGCGCGCCAATTTCTTCACCTTCCTGCCGCTGCCCATGACGCCGGTCACGCTGAAGCTCATAGAGACCGGCGAGATCGGCCACATGGACGTGGACGGGCTGATCTTCCAGAAGGTGCCCTACGCGCCCAGGGGCGTTACGCGCGAGCAGCTGCGCAACCTGCAGCGCGAGGCTTTCCTGCGCTTCTACTTCAGGCCCGGCGTCATGCTGCGCAACCTGGCGAAGATCCGCTCCCTGACGCATTTCGGCTACCTGGCCAAGCGCTTCTACCACTGGATAATAATGTAAGCAAAAAAAACACCCTCCGCCGCCGGAGGGTGTTTTTTTAGCGCGGGGCCGTCAGACGGCCGCGCGGAAGATGCGCAGGTTCTCGTCCAGTACTGCGGGCGGCACTATTTCCTTAAGCACTTCCTCTATAATTTCCGCCCTCAGGCCGGGCACGGCCCCGAGAGAGGCCACCAGCCCCAGCAGCGCCGAATTCTGCATGCGCGGATCCGCCATGTCCGGGTAATTCACGTTTAAAGCTTCCCCGCCGAAACCCTGCACGGCCAGGCGCACTTCTTCTTCGGAGGGATACGCCCCCTCGCCGCGCCGCACGCCGACCGGCTGGTAGGCCGTGTTGTAATAAAGCACTTTCCCGCCTTTTTTAAGGTACTGCGCCGCGCCGCGCAGGGCCTCCAGGCGCTCCAGCGCTATCACCAGGTCGGCCCCGCCTTCCGGCACCAGCGGGGTGAGCGCGTCGGCGCCTATGCGGATATGGGAGGACACCACGCCGCCGCGCTGGGCCAGGCCGTGGGTGTCGCAGGCGATAACCTCGAGGCCGGCCCGCGAGGCCGCCTGCGCCAGCGCCGCCGCCAGCACGCCTATGCCCTGCCCGCCCACGCCGCAGAGATAAATATTGAAAGCCATTATTTTTCCCTCCCTATGGCGGCCGCCGGGCAGGTCTGTATGCAAGAGCCGTCGCCGATGCACAGCTCGGGGTTCACCGTCACCGAGCCGTCGGCGTGCCTTATGAACGACGGGCAGGCGAAGTCTGCCGCGCAGGTGTAATGGCGCGCGCATTTAGCCTGGTCTACCGCCACGTGCTGCGGCTTAAGGCCGGGGTTGGCCCGGCGCCGCTCGCGCATGAACTTGAGCATGCAGGGATGCCGGGCTATCACCACGGCCAGGCCCTTGTGGTCCATCGCCTCCTTGAGGTGCGCGGCGAGCTTGGCCTGGTCGTAGGCGTCGCACTCGCGCAGGAATTTTACGCCGAGGCTCGTCAGGATGTCCGCCAGGTTAAGGCGCTCGCCGATCTCGCCGTTGCCGGGCCGCGGCTGGTGGCCGGTCATGGCGGTGGTGCCGTTATCCAGCAGCACCAGCGTCACGTCGCTGTCGCGCCAGGCGGCGTTGGCCAGGCCGGGCAGGCCGGCGTGGAAGAAGGTGGAGTCCCCGACGAAGGCCACCACCTTGCGCAGGCCGTTGTTGAGGGCCAGGCCCGAGGCGGTGGAGACGGAATGGCCCATGGAGAAGAGCACCTCGCCCATGTTGTACGGGGGCAGGAAGCCCAGCGAATGGCAGCCGATGTCGCCCACGGTTATGGCGCCGGGCGGCAGGGCTTTTTTTATGGCATGGAAGGCGGACCGGTGGCCGCAGCCCGGGCACATCTGCGGCAGGCGCGGGGCGGGCGCCTCGAAAACGCGGCGCTCGGGGGCCGGGAACGGCTCGGGCCAGACGTCGGCCAGCGCGGCGCGGGCGCGCTCCGGGGTCATCTCGCCCATCAGGGCGGCGTTGCCGCGGCGGGCGTGCAGGCGGCAGGCGAGGCCCTTGTCGTAGGCCAGCGCCTTGATCTCGGTCTCCATCACGCGGTCCAGCTCCTCGAAGATGTAGACCTCGTCGTGGGAGGAGAGAAAATCCGTCACCAGTTTTTCCGGCAGCGGGTAGGTAAGGCCCAGTTTGAGCAGGTCCACCGGGGCGCCGCTGTTGCGCAGGGTTTCCAGCAGGCACAGCGCGGGCAGGCCCGCCGAGATGGCGCCCAGCCGGCGCCGGCCCGGGGCTGAAGCCTTATACACGGCGTTGAGCGGGCTCTTCTCCCCCGCTTCGGCCCAGGAGGCGAGTTTCTCCAGCGCCTTTTTTTTGAGCGGGAACACGGAGGTGGTGATGGGCACGTAGGGGCCGTTCTTGACGTCGAAGCGCGGGGTCCAGTCGTGCCGCGCGGGCAGGTCCCCGAACTTAACGGTCTCCCGCGCGTGACAGACATGGGTGGTGAGGCGCAGGATGACGGGCGCGCGGCGCTCCAGGGCGAGGGCGGCGGCCGCCCTGTACATGACGTAGACTTCGGCGGGGGAGGCGGGTTCGAAGACGGGGAGGTAGGCCATGCGGGCGAACCAGCGGTTGTCCTGTTCGTTCTGGGAGGAGTTGGCGCCGGGGTCGTCGCCGAGGATGACCACCATGCCGCCTAGGAGCTCCATCAGGGCCAGCTGCACCATGGAGTCGGCGGCGACGTTGAGGCCGACGGACTTGAAGAAGACCGCGGAAGGGTGGCCGTTGAGGGAGGCGCCGGCGGCGAACTCGAGGGCGACTTTCTCGTTGACGGCGAATTCAAAATGGCAGGGGCGGTCTTTTTCGGCGGGGGCGAGGAGGGCTTCGGCTATCTCCGGCGTGGGCGAGCCGGGATAGCTGGTCACCACGGCGGTGCCGGCCTCGGCCATGGCCCGCGCCAGCGCGTGATTGCCCATCACCAACTCGCTGAACCCTTCCTTCTCCGTCATCATCTCAGCCAGTGAACGCATGTGTCTGCCCCCCTTTCCCCAAAGGGTTCACGAGGCATAGCCCCGGTCATCCCCTCCGCTTCTAAGCCACAAAACGCCTTCAAACCAATAAATCAGTTACGTTTGACCGGCTGGTATTCTTTGAGCGGGTCTACGGGCTGCGCGTAGGGGCCGTTCCAGGCCCTGGCGAAGATGTCCTCCAGCGCCTGGCCGGCGGCGTGGCCGCGCAGGATCACGGCGGTGCCGCGCGACGTGAGGAAGTAGCCGGGGCCCCAGTTGGAGGTGGTCACAAAGCCGGTCTCGCCGTCCACCACCAGGTACTTGAGGTGCTCCACGCGCGAATACGGGATGAAGCCGGAGGCGTGCTGCGGCAGGGAAGAGATCTTGATATGGATATTGTCGGTCTTGGACAGGGCCTTGATGTCGCGGTCGGCCTTGTTGCCCATGGCCCAGTCGGCCAGAACCAGCTCTACTTTAACGCCGCGCGCGGCGGCCTTCCGGAAAGCGGTGTCCAGGTCGGCCCAGCGCTTGGAGCCGTGCTCCGTGAGAGCGTAGGTCATCACCTGGCCGCGCACGGTGTGCTTGGCCTTGTCGAGCAGCCGCACCAGCTCGCTGATCTCGGTATCGGCGCCCTTGGGCACAAAGCCCACGGGGCTGAAGGCTAGGCTGTAGGAGACCTCGGCGCCGTTGAGCAGGGCCTTCTCGGGTTTGGAGGCGACGATCCCGGCCTTGCCTTTCCTGGGGAACATTTTTTTAGGCTCGGCGCCGCCGGCCAGCGCCCAGTCGCCCTCGAAGACCAGGGCGAAGTCGGCCGCGGCCCCGGCGCTCTTTATGCGCAGACCCAGCTCGTGGATGTGCCGGAGCGAGCGCCAGTCGAAATTCTGGCTGCCGGTGTAAACCTCGGCGCCGTCCACGACGAAGAACTTGGCGTGCTGCACGCCGCCGCCGGCCTTCTTGAAATCTATGACCCGGGTCTGCACGCCGGCCGCTTTAAGGGCGGGCAGGGAGCGCTCGCTCTCTTTGAGCATGACCTTGTCCACTATGAACCGCACCTTTACGCCGCGCTTGACCGCGTCCTTGACCGCGGCGAGCATCGGCTCCAGCACTTCGCCGGCCTGGTCGGCGATGTAGAATTGCTCCAGGTCCAGCGTCTTTTTGGCCGAGCCTATCATCTCCAGCCACACGGCCTGCGGGCGAGCGGTGTGGGTAGAGCCGTACACCGTGCCGTCCGGCACGCTTTCCACCAGCGTCAGCTCGGCGGCGGCGGCGGGCAGGGCCGCCAGGACGAACGCAAGGCCTAAGAATATCTTTTTCATTTTTCCCCCTAAACCGGCAGCACTTCTTTCTTCGCCGCCCTTCTGAAATTAAGCTTGGAAAGCTCGCCTATGATCATGCCGGAGACTATCAGCAGGCCGCCGGCGGCCTTTACGGGGACGAACTCCTCCCCGCCCCAGGTCCACGCGAACAGCGCCGCGAACACGGGCTCCAACGTAAAGATTATACCAACCTTAAAAGGCTCCGAGTGCCGCTGCGCCAGCATCTGTATAAAGAAGGCCGTGAGCGTGGGGAAGACGGCCAGGAAGATGATGACGCCCCAGGCGTTGACCCCGGCCACCGCCAGCGACGAGCCGCGCAGCAGGGCGAGGGCGAAGGAGACGGCCGCGACCATCCAGAACTGGTGGAAGACCAGCAGCACCGGGTCGGCCTCCGCCTTGACGTACTTGTCGGTGAAGATAAGGTGGGCGGAATAGGCGGCCGCCGCCACCAGCGTGAGCGCGTCGCCCACGTTGAAGCCGCTGACGCCGCCGGTGAGCAGCCACATGCCGGCTATGGCCAGCGCGGCCGACGCGCCCTGCAGCCGGGTAGGCTTCTGCCGCCGGAACAGGTACATGAAGACCGGGATGAAGATGATGAACAGGCCGGTGATGAAGCCGGAATTGGAGGCCGAGGTGTAGACCAGGCCCACGGTCTGGGTAATATAAAGCGTGGCCAGGAACAGGGACAGGTAGAAACCCTCCCGCATGTGCAGGGTCTTGTCCCGGCGCTTGAGCACCCAGGGCAGCAGCAGGGCGGCCGAGATGATAAAACGGATGCCGACCATCACCACCGGGTCCACGGAGTCCAGCGCGCCCTTGGTGACTATGAAAGTGGACCCCCAGATGGCGGCGCAATAGAAGAGCCCGATGTCGGACCAGAGCTTGGCGCGCGGGGTACGCTTGTCCATGCTGAAATTATACCTTAAAGGCGCTAAAAACCGGCCCGGGGCGCGCGGCGTTAAGTATTAACGGCGATACTGACAGCCGTCAAGTGCAAATATCTTTTAATTATGAGAGAATATATACACCGGCCGGGCCCCTAACGGCTTTTGCAAAGACTTCCAAGGAGCGTGACCATGGCGCAAAACATCGTTGAAAAGATCCTCACTTCACACCTCAAAGAAGGCGAATTCGTAAAAGGTCAGGAAATCGGCATCCGCATAGACCAGACCCTCACGCAGGACGCGACGGGCACTATGGCCTACCTGCAGTTCGAGGCGATGGGCCTGAAAGAAATAAAGACCGACCTCTCGGTCTCCTACGTCGACCACAACACCGTGCAGGTCGGCTTTGAAAATTCCGACGACCATAAATACCTGGCCACCGTGGCCGCCCGGTACGGCGTGGTGTACTCCCGCCCCGGCAACGGCATCTGCCACCAGGTGCACCTGGAGCGCTTCGGCAAGCCCGGCACCACGCTGCTGGGTTCCGACTCCCACACCCCCACCGGCGGCGGCATAGGCCAGGTGGCTATCGGCGCCGGCGGCCTGGACGTGGCCGTGGCCATGGGCGGCGGCCTGTTCTACACCGCAGCCCCCAAGGTTTACCTCGTAAAACTCTCCGGCGAACTGCAGCCCTGGGCCACCGCCAAGGACGTAGTGCTGAAGATGCTGGAGCTGCTCACCACCAAGGGCAACGTGGGCGTGATGCTGGAATACGGCGGCCCCGGCGTGAAGAAGCTTTCCGTGCCGCAGCGCGCCACCATCGCCAACATGGGCGCCGAGATGGGCGTCACCTGTTCGGTGTTCCCCTCCGACACTATCACCAAAAAATTCATGAAGGCCCAGGGCCGCGAGGCCGACTGGAGCGAACTGAAGGCCGACCGCGGCGCCCGGTACGACCGCGTGATAGACCTCGACCTCTCTACGGTAGAGCCCATGGCCGCCTGCCCGCACAGCCCCGGCATTGTTAAGAAGATCTCCGAGCTGGAAGGCCTGGCCGTGGACCAGGTCTGCATCGGCTCCTGCACCAACTCCTCCTTCCGCGACATGATGACTGTGGCCGGGATCCTTAAGGGCCGCAAGGTGGTCCCGACGGTGAGCCTGGGCGTAGCGCCCGGCTCCCGCCAGGTGCTGCAGATGATGTCCCGCAAAGGCGGCCTCACCAGCCTGCTCGACGCCGGCGCCCGCATCCTGGAGAGCGCCTGCGGCTTCTGCATAGGCAACCACTTCTCCCCCAAGAGCGGCGGCGTCTCCCTGCGCACCTCCAACCGCAACTTCGAGGCCCGCAGCGGCACCAAGGACGCGCAGGTGTACCTGGTGAGCCCCGAGGTGGCAGCGGTGGCCGCCGTTACCGGCAAGTTCACCGACCCCCGCAAAGCCGGCATACCGTTCCCCGCCGTAAAAGAACCGGCCGCCTTCCTGCTGGACGATTCTATGTTCATAAAGCCGTCGGCCGAGCTTAAGGGCACGGAAGTTTTCCGCGGCCCCAACATCGGCGAGCCGCCCAAGAACGACCGGATGCCCGAGGCCCTTAAGGGCGCGGTGATGATACACGTGGGCGACAAGATCACCACCGACCACATCATGCCCGCCGGCGCGCGGCTGAAGTACCGCTCCAACGTGCCGGCTTACGCCAAGTACGTGTTCGAGAACGTGGACCCCGCGTTCTACCAGCGCTGCATGGACAGCAAAGCCGCCGGCAGCCACAACATCATTGTGGCCGGCGACTCCTACGGCCAGGGTTCCAGCCGCGAGCATGCGGCCATGTGCCCCATGTATCTCGGCGTGAAAGCCGTGGCGGCCAAGTCTTTCGAGCGCATCCACGCGGCCAACCTGATAAACTTCGGCATAGCCCCGCTGACGTTCAAGAACCTGGCGGACTACGAGACGATCAAGGCCGGAGACAAGCTCTCCTGCGGCGACTGGCGCGGAGCCATAGCCGAGGGCCGGCCCGTCATCCTGAAGAACGAGCGCACCGGCGCCTCCATAGAATGCGTCTGCGCCCTGTCCGGGCGCCAGAGGGCCATCCTCACGGCGGGCGGCCTGCTGAACCACACTACCGGCAAATAAAGGAAAACACCATGGCACAACGAGGCATAAGGGAATACGAAGGCAAGAAGATACTTTTCGACGGGCTGGCCAAGTCCATCCCGTCCTTCAAGGGCAAGTCGGCCAAGCTGGCGCTGGTGCAGCCGGACACCGACTTGAAGCAGCTGGTAAAGGACCACCCCTGGCTGCTCAAGGAGAGACTGGTGGCCAAGCCCGACCAGCTGTTCGGCAAGCGCGGCAAGCACGGCCTGCTGTGCCTGAACGCCGACTGGAAAACAGCTTCAAAGTGGATCGCCGACCGGATGAACAAGACCGTCACCGTGGGCAAGACCACCGGCGAGCTGAACACCTTCATGATAGAGCCGTTCACCCCGCATAAAGAGGACGCCGAAGAGTGCTACGTGGCCATCCGCGCCTACCGCGACTACGACACGGTGTATCTCTCCAACAAGGGCGGCATCTACGTGGAAGAGAACTGGGAGAAAGTAAAAGAGACCCAGATCCCGGTGCTCTCCTCCATCGACGACGTAAAGCTCAACATGCCCGAGTTCGGCAAGCGTAAGGCGCAGATAGAGCAGTTCGTGCGCGCGCTGTACAAAGTGTACGCCGAGGGCCACTTCACGTATCTCGAGATCAACCCGTTCACCTTCCTCGGCGACGAGATAGTGCCGCTGGACCTGGTGGCCCGCGTGGACGACACCGCGGCCTTTGAATGCACCAAGGTCTGGGGCGACCTGGAGTTCCCCTCCTCGTTCGGCCAGCACCTCACCAAGGAAGAGGAATTCATCCGCACCGTGGACGAAGGCACCGGCGCCAGCCTTAAGCTCACCATGCTTAATCCCGAGGGCCGCGTGTGGAACATGGTGGCCGGCGGCGGCGCTTCGGTGATCTACGCCGATACCGTCTGCGACCTGGGCTTCTCCAAGGACCTGGCCAACTACGGCGAATACTCCGGCGACCCGTCCGCCCAGGACACCTACCAGTACGCCAGGACCATCCTGGACCTGATGACCCGCAAGAAGGACCCGAAGGGCAAGGTACTCATCATCGGCGGCGGCATCGCCAACTTCACCGACGTGGCCAAAACCTTTAAGGGCATTATCAAGGCCCTAACCGAGTACAAGGCCAAGCTGGTGGAAGGCAAAGTTAAGATCTACGTGCGCCGCGGCGGCCCCAACTACAAGGAAGGCCTGGCCAACATGCGCAAACTGGGAGAAACCCTGGGCGTGCCGATAGAAGTGTACGGCCCCGAGACCCACATGACCGCCGTGGTTTCCATGGCGCTCAAGCCCGAACCCGCCAATACCTGCAGACCGCAGCGCGTAGGAGGCAAAAAATAATGAAACCCGAGCTTTTCACCAAAGATACCACCTCTATAGTTTACGGCTACCACGTTAACGCCATCCAGCGCATGCTGGACTTCGACTACGCGGCCGGCCGCAAGGTCCCGTCGGTGGCGGCCATCGTTAACCCCGGCAGCGAAGGCGTGCATAAGGTCTTCTTCGGCAAGGGCGAGATCCTGCTGCCGATGTACAAGAGCCTCGCCGCCGCCTCCACGCGGCACCCCAAGGCCGACGTAGTGGTTAACTTCGCCTCGTACCGCTCCGCCTTCGACAGTTCCATGGAGGCGCTCAACAACCCCAACATCCGCACCGTGTGCGTGATCGCCGAGGGCGTGCCGGAGCGCCGCGCGCGCATCCTGGCCGCCACCGCCAAGAAGCTCGACAAAATGGTCATCGGGCCGGCCACCGTGGGCGGCATCAAGGCCGGCTGCTTTAAAATAGCCAACACCGCCGGCACCTACGAGAACATAGTGGAATCCAAGCTGCACCGGCCCGGCTCCGTCGGGTTCGTGTCCAAGTCCGGCGGCCTGTCCAACGAGTGCTACAACATCATAGCCCGCAACACCGACGGCCTCTACGAGGGCATCGCCATAGGCGGCGACGCCTACCCCGGCTCCACCCTGCTGGAACACATCCTGCGCTACGAAGCCATCCCGGCCGTTAAGATGATAGTGGCGCTGGGCGAGATAGGCGGCACTGAGGAGCTGCGCATAGTGGAGGCCCTCAAGGCCAAACAGATAAAGAAGCCGCTGGTCATCTGGGTGACCGGCACCTGCTCCAAGATGTTCCCCGCGGGCGTGCAGTTCGGCCACGCCGGCGCCAAGGCCGGCTCCGACCTGGAGACCGCCGACGCCAAGAACGCCGCGCTGAAAGCCGCCGGCGCGGTTGTGCCGGATTCTTTCGACGACTACGGCGTGAAGATCAACGAGACGTATGAAAAGCTGGTGAAGAAAGGCGCCATCAAGCCCGCGGCCGAAGTAGCTGCCCCGGCGCTGCCGATGGACTTCGCCCAGGCCATGAAAGAAGGGAAGATCCGCAAGGCCACCACCTTCATCAACACCATCTCCAACGAGAAGAAGGAAGAGCTGGAATACCTGAACATCCCGATCTCCAAAGTGCTCGAGAGCAATATGGGCATCGGCGGCGTGATAGGCCTGCTCTGGTTCCGCCGCGACCTGCCGGATTACGGTCGGAAGTTCCTGGAGACCGCGCTGATGCTGACCGCCGACCACGGCCCCGCAGTGAGCGGCGCGCATAACGCCATAGTGGCGGCCCGCGCCGGCAAGGACATCATCTCGTCGCTGGCTTCGGGCCTGCTCACCATCGGCCCGCGCTTCGGCGGCGCCATAGACGGCGCGGCGCAGCACTTCAAGCGCGCCTACGACGCCGGCCTTACGCCCGAGCAGTTCATTAAGGACATGAAGGCCAAGGGCATCAACATCCCCGGCATCGGCCACAAGGTAAAAAGCCTCACCAACCCCGACATGCGCGTGACCCAGCTGAAGGCCTTCTGCAAGAAGAACTTCAAGAAGACCGCGCTGCTGGACTACGCGCTGGAAGTTGAGCAGCTGACCACCGCCAAGAAGGGCAACCTCATCCTCAACGTGGACGGCTGCATCGGCATCTGCTTCGTGGACATGCTCACCAGCGCCGGCTCGTTCACCAAGGACGAGATAGACAACATCGTCAACATGGGCTGCCTCAACGCCCTGTTCGTGGTGGGCCGCTCCATCGGCATCTTCGGCCACATCTTCGACCAGAAGCGCCTGAAGCAGCCCCTGTACCGCACCCCGTACGACGAGATAGCCTACATGACGGACCTGTAACCGTCCCCCGCAGCAAAAAAAGAACCCCGGGCCTCCCCGGGGTTTTTTAATTCCGGGGACACAATACTTAATTCAACAGAATTAAGTATTGTGTCCCCGGAATTCATGCGCCAGATTTGAGGATAATCTGAACTTGACCTGAACTATCCGTTACCCTGCACTAATATACTATGCGTAAGACTAAAACCTGGACGGCCAGCCGGGGACGGGAATGCGAGCCATATGCCTAAAAGGATACTCTATGTAGAGGACTCCCGCGATTACGCGGCTGTCATCATCAAGACCCTGCAGAGGGCCGCGCCCCAATACGAAGTGACCGTCACGGCCAGCCTTGCCGAAATAGAGCGCCTTCTTAAAGAAGAACCGTTCGATATCATCCTTTCCGACTTCAACCTGGAAGGCTTCAACGCCAGGGATGTGCTGAGGGCCCGCGCGCGGCTGGCCCCGGGACTGCCGCTGATACTGCTCACGGGCGTGCTCAGCGACGATACGGCCGTGGACCTGCTGAAAATGGGGGCCGAGGATTATATTTTAAAGGACAGGGTGGCGCGGCTGCCGGCCGCACTCGCCGCGGCCATCAACGAACATGAAAAGGAACTGGACCTGAAGGAGGCCGTCCGGGGCCTGGCGGAAAGCGAGGCCCGCTACAGGGAATTATTCATGGCCTCTTCCGACCTGATCTTCCTGGTTTCCCCGGACGGCTGGATAATAGAAGCCAACCCCGCCTTCAAGGCGGCCACAGGCCGCGGTTTCAGCGACGCACCTGCTTTCGTCGCGGCTCTGCTGCCCGCGGAAGAGGCCCGCCACGGCTTTATGCTGGACATGGTGACGGCTCTGAAGGGTAAGGAAGCTCCAGACTCGGAGATAGTCTTCGTCTCCGCGCAGGGAACACGGCTGACAGTGAAGGGCTCTTTCCACCCCAGAAAAATAAACGGGGAAGTCGTTTACCTGCAGGGCATTTTTGTGCCGGCTCAGCCCGAACCCGCGGACATGCGGGGCCGGGTCTTTCCTTTTGACCTTTCGCGCTTCACCCCCCGGCTTACGTACGAATAATACAGCCCGGTTCCGGCGGCACCCTCCTTATCGCGCATCCCCGAACTCATCAACGGCGTTACGCCCGTCGCGGCCCTGAAAGGTCACAGGATAAAAAAATAAACCCCGGGCCTCCCCGGGGCTTATTTTTTGCGGCTGGAATCCGGGGACACAATACTTAATTCTGTTGAATTAAGTATTGTGTCCCCGGAATTCACGGAATTCACGATATTTTATATTATGAGCGTATATAGGGGTTTTGCCGGGAGAAGTCGGGGGAACACGGGGTTATGAATAAAAACACTTTAACAGGATTTGCCGTGATGCTTTTCGGCCTGCTGCCGGCCGCGCAAGCACAGACGGGGAACGCCGAGGGGTTGTATTACCTGGCGGTGAAGGGCGCCGACTGGGCGCTGGCTTTCAACACGGAGTTGTTCGGCCTCGAACCCATGGAAAACGTAGCGTACGGCAACGGCGCCAACCAGAGGATGAAGACCGACATGAGCGCCGACGGCCTAATGGTGTCCGCTTTCATAGAGCGCCTGACAGCCGCCCAGGCTGACAAGATAAAGAGCAACGTAGGATGCAGGAACCTGTACTGGGAAAAACTAAAAAACTTTCCCATCCCCGCCCAAAACATAAAAAGAATGCAGTATCGCGACATGTCGCTCCTGCAGGCCGACTATGAACAGGTAAAGGATGATGGGGTCTTTGAGCAGAGGTCCGTCCACGCTTACCTATTCCACCCCGGCTACTGCGCAGATCTCCATATCTCCAAAAGCGAATATCAGCCCGGTGACGCACCCCTGCTCAACAAGTTCCTCAACAGGATCCGCCTGGTAAAGGACTACCGTCCGCCGGCAGCGGAGGCTGAACCACAGGCGGCGGATTCCACCCCCCAGGCCGGGGACTCCGGGGCCCCGCTGCAGAATATGCTGCAGGCCGGAATAACGGCCTACATGGGCGGTGATTACAGGAAAGCCGCGGCTAATATGGGGCAAGTATTGGAAAGCGAGAAAACGAACAGAACGCTCAGCGACAGAATGCTCATCCCCCTTGTAGACAACCTGGGAGAATCATACGGCCGCCTGGGCGATTTCAAGAAAGCCCATGAAACGCTGGACTACGGCATTTCACTTTTCCCCACGCACACGCAGCTTAACTACAACAAGGCCTGCGCCTACGGTGAAGCGGGCGAGCTGGACAATGCCCTGGCCGAGCTGGAAAAGGCCTACGCCAATAATCCTAAGCGGAAGCCGTATCTGCCGAACCCGGCTACCGATTCCTCCTTCGCCAAGTTCAGAAGCGAGCCCAAATTCAAGGAATTTTTAAAACGCAACGGGCGATGACCCGATGCGGAATTCCAGTGCGGGTTCTACAGCGTGACACCGGGATTTGAGACGCCTTATACACTTCCATCCAGGCCGCGCAGGCGGATGTTCCCAACATAGCCAGCAGTCTTGAGGCGGCGGGCTACGTGATCCTGCATAGCGGGTGGGGAGTCCACAACTCGGCCAACAACTCTTGGCATGTTTTCATTCAGTACATTAAACCGGCCGGCAAATAAACCCGGCTAGGGTTTGTCCATACGACTGTCCTAAAAAAACAACCCCGGGTCCAGGCCCGGGGTTTCTTTTTTACTTCGGCTACGCCCTACCAGCATTTAGCGCTGTTGAAATCTCCATGCCAATCATCCAGGTCGCATTCGCGCATGCCGTCCGGCTGCACCACGTTGATAAAAGAATAGAAGCGGCGCCATTCGCCCAGGGTGGCTATTTCGGTCTTGCCGGCCCAGGCGTCCACGTAGATGGCCGTGCGCAGCGGGTCCGTGCCCCGGGGCCAGACCAGCGCCACAAAATGCGGCAGCAGTTTCCAACCGTACATCGCCGCAGTGTCGTATTTGGCGGCAAGGGTCTTATCCGCGCGCAGCGCCTCTACGGAGGCGAAGGCCCAGCTGCTGCAGCCGGAATCCGGAATCTCCCTGTCGGCGCCGATGCGCCTGAGGAAAGGGTTAAAAGCCTGCCGGGCGTTGCCCTGCCAGCCGTGCACGTGGCCGGCGGAATCCCTTTTGGCGCGGGCGGCGTCCACCAGCCCGCGTATCCTGGCCATGTCGCCGCCGGTAAAACCGCGGGGAGCGAAGCGGGAATCGTCCGGGCCGTCCAAAGCGAGGCTTTTATTATAGTTGCGTGTGTTGGCAGCCCTGGAGAATTCTTCGGTCCCCTTCTCCTGCTCCGGGTAAAGCGTGGCGGCGAAACCGGGCTCCATATATATCTGGGCGGCGCTCCTGTCGGCCCCGGTAAGGGCATGCGCCTTGGCGTGCGTCAGCAGGTCCCGCACGGCGGCCAGCTTCTTTCTGGCGAAATCTTCTTCGGCCGGACCGAGGTCTTGGCCCAGCGCCCGCAGGTGCTGCTCCCCTACCGTGCGCAACAGACGCTCGGCCTGCTCCACGTTCCAGCGCGCCCGCAGGGCGCGGGAGAATTCCAGCCCTTCGCTGGAACCGCGCTCCGCCACGGCTTCGGCGGCGGCAGGCACGGCCGGGACGTCCACGGAGACGGCATCCATTCCGGAGGCCCAGCCCGAATCCCGGGGCGCGTCCCTGAGATCGGACGGGCGGGAACAAAGCGCCGGCCCCCCGGCCGCAAAAAGGGCCGAGGCGCAAAAAAAAGCTAAAACAGCCGCGCTCTTGTTCTCCATAAAAGCCTCATCATAGTGTAGAGTCTCCCACGACTATTGTCAAGGTACCTTAGGCACCACCAGCGGGTAATTCCGGTGGTCAGCCGGGGCGGGTTCTATAGATAAGGGCCAGATACACGGCATACAGCGCCAGCAACAGGACCCCGCGCCAGCGCCCGATAAAGCCATCGTGCGCAGGGTAGGCGAGCAGCAATGCCGCGACGCCAAACATCAAGGCCAGCGACACCTCATTCCAAACGACCGGGATAGGACTGATAATGGCCGCGATAGCGATCACAAAGATGCCGTTGTAGATGTTGCTGCCCAGGATAGTTCCCAGGCCGACATCATCATGTCCGCGGTACTTGGCGATTAGCGTTGTCGCCAGTTCAGGCATGGAGGTGCCTACCGCCACAACGGTCGCCCCTATAATAAACTCGCCCAGCCCGAAGGAAAGAGCTATCCCCCTTGCGCCCGCCACTATCAGACTGCCGGCGGCGCCAAGAAAAGCAAGGCCGGCCGCGCAGGAAAGAACGGTCAACCACCCGCGCTGCGCGCCAAGAACCTGCGCGGCCACGCTGCGCTGGTTTCGCGCCTCCCTGATCACCGCCGCCAGCCAGGCGCAGAACATCCCCAGCATCAGTAAGCCGTCGAACCGGGAAAGTTCGCCGTCCAGGCACAGAAAGCCCGTAAGTACCGGGATCAGCAGCGCCACGGGGAAATCACGTTTTATACTGTCACGGGGGGTTTGTATCCCGGAAATCACCAGCGCGAGGGCCAGGATCAGGGCGATATTCACGACATTACTGCCCAGGGCGTCGCCGAGAGTGATCTGGGGTTTCCCGGCCACAGCGGCGCTTATTGCCACCGACAATTCCGGGCTTGAGGTAGCGAAGGCGGCGACCGTTACGCCGATAATAGCCGGAGAGATCCGCGCCCAGGACGCAAGGCCGACAGCGCCGCGCACGAAAAGCTCTCCGCCTATACCGGCGCAGACGACACCAAGGATCAAAGCGCTGTAATCGTTCATCACACTCCCGGTCGCGCAGGCCGGGCCTTTCCCGCTGCGTCCTTTACGCTACTCGCCCTTGCCCCACATATAGGTCACACTGAAGCGGTGGGCCGCCCCCAGCTCTTTGTAGGGCACGAAGGCGTAGTCGAAGCTGAGCGCCCTGACCCTGTAGCCGCCGCCGGCGGTGAGGCCGCTGCCGTCGTCGTTCAGCCCGCTGTAACCCAGCCTCAGCGGGAACCGGCCGGCAACCACTACCTCGGCGCCGGCGCAGGCGTAGGCGTCCTCGTGCAGCCGCTTGGCCGCGTCCACGGCCACCAGGGCCGGCAGGCCTTTAACGCTGAAGGCGTAAGCCGCCCCGGCGCGCAGGTTAAGCGGCAGGCTTTCGGTATCCTCGTAAAACCTTACCGAAGAGCCCATGTTCTGCACGGCGAAACCCAGTGAAAGCCCTTTTACCGCGGCCGGGGAGTACAGCAGCCCGAAGTCCAGCGCGTAGCCGGTCCCGGTCTCGCCCGCGACATCCTCTTTTATATACTTAAGTCCCGCTCCGGCCGAGAAGCCCGGCAGCAATTCCCTGCCGTAGCCCAGGCCAGCCGCAAGGGAAGTCAGGTTGACCTCGCCCAGACCGGCGCCGGTCGGGTTGGAGACGGTGGTGCGCTGCGCGCCGCCGAAGTCCAGGTAATTCAGCGCGGCGCCCCAGCCCCACGGCGAGGCGTAGGCGAAGTATTCCTGGGAAATATCCTCGAAATACTGGTTATGCATGAAGGTCGCCTGCCCGCCGGCCGCCAGGCCCAACCCGGCCGGGTTGTAATGCAGCGCGTTGGCGTCGGCGGCCAGGGCGGTGTAGGCCCCGCCCAGGGCCACGGCGCGCAGGTCGTAGTTGCCGGGCGCCAGGCCGTCGAATGTTTTTAGAGCGCCCATTGATCCTCCGGGGAACAGCAAAAAGCTGAAAATTGCAGGATCGGGACTCCAGGACAAAGAAAAGCCGCCCCCGGTATCTCAACCGGAATGGCGGCCCAACCATTCCACGCCTCCGGGGCGGTTGCCCCGGACCCTTACCCAAACTTATTATTTAAATTATCTTAAAAACAGCGCCGGCTGTCAAATCTGCCCTAGGCACTCCTCCCGGCGCCCAAATTTTGTATAAATACGGTGGACAAGGAGAGCGCATGACCCCGGAACAATTTACCTCCGATCTTAAGGCCGCCTGCGGCGACAACCTGCTCAGCTTGGTGCTTTACGGCTCGGCCGCGGCGGGCGACGCGGTACCCGGCAAGTCCGGCGCCAACACGCTGGCCGTGCTGAAGACCTGCGGACCGGCCGACCTGAAGGCAGCGGCCGCGGGCCTGAAGGGCTGGCTGAAGTCCGGCAACCCCGCGCCGGTCATGTTCTCGCGAGAGCAACTGTTAACCTCCGCCGACACCTTCCCGATAGAGCTGGCCGACATGAAGGATTTCCACCGCGTACTTTACGGCGAGGACATACTCCCCGCTATCACAATAAAGCCGCACGAACTGCGCCTGGCCGTGGAGCGAGAGCTTAAAGGCAAGCTGCTGCGCCTGCGCGAGGCCTGCCTGCGCGCCGGCGGCGACAGAAAAACGCTGACGGCCGTACTGGCTGGCTTCTCCTCCGAGATGCTGGTGCTGTGCCGCGCGGCCCTGCGCCTGAAGGCCGGCAAGGTCCCGGCCACCAAGCTCGAGTGCGCCCGCGAGCTGAAAAAGCACGCCGCCTTCGACGCGGAGGCCTTTGCGGCGGCCGACGCGCTGCGCCGCGGCGAAAAGCCCGCGGAGGAGATAGCTATACTTTTTGACAGGTTCCTGGGCGCGGCGGCCGGGCTCTCCGCGGCGGTGGACAGCTGGGATGTGGCGAAATGAGGCGCCACCGGGAACTTGTAATGGCGGCGTGGCTGGCCCTGGGGCTGGCCTTCCTGCCCGCCGCCTCGGCCTCCATACTGCTGGGCGGGCCGGGCGAGGAACGCTACCAGGAGGAAACCGCGGCGCAGCGCTTCCTGAAACGCTACCAAAAGGTGCTGATAGTAGCCGTGCCGGTGGTCATGGGCGCGTTCTACATCCTCATCATGGGCCCCGCGGACGTTTACGACTCCTGGCGCCGCCTGCCGCGGCGCAGGGGCTGGGGCCGGTACAATTCCTACGGCGGCTTCGGCACGCGCGGCGGTTTTGGCGACGATCCCAACCGCGGCGACACTTGGCGCTAGTTCCACCCGCGCCGCCTATTTAGGTATACTTTTTACACGCGGTCACCGAGGAGAAACCATGAAAGACCAGATACTTAAAAAAATCGAGACCTACGAAAATTACGCCATAGAGATGCAGCGCGGCCTCACCGCCATACCGGCGCTGGCCCCGTCCTCCGGCGGCAACGGAGAATACGACAAAGCCCTTTGGCTGGAAGGCGAGCTGAAGAAGCTGAAGTTCGACTCCATAGAATGGATCAACGCCCCCCAGAAAGAAGCCAAGAACGGCATCCGCCCCAATGTCATCGCCCGCTACAAGGGCAAGAGCAGCAAAAAGACCATCTGGTTCATGGCCCACCTGGACATAGTTCCCCCCGGCGAGGCGAAGCTCTGGAAAAGCGACCCCTATAAGATGGAAGTGCAGGGCCGCAACCTGATAGGCCGCGGCGTGGAGGACAACCAGCAGGCCATAGTGTCGAGCATCATGGTGGTGAAAGCCATGATGGAGCTGGACTACCGGCCCGAATACGACATAGCGCTGCTGTTCTGCGCCGACGAGGAGACCGGCTCCGGCTACGGCGCCGACTACATCTCCGACAACAGGCCCGACATCTTCGGCAAAGAGGACATGTTCTTCGTGCCCGACTCCGGCTGCGAGGACGGCTCGCTGATAGAGGTGGCCGAGAAATCCATCATGTGGATGAAGGTTATCACCAAGGGGCGTCAGTGCCACGCCAGCCGCCCGTCGCTCGGCATCAACGCCTTCAAGGCCGCCAGCGAGCTGGTGGTGAAGTACCAGAGCCTCTACGAGAAGTTCCCCCACAAGGACACCCTCTACGAGCCCCCGATCAGCACCTTCGAGCCCACCAAGAAAGAGGCCAACGTGCCCAACGTGAACACCCTGCCCGGCGAGGACGTGTTCTACATGGACTGCCGCGTGATGCCGGTGTACCAGTTGACCGAGGTGAAGGAAGAGATGCGCCGCCTGGCCGACGAGGTGGAGAAGAAGCACGGCGTGAAGATCTCCTTCGAGCCCCAGCAGGAAGCGCAGGCCGCGCCCCCTACCGACCCCAACGCCGACATAGTAAAAGAGCTGAAGGTGGCCATAAAAGAGGTCCTCAACGTGGAGCCCAAGGCCTACGGCATAGGCGGCGGCACGGTGGCCGCTTTCTTCCGGCGCCTGCACCTGCCGGTGGTGGTGTACTCCCGCCTCAACGAGACTGCGCACATGCCCAACGAGTCCTGCGTGATAGACCACATGATGGGCGACGCCAAGGTGTTCGCCATCACCACGCTGAACCTCTGCGCCAAGAAGTAAACCCGTAAAATAAAAATACGGCGCCGGTTAACACCCGGCGCCGTATTTTTTGTACTGGCCGATCTATTTAGCTTTCAGTACCGAGATGTTCCCGGCACGGGACCTGGCGAGGACGCTGAAGGCGCCGCCTTCGGCGAACTCGTTAGTTATTGAGCCGGTGTAGCTCTTCAGATTGGCGCCGATAGAGGCGTCCAGCGGGAAGACCAGGAAGATATCAGCGACCTTGGTCTTAACGCTGGCCATTCCGGAGGCGGGGACCGTGGCCCATTCCAGGGCTACGCTGCCGCCGCCGGTATCTATATCCGCCGGCCCGCAGAGACCCGTCAGATCGACCTTCGCGCCGCGGCCCCTGATGGTCAGCTGTTTAGCGCAGAGCTCCCCGAAAATATCGGCCATGCCGACCTCCACCTCCACCTCGCCGGCCAGGGCCGACAAGGCGACGGCGCCGCTGCCGCTTTTAACGGAAACCGCGCCGGCTATCCCGGAGACGCCTATCTTGCCTGCGCCCGACTTGGCGTTAAAATCGACTCCCGAAGGGGCCCGCACCTTGAGGCCGGCAGGGCAATCCGCCCATTTTTTGCCGCGGCCGAAAGGCACCCTCTCTTTTACTTTCCGGCTGCTCTCGGTCCTTAGGAGAAGTTTGTCCTCCCGCAATTCCATGGTCACCCTGCATTTTTCAGGGTCGCCGCCGAATACTTCCACCGTCACGTCCCCGTCGCTGCCGGCCACGGTGATCGGCCCGACCTCCGTAGTCGCGAGGATGGATCTTATCTCCGCCGCGGGAAAAGTCCTGATCCCGTCCGCCGGGACCGCGACCGGGTCGGGGTCGGTCGGCTCCTCGCTGGGGTCACCGGGCTCCGGGATGATAATAGGGTCAGGGTTGGGCGGGAGTTCGGGGATAATGGGGGACTCGTCGTCCATTCCGCCTGAACGGATAGAATCGGCGGCCTCGCTATAAGCCGTCCCGGATGAAACTACGCGGGCGAAAGCGTTGGCGCCCAGGCCGAGTATTAATATCGCCGCGAGAGCGGCCAGAATTGTCTTTTTCATTTTTATCGTTTCCCCTATCCCCGCAGTAACACTATCTTACAATACCCGGGCTGACCGCAACAGGGCTTTTGGACCCAGGAGACGCCTGGGCCCATAGCCGGCCGGCGCTAAGCCCAGGGCGGCTCTTTGCCGGCAACTTTAAGCCAGTTTATCGCGGAGAATTTTTCCGGGGCATGCCCGGTCTCCAGGCAGATGTCGGTAAAACCCAGCTCCTTGAGCTGTACGGCGATCTCCTCTCCCCTGATGCCGTTACCAAGGTTGGAATCTATGTACACGGGCGTGTCTTTAGGCACCCCGCCGGCCGCCGCCAGGAAGTCGGCCGGGGCGGAGAAAACCAGCAGCTCCACGCCATGGACGCGGGCGGCGGTTTTCCAGTTTATGCGCACCAGCGCGTCGTCGTCGATAAGCACCGCGTTCTTCGGAGCGGCCTGCGGTACCGCCTCCGGCAATTCTATCGCTACTTCGGTCCCGGCTCCGGGCCGGGAGGTTATATTTAAACTTCCGCCCCAGGACTCGGCGCAGGAGCGGGCATGATAAAGGCCGAGTCCGGTACCGCCGGCTTTGCCGTGCGTCGCTCCCTTTTGCCCCAGCTTAGACAAGATCTCCGGAGGTATGCCTTTGCCGTCGTCGCTTATTTTAAGCGTTACCACGCTCCCGCCCCGGGACAGGCTCACCGACACGCGCCCGGGGCCGTCCAGAGCCTCGACGGCGTTATTGACCAGGTTGGACACCATGCGGCGCAGTTCGGCGGGATGCACCCTGGCCCGCACGCCGTCTTCTCCCGAAAACTCTATCGCCAGGCCGGCCCTGGAAGAGTACTGGGCCCGCTTCTCCGCTATCACCGGCGCGACAAGGGCTTTAAGATCGTGCGCGGCTACGGCTTTCGCCGCCGGGGCGGGAGCCCCGGGCACCCTGTAATTTTCAAGCAGGTCCCTGGCTATTTCGCCGATGCGCCCCAGCGCGCCGCGGGCCAGCTCCCGCCGGTCCTCCGGCACGGAGGAGAAGTCCGCCAGCGCGGAGTCCAGCGCGGCCAGCGGCGACCTGATGTCGTGCGCCACCTGGGCGGCCAGCGCGGAATAGGATTCCTTTATGCGCAGGTCCAGGAGCAGGGTGTAGTCCCGTATCAGCCTGCGCCGCTCCCGCAGCGCCACCGGCAGCGAGAGCAGCGCTATTACCAGCCAGGACAGGACGCCCCAGCTGACGGGGGTCCAGCGGGGGTAGTAGAAGAACAGTTCCCCGGCCGGAACTTTTCTATCCTCGTCGAAACAAACACCCATCCGGGAGTAAGTGTAGAACATCCCCGAGCTGTTCTCGGCGCCGGCCGGCACGCTGAAACCTTTCTCCTGCCCTGCCGGCCGCCAGACCATGCCGGTAAAGTCGCGCGACATGGAGGAAGGCATGGTGGTTATCACGTGGCGCGCGTCCCCGGCCAGCAGCGAGTCGCGGGAAGCGGCCGCCAGCTGCCGGCCCAGCCGGGCCTTGAAGTAGCCGGTAAAAACCAGCGACAGCGCCACAGCCGCGACAAAGATCACCGCCTGGAAAAGCAGGAACTTTACGAAGAGCTGGCGCACGGATCTTTTGATTTCAGGGTCCATCACTTTCTCCTAAGCCGCCATAAATGGTCGCCGGCGATAGCCGCCGGGTAGTTAAATTCCCAAGGCTCCCGCGCGATAGAGGCGTAAGGCATAAGGCCTATGGGGATGGCGCGCGCCCCGGCCAGGGTCTTATAATGCAGCTCCCGGAGCATGGCCATCCGTTCTTTCTTGCCCGGGCAGGCCACGTAGGCGGCCAGCCATTTCTCTTTCCCCTCCGGGCTCAGATCGAAGAACTCCAGGCCCAGGTAATACAGTACCAGCCCGATATCGTCCTGGTAGCCGATGTCGCTGCCCAGAAGGAAGAAATCGGGTTTAGGCGGATTTTTTCTGTCCTTGAGCGGCGCGGTGTCGGCGTAGGCTATGCCCGGCAGCCATTTTTTTATCTCGTCCAAGTCCAGCCAGAAATAACTGTAGAGCCGCCTGGCCTCCACCCTCTTCTTTATCACCATGTCAGGCCCGCCGGTCAGCCGGGCGCGGATATCCTCCAGCTGGGCCTTGGACAGCGCGCCCTCCATGGCAAACAGCTGGTACGGGCTCTCGTTCATGCGCCGCCGGCTGGGATAAAGAGCGCGGAGCTTACTGGCGATATAGAACCTTTCCTCCCGGGAAAGGCGCTTCAGGCCGCGGTCGGTGAACACGATGTAGATCATCCTTACCGGCCGCGTAAAATGCACGGAGTAGCCGGGGTGGGCGGCGGCGAAGTCCGCCTTGTCCTCCGGCTTAAGCACCAGGCCTATCGTCAGGTAATCCGCCGTGCCGCTCGAAAGCGTGGCCAGGGATTCCTCGTTGGTATTGTATTTTTTCAGGCTGACTATCCTGACCTGCCGCGGCATTTTTTTGGAATAGCGGTAATGTGCGGGGTTGCCCTTTAGCACCATGTCCCCCAGGCCCAGGTCGGCGTCCAGGTAATACGGCCCCGACGTGTTGCGGTAGTCCGTTATCTTCAGGGTCGCCGGGTCCACGGAGCCGCGCGGGACCACGGCGTAGGCGATATTGGTGAGCAGGTGGAAAAGAAAAGGTTTGGGCCCGTCGAACTTCATCACCAGCCGGCGGCCACCGTCGCGCACCTCCAGGCCCGGGCAGGGGTCCTGCAGGCTTTTCAGGCTGCCCCGCCCGCACAGCATGCGGCCGAGGAAACTGTAGCTGGTGCCGCCCAGGACGAAGGCCCTTTTAAGGCTCTGCTCGGCGTCGAAGGCGTCTATCGACCGGCCCCCGGCGGTCTTGAGGCCGGGTCGCATGGTGAAGACGGCCTCTCCCCCGGCCCATTCGAACTTCTCGGCCAGCTCGGAAACCAGTTCATTGCCGGAAGAATAGCCCGTCAGCGGGCTGAAGAGGTTCTCCGAAAAAAAGTAGTCCCGCGTGTAACCGAGCGAGACCGGGTCATAGACGGAAGGAGGGTTGGAAGAATCCATCAGCACCTTCAGCTCGCGGGACGGGGCTTTTAAAATAGCAAAAGCCGAATAAAGCGCCGCCCCGGCAAGCAGGGCCGGTAATATCATCCGGAGTTTCATCCAGATAATTGTGCCTTTTTTGCCGAGCGCCCGCAATTTGGCCGCTCCGCGGAAAACCCTATCCGGGACAGGATCAATTCCAAGGCGGTTCTTTGCCGGTTACTTTAAGCCAGGGGAGGTGTGAGAATTTTTCGGGGCCGTGGCCGGTGGCCATGGTGAGGTCGGTAAAGCCTTTCTCATGCAGGGCCTGGGCCGTGTCTTCGCCCTTAACGTCGCCGCCCAGCTCGGAGTCTATATAGATCGGCGTATCTTTGGGCAGGGCCTCGGCGTCTGCGATGATTTCTCCGGGGATTTTATACGCCTTAAACTCCACGCCGGCCGCCTTGGCTGCCATCCGCCAGTTCATATGCACCAGCAGGTCGTCGTCCAGCAGCACCGCGCGCGCCGATACGGTTTTAGCAGCGGCCGCCGGCAGCTCCAGCGTAACGGCGGTGCCTTTGCCAGATTCGGATTCTATCTTGAAGCTGCCGCCCCAACTCTCCACCGTTTTGCGGGCGTGGTAAACGCCCAGGCCGGTGCCGCCGGCCTTGCCGTGCGTTTCGCCCTTCTGTCCCAGCCTGGCCAGGATCTCCGGCGGTATGCCTTTGCCATTGTCCTTTACGGTCAGCAACACCTTATGGTCCAGGGCGGACAGGGCGACCGAGACGGTACCCGGCCCGCTGAAGGCTTCTACCGAGTTGTTGATGAGGTTGGAGACCAGGCGCTGAAACTCAGTAGGCTCCACGGAAGCTTTGATCTCCGCAGCGCCTGCGGCGAAATCTATACTGACTCCGGGCTTGTCCTTGTGCTGCAGGCGCTTCTCCGCGACCACCTGCTCGACTAGACCAGCAAGAACGAGAACCGAGGTTTTAGGTTTGGCCGGCCCGGCGGAAGGCGCGCGGTAGCGGGTCAGCAGGTCGTCGGCGATGCCCTGCATGCGCGCCACCGCCCCGTCTATCATGCTGCGCTGCTCCTGCGGGAGATCCAGCCCTTTAGCCGCCGCCCCCAGCGCCGCCAGCGGCGACCTGATATCGTGCGCCACCTGCGTTGAAAGATTAACCAAAGCTTCCATCCCGGCTTTTTCCCGGACCAGCCTGAGCCTTTCGAGATTTTTAGAGCGCAACACCTCCAGCTCCTTCACCACCAGCGGGATGTCCGCATCCAGGCCTTCCAGTATTGGATAGAGGATCTCCACCTCAAAACGCCGCTTCACGCGCATCAGCAGCCAGAAAATGGAACCGGTCATTAAGACTGAAACGGCGATCCAGAAGAGCATCGGGTGCAGGACCGAAGCCGGGCTCAAGATGACGAGCAAGGCTATCTCCTGCACTCCGATCAGGTCCCGCCTTACCGCCCATTTTTTAAAGCTCGAACCGGAATTCCTGCAGTAATCGTGGGAATCCGGCGGATAAGCCATCTGCGGCGCGTTCCCCGAGCAGAGAAGCACCGCAGAAACATCAGGGTTTGAAAGGAAAGACAGTATCGCCGACTCTATCAACGGGCGGTTGGATTGCTGTACGCCGATACTTACGGACTCGCGCAACAGCTCTATTTTTTCCAGCTGTTCAGAATACCTGTTATAGGCCAGGAAACAGAAGTAGGCGGACTGGATCGCTAAGGCCAGGGCAACGACCCTGAGGATGGGCCGTTTTGCATGCTTCTGCAGCCAGTCAGAAAAAGTCTCGGCAGTCACAAGATCAAGGCTCTCACTTAGGCCTGAAAGCCATCACGTTGTTATTGTGTCTGGCGATCAAGGCGTCGTTTATCCGCAGTTTCTTCTTGTTGTAGGCGATCCTGTTGTATAGGTAGCCAAGGTGGATATAGGGGACTTCCCGCAGGACCGCCCTGGAGACCACCTGGTATTGGCCGGGAAGCTTTGAGACGTCGATGATCTGGCGCCCCTCTTCGAGCGCAGCGGTAACCCCGGCCCGCTGTATCATCGGGGAAGTTACTGCGCCATGCTTGCCGAGGATATGGTACAAGCCGTCCGGATCCCCGTCCGAAATGGAGATGCTCATCGGGAAGATATCGGGAGTATAGGTCTTGTAATACATATCCCAGAATCCCGGCCCTGAAAATTCCCACTTGGATTCTTTGGTTAAGCTCACCCCGGCCGAGATCAGCAGCTCATAGAGCCATTGCCAGCTCTTCGCGTTGGCGGCAAAGAACAGGGGCTGTTTTTTGCTGGCTTCCACAAACCGGCTGATATATTTCTCCCCCTCCGCTATAATGGCGGCGGATTCTTCTTCTTGCAAACGCCCTGCCTGGAACCGGAGGAAAGTCTGGGAGTCGCCAATAAAGCTTCTCGCGCTGAAGGCCTCCGCGGCCTGGTCGGTATGCTTTAAGACCATGGCCTGGAAAGCGAGGCGGTGTTTCGGATCGGAGAAGAAGCGGCCTGGCATGCCGTTAAGATCCACCAGGATATGCCTTCCCTCCTGGCCGTGAGCGCACGAAACGTCACCCGAATCTTTCCCGCAGCCGGGAATATCCACCATCTCCGCCATCAACAGGGCGTCTATCTCGCCGGCCTGCATCTTGCCGAACGCTTCCGCCGGGGTGACGGCCGTAATTTTAACGGCCTTAAGCTTGGGCGCGCCCTCTATATAGTACGGGTTGGGCATCAGGGTCAATTCCTTGTCTTTCTCGCTTATGACGTAGGGGCCGGTACCAATCACCGCTCCGTCGACCAGTTTGTAAACCGCAAAGCGCTGGCCGGCAAGATATTCGAGGAACATGCGCACCGGTTTAACCAGCTCGATCTCAAGGATATCGTCGCCGATAACCTTTATGCCTTCTATCTCTTTCGTCTCTTTGAACTTACCGTAACCTTTTACGTTCGCCAGCCCGTCGGACAGGGAGCTGTTGCTGGAGATGGGGGTCATTTCCAGGCCGCCTTCCCAGGCCTTCTTGAAATCCGCGGCGCGGAGGCAGGAACCATCGGAAAAACGCCTTGAAGTATCTATCTTGAAGCGCAGGGTCAGTCTGTCGGGGCTGAACTCCCAGGATTTGGCGGCCAAAGGCTCCACTATCCCCCTGTCGCTGGTGGCGATAAGGCTTTCGAACTGGTGGCTGATGACCACATCCCCCGCGGCAAGATGCTGCAGCGGCGGGGTAAGGGTCCCCCAGGAGCTTGCGATTCCGAAATTATAAGTTTGATTTGGGTCGGTCATAATCTTGTTCCAAGCAAAAAAAATTACCGCTACAAAAGCGGCAACAGCGCAGGCGAAAAAGGTTACCCTTAATTTATTGTTGAGATTCACTGCCGTGTTTAATTAAAAAGCGGGCCATTAAAACAACTTCAGCCGGAGGGGGTTGCCCCCCCGGCCGAAAGAGAAACCTACTTATCCAGTTCCTGACCGCCGCCTTCGGCGGGGCTCAACGTGGTAGAGGCCTGCAGGGCCACATCGGAGGCGTTGCCCCTTCTGATCTGGTCCACGCTCAGCGATGATTGAGCGGCAAAAGAAACAGCCATAATAGGGCACATGGCCAGAACCACAAGGCAACACTTCTTTATCTTCTTTGACATGGTATATTCCCCCCTAAACGTTCCCAAACTGCACCCAGCAGCCAGGGTCTTTCTTTAAAAAGCTTCCGGTCTCGACAAAAGAGGCGTTTCTGTCGCCGCCGCACTTGTCATAGTAACCGCAGGCGCCGCAGACTTCTATCCGGCCGGCCCGCAAATCTTTCATTACCGGGTGATTAAGGAACAAATTTTCCAGGCCATCCTCCAGGATGTTTCCCAACCTGAAATCGGCCCGGCTTGTCAGCTTAAGGTTTCCCCGGTAATCTACTACAACCCCCTGGAAACCGGTTTTTCCATGCGCTCCAAGCGCCGGGTCCACCAGAACGAACAGCGGTAAATTTGTCCCAGTCGCGACACCACTTTTGCGCGACTCTTTCAATATTTTAACATATGCGTCCCGCAACTCCAAACCGGCAAGCGCGCGGTCCGTATTATTTGAAACCAACTCCTTGCCCCTGCCCTGCGGGACGAACCTGGTAAAATTCATCGCAGACGCCTTCAGCCTGGCAGCAGCTTCGAAGAACTCGCCGATCCATGGCCCTGTCCGGAAAGAAAGGACCGCCTGGAACGACGGCAGGATACCGGCGGCACGCAGCGTCTCCACCCCCGCCATCGCCTTTAAGTAGCTCCCGCTGCCGCGGATCATATCGTTGCGCTCCGCGTCCGGGCCGTCCAGGGATATCTGCACGTTGGCGCCATGGGACCTGAGCTCGGCAGCGGTCTTCGCGGAGATGGTTGTCCCGTTAGTTATCACGTTAATGACCGCATCCGGCCACCTGCGCCTGAGCTCGCCAAGAACGGGGATGAACAACGGGCTTATTGTCGCCTCGCCTCCGCATAAACCAAAGCAGGGCTTGAGCGCAAGTTTCTCGGTCAGGCGGCCGTACTGGTCGAGTATCTTCTTCCAATCCGAAAAAGGGAGGTCCTGGGCCGCGTTGTCGGGCCGGTAGCAATGACCGCACCTTAAGTTGCAGGCATTGGTGATATCCATCTGGATGCTCAGGAACTTTTGGCTCCCGGTGAACTCCAGAATTTTTTTCACAAACCAGTTCGTGCTCATATTTGCCGATAAAAAAAGGGAAAGCAAAGTGACTTTTTGCTTTCCCTGGATACATCCGATTAAGGTCGGATCGTGGATACTCTGGGGCCAATCCCCCAAATTACAAGGAAGACTACGCTGATAGTGTACATCACGGGTCTTGCGCGCGTAAGGGCACTAGGGCCTACGCGGTGCCGGGACCTTTGGCTACCGCGCCCCCGCGGCGGCGAGGCTGAGGTCCTTGCGGTACTGGGCGATGGAGCGGCGGCTCAGGTCCACGCCGTGGCGGGCGCGCAGCTCCGCGCAGAGCCGGGTGTCGCTGAGCTGCGGCTGCTCGGCGGCTATGGAGTAGAGGCGGTCCAGGTTGACCTTCTTGGAGCTGGGCAGCAGCACCTCCATGGGCGCCTCCATACCCCAGGGCATCTGTATCGATTTGTTGGAGACCAGGCGGTTGAGCACGCTGGCGTCCACCTCCAGGTTCTTGGCCAGCGTCTTCTGGGACAAGGGGCGGCGGCGGCTGGGGTCGCCGGTGGCCAGGTACTCGGCCTGCACGCTGATGAGGATCTCCAGCGCGCGGTAAAGGGTGGTCTTTCGCTTGTCGGCGAACTCTATCTTTTTCAGCAGCTTCTCCACGCGCTTGCGCTCGGCGGGGTCCAGGCCGGGCAGCAGGGTGGCCAGCTTGTCGCCGTCCACCTTGTAGCGGCCTTTCCAGATCTCGCGGTGAAAGAAGGCCAGCACCGGCTCTCCGTCGTCCATCTCTATGCCGGCCACGGCGCTGAACACCCGGGCGGCGGGGGCCTCGGGCTTCGCCTCGAATTCGGCCTGGATGAAGGCCCGGTTGACGAAATCGCGCAGGCGCTCGGCGTCACGCACGGTAATGTCGCATTCCTCGGCGCGCTCTATGTCGCTCATCACGGCGTCGCGCAGGAAGCAGGCCTCGAACTTTTCCTGGCCTATGCCCTGGATGAGTTTCACCAGGTCGCCGGTGCCGTCGGCCAGCTCGGGCAGGTCGGCGCTGGCCATGTTGAGGCCGTAGCCGGCGTATTTGCGCGCGGCGTAGCGGGCGGCGGGAAACTCGCTCAGGTTAATGGCGCCGGAGGTCTTGAGCAGCTGGAACACGCGGCCGCCCTCCAGGTCCTTTATCATGTCCGCGAATTCTTCCTCGGGCATTTCGGCCATCTGGGCCATTTTAAGCGCGCCCAGCAGGGCCGCCGAAGTTCTTGCCCCGGTGGAGGCGGTCAGTTTAAATCCGTGTTTCATAAGAATCTCCCTCTGCGCACATTATACCTGTTATTCAACAATAGAACAATTTTAATGCCAGCCTTGCGAGCGGGTGGCCCCGGCCCGGCCCCCTCGCGCCGGAAGTTTGTATAATATAGATAGGGTTAAGTATTCTCATACGAGAACTGTCATTCTCATTTGAAAATCGAAACGGCCCCAGGGGGAGCATGGAAAAACTCAACATTTTCGTACTGGAAGACGACAGGTTGGCCCAGAAGGTGATGGGCGCGCACCTGGCCCCCCACAACGTGGACATGGCGGCCGACCTGGACTCGGCCCTGAAAAAACTGGACGCCGGCCGCTACGACATCGGCTTCTTCGACCTGATGCTGGGGGTGAACGACGACTACTCCGGCCTTAAGGCCATAGCCGCGGCCGCAAAAAAAGGCATCTACAGCGTGGTGGTCTCCAGCTCGGACTCGGACGAGATGATAGACCGGGCCTACGCCCTGGGCGCTTCGGATTTCTACGCCAAGGGCAACGAAGAGGCTAATGTGGGTGAGATCCTGCGCAAGTTCCTGCAGAACCGCAGGGCCGCGGCCTCCGACGACATCTTCACCTCCGCCTTCATCACCGAGGACGCGGAAACGCGCGCGGCGGCCACGGAAGCGCTTAAGTACGCGCCCACCGACCTGCCCATACTGATACTCGGCCCCTCCGGCACCGGCAAGACCTCGCTGGCCAAGATCCTGCACGAGCATTCCGGCCGCGAGGGCGCCTTTGTCTCCATCAACTGCTCCGCCTATACCGACGACCTGCTGGAGGCCGAGCTGTTCGGCCACAAGAAAGGCGCCTTTACCGGCGCGGCCGAGGCCCGCAAGGGCCGCCTGCTGGAGGCCCACCGCGGCACCCTGTTCCTCGACGAGATCGGCACGATGAGCCACAACATGCAGATGAAGCTGCTCAAGGCCATAGAGGAAAGGACCTTTTATCCCCTCGGCTCCGAGAAGCCCGAGCGCTCCGAGTTCCGCATCATCAGCGCCACGCTGGAGGACCCGCAGGCCCTTATCGCGCAGGGCAAGATGCGCTTCGACCTGTTCCAGCGCATCCACGGCTACACCATTAACATCAAACCGCTGGCGCGGCGCCGCGCGGACATCTTCCCGCTGGTACACCATTTCACCAAGGGCGGCCGGCGGCTCTCGTTCAGCCCGGACGCCAAGGCCTTCATGCAGGACTACGCCTGGCCGGGCAATATCCGCGAGCTCAAGAAGTTCACGGACCTGGTCTCCGGCGGCCAGCAGGGCCGGGTGGACCTGGAGACGGCCCGCCGCCATCTCAAGGGCCAGTGCGCGGCGCCCGGCTCCGCGGAAGACGCGCTCTACGCCGCGGCCCTGGCCGGAGGCCTGGACGCCGCCCTGGAAAAGGTGTCCGCGGATATCATCAGCCGCAACCTCAGGGAGAACGGCGGCGTGCGCACCAAAACGCTGGCCGACCTGAAGATCTCTACAAGGCTTTTATACGCCACCCTCAAAAAACTGGGGCTGGATACCGAAGGGGGAAAGAAATGACCGGGATAGATAATTCCAAACTGCTGCACGACCTGCGCTCCAAATGCTCCAGCCTCAAGAGCGCCGCCGAGCTTTACAAGGACTGCTCGCCCGCTGAGAAGAAGGAGATGCTGGCCTTGATGAACTCGGCCGCCGCCGAGATAGCCAAACTGCTGGGCCAGCTGGAGAGAACCGCCTGACCGCGGGTTAATAAGTATAATAAGTGGTCGCCCGAACCGTGGCGAATTCTTATGGAGGAAACAATGAAATCATTAGCGCTGCTGCCTCTGCTGCTGCTCTGCTGCGCGCCGCTCTACGCGGCCGGCGGACAGAAGGACGAACTCCCGCCGGGAGCCTCCATAGAGAAAGACCCCAAATACCCGCCCGTAGTCGCCTATACGCTCAAGAACGGGCTTAAGCTGCTCATCCTCGAGAAGACCTTCGTGCCCACCGTTTCCTTCACCCTGATGTTCAAGGCCGGCAACGTGGACGGCCAGCAGGGCAAGACCGGCCTGGCCCACCTGATGGAGCACATGGCCTTCAAAGGCACCAAGACCATCAACTCCGCCAATTACGCCAAGGAAAAGATCGCCCTGGAGAAGGTGGAGAAAGCCGCCCAGGCCATGATAGCCGAAGAGTCCGCCGCCGCGCCCGACCTGAAGAAGGTGGAAGAGCTGCGCAAGGCCCTGGCCGCCGCCGAAAAAGAGGCCGACGCCCTGATAGTGAAGGACGAATACTGGAAGCTTTACAACACGCTGGGCGAATCCGGCATGAACGCGATGACCTCCACCGACTATACCGGCTACGTGGTCTCGCTGCCCTCCAACCGGCTGGAAGCCTGGATGGTGATAGAATCCGACCGCTTCAAGAACCCGGTGCTGCGCGAGTTCTACCGCGAGCGCAACGTGGTGATGGAAGAGCGCCGCATGGGCGAGGCCGATCCCAACAGGACCATGTGGGAAACGCTGGTTTCCAACGCCTTCGTGGCGCACCCCTACCAGAACCCGACCATCGGCTGGATGGACGACCTGAAGCGCCTCACGCGCACCGACGCCGAGGCTTTCTTCAAGGCCTTCTACGTGCCCAATAACGCCACGCTGGCCGTGGTGGGCGACGTGCGGCCGACCGAAGTGATAAAGCTGGCCGAAAAATACTTCGGCGGCTGGCAGAACCGCCCGCTGCCCGCGCGCGCCTACACCAGAGAGCCCGCGCAGAAATCGGAAAAAGTCGTCAGCGTCTTCTTTAAAGCCAAGCCCGCGCTGCGCATGGGCTTTCACAACCCCGGCATGGACAACCCCGAGATCTACCCGCTGATCATGGCCTGCGAGGTGCTCTCCAACGGCAAGACCGGGCGCTTCTACAAGACCCTGGTGGAAGGCAAGGAACTGGCGCTGTACGCCGAAGCCTACCCCTCCTTCCCCGGCAACCGCTACCCCTCGCTCACCGTGATAGCCGCGGCCCCCAAGGCCCCGCACACGGTGGAGGAGCTGGACGCCGCCCTGCTGGCCGAGGTGGAGACGCTAAAGAAAGAGCCCCCGACGCGCTGGGAGCTGGACAAGATCCTCAACAACTACGAAGCCGAGATGATAAAGCAGCTGGAGTCCAACTCCGGCCTGGGCATGAACCTGGCCCAGAACGAGCAGATCCTCGGCGACTGGAAGTACGACTGGCGGATAGGCGAGGAGCTGCGCAAGGTGACCCCGGAGCAGATCTCCGCCGCGGCGGCAAAGTATCTCACCCGCGAGAACCGCACTGTAGTTTTCCTTAAAGAGCCGCTCAAATAAAGGGAAAAAACATGAAAAAATCGATAACAGGAGCCGTACTGATGACCCTCTTTAGCGCCGCCTCTTTCGCGCTTCCCCCCGCCCTGCCCAAGCTGGCCGGCGTAGACTTCAAACCGCCGCAAGGCTCGCGCGTCGTGCTGCCCAACGGCATGATCGTCTACCTCATGAAGGACAACACCCTGCCGGTGGTCCACATGACAGCCTTCATCCGCACCGGCAAGCTCAACGACCCCGTGGAGAAGATCGGCCTGGGCGAGATGACCGCCGGCCTGCTCAAGGACGGCGGCACGCTTAAGTACAAGCCGGAAGAGATAGACAAGACCCTGGAATTCCTGGCCGCCTCGGTGGAAACCTCCATGGGCATAGAAGAAGCGCGGGCCAACATGACCACGCTTAAGAAGGACCTGGACGCGGTGCTGGACATCTACGCCGACGTGCTGATGAACCCCGCCTTCGCCACGGACAAGGTAAAGCTCAAGCGCGACGAGACCCTGGAACTCATCCGCCGCCGCAACGACGATCCCGGCCGCGCGGTGGTGCGCGAGGCCCTGCGCGCCTTCTACGGCCCGGCCCACCCCTACGGCTGGCGCAGCGAAGAGGCCACGGTCAACGCCGTCACTATTGAGGACATGAAGGCGTACCACGCCAACTACTACAAGCCCAACAACGTCATCCTCGCGGTAGCCGGCGACTTCGCCTCGGAGGAGGAGATGCTGGCCAAGCTCAAGGCGAAGTTCGGCGCCTGGCCCCGCGGCGAGGTTAAATTCCCCGTTATCCCCCCGGTGGAGATCAAGGCCGGGCGGCAGATCTTCCACGTGGAGAAGGACAGCTCCCAGGCCTATATCGTGATGCTGCAGAAGGGCATAAAGCGGCACGACCCGGTGGAATACCCGCTCAGCGTGACCACCGAGATGCTGGGCGGCGGCCTCTCGTCGCGCCTGGCGGCCGAGATCCGCTCCCGCAAGGGCCTGGCCTACACCGTCTACGCCTATTCCGCCAAGAAGCCGGATTACGGCTACACCCTGGCCTACTGCGGCACCAAGCCGGAGACCTATTCGCAGGCGCTCTCCGAGATGCTGCGCCAGTTCAAGCTGATCACGGAGGAGGCCGCGCCCGCCGAGGAGGTCACCCGCGCGCGCGACTCGATAGTGAATTCCTTCGTCTTCAGGTTCCCCACGCCGTTCGAGCTCCTGAGCGAACGGGCCTCCTTTGAATACTACGGCTACAAGGCGGACTACCTGGACAACTACGTGGAGAACATCGCCAGGACCGACCCCGCGGCCGTGCTGGCGGCCTCCCGGCGGCTGTTCAAGCCCGACGAGGCCATGCTGTTCGTGATCGGCAACTCCAAGAAATTCGACAAGCCGCTCTCCGAGTTCGGCCCGGTGACGGAACTGAAGGAAGACTAAGCCCGCCGCTCAAAAAAAAGAAAGGCCCCGGAAGGGGCCTTTTCTTTTTTACGTGAACGGGGTTCAGGCGGCCTTGTCCTTCTCCAGCGCGACCTTTATCCCGGCCGGCACTTCGATAAGTTTGAGGTCGCGCCCGACGCAGACCAGGTCGGTCTCGGCCTTGATTATCAGCCGGCCGTCCTGGTTGTGCGCCTCGTAGGCGAAAACTATGCGGTAGGGCGTGAACTCCTTCACCCGGGTCTTTATCTCCAGCGTGTCGGCGTAGAGCGCCGGAAACTTGTAGTCCACCTGCAGGCCGCGCACGGCGAACCCCACGCCTTGCTCCAGCAGCCCTTTCACGCTGAAGCCGCGCTCCTCCAGGTATTCCGAGCGGGCCTCCTCGAGGTACTTCAGATAATTGGCGTGGTAGACCGCGCCGCTGGTGTCCGTGTCGTAGTAGTAGATGCGCCGTTTCATCGCTCACCTCATGAATTTAAATTTTCGGCCGCGGGAGCCGGCCGGCCTGTAAACGCTGACTTCCGGCTCCACCTCCGCGTATCCCCTGATCCTGTAGCCGGTGTAGACGGCCTCGGCTCCCCGCGGGTATTCGCGGCCGGCTATCCCCAGCTGGGTCCCGGGAGCGTAGGAGGCAGCGACTTCTCCCTCGGGGGAACCGTTGCAGAAGAGTTTCAGTGCGCTGCCGGAATCCTTTATGGTGTAGCGGTTCAAGGCCCCGGGAGCGTAGGAAGCGGCGGGGCGGGCAAGCTCCCTGCGCTCACCCCCTTCCCGGTCCTCCTGCACCTGGTACTCCTTCGCCTCTCCGCCGGAGAAACCATCGAACGCGGTAACGCTCACGGCCTTTTCGGGGTTGCCGTAGCTGCCGCCCGCCAGGCCGGCCCAGCGGAAAATGAACTGGTGGTACTGGCCGTTGCGCTGCACCGCCGTGGCCCGGGCCTCCAGGTCCACCGTGTAGGGCGGCGGGAAGAACCCCCGCGTGACCAGCAGCGACCGGCTGGTCTCGTGGCCGTAGCCGCAGCCAGGGAAAGCCAGGCGCCCGTGGGACGCCACGACGCCGCATTGCCCCGGCAGGATCCGCCATTTCGCCTGGTCCACGCTTGCGCTCCCGAAATCGTCGAAAAACTTAAACACCTTTTCGCCGCTGCTCTCGCTCGCCGCCGACGGGTTACCGTAGTACAGGTAGATATTCTTGACGGAATTCTTGGCCAGGAAAGGCAGGCGCACCCAGGCCCGAGTTTCGGAAGTGCCGCACCCGCCCTCAAGCCAGTAATACAGGCCGGTCTTTTCGTCGGAATTAGCGAACCGGAGGTCGGAGCAATCCGCCTTCATGCGCCCCCTCTTTATCGGCCCCGCGCTGTCGAACTTTACCAGCACCTGGTAATCCACCAGCGAAACCCGGCTCTTTTCAGCCACGCGCAGGTTCTCCCTGTAGGCCCAGGCCTCCGGGAAGCGCAGGGCCGCGCCGGGGTCCGGGGCCCGGCCGGAGTAAAGCCCCTTCACCTCGGCTTCTCCCAACGCGCGGTCGAACACCATCAGCTCGTCCAGGCTGCCGTCGAAATAGACCGGCGGGTTTTGCCCGTCGCTGTAGATCCCCGCGGATTTGGCCGCCTCGTCCCGGGAGCAGTCCCCCAGGTCCCCGCTGAAATGGCCGGGGGTCTTATCGCCGTCTATGTAGGAGTACAGCCCGTACCGGTCCTTTACCGCGGCCAGATGATGCCAGGCCCCATCGTTCAGCCCGGGGCGCAGGCTCATGGCCCTGGCTTCGCGGCTGCAGCCGGGTCCCGGGTTGGGGCCGCAGCAGAGATAGATTATGCCGGCGTGGCCCTTTTCGTCCAGCCCCACCTGTATCAGTTTTCCGTCGCCAATATAGCCGCGCCCGTACTCGGTAAAGCGGTTGGAATAGATATGCGCGGCGGGCTGCTGGCTGCGGGTCTTGAACCAGAACGCGTAGGAAAAGTCCCCGGTCTCCGCGTCGGGAGACATGCCGAGGTTCAGATAGCCGGAGCGCCCGTCCAGCCTGAGGCCGCCTCCCCTCGCCCCTTCGGGCTCGAGCGAGGCCCCCCCGACCATTACGGCGCCTTTACCCAGTCTGCCCGCGTCAGCCAGCGTGCGGCCGGGGCCTTCCCGCTCCTCGTCGAACTTCAGGTAGAGCAGCGGCGCGTCAGGGGTAGCCGCCTGCGCCTGGAGCGGCACCGGGGCCGGGGCCGGAGCCGGCTCGGTGACCTGGCCGGGCTGCCAGCTTTCCCAGTCCAACGGCGCCTGCGCCGCGGCGGCGGCCAGCACCACCGCCGTTTCGGCCCTGATAAGCCTGGCGTTTATCTCCAGCGAGCCGCCGTTCCTGCGGGTAAGCGTGCCGGTTATCACCGCCTCCACGCCCAAGATCTTGCCGAGGCTTTTCATGGACTTCTCGTCCACGATCCCGGAATACTGTAGCTTCAGTTCGGACATCACCGTCTCGAGCAGGTTGCGCTCTACTACCTCCAGGCGGCCCTCCTGTATGACCCGCGTCAGCAGCCGCTCCGAGACCACCACGCCATCGTCGGACTCCCGCTTGTCCGTGTAGGAAAAAGGCAGCACGGCCACCTTGCGGTTGGCCATCCTGTCATGCGCGGCGGATAACCTTTCGGCCAGAAACTCGTAAGGGTCCCGGTGCAGGGCGTTTTCGATTCTATCTTTGCGCACACCCCCGGAGCAGCCCAAGGAAAGAGCCGCCAGGGCGGCCAAAAAAAGGTTCTTTTTCATTATTCCCCAATAATCTTTACCAGCAGGCGCTTGTCGCGCCGGCCGTCGAATTCCCCGTAGAAGATGCGCTCCCACGGCCCGAAATCCAGCTCGCCTTCGGTAACGGCCACCACCACCTCGCGGCCCATGAGGGTGCGCTTCAGGTGGGCGTCGCCGTTGTCCTCCCCGGAGAGGTTGTGCCTGTAGCCGTGCGCGTCGTAGGGGGCCAGCCGCTCGGTCCACGCCAGGAAGTCCTGGTGCAGGCCGCTCTCGTTGTCGTTAATGAAGACGCTGGAGGTGATGTGCATGGAATTCACCAGGCACAGCCCCTCCCTGATCCCGCTCCTGGCCAGCTCGGCCTCCACCCGGTCGGTGATATTGACTATGGCGCAGCGTTCAGGAGTGTGCATCTTCAGATAGGCGGTATGTGATTTCATTTTTTCCCCATGCGGGCCCGGCCCGCGGCTAAGGACTATTTTACAAACTTTATCCGCGGCGGTATGATTTGCTATAATAAACACATGGCTTATAAATGTGAACTTTGCGGCAAAAAGTCCGTTTCCGGTAACTCTTACAGCCATTCCAATAAGGCTACCAAACGGCTTTTCAAGCCCAACCTTCAGAAACAGAAAGTGGTGCTCAAGGGCAAGACCCAGTCGGTCTATGTCTGCACCATCTGCATAAAGAGCGGCAAAGCGGTACGCCCGGTTAAGTAAGCCGGACGCACTCCCTCCATTCTTGTTTCCAGGTCTGGCCGCCCCCCGCGGGGCGGCCGAACTTATTTGTCCCCGCCAACGCCCCGCCAAAGCCGGAAACAAGAATTTAATAATTTCTAAACAACCCTTTTGTATAATTTTCCTGTATCTTATAAAGGGATTCTATATTTATCCCTTTATATCTTTTATCACGATTTTGGGCGTACCGGTCCCGGAGGACTAAAAAATGGAGCAGGAACCTAAACTGGACCCGTCGACAATTACCGACGTGGAAACCGCCAAGCTGGCGCTGCGCTGGGCCGTGGAGAAGATCCACGGGCAGCAGGAAGAGCTTGGCCGCCTGCGCGACGACAACCGCACCAAGACCTCCATCAACCGCTCCCTGACCGAACAGGTGGAGCAGAAAACCGAGATCCTCAAGAAGTGGCAGGGCACCATAAAGACCTGGGAAGAGAACTGGAAGACCCAGACCGCCATGGAGCTGGACCTCAAATCCAAGCTCCGCGAACAGATCCTCAACGAAGAGAGCACCAACTGGCGCGCCGCCCGGGTGCAGCTGGAAAAAGAGATCGTGGCTCTCAAGAACGAGCTTGCCGCCCGCGAGACCGAGATCGGCCGCGTGAAGATGGCGATGATAGACGAGTCCCGCAAGGCCTCCGAGGTCAAAGAGGCGGAACTCACCTCCCTGCTTTCCAAACACCAGGACAACCTGGCCTCCCGCGAGGCCGCCCTGCGCGAGAAGTACGAGCGGCTGGAGCACGAGCTGATGGCCGCCCAGCGCCTGCGCGCCGAACAGGAAGAACTGTCGCTGCGCGAGCGCTACGAGGTAAAGGCGCAGGAGCTCTCCAAGCTGCACGAACAGAAAGAGGCGCAGCTGGAAGCCTTCCGCACCCGCCTGGAGAACGAACATTTTGAAAAAAGCGGCGCCATAAAGGGCGAAGCCGCCAAGGAACTGGAGGCCCGCCGCCTGGAGCTGGAAGGCTCCTACCGCGCCCTCAAGGATTCCCTCGAGAAGGAGTTGGAGGAAAAGCAGGCCAAGGCCCGCGCCGAAGAAGAGGCCCGCAGCCAGGAGCGCCGCGCCTCCTTCGACAACAGGCTGGCCGCCCTGGAAAGAGATTACGCCGAGCGCCTCACCCGCGCCGAAGAGGAAAAGACCGCCGAGATAGCGGCCTTCAAGAGCGCCGCCCAGCGCGAGCTGGAGACGCTGCGCGTGCGCACGCAGGAGGCCGCCGGCAAGCGCGAGCAGGAATACGTGGACCTGCGCCTCGACATGGAGGGCCAGCTGGTGGAGCTGGTCAAGAAGCGCGAGGAGGAGATCCGCGCCCGCTACGAGCGGGCGGCCGAAGAGACCCGCCTGCGCTGGGAGAAGGCCGCCAACGAAAGCCGCGCCGCGCGCGACGCCGAGGCCGTTAAGGCGGCCGAGCGGGCCGAAGCCGAATTCAAGCGCCGGGAGGAAGAGCTGCGCGCCCGCCTGCAGGAGGAACTGAAGGCCTTCCGAGGGAAGACCGAGGAAGAACTGCGGGGCAGGGAGGAAGCGCTCCGGGCCGCCATGCTGGAGGAACAGAACGCCTGGACGGTGCGCCAGCAGGCCGCCGCCGACGAGACCCGCCGCGCCCTGGAGGCCAGCCACGCCGACAGGCTCGACAGCCTGCGGGCCGGGCTGGAAGAAGCCTACCACATGAAGGAAAAGGCGCTGGAGACCAGGGTGGCCTCCGTGCAGCGCAAGATCAAGGCCGAGTGGCTGGCCCGCGAGGACGAGTGGCGCATAGAGAAGGAAGCCGTCCTGCACGAGGAGAAGGAGAAGCTCAAGGCCGAGTTCGAGGACCACCGCTCCCTCCTGCACAAGAAACTTTCGCAGTTCGAAGACGAGATGAAGCTCAAGTTCGCGCAGAAGGAAGCCGAGGCGGACAACGCCCGCAAGGCCTCCATCGCCGCGGCCGCCGAGGAGCTGAAAAAAGAGCTCGAGGCCGAAAAGTCGCGCCTGCGCGACCAGGTCTCTTTCGCCAAGCGCGAGCTGGAAGCCCGCGAGAACGCAGTCAGGCAGGAAGCCGACGCGACGGTGAAGGCCATGGCGGACAACCTGCGCCGGCAGGAAGAAGAGCTTAAGGACAGGCAGCGCCGCCGGCTGGAGGAGGCGGAAGCCGCCTTCAGCGCGCGCCTGGACGCCGAGCGCGCCAGGCTGACCTCGGAGTTCTCGGTGCGCGCCGCCGCCGCCGAGCAGGAACGCCTCAAGGTGCTGGAGGAAAAATCCGCCCTGGAGGAGGCGCACGCCGCCAAGGTGCGCCAGCTGGAGGCCGCCGCCGAGGACCGCGCCCGCCAGGAGCGCGCCAAGGCCGAGGAAGCCTTCCATTCCCGCGAGCTGCACATGAAGTCCCGCGAGGCCGAGCTGGACAAGCTGCGCATCACGCTGGAACAGCAGCACAACGACCTGAAACTGAAACTTTACGCCGAATTGCAGGAGAAGGAGCACGAGCTGTTCGGCAAGCTGGCCTCCGCCAAGGAGGAGATGTACAAGGCCCTCAACGCCCACCGCGAGGTGCTCGACAAGGAGCACGAGGGCCGGCTCTCCGGCCTGATGCAGAAGGAGGAGGAGATGCAGGGGCGCTTCGACGAGAAGATCAAAGCCGCGGAAGCCGCGCTCAAGCAGCGACTGCAGGACGAGACCGACAAGCTCGCCGTGGAATTCGAGGGCCGCAAGGCCGACCTGGACGCCAAGCTGAAGGCCAGGGAGCAGTCGCTGCTGTCGGCCTTCTCGGAAAAAGAGGCCCGCATGGAGGCCGAAGCCGCCATACGCGAAAAGAACGCCGCCGCGGCCCAGGAAAAAGCCGCCGAGCGCCGCCGCCAGGAGATGGAGAACACGCTGGCCCGCCGCGAAAAAGAGCTGGACAGGAAGTATACGGAATTATCGGAAAAGCTCAACACCCAGTTCAGGTCCGAAAAGGCCTCCTGGGAAGCGCAGAAGCTTTCGGCGCTGAACGCCGACCGCCAGGCCCTCAGGGCCGAGTTCGAAAAGAAAGAGGCCCTCATAGAACAGAAATTCGACGAGGAAATGGCGAAGGACCGCCAGGAAAAAGCCCGCATGGACGAAGAGCTCTCGGCCAAGAAAGAAGCGCTGGAAAAAGCCTATTACGCCGAGCTGGAGCGCAGCCGCGCGGCCGCCGAGAAGGTCAGGCAGGAACAGGACGCGCAGCTGCAGGTCCGCTTCGCCGAGCTGGAAAGCGAGCAGAACCGGCTTACCATGTGGACGATGCAGAAAGAGGAAGAATACGCCAAGCGCTACCAGGCCCGGGAAAAGGAGCTGATGAAGCTCTGGGAGGACAAGCAGGCGGAACTGGAGAAAGACTACTCGGATAAGATCAGGCACCTGGAGGCCAAGTTCAAGAACAGGTAGGCCGCCCGCGCGGCGCCTTCTATGACTAACGGGATCCCCCCCCACGATTTCGAGGACATCCTCAAGGAGACCGAGCTGGACTCGGCCAAGATGATCCTGCGCCTCACCTCCGAGCTGCACGACAAGGAGTTGGAGGTGGCCTCCACGCGCTCGCGCAGCTTCGAGGAGATCCAGCGCAACAACAAGGCCAAGGAGGCCGAGTTCGAGGCGCTGATGCGGGCCCAGGAGGAGCGCATCGCCAAGCGCGAGCAGGAGCTGGCGCGGCTGCTGGTGGAGAAGGAATCCGCCCTCTGGCAGAAGTACCAGGCCATGCTCGACGACGCGGTCAGCCGGCAGCGCGCGGACTTTGAATCGGAACGCGAACTGCTGAAGGCCGATATCGATAAAAAAGAGACCGAGCTGGCCGCCCAGAAGAAGAACCTGCGGCTGGAGATGGAAGCCCTTTTCAAGAAATGGGAGGCCGAGCGCGAGGCCGATTTCAAGAACGAGCGCGAGACTTTCATAGAAGAGCTCAAGCTGGGCCGCGAGACCGCCAAAAAAGACGCCCTGGAGCGCGCCCGCCAGATGGAAGAGCTCTGGCGCCAGAAGCTGCTGCAGCAGGAAGCCGATTACCAGAACCGCGAGGCCATCTCCGCCGAAGAAATCCGCAGCCATATGCGCCGCGAGAGGGTGGAGGAGCTCAGGGAGCTCAACGACCGCCTCAATTCCGAATTTTCCAAACGCGAGCAGGAACTCTACGCCCATTACGCCGCCTGGCTGGAGGAGAACAAGAAGCTCATCGAGGACAAACACGCCAGGCGCGCGGAGGCCGTGGAGGCCGAGCACCGGGAAAGGACCGCCCGGCTGGAGGACTCGCTGGCCAAGACGCGCCAGGAGCTGGACGCCCGGGAGAAGACCTGGGAGGAAAAGTACGCCGAGCTGCGCCGCGCTTACGCCGAGAAAGAGGCGGCCCTGGAAGCCCACGGGCGCGGCCTGGAGGCGCAGCACCTGACCCGTGACCGGGAACTTTCCGACAAATACGAGGAGCTCGCCCGCGCGCTCCGCGAGGACGCCGCGCGCCGCAAGGACGCGCTCCTCAACAAGGAAAAAAGCCTCGAGGCCCAGTACGCCGCCAACCTCGCGGACTTCGCCGCGGAGAGCGAGCGCCGGCTTAAATCCATAGAGGCCCGGGAGGCCAAGGCCGGGGCCGAGCGCGGCGAGCTGGCCGCGCTGCGCGCCCAGATAGGCTCGCTGCTGGCCCAGAAACAGCAGGAGCTGGAGAAGACTTTCGCCGAGCGCAACTCCCTGGCCATGCAGTCGCTGGAGGAGTCCTACAAGATCAAGGAGGCGAGCCTCGCCAAGAAATACGAGGACATCGACCGCCATTACGCCTCCCTCGCGGCGCAGAAGGACGAAGCCCTGGCCCGGGCCGCCGCCGCCCAGCAGGAGAACGCCAGGCTTAAGGACGCGCTCTCCGCGCTGGACTCCGACGCCAGGGGCGCCGCCGAGGCCGAACGGGCGCGCCTGGCCGCGGAGCGCGACAGGCTGGAGGCCGAGTTCAGCGCTAAAACAGAAAAATTCAAGGCCGAAGCCGCGGAGCGGGAGCGGGCCGTAAAGGCCGCCTACGCCGAAAAGCTAGAGGCCGAGAGCGCCAGGCTGGGCGCCCAGCTGCGGATAAAGGAAGAGGCCCTGGCAAAAGAGCGCGAGGAGCTGGACCGGCGCTCCGCCGAGACGCAGGAGCGCTTCATGCAGGCGCTCAAGGAAAGGGAAGGCGAGATCTCCGGCAACTTCCTCCGCCACTCCGAAAGCCTTAAGACCCAGGCGGAGGCCGCCCGCCGCGCGTGGGAAGAGGAGCGCGCCGCCCTGGCCGCGGCCGCGGACGCCGAGACGGGCAAAGTGCGCGAGCTGGAGCGCGAAGCCGCGGCCCGCCGCGAGGCAGAGCTGAAAGCTTTTTACGAGGCCCGGGAGAAAGAGTACCGCGCCTCCGCCGACCAGGCCGCGCTGGCCGCCGAACGCCACCTGGCGGAGAATTTCGCCATCAAGGAACAGTCCGTCGCCGGCAGGGTAAAAGCCCTGGAGGAAAGCCTGGCCAAGCTGTCGGGAGAGAGCGAAACGACCGCCCGCGAACTCGCGACCGCCAAGAACGAGCTGGAGCTGTTCAGCACCCGCCTGGAAGAGGCCGCCCGCGAGAAACAGAAGCTCATCCAGGAGAACCTCACCAAGGCCCGCGACCTGCGCCAGACCCTGGAGAAGGAGTTCCTCGACAAGCTCAAGGACATAGAGCAGAACTACCTTGGCCAGCTGACCGACCTGTCGAAGCGCTCGGAAGAGGTCCGCCGGGCCGACCAGGACGAATACTTCCGCAAGCTGCAGTTCGTGAAGGACGATTTCAACGCACAGCTGGCCGAACAGGCCAAAGCGATGGAGGCCGCCTACCTGGAGCGCGAGAAGAACCTTTCCGCGGCCATGGAACAGTCCTTCAAGCTCAAGGAGCGGGCGCTCGGCGCGCGCCAGGCGCAGCTGGAGAACAGCTACCAGGCCATGCTCTCGGAAAAATCCTCCCTGATAGACACGGACCGCGAGCTGGCCGAGAGCGTAGGCCGCATGAAGGACGAGCTGGAAGCCAAGAACAGCGAGCTCAAGGAAACCATAAATTCCTACAACACCCGCCTGGCCGAACTGGAAGCCAGGCTGCGCTCCGATTTCGAGGCCCGCCGCAAGGACCTGGAGGACACGCAGCGCATGCGCGCTTCCCAGCTGGAGGCCGAGCGCACCAAACTGAAGGCCGTGCTCGACCAGGAGCAGCAGCTGGTGACGGACCTGCAGAAGCGCGAAGCCGCGCTGCAGGAAGGCTACGCGGCGCGGGAGGCCGAGCTGGCACGCCGCTTCAAAGAGGCCCGCGAGCGCCTGGAAAAAGACTACCAGGACAAGCTGAAAGAACAGGGCGGGAACAGATAATTTCCCCGCTCCGGCCCGCGCAAAAAAACACGTCGGCATTCGCCCGTCGTGTTTTTTTTATTTTCGGAAATATTTGTATATAATTTATCACGCGCTTAAAGCAGAAAAACGCGCGAGAAAACAGCAGGCGTTAATACTACAAGGCGGTGAAACTTAAAATGAAAAAATTCGACAACAAGATACTCTTTATCGGCTACGGTTCCGTGGCGCAGTGCGCCCTGCCGATGCTTTTTAAGCTGCTGAAGGTGCCGGCCAGGAATATCACCGTGATGGATTTCGAGGACAAGCGCGAGGCCCTCAAGCCGATGCTGGCCAAAGGCGTGAAGTACGTGCGCGCGCAGGTCACCAAACAGAACATGGGCACGCTGCTCGGCAAGTACCTGAAGGCCGGAGACATGCTTATCGACCTGGCCTGGAATATAGACGCCTGCGAGATCCTGAAGTGGTGCCACGACAAGGGCATCCTCTACATCAACACCTCCACCGAACTGTGGGACCCCTACAAGGGCGCGGTTGACAAGCACCCCACCGAACGCACCCTGTACGTGCGCCATATGGCCATGCGCAAGATGATCGCCGGCTGGAAGACGGTCGGCCCGACGGCTGTGATAGAGCACGGCGCCAACCCCGGCCTGATCTCCCATTTCGCCAAGAAGGGCCTCATCGACATCGCCAACAAGCTGCTGGCCGACAAGAAAGCCAAAGGCGCCAGGGCCGAGCGGCTGCGCCAGCTGGTGAAGGACCAGACCTTCAACGAGCTCTCCAGAGAGGTCGGCGTGAAGGTTATCCACGTCAGCGAACGCGACACCCAGATCACCAACAAGCCCAAGCAGGTCAACGAATTCGTCAACACCTGGAGCGTGGAAGGCTTCCGCGAGGAAGGCGTGGCGCCGGCCGAGCTGGGCTGGGGCACGCACGAGAAGACCCTGCCGCCTTTCGCCTGCGAGCACAAGTCGGGCCCGAAGAACCAGATCTGCATCGCCCGCATGGGCATGAACACCTGGATCAGCACCTGGGTGCCCGATTACTGCATCCACGGCATGCTGGTGCGCCACGGCGAGGCTTTCACGCTCAGCGACAAGCTGACCGTCTGGAAGAACGGCAAAGCCGTGTACCGCCCCACGGTGCACTACGCCTACTGCCCGTCCGACTCCGCCATCGCCTCGCTCAACGAGCTGCGCGGCTACGACTACGCGCTGCAGCCCAAGGTGCGCATCCTCGGCGACGAGATCACCAGCGGCTACGACACCCTGGGCGCCCTGCTGATGGGCCACGACTATAACGCCTGGTGGACCGGCACCATCCTCGACATCCACGAGAGCCGCAAACTTATCCCGCACCAGAACGCCACCACCATCCAGGTGGCCATCGGCGTGCTCTCCGCGGCCCTGTGGATGATGGAGAACCCGGAGGAGGGCGTCTGCGTGCCCGAGGACCTGCCGCACGACTACGTGCTCGGTATCGCCAAGCCCTGGCTGGGCAAGCTGCATTCGGCTCCGTCGGACTGGACGCCGCTGAAGCACTACACCAACGCCTTCAAAGGCTTCAACAACCCTTACGTGGACAAGAAGGACCCCTGGCAGTTCAAGAACTTCCTGATCACGGACGGGGACTAACAAGGTTTGCGGTAAAAACTAAAAACTCGGGAACGGAGGAACAGTAGACCAGAACTATGATCACAAAGAAACAGATGCAGGACCTCGCCAAGAAGCACGGCACGCCCCTTTTCATCGTAGACCACGATGAAATTCGCAAGAACTACGCGCAGTTCAAAAAATACCTGCCGCGCGTGCAGGCCTACTACGCGGTGAAATGCGAGCCGATGGCGGAGATAGTGAAAACGCTCTACAAGGCGGGCGCCAGTTTCGACGTGGCCTCCATGCCCGAGTTCATGATCGTGCACGAGTACATCAAGAACATGCCGAACAAGAAGCGGCTGGCCTGGATCTGGGACAAGATCATCTACGCTAACCCGATAAAGCCGATCGAGACGCTTAAAGAGCTGGACCAGTACCGGCCCCTCGTCACCTTCGACAACCTGGAAGAGATCCACAAGATCAAGAAGCACGCCCCCCACGCCGGCCTGTGCCTGCGCATCCGCGTGCCCAACACCGGCGCGGTGGTGGAACTGTCCTCCAAGTTCGGCGCTTCCCCCGGCGAGGCCGTGGACCTGATCCTCGAGGCCGTGCGGCAGGGCCTCGGCGTCGAGGGCCTCAGCTTCCACGTGGGCAGCCAGACCACCAACTTCGAGAACTACGTGCAGGCCATCAACCTGGCCGCCGACATCTTCAAGGAAGCCAAGGAACGCGGCTACGACAAGATGAACCTGCTCGACATCGGCGGCGGCTTCCCGGCCCCGTACGACGCCTCCGTGAAGCCGTTCCAGCTGCTGGCCAAGACCAT
>Ga0154402_124_pt1 | contig 70363 bp, 89 predicted proteins | sample RifGroB2_FD_115906 | JGI IMG/M metagenome (GOLD analysis project Ga0154402, IMG submission 115906) | Elusimicrobia bacterium GWB2_63_22 | reverse complement strand
ACGGGACGGGGATTTGCAGCCGTTGCTGCCCTTCGGCTGAAGAACTTTCTTGGGACAGCCCTGGGACAAAGGGCCTAGGGCCGACAGGGCCGTTCTGCCCTATGCAGCCGGGTCCGGTTCGGCTAGAATATCTTATATATTCGATGCTCCGGGGGGCCGGGGCCAAGGGGTGCGTTAATGAAAAAGAAATTCTGCGCAGCGTCGGTTATTCCTTCTCTCCTGTTAGCCTCCAGCGTGATCTTTGCCGCAAGCGACGTAAAGCAGCTGTCCGAAGTGAGCGACACGGTCAACGAGATCACACAAGAACAAAAAGATCTTCAGGGTAAGCCGATACCCCCCGGGTTTCAGCCCGGTCATCCCGGGCAGCCCGTGCACCCGCCCAAGCCCGACCACCCCGGTCAGCCGCCCAAGCCGCCGCAGCCCCCGCAGCCGCCGCAGCCTCCGCAGCCGCCCAAACCGGTAGACACCACCCACGCGTATAACGCCGGTATGCGGGACGGTTCCGATAAAGGCATCAGGGAAGGCCGCCGCGAAGGTTACTCGGACGGCATTAACGCCGGAGAAATAGAAGGGCGCCGCAACGGCACCAACGACGGCGATAACGCCGGCCGCACCGCCGGCTACAGGGACGGCTATGGCGTGGACCAGACCGCGGGCACGCAGCAGGGCAACGCCGACGGCCAGAACGCCGGCATCAATAACGGCACCGAGGCCGGCAAGCGCCGCTGTTACGACGAGGGTTATACCAGCGGTTACAACTTCGCCTACTCCGAGGCCAAACAATTAGGCGAGCAGGACGCCGCCTCCTACAACGCGGGCTACGCCAAAGGGCAGGCCGACGCGGCTACCATAGAAGTGCAGAGCGGGCAGAAGGCCGGCTACCAGGCCGGTTTTGCCCAGCGCGAAGCCGAACTTCAGAGTTCTTTAACCGGGATGACCGCCATGCGCGGCGCCGGCACTAAAAGCATCGGCGCGCCGGGCCTGTCCATAGAGCTGGCCCGCTACGGGTACGCTACCCCGGAAGAGCGGCAGGCCTACGAGAGAGGCTACCGGGACGGCTATCAGCGCAGCTACCGCCGGGCTTACGACGACGCCAAGCGGGAAGGCTATAACGAAAGGTACAGCATGGCCTACAGGCGGGCCTACGACAACCAGTACTCCACCAGCTACCGCGCCGGCTATGCCGACGGCAAAGACAAGGGCTACAAGGCCGCCTACCGGGCCGCGTACAACTCGGCGTACGCGTCTTTCTACGAGCAGTACAGCAACCGGGAATACGCCGACCAGCGGGCCCAGGGCCAGAGCAACGGCCGGGCTACCGGCCAGAAGGAAGGCTTCGCGGCCGGCTGCGCCGAACAGACCAAGCGCGGCTACAACGCCGGCTACCAGAAGATGGCGGCCGAAGTGTACCCCGGCGCCTTCGACGCCGGCAAAGTGGCCGGCATAGCGGCGGCGGATAAGCATTACGGCGAGAACGCGGTGCTGAAAGTCTTCGATATAGCGTTCTACGACGAGAACAATAACGGCAAGTTCGAGGCGAGCGAAAACGTCATGCTGAAGGCCGAAGTGCGCAACTTCGGTTTCCAGGTGTCGGACACCGTGGCCATAACGGTCAAGAGCGAGCGCGGGGAGATAACCCTGGTGCCCGAGCTTAAGGCCGAAGGCGTGGGCGGCCGGGCTAAAACCGTGGTCACCCTTAACATCGGCCGGCTCTACGATGTGGTGGCGCCGGACGCTGACGCGCTTAACGTGACGTTCTCGGAAAAAGGCAAAGTTATAGGCGAGCGCCGCCAGATGTACACGAGGACCAACCCCAACAGGGTCGTCATCATCAACAAGGACGACACCGCCATAAAGGAAAAAGCCGGCTGGCTGTTCGTCGGCACGGTGACCAAGCTTAACGCCGGAGAAAAGGTGCTGGTCATCGGCGAGAAGGACGACTGGTACAAGGTCCGCAAGTCCGAAGCCGCCGCCGGCACCTGGGCCGAGGGTTTTGTTAAAAAAGGCAAGGTAAGCGTGCAGTAGGCAGCTTCACACGTAACGCAGAACCGCCGGGCCGTCCCGGCGGTTTTGTTTTGGTCAGAGTACGGCGTAGAGGACGGTTTCGCAGGCGACGGGCTGGTGCTGGCGCAGGTAGAGGCGGTACTCCGGCACCAGCGAGCTTATGAAGGCGGGTATTTCAAAAAGGTCGCCCGGCTTGTGGTACACGCAGACCGCGAGTTTGGGCCGGTTGCGCCGGATGGTTTCGGCCGCGCCCTTTAAGGCCTCCAGTTCAGCCCCCTCAACATCGAGCTTTATAAAAGTGGCGTCGGGCGCCAGGTGGTCCACCGTGTCGCCCTCTACGGAAACCTCGCCGGCGCCGGATACGGCCGAGGCCGAGGTGCCGTGCCACACGGCAAAGGGCAGCGCGGCGGGTGCGCTCCACAAACCTTTGTTGAACACGGTTACGCCCCGCAGGCCGCGCTTCTCCACCGTGGCCTGCAGTTTCACGGCGGTGGCCGGGTCCGGCTCGAAAGCGCAGCAGCGGGCGGACCTGCCGCCGGTGAGGCGCATGAAGGTCAGCAAAGTGTCGCCAGTGTAAGCTCCGCCGTCTACAAAGACCTCGCTGTCCGAAAGCTTTATGATGTCTTTGGGGAAATATTGCTCTTTGCGGCTTACGTCCGCCAGCGCCTCGGCGGCCCCGCCCAGCCTGGAGTTGAGGAAAGCTTCAAAAGTGCTGCGCGACAGACTGTCGGCCAGCATTTCATAGGCCGCGCCGAACTGCGCCCTGTGGGCCTCCAGCCAGGCGCGGTCGAAAGTGTTGTTCAGCAGCTCGCCCATCACGTCGAAGAAATAAATTCCGGCCACGCGGCTCCGGTCCAGGCGGTCCAGTTTTTCCCTGGCCAGGCGGGCGTTGGCGAAAGCTATAACGATATTGAACTTGCCGAACCTGCGGCTGACCTCGGCGAAGCTGACGGCCTGGCCCGAGGTGGTGAACCCCGCGTCGGTAAAGACGGCCGCTACCGGCAAGCTCCGGCGCTTGAAGTATTCCCGGACATAGGGCGCGTACCAGCCGTCGCCGTACAGCACGACCGGCAGGCCGGCGGCCTGCAGCTCCTTTATGTCCTCTCCGGCCCTGCCGGGCCCGGAGTTAAGCTTGTCCCATAACGCGGTCATAATCCTATTTTAACAAACCAGGCGGGGCAGTAGGGCCCAGGCCGGAGGGGGCCGCTTGCTCCCGGGCCTCTGGGCACACGGACCCTTACGCCGCGGCCCGCGGCGCGCTAAACTATAGGTGTAGCTAAGCGGTCTGGAGGGAACTGATGAAAAAGTTTATAAGCGGTGCGGCCCTGCTGGCGGTAATGTTCTCCGCGGGCGGAGTTTTTGCCCAGGAAGATAAAGGCATCTACGGCGCGGACGACAGGCAGGACTATTTTCAGGTTTCGGAAGCCCGCCGCAAGCTGGCGGATTCCACGGTTTCCTTCTTCAAGGCCGCGGATGTTTCTCAAGACGGCCGGCTGACGTTAGAAAATTTCGGAGAGAAGGCGCAGCTCTGCAAGAAAGAGCCCTTCCGCGAGCAGACCGTGGGCGCTTTCTGTTCCGGCTCGCTGGTGGCCCCGGACCTGGTGATGACCGCCGGGCACTGCATAAAGACCAGCCTGGACTGCGCAGACGCCAAAATGGTTTTCGGCTACGCCATAAAAGAACAGGGCAAAAATCCTTCCCGCGTTGACTCTTCCGAAGTGTACTCCTGCAAAGGCATAGTGACGCGCGAGCAGGACGACAGCGGCGCCGACTACGCCATCATAAAGCTGGACCGCCCCGTGCCCAACCACGAGCCGCTGGCTGTGAACCGCGCTGGCGGCGTGAGCGAGGGGGCCAGGCTGTTCGTGATAGGCCATCCTGTGGGCCTGCCGCTCAAGGTGGCCGGCGGCGCCACCGTGCGCAACGTCTTTAATTACGCCGGCTATTTCACCGCCAACCTCGACACTTACGGCGGCAACTCCGGCAGCGCGGTCTTCAACGAGGCGACCGGCCTGATAGAGGGCATACTGGTGCGCGGCGGCACGGACTTCGAGGTGAAGGACCCGCTCTTCGGCTCCAAGTGCCGCGTCTCGGTGAAGGTGAGCGACGCGGGCGGCCGCGGCGAGGACGTGACCAGCGTCTCCCAGGTGCTCAAGTACATACCGCTGCCCGGCCAGGAAAGCCCGGCGGTGGAGATCCCGGTGAACCCCGATCTGACCAGCATGCTGGGCAACTGCAAGAACCCCGGAGAGGGCGCCAGCATAGCCGAGCTGATGGCCTACGTGGACTGCCTCACCGCCCAGCTTAACACCAGCAAGCATTAATGCGCGGGGCTTAGTCCCGCTTACCGCAAAACCGCCGGGAGAGCCCGGCGGTTCTGTTACGAGGGGAACCAGGAGGAATATCTAATGAGTAATTGGCTGGGGCGTATGCGCGGCATGGCCTGGCTGTGCCTTACCTGGACGGCCGGCTGGGCTGTCGCCGGGCTGCTTATAGGCGTGACCAGCCTGGTAACGCCCTTTCTGCCCTGGGACGCTTTCTTCAGGGTTTTCGACGCCCCGCTGCCGGCGCTGGGACTGCCGGGCTTTATCGGCGGCGCTATTTTTTCTGTGGTGATCGGGCTTGGAGAGAACCGGCGCAGGCTGGAGGAGTTGTCGCTGGCCAGGTTCGGCGCCTGGGGGGCTTTAGCCGGGCTGCTGCTGAGCCTGGTTCCCGCCGCCATGGCGGCAGTCGGGCTGGCGACGCTTAACCGCCCGGACAGCCTGTGGAAACTGACAGCTTTTATAGGCGGTCCGCTGACCCTGATGGGCGCCGTCTCGGGCGCCGGTTCGCTGCTGCTGGCCAGAACTGCGCGCCCCTGGCGAACGCTGCTGGCACGGTTGCTGGCGAGCGTTTAGGGCGGGGACAGGTGCTTTTCAGGCTTTAGTTAGAGCGCCAGGGCGGACGCCTGGCTTGTGAGCAGGCGGGAGGTGGCGCCGCCTTTATGGAACAGCCACGAGGCCCAGACGCCTTTGGCGAAAGTGGAAAGCGTTATGGCCCACCAGATGCCTGGTGTGCCGAAGCCCAGCGTTATAGCCAGCAGCCAGGCCGCCGGCCAGCGCGCCAGCGTGAGCGGCACCGAGATGAACATATAGTCGCGGGTATGGCCCAGCCCGGTGAACACCCCTTCAAACATCAGCTCCCAACCCAGGAAGATCTCGAAGTAGCCCACCGTGCGCAGGTAGCGCGCGGCGTTGGCTATAACTTCCGGGTCCGCCGTCATCGGGCGCACCAGCAGCTCGGGGATGAAGATAAAAGCCAGAGCCACCGGCAGCAGCAGTATGGTGATGAGCAGGCGGCCCCGCGTTACTATCTGCCGCACCCGCTGCATGTCGCCGCGGCCGAAGGACTGCCCCACCAGCGCCGCCATGGCGGTGGAAAAACCTATCCCCAGGAAATAGGGCACGCCTTCCAGGCGGAAGCAGACGCTCAGGCCCGCGAGCGGGGCCTCGCCGAAGCGCGTGATGATGGCCGTAAGTGCGGGGTAGACCAGCGACCAGACGACGTTGACCGAGGCGGCCGGCACGCCGATCTTTAGCATGCGCGCGGCGCGCGTGAAAGCGGGCAGCCGCAGCACTTCGGCCAGCGGCGGCAGGTAGCCGCGCCGGCGCAGGAACACCACCTGCAGCGCCAGCGCTATGGTGGTGACGATCACAGAAGCGGCCGCGGCGCCCGGCACGCCCAGCGGCCTGCCTGTCCCCCAGCCCAGTATCAGCACGGGGTCCAGTATTATGTTGAGCGCCACCGTCACCGACATTATGATCACGTTGGTGCGCGTGTCGCCGTAGGCGTTAAAGACGGCGCCGGCGAGGTTGCAGAGGTAATAGAGCGGCAGGGCGGCTACGTAGATGGTGAGGTACTGCCGGGCATAGGCCGCGGTTTCCGGCTGCAGGCCCATCAGGCGGAAGATGAGGGGGATGCTCGGCAGCAGCAGGGCCATTATCAGCAGGCTGCCGCCGAGGCTCAGCCAGGCGGCCTCCACGGCGGTGCCGCGCGCCTCCTCGTTCTTGCCGGCGCCGAAGGCCTGGGCTATAAGGCTGTTGGCCCCGGCGGTGGTGGCGGCCATGGCCGCGTAGACGGCCCAGGTCAGAAAAGCGGCCGAGGCCACGCCGGCAATGGCGGAGGTGCCCAGCGTGCCTACCCAGAAGATGTTGATGATGTCGAAAAGGACGAAGCCCAGCGATCCCAGGAAGGCCGGGATGGCTATGCGGAAGATCTCGCGGTCCAACGGGTGGCGCTTCCAGAGGGCTCTCATAGAGATATCAGATGCAGTGGTATTTCCCGTCGCCCTGCTTGCGGCATTTCAGGCTGCCGCCGCAATGCTTGCTGCCGTGTTTCTGGTCGTCGGAGGGACAAAGATCGTTCTTGTTGCCCCGGCCCACGCAATTCCACTGGGAGTTGCCGGCGTTCCTGCACTCCAGGCTGCCGCCGCAGCTTTTGCTGCCATGGCCGTCGTCGGCTTTGGCGCACAGGTCGTTGGCCTGGCCGCGGCCCACGCAGCGGGAGCCGGAGCCGGTGCCGGAGCAGGAGAGACCGGTGGCGCAGTCGCTGTCCCTGGAGCAGCCGGCTCCCTGCTGGTTGCGGGCCACGCACCGCGACGAGGAGCCTACCATGCGGCACAGGCGGTCGCCGCCGCAGCTTTTGCTGCCGGCGTTCACGTCGGCTTTGGCGCACAGGTCGTTAAGCTGTCCCCTGCCCACGCAGACGGAGCCGGGGCCGGAGCCCGCGTTCTTGCACGAGAGCCCCTGCGCGCAATCGTTGCCATCGCAAGCGTCGCCCTGGTGCTTTGCCGCCACGCATTTGGCGAAGCCGTCCCTGTTGCGGCATAAAGAGTCGCCCGCGCAGCTTGCGCTGCCGGAGTTGACGTCCGAAGCGTTGCAGTAGTCGCCTACCTGGCCGCGGCCCACGCAGCGGAAATCCTTTTTGTTCTCGTACTTGTCCTTTATGCTGGTCCGGACCCGGGTGTCGTGGCAGGTGAGTTTGCCCGCGCAGCTCTGGCTGCCGTGGCCGGCTTCGTCCTCGTCGCAATTGTCGTTCTGCTGGTTGGACAGGGGCGCGATACATTTGTATTGCCCGCCGACGTTGCGGCAGAGTAATTTTCCGGTGCAGCTCTGGCTGCCGGCGTTGGCGTCGTCCGCGGCGCATAAGTCGTTAAGCTGGCCGCGCCCGACGCAGTGGAAATCATTGTTTGCGGCTCCGGTGTTCCGGCAGACAAGCTTGCCCGCGCAGCTCTGGCTGCCGTGGCCGGCCTCGCCGTCGTCGCAAGGGGCGTCCTGCCCGTTGGACCCGGGCGCTATGCATTTGTAAGCCCCGCTAGCGTCGGCGCGGCACAGCAAATCGCCCGAGCAGGTTTTGCTGCCGGCGTTGGCGTCATCGTAGGCGCAGGGGTCGCCGGCCTTGCCGTGGCCTACGCAGCGGTAGTCTTCTCCCTTGTAGTCGCTGAGGGTATTGCGGCAGACCAGGTCCCCTTCGCAATCCTTGCTGCCGGACAGGGTGTGGTCGCAGGCCTCATTAAATCCCTTGGCGCCGGCCGGCGCGGAAAGAACGCAGCACAAAGCCGCCGCCGCGATAAAATATGATTTCATGATTTTCTCCTGTTAGCCCTTCAAAAATATATTACAAAATTGAGGATGCCGCGCAGATGGAGTCCGGGGCGGGGAAAATATAGAATATGCGGATGGGCGACTATTTTCTTAAGAGCGAGCGGCTGGGGTTCAGGCGGTGGGCCGCAGCTGATATGGAACTCGCCTGGGAACTGTTCGGAGACCCGGCGGTGTCTAAATTTGTGGGCGGGCCTTTTACGCGCGAGGCGGTGCGGCAGACGATACAGAACCACATGGCCTGGCAGGAGGGTCACGGGGTGCAGTACTGGCCCATGTTCACGCTGGAAGGCGGGGAGTTTGCGGGCTGCTGCGGGCTGAAGCCGCGGCCCGAACCGGGCGCTTACGAGCTGGGCTTCTACCTGAAGCCGGCCTGCCAGGGCAAAGGCTACGCCACCGAGGCCGCGCGCGCGGTTGCGGGCTACGCCTTCGGCACGCTGAAGGTGAAAGAGCTCTACGCCGGCCATCACCCGCAGAACGCCGCCTCGCGGGGCACGCTGGCCAAGGCCGGCTTCGTCTACCTGCGCGAAGAGCTCTACCCGCCCACCGGCCTGCTGCACCCGCTCTACCGCCTGCTGCCTTGAAAACTGTTTTGATAGAATAAGATCATGCTGACTTTCCTTCTGTGGCTTATCCTGCTGCTGCTCTGCTGGCCGCTGGCGCTGTTGGCCCTGCTGCTTTACCCGCTGTTGTGGCTTGTGCTGCTGCCCTTCCGGCTGGTGGGGATAGCCGTCGGCGGGGTGCTGGCTCTGCTTTGGGCCGTGGTGATGCTGCCGGCCAATATTTTGCGCCGCCGGACCTCCGGGCCGGCTCCGGCCCGATAGCAAAGACGCCGGGCGCTCCCGGCGGTTTTGTTTGGTAGAATTTAAACATGAAAGATCTGCGCAAATTGCGCGCGCTGGCGGCGGCGCGCTCGCTGTTGCAAACCCCCACGCTGCAGCAGGCGGTGGACCGCCTGGGCTTTGTGCAGGCGGATCCCATCCGCGCTCCGGCGCGCGCGCAGGACCTGATACTGCGCCACCGGGTGGCCGGCTACCGGGCCGGGGACCTGGAGCGCCTCTACCCGCGGCTGGATATAGAAGAAGATTACCTTTACGCCTACGGTTTTGTCTCTCGCGAAGTGTGGCGCCTGCTGCATCCGCGCGGCGGCGTCGCGCCAGGAGCTTTTGAAAAGAAGGTGCTGGCGGCGGTGGCTGCTCAGGGCGAGGCCCACCCGGCCGCGCTGGAGGCGCTCCTGGGCGCCCGGCGCTTGACCAACGCCTGGGGCGGCCTGTCCAAGGCCACCACGCAGGCGCTGGACTGGCTGCATTACCGCGGCCTGCTGCGGGTGGCCCGGCGCGAGAACGGCATACGCGTGTTCGCGGCGGCCCGGCCTATAGCGGAAGCCCTGCCGCCGGCCCAGCGCATGCGGGCGCGCGTGCTGGCGCTGGTGAATATCCTGGCCCCCGTGCCCCTGCGCCAGCTGCGGGCCATGGCCGCGCGGCCCCTGCGCCGGTATTTCCCGGGCCTGGGCGCGGCGCCGGCTTTTCTGGCCGCCATGATAAAAGAAGGGGAGTTGGAGGTGGTGAAGGCCGGCGGCGAGGAGTACGCGCTGCTCCCCGGCTGCGCCCCCGCCGCCGAGGCGCCGCGCCGGGTAAGTTTCCTGGCCCCGTTCGACCCGCTGGTCTGGGACAGGGGCCGCTTTAAACAGTTCTGGGGCTGGGACTACCGGTTCGAAGCCTACACCCCGGCGGCAAAGCGCGTGCGCGGTTATTACGCCATGCCGCTGCTGTGGGGAGATACGGTTGTGGGTTGGGCCAACGCCTCCGTGCGCGACGGGCGGCTGGCCGTGGAGACCGGTTTTGCCGGGGCGCGGCCTGCCGGCGCCGCCTTCAAGCGCGAGCTGGAGGCGGAGACGGCCCGCCTGGCCGCTTTTCTCGGCGCGCGGCTTTAGCGGGACAGGCAACGCCTGGCGGTGATTTTTTAGTGCGGGTGGGCCGCGGGGCCGTGCAGCAGGTCTTTTACGGCTTTTAACAGGCAGGCTTCGGTGAACGGCTTGGGCAGGAAGTGCGCCGCGCCGAACATCTGGGCGCGCCGTCTTTCTATTTCAAAATTCTTGGCCGACATGACCATGATCTTCAGGCCTTTCAGGTCGGGGTCCGCGGAGAGCGCTTTGCAGAGGTCCAGGCCGCTTATCCCGGGCATCATGAGATCGGTGATGACCAGCCGGGGGTGGGCTTTCTTTACGGCCGCTACGGCTTCGCACGGGTGCTGCACCCAGGTCACGGAGTAGCCGGCGCCGGTCAGTATGTCGCGCGCTATCTCCCCGACAAGGTGGTCGTCTTCAACCAGTATGATGTCTCTTTTTGGCATAGGCTTGCAGGCTGTCGGCCTTAAACAAAGGATACATAATATTCCTGCCTCGGCGACAGCCCGGCGGGTTTGGTAGAATTATATTGCCGTGACTTCCATGATAAAAAAGACCGAGTCGCCAGAAGCCGCCGACGCCCCTCACCGCGAGGAGTGCTATACCTGCCGGCGGGCGAAACAGAACTGCCTGTGCGGCAGCGCAAAGCCTTTCGCCACGCGGATGCGCTTCGTTATCCTCATGCATACCAAGGAAGCCCATAAGCAGAGAACGGGAACGGCCCGGCTTGCCAGGCTGTGCCTGACGAACGCGGAACTTTTAACAGGGAAAGATTTCTCCAATAATGAGCGGGTCAACGCCCTGCTCCATGACCCGGTCTACAGCCCTTATGTGCTGTACCCGGGGCCGCAGGCTGTGAATTTTAAAACCCTGGGGAGCGCGCCGCTGCAGGACGGGAAAACCCTGTTGGTCTTCGTCGTAGACGGCACCTGGCGCGGCGCCAGGAGCCTTTTGAACAAAAGCCGCAATATCCTCGCCTTGCCCCGGCTTTCTTTCGCGGGCAGCTATCTCTCCCAATTCAAAATTAAAAAGCAGCCGAAGGAACACTGCGTTTCCACCATTGAAGCCATTTATTATTTATACAAAGAGGCCGAGGCGGCAGGCTATGAAAAGCCCAACGCCCAGGCCGAGATCCTGATGTCCATCTTTAAGGAAATGGTGGACACCCAGCTCAGCTATGAGAACGGGAAGGGCAAAAGGCGGACTGCGCGGCCGGGTTTATGAGAGTGTGTTCTGCCAGGGGCCGGCGTTGGTGACGTTCTTGAAGCCCAGCCCCCTCAGTATGCCGGCGGCTATGCCGCTGCGGGCCCCGGAGGCGCAGCAGAGGATGACAGGCTTATTCTTGTCCAGCGAGGCCGCCCCCTTTGTTATCCCGTCGAGCGGGATATTCAGGCTGCCCGGCCTGTTGCCGGCGGCGAACTCTCCCGGGGAGCGCACATCCACGAAGACGGCTCCCGCCGCGGCCAGGCCCGGCAACTTCCCTTTAACGGCCCTGTAGCGGAAATGGCGGAACAGCAGGTAGGCGGCGACTCCGGCGGGCAACAGGTACGGCTGCAAAGTTTCCAGGTTCATGGGTCCTCTTTCAGGGGTTTATTTTACCTTCCACCTTTAGATGCGGCCGGCGCCTGAAAGTTTCAGTCACCGAAAGTTTTGTTTTGTAGAATACGGAGTATATGCAACAGGATTATCCGCTTTACGAGGAGATGGTGCGCCGGGGCTCGCGGGGGCGCTGGTTCTGGCGCATAGGCAGCTGGCTGTCTTACACGGGCATACTGGGCATCGTCCTGCTGCTTATCGTCTGGCCCGTGGTTTTCTATTTCAGGATCAGCGACGCGGGGCTGCTGTTCTTTGTGCTGCTGCTCCTGATGGCCGCTATTTTTACGACGGGGAACCTGCTTAAGAGGGCGTCCTACCGGATAGCCCTGGGCGAGGGCATAGACGTCGTTAAATATTTTCAGCAGGGGGAGAAGGGCGAAAAATGAATAAAGTTCTTGAGGTTATCAAAAGCCGGCGCAGCATACGGAAATATCTGCCGGAGCAGCTTAAGCAGGGGGAGCTGGACGCCATCCTGGAGGCGGGGCTGTACGCGCCCAGCGCGCATAACGACCAGTCCTGGCATTTCACCGTTATCCGCGACACCGCGCTGCTGGACCGCATCAGCCGGCTCTCCAAGGAGCTCATGCTCAAGAGCGAGGTGGACTGGATGCGCGAGATGGGCGCCAACGAGAAGCTCCATATCTTTTACAACGCCCCGGTGGTGGTGGTGGTCTCCATGCGCAAGAACGCCATCTCGCCGCTGGTGGACTGCTCGGCCGCCATTGAGAATATGCTGCTGGCCGCCGAGTCCCTGGATATCGGCTCCTGCTGGATAGGCCTGTCCCGGTTCTGGTTCTCCCTGAAGGAAGAGGTGGCGCGCCTGAACCTGCCGGAGGGCTATGAGCCGTGCTACGCCGTGACGTTCGGCTACAAAGGCCAGCGCCCCGCCAAGGCACTGCCCAGAAGGGCAGACACGGTGACCTATATAGATTGAAGCGGCCCCGCCCGGGGATAGCGGGCGCTGTTGACCAATAGCATGGCGCGGCGGCCGCGTATTTTGGAAAATATTGGTATGAAGTTCAGGGGGCGGTTAATAATCATTCAGGCGGCGGCGCTGCTGCTGACGCTGCAGGCGCGGCCGGCCAACACCGCTTTCGGCGAAAAGCCCGGTGGCGTGGAGCTGGCGGCCGAAGTTATAATGACCTCGGATCCCGCCGCGGCGCCGGTGCTGTTCTCCGTCAAAGAAAACCCGGACCCGTTCGCCGACCCGGAAGAGGGGCTGGCCGCCGTAACGGCCTGGCAGATACAGGTAATAGACCTGGCCGGCCGCAAGGTGGGCTTTATCCAGGGCAAGGGCCGCCCGCCGGCGGGCGGCGTGCTCTGGACCGGCGCCTCGTCCGGCGCCGAGCCGCTGCCCGACGGTTTTTATAAAGCCAAATTCGCCTGGCTGGGCCGCGACAAGAAACCCCGCGCCACCCCTTCCATAATGGTCAGTTTGTCCACCCCGCTGGAGCTGCACCGGCTGCTGGCGGCGCGCCTGCGGGTGGCCTACACCCCGGAGGGCCTCGCCGTCACTTTCCCGGAAAGCGTAATTTTTAAGCCGGGCGAAAGCCGGATCAAGCCGGAGGCCCTGCCCGCGCTGCTGGAACTTTCCGAGTTCCTCAAGGGCGCCCGGCGCAACAGGATAGTGGTGCGCGGCCACAGCGACGACCTCGGCTCCCTGCGGTTCAACCTCGCCCTGTCCGGGGAGAGGGCCGCGCGCGTCTGCCGCTTCCTGGCGGAGAACGGCATAGAGGGCAGCAGGATGTCCTACCTGGGCCTCGGGCCGGCGAACCCGGTAGCCTCCAACAGCACCGAAGCCGGGCGCAGCCGCAACCGCCGCGTGGAGGTGTTGGTCCTTAAGCGGGAGGGCGGGGAGACGCTTCTTGCTATTTAAGCCCGGCGTCGGCCGGGCTGAAGCCGCCGGGGGAAAACCGGCGGTTTTGTTTTGTAGAATTTAGGGATAATAGTTGAGGGGGAAAGGATAACGATATGAAAATTAAAAACTTATTCGCGGCCGCGGCGCTCTGTTTTGCCGTGCAGGGGCCGGGGACGCTGCTGGCCGACGGCGGCGAGGAGATACTCCTGCCGCACCCGATGCCCGTGTACCCGGGGAGCGTGCAGGTTGACGAGGACAACGGCCTGAACCGCCTGACCAAGGACAGCCTGGCCGCGGTTAAAAAATATTTCGAGGCGAACCTGCAGCCGGGCGACAGCATAAAGGCTTTCACCGGGGATGGCGAGGCCGGCTTCAACGTGATGTACACCAAGAAGGTGGGGTCCCGGAACCTGACCGTGCTGCAGGTGCGCGTGGCCGCCAGGACCGAAAAGCGGCCGCCCCACCAGGCGTTCGGCGAGCTGAACGCGCAGGTCAGCGCCGGCCGGCACAAGGAGCCTGAGCTGCAGGCGCTGCTCAAAGAGTACGGCGAGATCGACCTCGCCTATTTCCGCCGGGGCGCGGCGGGCGGCCGGGGGGACGAGGCCGACCAGATCCTCGCGGGCGCGCACAAGCAGGCGCATCCCGACGAGGCCAGGCTGAAGGCCGCCGGCAAAAAGAACAAGGTCTCGGCGGACGACAAGGCCGAAGCCAAAGAATTGAAGAAAAAGATGAAGGAGCTCAAGGCCCAGGGCGACTTTGCGGGGATGATGGCGCTGGCGCAGAGCAATAAGAAGTTCCAGGCGCCGCCTGCCGGGCAGCTGGGGGCAGCCAAGCTGGCGGCGGAGGACCGCAACAGGGACACCTGGGACATCTGGGTGGGTTGCCTGAAGGAGACCAAGGCCGCCGCCTACCGCACCAGGCTGGAGTATGCCTCCGACGCCCTGAAGCAGTAGCGCACGGAACGCCGCTCCGCCGCAAAAAAACCGCCGGGAGCTCCCGGCGGTTTTGTTTTTGGCGGGGGCTGCCCCCGGCTCAGTAGATCTCGTTGGTGAGGCAGTGCACGGAGCCGCCGGCGTATTTGAAGCTGGTCAGCGGGGCCACGAAGCGCTGTATCCCCAGCTGCTTTAGCTTCTTTTCCACGCCGGGCGTGGAGAAGCGGCTGCAGTTCACCATCACGCCAGGCGCGACCAGCGCGTTTACGGCGTAATCGCCCAGGGTGTCGCCGTCGCCGGAGGAGTCCTGCGCCGACACCTCTATGACCGGGATCCCCAGCGCCCGGATCTGCGCCATGCTCCTGGCTTTTATGCTGTCGGCGGCGATGATGAGCGCCGCCAGGCTGTTGTCTGCGGAGAGCACGGGCGTGAAGACCGTGTCCAGGTGGTAGCCTTCGGACTCGACCAGGATATAGTTATCGGGGCGCACGATGTCGCGCACAAAGTCGTGGCCTATCTTGTTGGAGCGCGACAGGCCGCCGAAATAGTAGCTGCCGCTGTCGGTCTTTATGAAATTAATGTCGCCGCCTTCCAGGAAGGCGTCCCTGGGCGGGGTGATCACGGTCTTCTTGAGCTTGGTGGAGATCAGCCGGGAGTGGTACTCGCCCTCGACGCTGCGGTCCTTTACGGAGAAGCGGCCCTTGATCCAGATGCTGCGGAAGATCATGCCGCCGTCGCGGATGAAGACGGCGTCGTGGTACAGGCTGTCGGGGCGGTTGAGCCCTTCGGGGAAAGGGATGATGTGCAGGTGGAACCCGGCGAGCAGCAGGGTGTCCACGAAGTTCAGCCATTCGCGGCGGAGCAGGTCCTGGTCCGGGACGATGTTGTGCTCCTTGGCGTAGAGGGTGGCAAAGTTCACGCTGGACTCGGTCTCGCCCTTGTGCACCGGGTAGCCTTTGTGCCACATGCCTTTTACTTCGGGGGTGACGGGCGGCAGGCCCAGCAGGATGATCTCGCGGTGATGTCTGTCTGAGTTCATGGAAGTAGTGCCTCTCTGGAGCATTCCGGGTTGTGTCTTTGGCGCGGCTGCGCTTTTGAAAGCGGGCATGCTATATTTTCGCACATTTAATGGCGGGGCCGAAAGGCGGGGACGCCGGTTTTGTTTGGTAAAATATGGGGCGGGCTGATGGTCTGCGGCAGGCGCCGACCGCACAGGGGCAATAAGAAGACAATGACTGAACAGAAACTTTCCGTAGCGCTGGTTACTTCCGAGCAGCGAGGGATGTTTACCGTGCTGGTGGACGGCAGGGAGCTGCCGGCCACGGCCGCCGGCAAGCTTGTCGGCGAGGCCGCTTCGCGGCTGGACTTCCCCGTGGTGGGCGACGACGCGGAAGTGTCGCTGCACGACGGCGGGCTGAAGGCCGTGATCCACCGCGTGCTGCCGCGGCGCACCATATTGCTGCGCAAAGGGCTGGACGGCAGCGGCGAAGCGCAGCCGCTGGCGGCCAACATAGATAAAGTCTTCATAGTGATGGGGCTGGACGGCAACTACAATATCGCCCGGCTGGAGCGCGTGCTGGTGGCCGCCTGGGACAGCGGCGCGCTGCCGGTGGTGGTGCTGACCAAGAAGGACCTGTGCCCGGCCGGGGAGCTGGAGGCCAGGCTGGCCGCCGCCGTGCTGGCCGCGCCGGGCGCGCGGGTGCTGTGCCTGTCGTCTTTAACCGGGGACGGCCTGCCGGAAGTGGAGGCGGAGCTGGCCGGCGGCGCGCGCTGCTGTTTTGTGGGGTCCTCCGGGGCGGGCAAGAGCACGCTGCTCAACCGCCTGGCCCGGCGCGAAGCCGCCCAGACCGGCGCGGTGCGCGAGGACGACGCCCGCGGCCGGCACACCACCACGTCCCGCCAGCTCTACCTCCTGCCTTGCGGCGGCCAGGTAATAGATACGCCCGGCATAAGGGAGTTCGGGGTGGAGTATTCCGGCGAAGGCCTGGCGGTTTCTTTTAAGGACATCGGCGTCCTGGCCGAGGGCTGCCGTTTTGCGGACTGCCTGCACACCGGGGAGCCAGGCTGCGCCGTGGCCGCGGCCATAGAGGCCGGCACGCTGCCGGCGGAGCGGCTGGAGAACTATCACAAGCTGCGGCGCGAGATAGAGCGGCAGGAGCTGCGCACCGACCTGAAGAAGCGCCTGGAGGCCAAGCGCAAACAAAAAAGCTTCGGCCGCATGGTGCGCAATATTGACGAGGAAAAGCGCCGCCTGCGCGGCGGCTGAACACTAAAACCGCCGGGCCGAGCCAAGGGCCCAGGGCGGGGTGGGTCCTTTTGCCCTTACGGCCGGCGCGATTTTTCGGCATAATTATATTAATGAGAAAAATTAAACTTCCTTTGCTGCTCTCCGCGCTGTTTCTCTCCGGCCTGGGCCCGGTCTTTGCCGCCGCCCCGGTCTACGATTATCTTTCAGAACTGACCGAGATCCCGGCCTTTGACGTCGCGGTCTCGTCTCCCGCCGCCGTAGAGACCGAAGACCGCGGGTACGACAATCCGCCCTGCGTGCCCAGCCAGGCCATCCTCCCCGGCAAGACCTTCTCCCCGGTGGTCAGCGACGAGCGCCGCATGCGGGCCATTAACGACCTGCTGGCCAGGATCGCCGTCTGCAAGCCCATGCCGTACAGCAACGACGGCAACGTCCACAGCAAGCCCCACGCGGGCCTGCCCAAGAAGCCCGCCGGCTATTACCTGGAGTACACCCTTATAGTTCCCAACCGCCCCACCGGCGCCAAACCCGAACCCGTGGTCATCGGCGGGGTCACCTACATGACCGGCGCCGTGCTGAGCGCCCGCGGAGCCGAGCGCCTGATGATAGGCAATCACCGCGAGGTCTATTACACCCCGGACCACTACACCACTTTCATCTACCTGGCCATAGTCCGCTGAGGATCTTAATATATGAACGACATAACAAGCCCCGTGGCGATACGGCCCGAGGCGACGGCGGATTACGGCCCGGTGCGCAAGCTCAACAAAAAGGCGTTCAAAGGCAACAGCGAATCCAAGCTGGTGGACGCGCTGCGCGAGGCGGATGATTTTATCCCGGCGCTTTCGCTGGTGGCGGAAAAGGACGGGGTGGTGGTCGGGCATATCCTCTTCTCGCCGGTGAAAATTAAAGACCAGGCCGGGGAGACCCCGGCCCTGGCGCTGGCGCCGATGGCCGTGCTGCCGGAGTTCCAGGGCCAGGGGATAGGCGCCGCCCTCGTTAAGCGCGGGCTGGCGGAGGCCGGGCGCGCCGGACACAAAATAGTAGTTGTGGTGGGGCACCCGGAATATTACCCGCGCTTCGGTTTTGTTAAGGCCGGCGAGAAGGGACTTAAACTGCCCTTCGAAGCCCAGGACGAGGTTTTTATGGCGCTGGAGCTGGTCCCCGGCGCTTTGGCCGGCGTGCATGGCGAAGTGGTTTACCCGCGCGCCTTCCACGAAGTTACCTAGGCGCATACCTCCGCCAAAAACGAAACCGCCGGGAGATCCCGGCGGTTTTCGTTTTGCTGCGGCGGCTCAGGTCAGGGAGCGACGCGGAAGCTGTCCCACGGGCTGGCGGACTGGAGCACGGTGAAGGCCGGGCCGGTGACTTTTATCCCTTCGCCGTAGCCGAAGGTGGGGGTGTTGGCCGGCGGCAGCAGCTCGGCGGCGTTGGCCGGTTTGTACCAGCACAGCGGGCGGAACCCGGCCTGGAACCCGGCGGAGCGGGTGCAGGTGCCGACCGCGGGATTGGTGGGGCTCAGCGGGGCCGTTACGGGCTGGGTGCACAGAGAGCCGGCCAGGTAGGTGTCCATGCGGCACTGCGTGGGCGGATGCGTGGTCATCATGCTGGTCACCACCACGGGGGAGGGCGTGTCGTAGCGGGGGGTGACGGTCTCGTTGCGCAGGGCCTTGAAGAGGTAGGCCACGGATTTGCCGGCCATGGCGGCCCGCACGCAGACGGCGCGGTCCAGGGGGTCGGAGTACATGGCCTCGCAGCCTTTCTCGGCCACTTCGTCGCCTACAGACAGGCGGGTGAAAGTCGCGGCGGCTTCGTCGGCGAACACCATCTTGAGGCATTTCATATTGGCGTAATAGTCGCTCTGGCCCTCGTTGGAGGCCCAGCTGGACACCTTGGGCGCGCCGCCCAGGTGGTGGCCAAGTTCGTGGCAGGCTACCAGCGCCATGCCGTCCATAGTGATGGCCTCGTGGCGGGCCAGGCCGCCGTACATGTTAAGGACGTAGCGGTTGCCGATCTGCTGGGCCGAGGCGTTAACGGTGTCGTTGGTCCAGAGCCGGCGTATCTCCAGGACCTTGCCCTGCGCCGAGACTATGGGTTTGTAGATATTTTCTATGGCGCCGAGGACTTCGTTGAACTGGGCCTCTACGATGCCCTTGGCCAGGACGGAGTCCACGGGGATCTTCAGGTCGTTCGGGGGCAGGAAGCCGTCGCAGTCGGAGGCGGAGGCGGGGATAAGGGCCGCGCCCAGCAGCAGGGCGGAGATGGCGGTAAGCAGCAGGTTTCTTTTCATGTTCTTTCCTTGGGTCCGGGGAGTATGACAAATGTCAATATTTAAGGTATTATAACCTTACCTAAGCCGCTTTGCAAAGCGAAAATAGAGCGGAGCCGGCTTTCACGGAGAATTTATGCGCATGATCAACTGTTTTCTGGCTGCGGCTGTCTGCCTGGGCTCTGCCGCCTCCGCCGGGGCCTCTTATACCCCTGATTTCGACAACGGCGTGGACGTGCGGCTGGCCATACAGGCGGCCATAGAGTCCGCGGCCAGCGCGGGCGGGCTGCTGCCGGCAGTGCCGGCGCCGCAGCGCACCGTGTGGGTGAGCATGGAGAAGAGCGACGTAGGCGCCCTGGACGGCGCCCTGTTCAAGCGCGCCCCGGTGGCCCAGAATAAGCGCGTCGCCATTTACGAATTCGAACCCGCCGACCTGGATTCGCTGGCCGACGGCATGTACCGCGCCTTCCGCAGGGACCCGGGCTATTTCGCCCACGACACCCTGGAGGCCGCGCTGGAGGACCTTAAAGCGCCGCCTGCCCCGCCGTCCCGCGCCTATACCATAGACCAGGGGCCTCGCGTAGCGCAGCTGCTGGCGCTGGTGAAGGAAGAGCCCATCGTGGCCGCCATCTCCCGGCTGTCCTCTTTCAAGAACAGGTACTACACCAGCGCCACCGGCGTGGACGCTTCCAAGTGGCTGCAGCAGGAATGGGCCAGGTTCGCCGCTAACCGCCCCGACATTTCCGTGGCGCCCTTCAAGCACGCCGCTTTCGCGCAGGAGTCGGTGATCCTCACCATGCGCGGCACCACCGAGCCGGAGAAGGTGATAGTGATAGGCGGCCACCTGGACTGCGTGGCCGGCTACGGCGACAACCCGGCCCCGGGCGCCGACGACAACGCCTCGGGCGTGGCCGTTACCCACGAGATCATCCGGACCCTGGTAGAGGGCGGCTTCAGGCCGGCCAAGACCATAAAGTTCATCGCTTTCGCGGCGGAAGAGGTGGGCCTGCGCGGCTCCGGCGACGTGGCCGCCGCCTTCAATAAGGGCAACGTGGCCGTGGAAGGGATGCTCAACCTCGACATGGCCAACTACAAGGGCTCGGCGCTGGACATCTACTTCGTCTCGGACAATACCAGCGCCGCCCAGAACGCCTTCCTGGGCCGGCTGCTCGACACCTATACGGAGTACAAGTGGGGCAGCTTCAAATGCGGCTACGGCTGCTCGGACCACGCCTCGTGGACCAAGAACGGCTATGCGGCCTCGCTGCCTTTCGAGTCGCTGTTCAACGAGCATAACCCTTTTATCCACAAGGCCACCGACCTGCTGCTGCAGACCGGCGGCCGGGCCGAGCACGCCTTCAAATTCGCCAGGTTGGGCGTAGCCTACGCCGTGGAACTGGCGAAATAAGGCTGCCGCGGCCGGTTGAACCCGGGGGGGATTAAAATGCCTGCGATACTGATGATAGACGACGACAAGGACTTCAGCGGCCTTGCGGCCGCCCATTTTACCGGGCAGGGCTACACGGTGGAGCTGACTTACGACGGGAAAGAGGGCCTGGCCAAGGCCGCCGTGCTTAAGCCGGACATCATTTTTCTGGACATAATGATGCCGGGCCTCAACGGGATAGAGGTGCTGCGCGAGCTGCAGGCGGGCGACGAAACCTCCGACATCCCGGTGATAATCGTCAGCGGCAAATATTGCGACCCGGCCATGTCCGACCTGTTCAACCAGGAGCGGAACTTCAAGGGCTTCCTCGGCAAGCCCGTGGCGCTGGCCGCCCTGCAGCAGAAGGTGGAAGCCCTGCTGAAAAAATAGCTCCCGGCCGGAGGCGCGCATGGAACCTTTAGAACTGGAAAACAAAATAACCGCCCTGGAGCAGCGGCTGGCGCGGGTGGAGGGCGCGCTGATGAAGGCCGCCCAGGCCCCGGCCGCGCCGCTGCCGCCGGCCGTCCCCGTGCCGGTGCCGCCGCCCCCGCCGAAGCTGCAGACGCTGCTGCGCGCCCAGGCGCCCGCCGCCGCGCCGCGCGAACGCTCCGGCAACTGGCTGGGCATAGTGGCCAGCATCTGCTTCGTGTTCGCCGCCGCTTTCATAATAAAACTCTCCATAGATTCCGGCTGGCTTACGCCGGAGCGGCAGATCGGGCTGGCGGTGCTGCTGGGCGTCGGCCTGATAGCGGCCGGCTTTGCGCTGCTGGAGGCGGACCGGGAATATTCCAGCCTGCTGCCGGGCGCCGGCATCATAGTCCTCTATCTCACCGTGTTCGCCGCCCACCGGCTGTACGCGCTCATAACTTTCGAGAGCGCCATCTCGCTGATCAGCCTGGTTTCCATGGCCTGCGTCTGGCTGTACACGCGCATCAGGGAGGACTGGTACCCGGTAACGGCGGCGCTGGGCTCCTACTGCGCGCCGGTAGTGCTGTCGCTGGGCTCGTCCTCCACGTTCAGCCTCTATTATTTCCTGCTCTGCTCCACGGCTTTCGCCAGCATCTCCGTCTGGGTCAAGTCCCGCACGCTCACGCTGGTAGCGGCGTACCTCGCCATCATGCTGACCGCCCTGACGGGCCTGAGGCTCGGGCAGAACCCGCTGATAGCCGGCATGCTGGCCCTTAACTTCCTGGTGTTCGCGGCCGGCACTTACCTTTACACCCGGCAGTACCTCAAGCCCCTCACCGAAAGCGAGTCGTCGAGCTTCCTGCCGCTGCTGCTGTTCTTCTACGCGATGGAATACTATTACATCGACCGCATCCAGCCGGGCCTGGCGCCGTGGCTGTCGCTGGGCTTCGCCGGCCTGCTGCTGGGGCTGTACCTGTCGGCCAGGAAATTGTTCCCCGAGGCGAAGATCGGCAGCCAGGGCATGGTGTTCGCTTTTGTCTCGCTGGTCTGCTTCCACTCTTTCTACCTGGAGCTGATGCCCGCGGTCGGCAAGCCCTGGCTGTTCGTGGCGATAGCGCTGGCCGCCGCCTTCAGCCCTGTCAGGCTGGGCGATTCTCAAAAGGACGGCCCGCTGCGCATCCCGGCCCTGGCCGTGCTGGCGGTGCTGCTGATAGAGTACGTGGCCATGGTGTCGCACCTGCTGTCGGGGAACGATACGGCCTGGCTGGCGGTTTCGCTGGCCTCCGTGGTCAGCCTCTGGGCGCTCATCTACGCCCGGGGAGCGGATTTTGCGGGGAAGGACGGGCACGGCCCGCTGCTGGGGGCCGCGCATCTGCTGGCCGTGAGCGGCCTGTACCGGCTGACCACGGAGACCGGCTCGCTGGCGGTTTCGGCGTCCTGGCTGGTCTACGCCGTGGGCGTGATCGCCCTGGCTTTCGAGCGCAAGGACGAGGTGATGGCCAAGTCCGCCATGCTGGTGCTCGGCTTCGCGGCCGGCAAGGCCCTGCTCTACGACGCGGCTTCGGCCCCTACCACCGTGCGCATACTGTGCCTGCTGCTGACCGGCGCGGCGCTTTACGGTTCCGGCTTCCTCATCCGCAGGATCTCCGGCTGGAAGAACGAAAAAGCTTAACCCTTCGCCTGGCCCCCGCGGGGGGGCAATAAAAAACCGCCGCTCTTTGCAGAGCGGCGGTTTAAAACCGTTAAAGGATTTTAGATTACCACTTGCCGCCGCCGTAGCCGCCGCGGCCACCGCGATCGCCACCGCCGCGACCACCGCGGTCGCCACCGGTGGAACGGGCTTCCATCGGGCGGGCTTCGTTAATGGTCAGCTTGCGGCCGCCGAAATCGGAGCCGTTCAGCTTTTCCATCGCGGTAACAGCTTCCGCGTCATTAGCCATCTCGACGAAGCCGAAGCCGCGAGACTGACCGGAATCCCTATCGGTGATCAGCTTAGCGCTGGTAACCTGACCGTAGGTTGCGAAAAGGGTGTTCATTTCCTCTTCGGTGGTTTTGAAGGGCAGGCCGCCCACGTATATTCTCTTGCTCATTGTATTATTCTCCTGGCAACTTTAATTACCTGACTCAACTCTCTTTGCTCTATCTATCCTAAATGTTGCTCGGAGGAATAGGCTTCAAAAACTTGAGTTCTGGTTTGACTACTCATACAGTATGACATTATTTCAGTAAAAGGTATATAGGCATCATGGCCCAAATGTCGTAGGCCCTCTTTTTGAGGTTTTTGTGGGAAGCTCTTTTTGGTATTATTAGTTTTAAGCGGCGCGGCAAGGCAAGCATTGGGAGAGCTTTATGAGATACTGGGCATATATAAATAATCAGGTCTGCGGTCCCGTGGAAAAAGAAAAACTGCCCGAATTAGCCACCTTTACGCTGGCCACGCTGATCTGCCCCGAAACGCCGGCCGGCGGGGAGGCCGCAGCCTGGAAAGCGGCTTCCACCTACCCGGAAGTGCTGGTCGCCCTGACCCCGGCGCCGTCTCCGGCCCCCGCCCCGGCCCCGGCGCCCGCCCCCGCGCCCGTGGCGCAGCGCGCTCCCGCCGCGGAATCCCCGCTGATGATGACGATGCGGGGGACCATTATCGATATGCCTGTCGCCCAGCCCGCGGCGGCGCCGCAGCCGGCTCCCGAGCCCGCCCCGGCCGCCAGGCAGCCCGCCCCGGCCGAGCCGGCCCCCGCGGTTCAGCAAACGGCTCCGCAGCCCGAGCCGGCGGCCCAGAAGGAGCAGATGATCGCCATGATGGTCTCTCTCGCCAACGGCCAGTCGCAGCTGCTGGAAAGACTGGGCCGCGTGGAAAGCGCCGTGGCGGAAATGAAGGCGCTGCTGCTGCCGGGCGCCGGGAAGTAAAACCTGATGAGGAAAAATTTAAAACAGCTCACCCTCGCGCTCGCGGCCGTGCTGGCCTGCGCCGGGTACGCGCGCGCCCTGGTGGTCACCGGCCTGGACGCGGCGGAGGAGACGGATTTTGCGCAGTTCGCCGGCCGGCGCGTGGGCATTATCACCAACCAGACCGGCGTGGACGCCGCGGGCCGCAGCGCGGTGGACGCGCTGTTCGCCTCGCGCAACGCCAAACTTGTGGCCATCTTCAGCCCGGAGCACGGCTTCCGCGGCAACGCCGCCGACGGCGAGCAGATCTCCAACTCCACCGACCCGGTGACCGGCCTGCCGATCTACAGCCTGTACGGCAAGACCCACCGGCCCACCTCCGCCATGCTGGCCGGCATAGACGTGCTGGTGTTCGACATCCAGGACATCGGCGCGCGTTTCTACACCTACCTCACCACCATGGCCCTCTGCATGGAGGAGGCCGCCAAGCGCGGGATACCCTTTGTGGTGCTGGACCGGCCCAACCCGATAAGCGGGAGCGTGCTGGAGGGGCCGGTGCTGGCCAAGACCATACAGGATTTCACCGGCTATTTCCCCGTGCCGGTGCGCCACGCCATGACGGCCGGCGAGGTGGCGCTGCTGCATAAGGACATCCGCGGCCTGGCCATGGACCTCAGCATAGTTAAACTGCGGGGCTGGGACAGGGCCTCTTTTCACGGCGACACAGGCCTGGCCTGGGTGAACCCTTCCCCCAACATCCGGGGCGTGGACGCCGCCATAATGTACCCGGGCATCGGGGGCTTCGAGTCCACCAATATGGCCGTGGGCCGCGGCACCGACGCGCCGTTCCTGTGGTTCGGCGCGCCGTGGCTGGACGCCCAGCGGCTGGTGGCCACGCTTAACGCCGCGGGGCTGCCGGGCGTGCGCTTCCGCGCGGAGAGCAAGACCCCCGAGAAGGATATTTACGCCGGCAAGCTCTGCCACGGCGTGAGGATGGAGATAACGGACCGGGCGGCCGTGCGGCCCATGGATATTTTTGTGCGGGCCGTGTGCGCGCTGCGGGAGAAACAGTATTACCGGGAGTTCAGGTTCGACGAGGCCGCGCTGCGGCTGACGGCGGGCAACAACGTCTACAAGGCCATCTTCGAGTCCAAAGATTCGCCGGAAAAGATCATAGCGTCCTTCCGGGAGCAGTGCGTAGAGTTCGACAAGTTGCGGAGCCGCTACCTGCTTTACTGAAAAGTTTTTTCTGGGGTTGACGCCGCCGGGGAGTCCCGGCGGTTTTTTATTTAGAGGCCTTCGGGGACGGGGAGGCCGCGGGCGGCGCAGAAGGCGCGCAGGTCGGGCGGCAGCGGTGCGGTGAAGATCCGGTCCAGGCCCGCCGGCCTGAAGTCTATCTCCAGGCAATGCAGGGCCTGGCGCGGCAGCAGAAGTTTTTTCTCCAGCCCGGGGGTCCAGCCCGTGTCTATGAATTCCAGGAAGAGGCGCGCGTCGGGGCCGTAGATCTTGTCGCCGGCCAGGCTGTGCCCCAGCCACTGGGCGTGGGCCCTGATCTGGTGCTTGCGGCCGGTTTCCGTGACCACGCGGGCCAGCGTAAAGCCGCCTCCCCGGGTGAGCGGGATGAATCGGGTGACCGCGGCCTGGCCGTAGGGGCGCACGGCGCTTTTGGCCAGCACCGGGCTGCTTTCGTCGGGCCCGAGGGGCTGGTCCACCGTGACCTCCCCTTTAAGTTCTCCGGTCAGGATGGCGAGGTAGGCCTTGCCGGCCTGGCGCAGCCGCAGGGCCCTCTGCAGGAGGTTGGCCGTGACAGGGTCCTTGGCGAACACCATCACGCCGCTGGTCTCGCGGTCCAGGCGGAAGACCAGGTGGGCCGCGGCCAGGCCCAGGAATTCGCGCACGGCGCCTGCCAGGCTGGAGGCGGGCCCCGCCTTGGACGGGTGGCAGACCACGTCGCCGGGTTTATCTATGACCACCACCCGCTCGTCTTGGAACAGGATCCAGCCCTTAAGTTCCTCCGGGGTGATCAGGCGCACGCGCACCTGCCGGGGCGGGCGCGGCCAGGCGCTGGCCAGCCGCGGGTTGAGGCCGGCTGAGGCGGGGGGCGTGTCTGAGGCGGACATAAGCCCAATTATAGGAAATCGGGGAGGCCGTTCCCTCCCGGCGGCGCGGCGGCCCCGCTGTTTTGTAGAATAAACCGAGAAAGTTTTGCGGGCGGAGCGGAAGAACCATGGAACAACCGGACAAGGAAAAAGAGACCCGGGGGCTGGGTGAAAAGCTGGCCGGCATAGCGCTGGCGGTGGCGGCCGCCTGGCTGGCGTTCAGGCTGCTGACCGGCGGCATCTTCTCCTTCTTCCTGGGCCGGGGTCCGGACAACGCCATCTACCTTTTTTTCTTCGGCGGTTATATCGCCCTGTTCGTGGTGCTGGGCATCGGGGCAGCGGCCGGGGCCCTGTTGTGGCGTCGGAACAGGCGGCGGGGAGACGGCACGCCGGCCGCGGCGGACCAGTCCTACCTGGGCCGGGGGCTGACGCTGGGGCTGATGGTGGTGGTCGGGGCGGTGCTGCTGCTGGCCGGACTTTCCCTCTGGGTATTCCGGGCCGTGTAAAAACCGGGACTTTATAATGAAAGACTACGCGGACTTGAGTATGCACACAGCCGAACATCTGCTCAACCGGAGCATGGTGCGCCTGTTGGGCTGCGGGCGGGCCTTCAGCTCGCATATAGAAAAAAAGAAGTCCAAATGCGATTACCGGTTCCCCAGGGACCTGACTCCGGAGGAACGGGCCGGGCTTGAGGCGCTGGTGAACGAAACCATACAGGCCGACCTGCCGGTGAGCGAGGTGTTCGTCCCGCTGGCCGAGGCCAGGGAGAAGTTCGACCTGGCCCGCCTGCCGGGCGAGGCGGCCGGCAGCAGCCTGCGAGTTGTAAAGGTGGGCGATTTCGACGCCTGCCCCTGCATAGGTCCGCACGTGGCCAGTACCGGCGAAATAGGCGTTTTCAGGATCATTTCCACCGGCTTCGCCGAAGGCGTGCTGCGGATAAGGTTTAAGCTGGGGGAGAAAGCCCCGGGCTGACCTATGGCCGCGGCGCCGCGTTTTTCCGGAAAAAAGCGGCAAAAAGCCTTCAGTAAAAGGTAAGATATTACTAACAGCAGCCGTAAGCCGCGAATCAGGGCCACAGGAGAAGCAGTGACCGAGACCAAGCCACCTTACAACAACACCGATCCTTCCGTAATTTCCGGCGGTATGGGCGTGCGCATCTCCTGGTGGGTGATGTCGCGCATCGTTTCCATGATGGGCGGGCTGGGCGTAGTGTCAGGCACCGGCCTGGAGATCATCTACCCGCGCCTGCTGCAGGACGGCGACCCCGGCGGCCATGTGCACCGCGCCTTCACCGAACTGGTGCGCCGCCAGCCGGCCCTCTCGGGCCCGGTCTGGGAAATTTTCAATAAATACTATATCGAAGGCGGCCGGGCTCCCGGCACGCCCTACAAGCACGTGCCTCCCTGCCGCCTGACGCGCATAGAGAATTTCAAGCCCGGCCCCGATTCTTTCTGGGAACTGCCCCGGGAGATGCAGGTGCTGGTGCTGGCGGCCAATTTCGCCGAGGTCTGGCTGGCCAACGAAGGGCACGACAAGCCGGTGGGGATAAATTTCCTGCGCAAGGTGGAGCGGCCTCTGCCCTGGGCGCTTTACGGCGCCATGCTGGCCGGCGCGGCCTACGTGCTGGTGGGGGCGGGCAGCCCCGACGAGCTGCCCTCGATGATAGAGAAGCTTTCCAGGCATGAGCCGGCGGAAATGTCGCTCAAGGTTTACGGCGAGCGTTCCGATTCCGGCGGCTACTACGCGGCCGTGCGGCCGTCCGAGATCAATGCCGGCGGCGAGGCCCTGCCGGTGCCCAAATTCCTGGCCATCGTTTCCTCCTACGGCCTGGCCAAAGAGCTGGCCTCCAATCCCGCCACCAGGCCTTACGGTTTTGTGGTCGAGGGGTCCGACGCCGGTGGCCATAACGCGCCGCCCGCGAAGATGCGTTTCGACGCCGCCGGCCGGCCGCTCTACGTGTACACCGAAGCCGACCGGGCCGATATTGATGCCATAGCCGGCCTGGGCCTGCCTTTCTGGCTGGCCGGGGCCAGCGCCAAACGCGGCGGCGTGGCCGCGGCCCAGGCGAGGGGCGCCAAGGGTATCCAATTCGGCACGCTGGCCGCGCTGTCGGGCCAGTCCGGCATGGAGCCGGGCCTGCGTTCCCGGGTTTTAAAAATGCTCGCCGCGGGCGAGCTCAAGGTTTCCAATTCCATTGTGTCGCCTACCGGCTTCCCGTTCAAGGTGGCCAGCGTGCCTGGCACGATTTCCGAAGAGGCCGTCTTTAACGCCCGCCCGCGCCGCTGCGACATCGGCCTGCTGCAGGTAAATTATGTCACTCCCGAAGGGGAGCTGGGCTACCGCTGCCCCGCCGAGCCCGTGGACGTTTTTGTGGCCAAGGGCGGCAGGGCCAAGAACGCCGAGGGGCGCGGCTGCCTGTGCAACGCCCTGCTGGCCGCTACCGGTTTCCCGCAGGTCTGCGCGGGCGGCTACGTGGAGCCGCCCATTGTGACGCTGGGCGAAGACCTGGAGTCGGCCAGGGAGCTGCTGGCGCAGCTGCCCGAGGGACAGGAAACCTATACGATAGGCAAGGTGCTGGGCTATCTGCGGGCCAAGGCTTAGTTCGCCCGACCTGTAATGGAACCGCCGGGGCGACCCGGCGGTTTTATTTTTTGGGGGAGGAGGGTTTGCGGCGGGGGGGCTTCGCTTCCCAGCGCCTGGGGCGCCCGGAGTCCAGGTGCACGAAGGCCGCGGCCGGGTAATAGCCGACGCCCCCGGAGTTAAGCCGGCCGGCGAGCTCCGCCACTTCCGCGGGCGTCCGGCCGGGGACCCTGATGTCGACGGCCCAGCCCAGCATGTGCAGGCTCCAGCGCGCGGCGCCGGGCAGGGTCTTATTGTACCTGGGGGTGCGGTAGCCGCTCAGTACGGTGAGGCCGCCCTTCCCGGCGGCGTCTTCCACCGCGTCCATTATTTCCAGCAGTTTCACCGAGATATCGGTCTCTTTGCCCGTGCGGCTGCAGCGGAGCAGGCGGTTTATTTTTGCTATCCCCGCCTGCGCGTAGGCGCCGTCCTTGCCGCGGTAGACGGCGGTGACCCGCTCGCCGCTGGCGGGGCGGTACAGCGAAAGGGAGCCGTCGCCGCCCAGGTTGACCGGCGCCGGCGGGTGCGCCTTGGCCCCCCGCACGAAGATATAGGTTTCCGGGTCGCCTTCCTCCAGCTCCACCACATCGGCCTCGCTCACCTCCGGCGGTTCGGGCGCGGTGTCCAGCAGGGCGGGCAGGCTGCTGAGAAACTCCTCGGCCGTCAGTTCGCCCTGTCCGGCGCGCGCGGGGGGCGCCGCCAGGGGCAGCAGGAGCAGTGTAAGGAGGGCCGGGCGCAGCATCGGAAATATTCTATCAAAGTAGCGGGGGGCGGAGTGCTCCGCGGCGGGGGTTTTGCTAGAATATCCCACATGATGGATTTCCAGGAAATGGTAGAGGTGCGCAACTGCCCCGGCTGCGGTCATAAGAACAAGCCCGATACGGAAGAGTGCGCCTATTGCGGCGCGGACATCCGCCGGGTCCCCGTGGCCAAGGAACTGGTGACCATGCCCGCGGTCACCGAAGCCGCCAACAGGCCGCCCCCGCCGCCGCCTTCCAAAGAGCAGCTCAAGAAAGCCGAGTCTTCCGCCCGCTTCGCCGGCTGGCTGCGCTCCATTAAAGACTATGTCATCACCCTGGCCGTCGGGGTGGGCGGAGTGTTCCTGCTTTACGCCATTTCCAACAAGGAGCCCGGGCGGGCGCCCGAGGCGCAGGCCGTTTCCGCGGAAACCGGGCCCGCCGCGCTGGACGTTTTTTACGCCTACAAGATACGCAAGGGGGAGGAGAAGGGTAAGACGATGCGGCAGTTCTGGGCGGAATACCTGCAGCTCTACGAGATGTCCCGCGCCAAGGGCAAGCCGGGCATGGAACTGCAGATGTTCTCGCAGCGCGCTCCCGCCGGCGGGGACAGGCATAACGTTTTTGTCATGGAAGCGGTGGCCGGGGAGCGCCGGCGCGCTTTCCCTTTCAGCGTGGACGCCGCTTCGCTGGAGGTAGTCGCCCTGGCGGTGTGCGACTTCGGGCCGGGGACGCCGGCCGAGTATTCCGTGGCCGTCTGCGAGGGCAGCGCCGACCTTTTTCCGGAAGGCATCTAGGGCCATAGGGCCTACGCGGGATTGGCCCTGTAGGAACTTGCGGGCCGGCCAGGCGCCTGCTAAGATATCAAGGTACAGTTACGGAGGAAACATGAAAATACGGTCTTTCGCCCTGCTGCTCACAGCGTTCGTCCCCGCCTATTACCTGCTTACGCCCCCTGTTGCCGAAAACCACATCCCTTCCGACCTGCGCGACGCGGTCGCGGACGGGGCCATTGGCGACCTGCCGGCCGGTTCCTCCGGGGCTTCTATCCTGCCCGACGTGCCGGAGCCGATGCCCGGTGAAATGCTGCCCGACGACGGCAAGTCTATTTACGGCGCGGACGACCGCCTGGACTATTTTGAGGCCGCCGCCGACAAAAAAGCGCTGGCCGAATCCGTGGTCTCGCTCTGGTCTTCCCGCTGGGTCAAAGTCAACGCCGGCAAGGCCAACCTGTTCACCGCTTCCCTCGAGAACGCCATGGGCCTCTGCCCCGGGCAGAAGTTCGGCAAGCAGCCGGTGGGCGCTTTCTGCTCCGGCACGCTGGTGGGCGAGGACCTGGTGATGACCGCCGGGCACTGCATCACCGACGAGGCCAAGTGCGCCGACACCAAACTGGTCTTCGGTTTCGCCGTCAAGGCCGCCGGGCAGTATCCCAATTCCGTGCCGCAGGGCGACGTTTATACCTGCAAAAAGATCATAAAGCGCGACCTGACCGACGGGTTCCTGTCCTCGCTGTTCCATAACTACGTCAGCGGCGGTCCCGGCCCCGACTACGCCGTGATCCAGCTGGACCGCAAGGTGACCGGCCGCAAGCCGCTGCCCATCAACAAGGGCGGCAGGGTCGCCGTGGGCGACCCGCTGTTCGTGATCGGCCACCCCGTGGGCCTGCCGGTCAAAGTGGCCGGCAGCGCCAAGGTGCGCGACACCAAGGCCAAGTATTTCTACCTGGCCGACCTCGACACCTTCGGCGGCAACTCCGGTTCCGCCGTGTTCAACGCCCGCACCAGCCTGATAGAGGGCATCCTCGTGCGCGGCGACCGCGACTTCGAGCCCGGCCCCGCCGGCTGCAACATCACCACCACCATGCCGCAGAACGGCGGCAGGGGGGAAGCGGTGACCAAGATCTCCGCGGTGGAGAAGTACATCCCCTAGACGCGAGCTCCCGCGCAGAAAGCCGCCGGGCAGCCCCGGCGGCTTTTTTATTGACCTCCGTCGTAGGCAGTAGGGCCCAGGGGGGCTTGGGCCTTAAGGGAAAAATATTCGTTGACTTCCATCAATTGATTTTGCACAATTCACTATAAGAAGTTAAATCCTACGCGGTGGATCAGGAGTTGTGCATGATAAAGATGATTGCGACGCTGGTAATGGCTCTCGCCATGGTGCCGGCCAATGCGGCTAACGTCAGTTTCGACGCCCCCGGGCGCAGCATGCTGCCCGCCATAAACAATATAAACGTTCCCGCCCGCCCGGCCCTCGTGCCCGAGGCGGTAAATCCTTTCGAGCGCTTCTCCGCCGAAAAGATAGTAGGCGGCGTGCAGGCGACCAAGGGCGAATTCCCCTTCATCGTCTCGCTGAAGAGCTCCTACGGCAGCCACTTCTGCGGCGGCTCGCTGATCAAGAAGAACTGGGTGCTGACCGCGGCGCATTGCGTCGAGGGCGGCTACCTTAAGGGCGTCACCATCGGCCTGCACAACCAGGCCGACACCGCCGGCATAGAGAAGTTCACCGTTCTCGAGATCATCAAGAACCCCGGCTGGGACACCAACACGATGGACAACGACTTCGCGCTGGTCAAGCTCTCCGGCGATTCCAAGTTCGCGCCCATAGCGCTCAACGCCAAAGAGATCACCTCCAAGGTGGACTTCGTGACCGCCGGCTGGGGCACCACCAGCGAGGGCGGCGGCGTCTCCAAGATCCTGATGAAGGTCACCGTGCCCTTCGTCGACAACGCGGTCTGCTCCGCGGCCTACGACGGCGTGACCGACAGCATGATCTGCGCCGGCTACAAGGAAGGCGGCAAGGACTCCTGCCAGGGCGACAGCGGCGGCCCGCTTATCGTCGGCACCGGCTCCAACATGGCCCTCGCGGGCGTGGTGAGCTGGGGCGAAGGCTGCGCCCGCCCCAACAAGTACGGCGTTTACGCAAAAGTGAACGGCGCGCTTGACTGGATCAACAAGACCGCGAAATAAGCGCCCCCCCTTGTTAAGGAAGAGCCCGGCCCAGGCCGGGCTCTTTTTTTGTTATAATATAGATATCATTATGAATATAAATTTCATCCTTTACGTAAGGGACCAGGCGGAGAGCCGGGGGTTCTACGCTATAGCGTTGGGGATCCCGCCCCGGCTGGACGTGCCCGGGATGACGGAATTTGAGCTGGCCCCCGGCTGCGTGCTGGGGCTGATGCCCGAAAAGGGGATAAAGAGGCTGCTGCCCTCCATGCCGGACCCGGAGCTGGCCGGCGGCACCCCCAGGGCCGAGGTCTACCTTACGGTGCCGGACCCCGCGGCCTGCCATGCCCGGGCGCTGGCGGCCGGGGCGCGGGAACTCAGCCCGCTGGGCCCCAGGGATTGGGGGGACAAGGCGGCCTACAGTCTTGACCCGGACGGCCATGTGCTGGCCTTCGCGGCCCGGCTTTAAGAATCCGCTTTACACGGCCGGGACCTTTTGTTATAATAATCCTGTAGTTAATCGCGGCAACGCTGCGGTTTCTTTGAAAATGCAGTTTTTATTACGCTGTCGCGTTCGAAAGAATACGGACGGCGGCCCTATAGATGAAGCGGCCTTGATTCCCTTCACCTGCGGGCTTAATCATAGAAACTAAAAATATCGTTTCACCATAACCGGAGCCGAAAGGTCCCGGTGAGGTTTGTTCGTTTCTTCCCCGGAGAACCGAGGAAAACCCGGCTAAAACCGGGCGTTTCCCGTCGGGAGAGAACGATAAGGAGCGGACTGACATGACTGAAGAAAATAAAACTAACGCCGAGGCCAAGCCCGAAATTCAGGCTCTGCCGAACTCGCATAAATTTCTGATAGGCCAGAAGATGGGCATGACCCAGCTCTTCGACGCCGCAGGCTCGCTGCACGCCGTCACCGTCGTGCAGGCCGGCCCGTGCCGCGTGGCTTATACCCGCACCAAGGAAAAGGACGGCTACCAGGCCGTCTGCCTCGGCTTCGGGCACAAGAAAGAACAGCGCGCCAACGCCGCCGAAAAAGGCCTGGCCAAAAAACTTTCTTCCGCCCCGCTTAAGCACCTGCGCGAATTCCGCGTGGCCGACCTGGCCGGCGCCGCGCAGGGCCAGACGGCCGGCGTGGAACGTTTCACCGAGGGCGAGTACCTGGACCTGCAGGGCATCTCCAAGGGCCACGGCTTCGCCGGCGGCATGAAGCGCCATAACTTCTCCGGCGGCCCCGCCTCCCACGGCGCCTCCGACCGCGAGCGCGCTCCCGGTTCGCTGGGTTCCCGCCGCTCCCTGGGCCGCGTGCTTCCCGGCCAGCGCATGGCCGGCCACTGGGGCGTAGAGACCGTCTCCGTGCAGAAGATGAAGCTCCTGAAGGTGATCCCCGAGGAGAACCTGCTGCTTATCGGCGGCGGCATCCCCGGCGCCACCGGCAGCGTGGTGTACGTCACCCTCACCAACAAGAAAGTCCCGACCCCGAAGGCCAACAAGGTCTCCAAGAACAAGGTCAAGGCCGACGCCTCCAAGAAACCGGCCGCCAAGAAATAAGACCTGAGCGAGGATAAAACATGGAAACGAAACTTTTGAACCTTAAAGGACAGGAAGTAGGCAAAGTAGACCTGCCCGAGGTCCTTTTCTCCGTAAAGCCCGACCAGCACTTCATCCACGAAGTGATGAAGTACTACCTGGCCAACAAGCACCGCGGCACCGCCTCCACCAAGACGCGTTCCGAAGTGTCCGGCGGCGGCAAGAAGCCGTGGAAGCAGAAGGGCACGGGCCGCGCCCGCGCCGGTTCCACCCGCTCGCCGATCTGGCGCAAGGGCGGCGTGTGCTTCGGCCCCCAGCCGCGCTCTTTCCGCCAGTACCTGCCCATCCAGAAGCTCCAGAAAGCCCTGATCGAGGCCCTCTCCGCCCGCGCCGCCGACGGCGCCGTGCTGGTGATAGAGAACCTCGGCCTCGAGCTCCCCAAGACCAGCTCCCTCAACGCCCTCCACAAAGGCCTGGGCACCAAGAGCGTGCTGTTCGTGACCGACAAGATGGACAAGAACTTCCGGGTCGCCGCCAAGAACATCGCCGATTTCGGCTGGTGCCTGGCGTCCAACCTGAACGCCTACGAGGCGATGCGCAACAGCAAGCTCGTTTTCACCTCGGCCGCGCTTAAAGCCCTGGCCGACAGCGTCAAGGAGGCAAAATGAACTTTACCGAAGTGCTGATAGCCCCCATCCTCAGCGAGAAGAGCGTCATAACGAAGGACGAGCAGAACCGCTACACCTTCCGCGTGAACCCGAAGTCCACCAAGCCCGAGATCAGGAAGGCCATCGAGACCCTCTTCAAGGTCAAGGTCACGGCGGTCCGCACCGCCAACCTCCCCGGCAAGCTGCACAAAGTGGGCCGCTACGAGGGCTACCGCTCCGATTGGAAAAAAGCGGTGGTCACCGTGAAGGCCGGTCAGAAGATAGACATGACCGACCTGCCGAAATAAGGCGATAAACAGGAAAGAAATATGCCTATAAAATCATACAGACCCTACACCCCCTCGCGGCGCACCATGCAGATCGCCGATTTCTCGGAGATCACCAAGCTGGACCCCGAGAAGAAACTGACGACCGGCATGCGCAAGCACGGCGGCCGCAATAACACCGGCATGGTCATGGTCCGCCACCACGGCGGCGGCCACCGCCGGCGCTACCGCATCATAGATTTCAAGCGCGAGAAATACGGCGTGCCCGCCAAGGTGTCGGCCATAGAGTACGACCCCAACAGGAACGCCCGCATCGCCCTCCTCGTTTACGCGGACGGCGACAAGCGCTACATCCCGGCCCCCCTGGGCCTGGGCGTAGGCGCCTCCGTGGTGAGCGGCCCGAAGTCCGAGATCCGGCTGGGCAACGCCCTCCCGATGGCCAACATCCCCGACGGTACCTTTATCCACGCCATTGAAATGATCCCCGGCAAGGGCGCCCAGTTCGTGCGCGCCGCCGGCACCCAGGCGCAGCTGATGGCCAAAGAGGGCGACTACGCCCTCGTCAAGATGCCGTCCGGCGAAATCCGCAAAGTGCTTAAGAACTGCATGGCCACCATCGGCCAGGTAGGCAATATCGAGCACAATACGATCACCCTCGGCAAAGCCGGCCGCCAGCGCCACATCGGCGTGAAGCCGACCGTGCGCGGCGCCGCGATGAACGCCTGCGACCACCCGCTCGGCGGCGGCCGCGGCCACTCGAAGGGCAACAACGTTCCGCGCTCGCCGTGGAACCAGCCTTCCAAGGGCTTCAAGACCAGGACCAAATCCAAGATCTGGGGCTGGATGATAGTGCAGGACAGGCGCAAGTCGACCAACGCCTGACGATACGGAGGAATATAAATGAGCAGATCTTCTAAAAAAGGCCCTTTCGTAGACCAGAAACTTCTGGCCAAGGTACAGGCCGCAGCGGCTAGCGGCGCCAAAGTCCAGATCAAGACCTGGGCCCGCGCCTGCACCATAACCCCCGAATTCGTCGGGCAGACCCTGATGGTGCACAACGGCCGCAAGTTCCTGCCGGTGTTCTGCACCGAGCGCATGGTCGGCCACAAGCTCGGCGAGTTCTCTTTCCCGCGGCTCTTCAAGGGCCACGGCCAGTCGCATACCAAGGAAGCTACGGACCTCACCTAAGAGGGTGACGGATCCAGGTTAAAACTGAACGGAGAAATTTATGGAAGCTAAATGCGATCTCAAATATCAGCGCTTCGGCCGCCGCAAGGTTGCCCAGCTGTTAGACGCGGTCAGGGGTAAGTCCCTTTGGGAGGCCCAGTATATCCTGGCCTCCGTGCCCCGCATAGCCACCGACATCGTCGGCAAGGCTATCCAGTCCGCGGGCGCCAACCTGTCGGTGAAACTCGGCAAGAAGCTGGACCTCAAGCAGGTCTGGGTCGTCGAGTGTTTCGCCGACCAGGGCCCGATGAAGTTCCTGCGCCGCGTGCAGCCCGGCCCCCAGGGCCGCGCGATGCCGTTCAAGCGCAAGATGTGCCACATCCACGTGGCTGTGTCCGACACCAAGGAGCGGAAATAATATGGGTCAAAAAATTCATCCCCGTGGCTTAAGGCTCGGCTACATCCAGGACTGGCGTTCCCGCTGGTTCTCCCCCAAGAAGATGCCGGAACTGATCCGCGAAGATTTCGAGATCCGGCTCATGGTGACCGAGCGGTTCGCGATGGCCTCCGTCAGCTGGGTGGACATCGAACGCGCCGGCGCCTACCTGAAGGTGACCATTCATACCGCCCGTCCCGGCGTGGTGATCGGCCGCAAGGGCGCCGACATCGAGAACCTCAAGAAAGACGTGGAGCGCCTCACGAAGCGCAAGGTTTTCATCAACGTTTCCGAGATCAAGATCCCCGAGCTTGACCCCCGCCTGGTCGGCCAGAACGTGGCGCAGCAGCTCGAGAAGCGCATCTCCTTCAAGCGCGCCATCAAGCGCGCCATGGAGCGCACGATGGGCTCCGGCGCCCTCGGCATAAAGGTCATGGCCTCCGGCCGCCTCGGCGGCGCCGAGATCGCCCGCCGCGAGTGGTTCCGCCTGGGCCGCGTGCCGCTGCAGACCATTTCCGCCGACATCGATTACGGCTTAACCGAGGCGCACACCTCGATGGGCAAGATCGGTATAAAGGTCTGGATCTTCAAGAAGCTGTTCTTCGCGAAGACCCCCCGCGAGCTGCGCGAGCAGCTGGTTAAGATGGAAGCCGAAAACCCGAGCGAGATACCGGTGATGGACGAGTCCGCCGCCGCCCGCAGGGACGCTAACCCCAGCGCCTGAAGATCCTTTAAGGAGCGATAATTATGTTGATGCCTAAGAGAGTAAAGTACCGCAAGACGCACACCGCGGCCCGCATAAAGGGCCCGGCCAAGCGCGGCTTCACGCTGGCTTTCGGCGAATACGGCCTGAAGGCCCTCGAGCCCCGCTGGATCACCGCCCGCCAGATAGAAGCCTGCCGCGTGACCATCGTCCGCTACCTCCGCAAGAAAGGCAAGATCTGGGTCCGCATCTTCCCCGACAAGGCCATAACCAAGCATCCCGCCGAAACCCGCATGGGTAAGGGTAAGGGCGCCCCGGAATTCTGGGTCGCCGTAGTGAGGCCGGGCCGCATTATGTTCGAAGTAGAGGGTCTTGACCTCGCGACCGCCAAGGAAGCTTTCACCCGCGCCAGCCACAAGCTGCCGATAAAGACCAAGTTTATAAGCCGCGAGAATTAAGCAAGGAGCCGCTGATTTATGAAAAGAAAAGAAAAGGAAACGCTCAGCAACATGTCCGACGCCGAGCTTAGGATCCAGGCGTCCGACCTGAAGAAGCAGATCTTCCAGATCAACTTCAAGCGCATCACCGCGCCGGTGGAGAACCCGCTGGTTCTGCGCACCGCCCGCCGCAAGATAGCCATGATCAATACCTGGCTCAGACAGCGCGAGCTCGCTAAATCCAAGACCGCCGAGGCTAAAAAATGACCGAAAATACCGAAAAGACCGAGTCCAGAGCCAAGCGCAAAGTGCTGCGCGGCGTAGTCGTCTCCGACAAGATGACCAAGACCCGCGTGATCAGCGTGGACCACGTGATCAGCCACAAGGTCTACAGCAAAACCCTCCGGCGCCACCGCAAGTTCTACGCGCACGACGAGGCCAACGAATCCAAGAGCGGGGACCTGGTGGAGATAGTCAGCACCCGCCCCCTGTCAGCGCTGAAGCGCTGGCGCATCAGCCGCATAGTCGAGAAGGCCAACAGGTAACGGCCCGCAATAACGGAGAAAGAACATGATACAGCTCAGAACCATACTTAACGTCGCCGACAATTCCGGCGCCCGCAAGCTGCAGTGCTTTCACGTCAACGGCGGCAGCTACCGCAAGTACGCTTTCCTTGGCGACACCATCGTCGCCTCGGTGCGCGACGCCATCCCGCACGGCGCCATCAAGAAAGGCGACGTGGTGAAAGCCGTGGTGGTGCGCGTGGCCAAAGAAGTGCGCCGCCCCGACGGCTCCTATATCCGCTTCGACGACAACGCCGTCTGCGTGATCGACGACAACGGCGAGCCCAAGGGTACGCGCGTGTTCGGCCCGGTGGCCCGCGAACTGCGCGGCAAGAACTTCCTCAAGATCGTCTCGCTCGCTCCCGAAGTAATTTAATAAGGCGGAAATTATGCTGAAACTAAAGAAAAAAGACACGATTATAGTGCTCGCCGGCAAAGACAAGGGCAAGAAAGGCGAGGTCAAAGAGATCATCCCTTCCGACCGCAAGGTCGTGGTTATGGGGATCAACATAGTCTCCAAGCACAAGAAGACCACCAAGGCCAAGCCCGGCGGCATTCACAAGGTGGAAGCCCCCATGGACATCTCCAACGTGCAGCTGGTGTGCCCCAAGTGCGGCAAGCCGGCCCGCGTGAAGGTGACCGTGCAGGGCGGCGAGAAGATGCGCGCCTGCAAAAAATGCGGCGAAGTCATAGTTTAAAGAGGTAATTTAAATGGCGAAGGAAAACCCGAAAGAGAACACGAAAGAGCAGCACAAGGCTGCCAACAAGAAGGAACACCAGGCGCAGAAGGTGCAGGTGACCGAGGCCCGCAAGGGGCCCGTGGCGCCGCTGCCGAAAGGCTACAAGGTGCGCATGAGCGAGCTGTACCGGACCACGGTGCAGCCGGCGCTGATGAAGGATTTCAACCTGACCTCCCCTATGGCCGCCCCGAAGATGACCAAGATCGTCATCAACATCGGCGTGTCCGAGGCCAAGGAGAACATCCAGGCGCTCGATATGGCCAAGGAAGACCTTACGGTCATCTCCGGCCAGAACCCGCAGGTGCGCAAGGCCAAGAAGTCCATTTCGAACTTCAAGCTGCGCGAGGGTATGCCGATAGCCGTGCGCGTGACGCTGCGCGGCATCCGGATGTACGAGTTCTTCGACAGGTTCGTCTCCATCTCGGTGCCCCGCATCCGCGACTTCCAGGGCGTCGACCCCCGGTTCTTCGACGGGCGCGGCAACCTGAACATCGGCCTCAAGGAACACCACATTTTCCCCGAGGTCAACATGGAGAAGTCTCCTAAAGCCCGCGGCATGAACATCACGTTCGTGACCACCGCCGGCGACGACAAAAAGGGCAAGGCCCTGCTGGAATACATGGGCATGCCGTTCAAGAAGCCCGAAGTCAAGCAGGCGAACAAGTAAAGATTCTAAAGTTAACAGGAGAAAGAAATGGCTACATACGCTTGGATGGCGAAGATGCGCAAACCCCAGAAGTTCTCCACGCGCTTCCGCAACCGCTGCCAGATTTGCGGCAGACCGCGCGGCTACTACCGGGACTTCGGTCTCTGCAGGATCTGCCTGAGGAAGATGGCCCACGAGGGTCTGATCCCGGGCCTGAAGAAGTCCAGCTGGTAACCGCTGCGATAAAGTTTTAGAGAGTAAGGAGAGAAAAGAATGGACCCTATATCTAACATGCTGTGCGCGATAAAGAACGCCACAACCAAGAAAAAAGAACGGGTGGATGTGCCCTTCTCCGGCATTAAGGCCGGCCTGGTGAAGCTCCTCAAGGACGAGGGCTTTGTTTCGAATTTCAAGGTGCTTGATCCCAAGCTGGACAAGACCATAGACCGGCGCGGCGTGATCCGCATCACGCTGAAGTACACGCTGGACAAGCAGCCGGTGATAAACGGCATCCGCCGCGTATCCAAGCCCGGCCTGCGCGTGTACCGCAGCCACGACGAAATGCCCAAGGTGCGCGCCGCCTTCGGCGTGACCATTGTGTCCACCTCCAAGGGCCTGCTGACCGACGCCGAAGCCAAGAAGCAGCGGCTCGGCGGCGAAGTGCTCTGCCAGGTGTGGTAAGAAAAGCTATTTAAGAGGTAAAAAACATGAGCCGAATTGGAAAAATGCCTATCAATATGCCTGACAAGGTGAAAGCCCGCGTCGACGGCAGGAACGTCCACGTGGAAGGCCCGCTGGGCAAGCTGGCCTATCACCTGCCCGACGGCATAGACGCCGTCGTGGCCGGAAGCGTCATCAACGTCAGCATCGCCCAGGGCGCCACCGACAAGGGCGCGCTGTTCGGCACTTGCCGCGCCCGCATCAACAACATGGTGACCGGCGTGGTCAAAGAATTTGAAAAGGTGCTGGAGATCAGCGGCGTCGGTTTTAAGGGCGCCGTGGAAGGCAACCGCGTCTCCATGCAGCTCGGCTTCTCGCACCCCGTGCTGGTGGACATACCGCAGGGCATAAAGATGTCCTTCGATCCCAAGCAGGTGGTCCTTACCATAAAGGGTATAGACCGCGAAGTGGTCGGCAACCTGGCCGCCCAGATCAAGAGGATCAAGCGCCCCGAGCCTTATAAGGGCACGGGCATAAAGTACCAGGGCGAACACATTATCCGCAAGGCCGGCAAGACGGCCGCCGGAGCCGGCGCCACCAGCGGCGGCGCGGCCAAGAAGTAACGGCGTGCGCAGCACAAACCAGGAGAAGGATACACTATGATAAGCAAACAGGAACGCTACGAATTCCGCAAGGTCCGCTCAAGGAACAGACTGTTCGATAACGGCATTAAAAGGCCGCGCCTGAGCGTCTACCGGGGCTCCAAACACCTCTACGCCCAGGTCGTCGACGACCTGAAGGGCGCCACCCTCGCCGCCGCCTCGAGCTGCGACAAGGAACTGAAGGGCAAGCTGAAGTCCGGCAAAAGCATCGCCTCCGCCAAAGTGGTCGGGGCCCTGCTCGCCAAGCGCGCCGTCGCCAAGGGCGTGACCGAGGTCTGCTTCGACCGCGGCGGCAGGATATACCACGGCCGCATCAAGGCCCTGGCCGACGCGGCCCGCGAAGCCGGACTGAAATTCTAAGGGAGACGCCACAAAATGCTCAGAAACCAGAAACAGCTTAAGACCAGCAAAGAACTCAGCGCCCAGGGCAAGACCCCCGGCGATTCGATGGAGCTCGACCTGACCGGCGCCAAGGAAGAGAAAGTCGTTACCGTGGTGATCAACCGCGTCACCAAGGTCGTCAAGGGCGGAAAGCGCTTCTCCTTCAACGCCCTCGTCGTAGTGGGCGACAGCAACGGCAAGGTCGGCGTAGGCCTGGGCAAGTCCAACGAGGTGCAGGGGGCCATACAGAAAGGCACCGCCGGCGCCCGCAAGGAAATGTTCCAGTTCCCGCTGGAGAAAACGACCATCCCGCACGAAGTGGAAGGCCGCTTCGGCGCCGGCAAGGTCTGGATGAAGCCCGCCGTGGACGGCACCGGCCTTATCGCCGGCGGCGGCGTCCGCGCCGTGCTCGAAGCGGCCGGCGTGAAGAACGTCCTCACCAAGAACCTCGGCACCCGCAACGCCTTTAATACGGTTTACGCCACGCTCGACGCCCTCAAGAGGCTCAAGAGCAGGGAAGAAGTCAACAAGATCCGCGGCAAGGAATAACGCCGTCGGTCCGGACAGATTCTTAGGACACAGGAGAAAAACTATGGTCTCACTGAACAATCTCAAGCCCAAGTGGGGTTCTATCCACAAGCGCAAGCGCCTCGGCACCGGCCAGGGTTCCGGCCACGGCCAGACCTCTACCCGCGGCCAGAAGGGCCAGAACGCCACCTCGGGCGGCGCCAAGCCGGACGGTTTCGAGGGCGGCCAGATCCCGCTGCTGCGGCGCATCCCCAAGAGCGGCTTCAGCAACGTGCGCTTCCGCACCAAGTACGAGTGGGTCAACATCTCCTCGCTCGAGAAATGCTTTAAAGCCGGCGCGGAAGTGACCCCGGATTCCCTGGTCAAAGCCCGCCTGGTCAAGCACGTCACCCTGATAAAGATCCTCGGCGACGGCGAACTGACGAAAGCCCTGACCGTGAAAGCCCACGGGTTCTCCGCTTCCGCCAAGGAAAAGATAGAGAAAGCCGGCGGCAAGATCGAAGAGCTCGTCGGCGCGAAGGCCGCCAAGGCCGCCGCGGTGATAGCGCAGGCCGCCGCCAAGAAAAAAGCTAAAACGGGCAAGAAATAATGCAGCAAATCACCGACATTTTTAAGATACAGGATCTTAAGAAACGGATATTCTTCGTCCTCGGGGCGCTGGCCGTGTACCGGCTTGGTGCCTCCATTCCGATACCCGGCATCAACACCGCCGCGCTGCAGGCCCTGTTCGAGTCCCAGAAAGGCTCGCTGCTGGGCTTCCTGGACATCTTCTCGGGCGGCGCGCTCGGCAGGTTCTCCATCTTTTCGATGGGCGTGATGCCTTACATCAACGCGTCTATCATCATGAGCCTGGTGCAGGGCGCGCATATCTTCCCGGTCCTCGACCGCCTCCAGAAAGAGGGCGAGTCCGGCCGCAAGAAGATCACGCAGTTCACCCGCGTGTTCACGCTGTTCCTGGCGGCCTTCCAGTCCCTGGGCCTCACCATGGCGCTGACCCGGATGGACACCAGCGGCCCCGCCATCGTCACCAACCCGACGTTCGGCTTCTATTTCGTCACCGTGCTGACCCTGGTCACCGGCACCATCTTCGTGATGTGGCTGGGCGAACAGATCACCGAGCGCGGCATCGGCAACGGCATCTCGCTGATCATCTTCGCCGGCATCGTGGGGGGGCTCCCCTCGGCCGTGATGGGCATGATAGAGCTGATCCGCGTGGACGAAATCAGCCTGATCTCCGGCATCCTCATCTTCGCCATGGTGCTCGCGATCGTAGCTTTCGTTATCTGGGTGGAGACCGCCCAGCGCAAGATCCCCGTGCAGTACGCGCAGCGCATGGTGGGCCGCAAGATGATGGGCGGCGCCTCCACGTTCCTGCCCCTCAAGGTGGACCAGAGCGGCGTTATCGCGGTTATTTTCGCGGTGTCGCTGCTCTCCGTGCCCTACACGATAGGCTCTTTCAACCCTAACGCCGCCTGGGCGCAGAAGCTGATGTCGCTGATGAACCACACCAGCATCATCTACCAGCTCGTCTACGTGGCGCTGATCGTCTTCTTCTGCTACTTCTACAACTCCGTCAGCATCAACCCCAAGGACCTGGCCGAGAACATGAAGAAGTGGGGCGGTTTCATCCCCGGCATCCGCCCGGGCGAGCCGACGGCCAACCACATCGAGTGGGTGCTCAACCGCATCACGCTCGGCGGCGCGCTGTTCGTCTCCGCCATAGCGGTGCTGCCCGACTACCTGCGGGCCAAATTCAACGTCCCGTTCTATTTCGGCGGCACCTCGCTGCTGATAGTCGTGGGCGTCGCGCTCGACACCATAGCCCAGACCGAAGCGCACCTGGTGATGCGCAACTACGAGGGGTTCTACAAGAACTCCAAGATCAAGGGGCGCTGGTTCAACGTCGGGTCTTAAGGCCGCCGCGCGCGGCGGCGGAACCCCCTGCGGATCCGCTGAGAGATCGCTTATGAACATTATTCTTTTGGGGTATCCCGGTTCCGGAAAGGGTACCCTCGCTAAAGATCTTTCTAAATCGCTGGACATGATCCACGTCTCCACCGGGGATATCCTCCGCGACGAGATGGCGAAAAAAACGCCGCTGGGCCTGGAGGCTTCGTCCTATATGGCCGGCGGCCGCCTGGTGCCGGACCGCCTGGTGATGGACATGCTGAAGGTCCGCCTGGGCGCCGAGACGCGCGGGCTGCTGTTCGACGGATTCCCGCGCACCGTGGCTCAGGCCGAGGCGCTGGACGCCTGGTTCGGGACGCGAGGGCAGGAGATAGATTCCGTGGTGTTCCTTAACGTGGCCGAGGCCGTGGTGATGGCCCGCCTGGGTTCCCGGCGCACCTGCACCGGCTGCGGCAAGATCTATAACGTGATCTCCAACGCGCCGGCCAAAGAAGGCGTCTGCGACGCCTGCGGCAAGCCGCTGATGACGCGCGAGGACGACAAGACCGAAGTGATCGCCCGGCGCATACAGGTTTACAAGGACCAGACCGAGCCGCTGCTGGCCTATTACCGGTCCTCCGGCACTTTCGTGGAAGCCGACGGAGGGAAGACGCCGGACGCCGTTACGAAGGACGTGCTGACACTGCTGCACGCCAAGCCGTGATAGAGATAAAGACCGCCGCGGAAATTGAGAGCATGCGCAGGGCTTCGCGCGTAGTCGCCGAGGTGCTGGCGCAGCTCAAGGCCCGGGTCAAACCCGGGGCCACCACGGCGGAACTTGACAAATTTGCGGAACAGCGCGTGAGGGAACTCGGCGCCGTTCCGGCCTTCCTCGGTTACCGGGGATACCCGGCAACGCTCTGCGTTTCCATCAACGAGGAGATCGTGCACGGGATACCCAGCCCGAAGCGCGTGGTGCGGGAAGGCGACATCGTGAGCCTGGACATGGGCGCGGTCTGCGAAGGTTTTTACGGCGACGCCGCCGTCACCGTGGCCGCCGGGGAGATCTCGGCGCCGGCGAAGCGGCTGATGGACGTTACGCGGGTTTCTCTGGAGAGGGCGCTCTCGGCCGTAAAGGCGGGCGCCAGGCTGGGAGACGTTTCCCACGCCGTGGAAAAATACGCCGTGGAGAACGGCATGTCGGTGGTGCGGGAGTTCACGGGGCACGGCATAGGCCGGCGCCTGCACGAGGAACCCTCCATACCGAACTTCGGGCGCCCCGGCACCGGGCCGCTCCTGAAGGCGGGCATGACGCTGGCGATAGAGCCGATGTTGTGCCTGGGCAAGGCGGACGTGATAGTGAAGAACGACGGCTGGACCGCGGTTTCCGCGGACGGCAGCCTCTCCGCCCACTACGAACATACGGTAGCCGTCACGGAGGACGGCTGCGACATACTGAGTTCGTGCGGCTAGTTTATTTTGTATAATATATTAAATATGTCAGAAAACAGTGAAAAAATAGAGATCGAAGGGATAGTAAAAGAGTCCCTTCCGAACGCCACTTTTAAAGTTGAAATAGCCCCGGGCAAGACCATACTGGGCATCATCTCCGGCAAGATGCGCATTCACCACATAAAGATACTCCCGGGCGATAAGGTGAAGATGGAACTTTCGCCTTATGACCTGAGCAAGGGCCGGATAGTGTACAGGGAAAAATAAACCAGCCGTCCCCCGACGGCAGGAACCAGCAAGAGGTGCTTCAATGAAAGTCAGAGCGAGCGTTAAAAAAATTTGCGTAAAGTGCAAGATCGTAAAGCGCAAGGGCGTCGTCCGCGTAATTTGCGGCGACCCCCGCCACAAGCAGCGCCAGGGTTAAGCCCCGGCTGGTGACTGGCGGCGACAGCCCTGGTAACCGATTACAGCAGAATCCCAAGGAGAAAGTATGGCACGTATAGCAGGCGTAGACTTACCGAGAGACAAAAAAATCAGCATCGCTTTAGCCTATGTTTACGGCATAGGGCGCCCGATGGCCAAGAAGATCCTGGCCGGTCTCGTGAATCAGGTCAGCCCCGATACCCGGGTTAAGGACCTGACCGAAGACCAGATCGGTCTTATCAATACCACCATCCAGAAAGAGTACAAGGTGGAGGGCGAGCTCCGCAGGGAGATCACCGCCAACCTGAAGCGGTACGTCGAGATCAACAGCTACCGCGGTTACCGGCACCGCCGGAACCTGCCGGTGCGCGGTCAGCGCACCCGCACCAACGGTCGCACCCGCAGAGGCCGCAGACGGACCGTCGGCGCCTCCTCGAAGGCAGCCGCCGCCGCGCCGAAGGCGTAAGGCGCAGCCCCTCCGCCACGGCGGAGGGGAAAAACTACGGAGGATGATTTAATATGGCAGAAGAAAACAAGACCCAGCAGCCCCAGGACGGGGCCAAGAAACCCGAGCAGAAGGCGGCCCCCCGGCGCCGCGTGCGCACCGTGGCTTTCGCCCGCGTGTACGTGAACTGCTCGTTCAACAACACGATCGTAACCTTTACCGACGAGAAGGGCGGCGTGATCGCCTGGTCCACGTCGGGTGGCAACGGTTTCCGCGGCACCAAGAAGGGCACCCCCTTCGCCGCGCAGATCACCGCCTCCAAGGCGGCCGCCAAGGCGGCCGAGTACGGCGTCCGGCAGGCCATGGTTTTTGTCAGCGGCCCCGGCCCCGGCCGCGAGACCGCCATCCGCGCGGTAGCGCAGAGCGGCATACACGTGGTGTCCATCAAGGACGTCACCCCGATCCCGCACAACGGCTGCAGGCCCCCTAAAGCCCGCCGCGTCTAACACCAGAGAGAACGAAGGAGACTTTTACAATGTCGAGATATACCGGACCCAGCTGCAAAAAATGCACGAAAGTGAGCCAGAAACTGTTCCTCAAGGGAACCAAGTGCCACACCAACTGCCAGGTTGATAAAGCCCAGCGCGCTGAAAAAGAAAAGCGCTTTGGCGGCGGCAAGCGCCCCAACAAGATCTCCGACTACGGCAAACACCTGCGCGAAAAGCAGATCGCCCGTCTGACGGCCCAGGTGACCGAGACGCAGTTCAAGCGCTTCTTCACCAAGGCTTCCAAGGACAAGGGCCAGACCGGCGCGGCGCTGCTGCGCTTCCTGGAAGTCCGCCTTGACAACATCACCCGCCGCCTCGGCTTCGCGGTGTCGCTCAAAGCCGCCCGCCAGCTGGTCAACCACGGCCACGTAAAGGTTAACGGCCGCGTCCTCTCCATCCCGTCCGCCATGCTCAAGCCCGGCGACGAGGTGACGATGAACGCGAAGACCTCCGAGACCCCGCTCGTCAAGCAGGGCATGGAGCACGCCGAGAAGACCACCCAGCGCCCCAGCTTCCTGGCCTGGGACTCCGGCACGAAGACCGGCAAGCTCGTGCGCTGGCCCGACCGCGCCGAGTCCAGCATCAACGCCGACGAGCAGCTCATCGTCGAATTCTATTCCAAGTAAAAAAAGAGGTTCTTAATGGCTACTTTCTCAAAACAGCTCGTTATTCCCGAAGGCCTTAATATCGACGACAAGTCGAAGACGGACAACTACGCGAAGTTCACCGCCGAGCCCTACGAAAAGGGTTACGGCCACACGATAGGCAACTCGCTGCGCCGCATCCTGCTCTCGAGCATCGAGGGCGCGGCCGTGGTGGCCGTGCGCATCAAGGGCGCCAGGCACGAATACGCCGCCATCAACGGCGTGCAGGAAGACGTGGTCAACATCGTGCTGAACCTCAAAAAGCTGCGCGTGCGCCTCAAGGGCGAGGGCCCCGAGACCGTCATGATCTCCCTGAAGGGCAAGAAAGAAGTGACGGCCTCCGACATAAAGGAGAACGCCAACGTCGAGATCATCAACAAGGACCTCGTGATAGCCCACGTGGAGAGCGGCGCCGAGTTCGAAGTGGAACTTGAGATCGCCCGCGGATCGGGCTACCTGACCTCCGAAGAGATCCGCGCCCGCGTGAACCTGCCGATGGAGTTCATCCCGATGGACGCCATCTTCTCCCCTATCCAGAAAGTTCACTACACCGTGGAGAACGCCCGCGTGGGCCAGCGCACCGACTACGACAAGCTCGTGCTCGAGGTCTGGACCGACGGGACGATGAGCCCCGACGACGCGGTTAAGAACACCGCCGCGCTGCTGCGCCGCTCGATCACCCCGTTCCTGCCGGCCGAAGAAGCCGCCAAGGAACCCCTGAAGGCCGAGGCCGCGAAGTCCGAGCCCGCCGGCGAGATGGCCGGCAAGCTGGAGCAGGGCGTGGAGATGATAGAGCTCTCCTCCCGCGCCTCCAACTGCCTGAAAGTGGCCGGCATCCGCACGATAGGCGAGCTGGTCCGCAAGTCGGAAGACGACCTGCTGGCCGTGAAGAATTTCGGGCAGAAATCCCTGGACGAGATCAAAGAGAAGCTGAAGGAAATGGGCCTCGACCTCGGGATGAAGATAGACTAATTACTTTCCAAGGAAACAGCTATGATAAGAAACTTAGGCGCAAGGAAACTTTCCAGGACCGGCTCTCACCGCCGCGCGATGTTCTCCAACATGGCGACCAGCCTGCTGCTGCACGAGAAGGTGGAGACCACCCTCCCGAAGGCGAAGGAGCTGGTAAAGGTGGCCGAGCGCGTGATCGCCGACGCCAAGAACAACCGCTGGGTGGAAGTCCGCCGCGTCATCAAGGACAAGGCCGTCTATCACAAGGTGTTCGACGTCCTCGCCCCGCGCTATAAAGAGCGCAACGGCGGTTTCACCCGCATCCTGAAGCTCGGCGCCCGCCGCGGCGACGCGACTGAAACGGCTCTGGTAAAACTGGTCTAAATAGGATCCAATGGGAATGTTCGACTATTTCTTCAGCCTGTTCTCGAACGATATCGGAATAGACCTCGGCACCGCGAATACCCTTGTATACGTTAAAGGCAAGGGTATCGTGCTGCGCGAGCCGTCCGTGGTCGCCATAGACAAGAACAGGCGGAAGGTGCTGGCGGTGGGCGCAGAGGCCAAGCTGATGCTGGGCCGCACCCCGTCGAACATTACGGCCGTCAGGCCGCTGCGCAACGGCGTGATCGCCGATTTCGAAGTGACGCAGGAAATGATCAAGTATTTCATCCGCAAGGTGCACAACAGGCGCAGCCTCCTGCACCCCCGCATAGTGATAGGCATCCCGTCAGGCATAACCGAAGTGGAGAAGCGCGCCGTGCAGGAATCCGCCGAACAGGCGGGCGCCCGCGAAGTGGCGCTCATAGAGGAACCGATGGCGGCCGCCATAGGTTCCGACCTGCCGGTTTCGGAGCCGCACGCGAGCATGATCTGCGACATAGGCGGCGGCACCACCGAGGTGGCTGTTATTTCCCTCGGCGGCATGGTGGTGGCGAAGTCCCTCGACGTGGCCGGCGACGAGATGGACGACTGCATAGTGCAGTATTTCCGGCGCAAGCACAATTTAGTCATAGGCGAGACTACCGCGGAAGAGGTTAAGATACAGATAGGATCGGTTTTCCCTTTAAAAGAAGAAAAGACCATTGAAGTTAAAGGCAGAGACCAGGCCAAGGGGCTGCCCAAGACGATTCTTGTGACTTCTGAAGAGATAAGGCAGGCCCTGATGGAGCCTGTCCAGCTCATAGTGGACGTGATCAAGCAGGTGCTGGAAGAGACGCCGCCGGAACTTTCCTCGGACCTAGTGGACCGCGGGATGGTGCTGGCTGGAGGCGGGTCGCTGCTCCGCGGCTTCCCCGAGCTCATCCGGCAGGAAACTGAACTGCCCGTCCACAGGGCCGCCGATCCTTTAAGCTGTGTCGCCTTGGGCTGCGGTAAGTATCTTGAAGAACTTGACAAGATCCAGCAGAGGCCCGAGTTCCTGAAGTCGTACCGCTGACCTGCTCCCGGCAGGCGCGGTAGGAGTTTCAGGCGGTCTCAACAGGGACGGCGATGAGCAGAGAGAAAGACGCAGCTAATTACGCGATAGTCTTTTTTGTCGCCCTTTCGGTAATCTTCCTTATATCCCCCGCATCTAAAATTGCGCACACGGCCAGGATCGCCGTGAGCTACAGCCTTTACCCGTCCCTGCATTACGGGGCGAGGTACAGCTATTTTGTCCGCAACGTGCCCGCTAACTTCGTGGCCCTGCTGGAGACCGACCAGGAGAACCGGGGCCTCAAGGAGAAAGTGCGCGCCCTGGAGATGAAGCTGCAGGAATCCGCGGCCATGACCTCGGAGAACGAGCGGCTCGCCCGCGAGATGCGGCTGTCGCGCATGCTGCCCTGGGCGGGCTCCTGGGCCAGGATCGTCAACAAGACGCCGGCCGACTGGTACGGCTCTTTCTATATCGACAAAGGCTCCGAGCATGGCATCACCGTCAACGACACCGTGCTCGGCATGCAGGACGACCGGGCTGGCCTGGCCGGGCGCGTGTTCGAGGTGTATCCCAAATTTTCCAAGGTGCTGCTGCTGACCAACAGCGCGGCCTCGGCGGTCTGCTCCATAGCCCCGTCGGGCATGCAGGCGCTGGTGGAGGGTAAGGGCACCTGGCTGCTGAAGGTGAACTACGTGCCCGAGGACGCCGAGATGGCCGAGGGCGCGGAGATCACCACCGCTCCCGGCGGCCTGCTGTTCCCGCCGGGCGTCTACGTGGGCAAGGTCCGCAAGGTCTACCCCCGGGAATCGTTCATGAATTTCATCACCGCCGACGTGGCCCCGGCGGTGAACGTCAACACCCTCGAGGAGGTTTTCGTGTTGCGCCGCAACCTCCCCAGGGAACTGGCCGGGCCGCAGGAGCCCGCTAAATGAGCCTGATCCTGGAACCTCTTCTTTACCTGGCCTCCGGCGGTTTTTACTGGTGGTGGACGCAGAACCTCACGGTTTTCGGGCTCGCGCCCAACCTGCTCTTCGCGGCCGCCCTCAGCGCGGCCATCCTGGCCGGGCCCGTAAAAGGCATCGCCTGGTGCTTCATGCTGGGGCTTTACGCGGACATGCTGGGCTCCGGGGTTTTCGGCGGCTGGGCGCTGGTTTATTCCCTGATGGGCTACGTGGTCTACGTCATAAAGCGCCACTTCGACATGGCCAGCCCTTTCTCGCAGCTGGTGGCGGCGCTCGCGCTTTCGTGGGGCTGCCTTCTTTTTTACCAGGGCCTGAGCCTGGTCTTCGCCAGCATCAACCCCGCCGGCCTTAAGATTTTCCTGGTGGAACCTTTCCTGAACGCCCTGGCGGTGCCGGTGGTGTTCCAGGTCTTCTACTGGCTGAAGCGGCGGTCCGGGATACTATGATAGACCGCCAGATCCCGCAGGAGCGCCTGGAACTGCTGTGGATACTGGCCTACGGCGCAGCGCTGCTGTTCATCCTGCGGCTGGTGAACCTGCAGGTGCTTAACGCCGCGCACTACCGCGAGATCGCCGAAAAGAACCGCACCCAGGTCATAGCCCAGGCTTCCCCGCGCGGCCGCATCTTCTCCTCCGACGAAACGGCCATCGCCACCAGCAAGCCCTCCTTCAGCCTCATCTATTTTCCCGGCCAGGCCAGGACCAACGCGGAGCTGGACCGCATGGCCCGGGCCCTCTCCCGGCCGCTCAGCGCGGACTACGACGCGCTGCGCAAGAGCATCTACCGGGCCGCCTCCAGGGAGAAGCCGGTGCGCCTGGCCGAGAACCTGCCGCCGAAGATCATGCTCTCCCTTTCCGAGTTAAAGGCCGTGTACCCCGGCATCGACATCATCGTGGAGGCCCGGCGCTACTACCCTTTCGGCCCCTACCTGAGCCACCTCGTCGGCTACATCGGCAAGATGGACGCGAAGGACTGGTCGGCGCTCTCCAGGGACAAGAACTATTCCATGGACTCGCGCATCGGCAAAGCCGGTCTCGAGAAGATGTACGAGAAAGAACTGAAAGGCAAGGACGGGGGGATCTACCTGGAGGTGGACTCCCGCGGCAAACTCAACCGCGTGCTCGAGAGCCGTAAATGGGTGCCCGGCGCGGACATTTTCCTGACGATCGATTCAAAGGCGCAGGCCGCCGCCGAAGAAGGGCTCGCGAAGTCCGCCACCGGCAAGGGCGCGGTAGTGGCGCTGGACCCGCGCACCGGCGCGGTGCTGGCTTTTGCCTCGTCCCCGGACTACGACCCCAACATGTTCGTCCTCTCCGGTTCGGAGCGGGAGGGCCTGCCCCCCGGCAAGATCCTGCCGGAATTCAACGTGGCGCTGCAGGGCAGCTACCCGCCGGGGTCCATCTTCAAGATCATCACCGCCGCCGCCCTGCTGGAGTCCGGCCGCGTGCCCCCTTCGGAAAAATTCCACTGCCCCGGCTGGTACGACGCCGGCAGCCGGGTTTTTAAATGCTGGGAGAAGCGCGGGCACGGCGACATTTCATTTATCGACGGCCTGGCCAAGTCCTGCGACGTGTACTTTTATCACACGAGCCAGAGGGCGGGCGCGCTTACCATAGAGAAATACGCCAGGGCCTTCCGCCTGGGGCGGCCCTCCGGGATAGCCCTGCCCGACGAGAGGAGCGGCAACGTTTTCGGGCCCAGCGCGCGGGCCGCCAAGAAGAGTTACTGGTTCATCGGGGATACGCTGAACCTGGCCATAGGCCAGGGCGAGACGCTGATGACCCCGATGCAGGCCGCCGGGGAGATAGCCGCGGTGGCCAACGGCGGGACCTTTCACAAGCCGTACTACGTGAACCGCATCGTCAGGAGCGACGGGCAGTTCCTCTACAGGGGCCGTTCCCTGGCGATAAGCTCCGTGCAACTTAAAGATTCTACCTGGGCGCTGATCCGCGAGGGCCTGCGCAGCGTGGTGTCGGAAGGCACCGGCCAGGCCGCCAAGATACAGGGCGCCGAGATCTATGGCAAGACCGGCACCGCCCAGAACCCGCAGGGCAAGGACCACGCCTGGTTCGTGGCGTACGCCACGGTGGGCGACCAACCGGCCAAGATAGCCGTCGCGGTGCTGGTGGAGCACGGCGAGCACGGGGCTTCGGCCGCCGCCCCGATAGCCAAGGCCGTGATAGAGGCGGCGCTGCGCGCCGACCTGCCCGCCAGGAAAGCCGCGCCCGCGCCGCGCGTCCCGGCAATATCCACCGCCCCGGTCGCCGCCCGCGCCCCGGTCATATCGACCGTCCCGGTCGCCGCCCGCGGCCCGGCCGTCTCTACCTTTTCCTTCGTTTCACTCTCCCCGGCGGTCCCGGTCATCGCGTCAACCCAGCCTGCGCCCGGGGGAGCCATATGATATTCACCCCGCAGGCAGGGCTGAAGAAGAGCCGCATGGACTGGGTCCTGTTCCTGAGCGTGCTGCTGCTGCTCGCCATCGGCACCGTCGCGGTGCTGTCCTCGGTGGCCGTGCTGCCCGCCCAGGCCCGCATCGTGCGCGTGCAGTTCATGGCCATCCCGCTGGGCCTGCTGGCCTTCGCCGCGGCCTGGAGCCTCAACTACCAGATCTACCAGGACCAGTGGAAATACGTTTACGCCATCCTGCTGATCTTCCTCGCCGGGGTGCTGTTCTTCGGGGTGATGGACAAAGGCGCCCGCTCCTGGTACCGCCTGCCGTTCTTCTCCATCCAGCCTTCGGAGTTCGCCCGGGTGGGGCTGATCCTGGTGCTGGCCAATTTCCTCGACAAGCGCATCGGCAAGATCAAGGAGCTGGAGACCGTGCTCGGCGCCTTCGCGCTGTGCGTGCCGGTCTTCCTGCTGCTCATCAAGCAGCCGGATTTCTCCGCCATCCTGATCACGTTCCCCGTGGCGCTCATCATGCTCTTCGCCTCCGGAGCGAGCGTCTTCCACCTGTCCATCATCCTTGGCTACGCTTTCATCTCGGCCCTGTTCCCGGTGCTATGGAGCGTGATAACGCTGAACCCGGAGCTGCTCGACAACGGGCTGGTGAATTATTTCTTCCGCCTTTCCGATTCCGGCTGGAGCGCGGCCTCGTTCGTGGGCCTGACCGCCGCTGGCGCCTGGGCCCTGTGGCGGCTGTCCGTGAAGCTTTACGCCAACGTCACCGGCGTCTATTTCGCCGGCGCGGCGCTGGTGCTGATCCTGGGGTTCTTCTCCGGGGTCATGGTGAAGAACCAGATGAAGGATTACCAGCAGAAGCGGCTGGAGGTGTTCCTCTCGCCGGAAACCGACCCGCGCGGCGCGGGCTATAACCTGCTGCAGGCGCGCATCGCGATAGGCTCCGGCGGCATCCTGGGCCGCGGCGTCTTCTCCGGCACGCAGTCGCGGCTCGGCTTCGTGCCCGAGCGGCATACCGATTTCATCCTCGCGGTAGTCGGCGAGGAGATGGGCTTCTGGGGAATGCTGCTGGTCACCGGGCTGTACGTGATCTTGATGGGCCGGATCATGCAGGGGGCGCGCCTGGCGCGGGACCGGTTCGGCTACCTGGTCAACTGCGGCATCTTCGCGATGTTCCTGGTCTATTTCTGCATAAATTTCGGCATGCTGCTGGGGTTCGCGCCCGTGGCAGGCGTGCCGCTGCCGCTGGTCTCGTATGGCGGCTCCAACATGGTGGCCACCCTGATGGCCCTGGGCATAGCGGAGTCGGTCTACGCGCGCAGGTACGCGCTGGTTTAATTATGAACGAAGGACCCAAGTCACGCATCAGGCTCAAGTTCGCCCGGCTGGCCCCGGCGAAAGAGTTGAGCCATTTGGAGCAGATCAAGACGCTGCGCGCCCGCGCCGCTGCCTGCGGCCTGAAATTCTGGCCGGCCGCCGGCGGGAAGGGTATTCCCAAGATGGCTTTCGGGCCGGCGGTCTCGGTGGGGCACGAGAGCCTCTGCGAGTACGCCGACCTCTACCTGGAGGAGTTCGCCGGGGAGGGGGAGGCGGCCGACAGCCTGCACCGCCTCGACGACGCCAGTTTCCGCCTGATCTCGGCGCGCCGGATCCCGGTCTTTTTCCCGTCCATTGAGGCGGCGGTGAACGCGGCGGAATATTTCCTGGAGGGGGAGTTCCCGGCCTCCTTCGGGGTGCAGGCGGTAGACGCCTTTATGGCGCTCAAAAAGCTGGACTGGGAGAAGGTCAAGCCTTCCGGGGAACGCAAGACGCTGGACGCGCGCGCGCCGGTCCTGGCGGCCTCTTTCGACCCGGCGTCCATGCTGCTCAAAACGACGCTGCGGCTGATCCCGGGGAAGAACGTAAAACCCGAGACCGTGGCGGAGCTGATGTGCGGCTGCAAACCTGTTTTCAGGCGGATAGTGAGGAAAGAGCTTTATTGGTTCGACTCCGGCGGCAGGCTGGAAGTATTCTAGAAAGAAAGGTTTTAAGGAGAGTCATATGGCAAACGCAAAGTTTAAGAAGGAAATTTTCGCGAACACCTCGTTCGAGGAGACGCGCATAGCGATCCTGGAGGACGGCAAGCTCAGCGAGCTGTTCTGGGAACGCCGGAGCTCCGGCAACATCGTGGGCAACATCTACAAGGCCGTCGTCGAGAACGTGCTGCCCGGCATCTCGAGCGCGTTCATGAACATCGGCCTCGACAAGAACGCCTACATCTACATCTCCGACGTGCTCGGCAACCAGAAGGAGCCGATCGACAAGCTGCTCAGGAAGGACCAGGAAGTGATGGTGCAGGTCACCAAGGACGCCATCAGCACCAAGGGCATGAAAGTGACGATGGACGTCTCCCTGCCCGGCCGCTACCTGGTGCTGACCCCGTTCCAGGACTTCGTGGGCGTGTCCAAGAGCATAGAGGACGACACCGAGCGCAAGCGCCTCTCCGAGATCATGCGCAAGATCGCCGATTCCAAAATGCTGGGCACCAAGGGCTGCATCGTGCGCACCGAGGCCGAGGGGGCCAGCGAGGCCGAGCTCAAGCGCGAGGTGGAGTACCTGCTCAAGATGTGGGACACCATCCAGGCCCGCTACGACACCTCCCGCCCGCCGGCGCTGCTGCATAAGGACATGGACATGACCATGCAGGTCGCGCGCGACATCCTCTCCGAGGATACCACGATCTACATGCTCGACAACAAGGACGACTTCCATAACGTGCAGGAATTCGCCGCCAAGATCTCGCCGGACCTCAAGGACAAGATCAAGTTCTACGACAGCAAGACCCCGGTCTTCAAGGCCTTCAACATAGAGAAGGACATAGACGAGCTGCGCCGGGTGAAGGTGCCGCTCCCTAACGGGGGCTCGATCATCATCCAGGAGGCGGAGTCGCTCTGCGCGATAGACGTGAACACAGGCCGCTTCACGGGCAACAAGTCGCAGGAAGAGACCGTGACCGCCACCAACATCGAGGCCGCGGGCGAGGTGGCCCGCCAGCTGCGCCTGCGCAACATCGGCGGCATCATCGTCATCGACTTCATCGACATGAAGAAGGCCTCCAACCGGCACAAGGTGGTGCAGGCCCTCGAGGGAGCCGTCTCCCGCGACCGCGCCAAGATCCGCATCCTGCCGATCACCCGCCTGGGCCTGGTGGAGATGACCCGCGAGCGCAAGCGCGTCAGCACGGTGAGCCTGCTGACCGAGGAGTGCCCGGAATGCCACGGCTGCGGCCGCGTGCTCTCCAGCGAGAGCATCCGCATCAAGATCCAGCGCGAGATCCACAATATCACCATGGGCCGCCCCGGCGGCAACCTGCGCATCGTGACGCACCCTATCCTGGCCGAAGTGCTTAAGAAGAAGCTGTCCATGATAGAAAAGAACGTGCACCGCGCGGTGAAGGTTTCGGCCGACCCCCAGCTGACCTGGGAGGACTACCGGATCGTCCTGGAGTAGGCGCCAAGTTTGCTATAAATTAGAGAGGCCTCATATGTTCAAACGCTTATCGGTATTGCTGCTGCTGGCGGCGCTGGCCGCGCCGGCCCAGGCCAGGGTGGACCAGGTGACCTACCTGAAGAACGGCGTCTACGCCGGGAAAATAAACACCTACAGCCTGAGCGGGAAGACCTACCTTAACGCCTCCGAGTCCGCCAGGCTTATCGGCGGCAAGATCTACTGGTACCCCGTGTCGGGCAAGCTGCTGCTGCAGATCAAAGGCAACAAGGTCGTCTTCTTCATGAAGTCCGACTCGGTGATGATCAACGACGAGAAGGAGCAGTTCCCCAACCCGCTCATCGTGCGCGGCGGCAAGGCCTACCTGGCGCTGGACTTCTTTATCTCCAAGCACTTCTCCGACGCCTTCGGTTTCCGGCTGGATTACAACCAGAAGACCGGCGCGCTGGCGGCGCAGCGCGAGGTCAACATCACCTCGGTCAACTTCTTCTCCTACCAGGACAAGACCCGCATCGTGGTCTACATGGAGGAGCCGCTCGAGTGGCAGGCCTCGCAGAGAGAGAACAACCTTTACCGGATCACCATCATGGGCGGCGTGATCGGCGGCGAGGAGAAGATAAACATCGGCGACGGAGTGGTCCGCAACCTCGACATGATCCAGGAGAACAAGATGGCCCGCCTGGTCGTCAACCCGGACGACAATTTCGGCAGCGTCAACGTGTTCCGCCTGTCGGACCCCGACCGGCTGGTGCTCGACGTGACCAAGCTCAGGAGCAGCGTCCGGCAGGGCATAGGCGCGCCGGCCCCCGGCGCGGGCGCCGAAGACATCACTGTCATAGCTCCCTCCGGCGGCTTCGAGCTGGCCGCGGCCAGCGCCGCGGTGGCCGCTTCCACCATGGCCGCGCCCAACATCCCCGACAAGATGACGGTGGAGGCCTCCGGCCGCAAGAAGATAGTGATCGACGCGGGCCACGGCGGCAAGGACCCGGGCGGCAGAAAACTTTTCGGCTACAAGGAGAAGGAGCTCAACCTTCTGGTGGCCAAGGAGCTCTACGAGCAGCTCAAGGGCGAGGAAATGTTCGACGTGCTGCTGACGCGGAGCACCGACGAGTTCGTCCCGCTGGCGGACCGCTCCATCGCCGCCAATAATTTCAAGGCCGACATCTTCATCTCCATCCACGCCAACGCCTCCCGCGACCGCAGGGAGAAGGGCTTTGAGATCTATTTCATGTCGGAGAAGGCCTCCGATCCCTGGGCCGCCGAAGTGGCCGACTACGAAAACTCCGTGGTCGGGCTGGAGGACGGCTCCGTGCAGGCCGACCCGACCGCGATGCTGCTGCATTCGATGGCCCGCAACGAGTACCTCAACGAGGGCAGCCGCCTGGCCGGCCTGGTGAGCGCGGAGATGGAGCGGCGCACGCCGTTCGCCAACCGCGGCGTGAAGCAGGCCGCCTTCTATGTGCTGCGCGGGACCTACGCCCCCGGCATCCTGGTGGAGATGGGCTTCATGTCCAATTCCCACGACCAGAAGAACATGAACGACAAGAAGGTCCGCGCCAGGATAGCGGCCTCCATCTACAGGGGCGTCCTGAAGTACGCGGAGATGAAGAACTGGAAATAACTGGGGACACACATTCCTAACTTCTATGCGAAGAAAGACTGAACCGTTAAAAAAGGCTGAAGTTAGGAATGTATGTCCCCGGCCTGCTCAGCGGCCGATAGGCATCTTCGACTCCGGGCTGGGCGGGCTGACGGTCTTTAAGGAGCTCCGCCGGCTGCTGCCCGGGGAGAACCTGATCTACTTCGGCGACACGGCGCGGGTGCCGTACGGCACCAAATCCCCGGAGGCCGTGGTGGCGTTCTCCCGGGAGATAGCGCACTTCCTCTTTGAGAAAAAAATAAAGCTGCTGGTGGTGGCCTGCAATACCGCCTCGTCGCTGGCGCTGGCCGCGGTGCGCCGTGATTCGCCCGTGCCGGTGATGGGCGTGATCGCCCCCGGCGTGGAGGCCGCGCTGAAGGCGGCGCCGCGCGGCGGGCGCATCCTGGTCACCGGTACCGCCGCCACGGTTAAGAGCCGGGCCTACTCCAAGGCGCTGGCCGCGGCGCATTCCGGCGCCCGCGTGATAGAGAAGGCCTGCCCGCTTTTTGTGCCGCTGGTGGAGGAGGGGTGGTGCGCCAAGCCCCTGGCCGCGGCGGTGGCCCGTGAGTACCTGGCCCCTTTCCGCAAGCGGAAGATAGACGCGCTGATCCTGGGCTGCACCCATTACCCGCTGCTCAAGAAAGTAATAGCCGGGGTGATGGGGCCCCGCACCCGGATAGTGGACTCCGCCCGCGTGGCGGCGCTGGGCGCCAAGGCGGAGCTGGCGGCCCGCGGGCTGTTGAACCCGGCTCGGCGGGGCCGGTCCGAGTTCATCGTCAGCGACGCCCCTGAAAAGTTTTCTTCGCTCGCCGGCCGCCTGCTCGGCATAAAAACCGGCAAAGTCGCAGTTAAGAGATTTTAAGGAACTCCTCTTAGGAGGGGTTCAGCGAGGCCGTCGCCTAAAGGCGAAAGGCCGAGCGACGATGAAACGGGGAACCTTAGGTTCCCCTTGTGGGGTGGAGCGGGCGAAGCACGCGACACAATTCAGTGTTCAAGCACCGGGCCGGCACCTTTAAAGGCCCGGCGTTAATCGCCCCGAGCGGTAGCGAGGGGTGCGACAGTAGGAGGGGATATGAAAATTAGCTTAACCGTACTGCTGCTGGCCGTCTGCGGCGCTTTGGCCGTCGCCCAGACCCCGGCGCAGAAAAAGGCCGCTGCAGCTAAAACGGCGGCCGTGGAAACAGCGGCGGCCCCGAAGGCCGTCAAGCCCGCGCCCGCCAAACCCGCTCCCGCCAGGCCGGCCGAAGAGGCGGAGGAGTCGGTGGTGATGATAGATTCCAAGGCGGACGCCGAGCCCGAAGCGGGCGGGCGCTACTCCGCCGGCGCCTTCGGGGGCGAGCAGGAGGAGCCGGTAGTGCCCGGCGGCCTGCCGTCCTCCTACGGCCAGTGCAAGGGCGTGATCACCGAAGCCGGGCGGTCCGTCCTGGTCTTCGAGAACTCCGATGACGGGGCTATTTCCCTGGTGCAGCTGGTCCTGGGCAAGGGTAAGGCCTCCTGGAAACTGCTGGACCGCATCCCGCGCAGCGCGGACTGACGCCGCCCCGGGGCTTACCCCGGGCCCCCCTGAAGTGCTAAAATATATCCACGGGCCGTTGTTTTACCCGCGGCCCGCAAGAGGTATATATGAAACGCAAGGATCTGGTTAGACATCTCATCAGCAAAGGCTGCGTGCTCAACCGCGAGGGCGGCAAGTACTCGGTCTTCCTCAACCCGGTTTCCAACAAGGAAGTGCCGGTGACCCGCCATAACGAAATCGCCGATTTCACCGTACGCAAGATCTGCCGCGACCTGGGAGTAGACCAGCCTTGACCCGGCGGCTCCTCGTCGCCGCCCTGCTGCTGCTGGGGGCCTGCGCCTCCGCCAGGCTCGACGTCATACAGGTAGGCCCGTGGTTCTCGCCGCGCGACTGGCGCGAGGTGGAGGTGTTCACTTCCCGCGAGCAGACAAAACGTCCCTGGGGCGGGATAGGCATACTGCACAGTCCCCGCGTCAGCGCCGAGAGCGGCGCCGCGCAGCTGGAACGCCTTAAGCGGCAGGCCCGCCGCGACGCGGCCGACATGGGCGCCGACGCCGTCATAATGACTGTGGATTCGGTGCCTACCGGCCCGCAGATGGGCGTCTACCAGGAGGGAGAGCTCTTTCTCAGCGCTCTCGCTATAAAATATGTCACCGACGTCTCTACCCCTTCCGCAAAATAAAGTTTCCATCGCGCTCGACGCCGCCGAAGCCAGGACCTGGCGCGGCCGCGGCATCGTAATCGACCTGTTCCGGTTCTCCAACACCATCTGCGCGCTCGTAGAGAGCGGCCGCCGCGACGTCAGGGTGTACCCGACCCCCGCCATGGCGCTGGCCGCCCGGCGCCTGGTGAAGGACGCGGACCTGTTCTCCGAAATAAACCTGGGCGTGGAGCAGTACGACAACTCGCCCTACACCGCCCTTTACGGCTCGGACCCCGCCAGGCCGGCCCTGTCCGTTACCAATTCGGGCTCGCCCGCCGCGGCCTCGCTGCTGCTGGCCGAAGAGGTGCTGGTGGCCTGTTTCGCCAATTTCCCGGCGCTGGCCGCCTACTGCCGGGCCAACCCCAAGCCGACGCTGATAGTGCCCGCCTGCCTGTTCTACGACATGAAGCACGTCGAGGACATGATCTGCGCGCGCGCCCTGGTGGGTGAGCTGGAAGGGCGCGACGCCTTCCCCGACGCCCTGGGCGAGATCCACTCCAGCGGGCGCGTGCTGGATTTCATGGCTTTCAGGCCGGAGACCGGCAAGCGCGATATGGAGCTGGTGCTCAAGAAGGGCTGGATGAAGTCTGTCCCGCGCATCAAGTTCAAGGCCGGGGCCGGCCTGGTGGAGAACGCCGTATGAAGAAGCAGGCCGTGGTCCTTTTTTCCGGCGGGCTGGATTCCACCACCGCCCTCTCCTGGGCGCTGGCCAAAGGCTACAAGTGCCTGGCCGTCTCGTTCGACTACGGGCAGCGCCACTCGCGCGAGAACGCCGCCGCGCGGGCCATAGCCCGCCGCCTGGGCGTGAAGCTCTACGAGATAAAACTGGCTTTTCCCTGGTTCGCCTCCTGCTCGCTGGTGAACAAAAAACTGACTCTGCCCGACGTGAAGCTGGCCAGGATAGGCCGGAAGGGGGACATCCCGTCCACCTACGTGCCCGGCCGCAACCTGGTGTTCGCCTCCGTCGGCTTCTCGCTGGCCGACGCCGTGGGGGCCGACGCCATAGTGCTGGGCCCTAACGTGGTGGATTATTCCGGCTACCCGGACTGCCGCCCGGAGTTCTACCGGGCCCTGGAGAAGGCCGCGGCCTTCGGCACGCGCCGCGGCGCGGGCGGCAGGAAGATAAAGATCCTCACCCCGCTCATCGCGCTGAGCAAGGCCGGCATAGCGAAACTGGGCGCCAGGCTGAACGCCCCGCTGGAGCTCACCTGGTCCTGCTACAACGGCGGCAAAAAGCCCTGCGGCCATTGCGATTCCTGCAAGCTGCGCGCCAAAGGCTTCGCCGACGCCGGCCTGGCGGACCCCGCGCTTTAATTTTGCCCCATGAAACAACTCACCGCCCCCGTCGCCGAGATCTTCTGCTCGCTGCAGGGCGAGGGCCTGTATATGGGCCAGCGGCAGGTGTTCCTGCGCTTCGCCGGCTGCAACCTGCGCTGCGGCTACTGCGACGAGCCCGCCGCGCTGGACGCAGCGGGGGAAACGATGACGCCCGGAGAAGCAGCGGCCGCGGTGATCCGGCTGGCCCGCTGCGGGAAGGCGGGGAACGTTTCGCTGACGGGCGGAGAACCGCTGCTGCGGTGGGCCTTCATCCGGGCGCTGGCCCCGCTGCTGAGGAAGGCCGGCCTGCGGCTGCACCTGGAGACCAACGGCGTTCTCCACGCCGAGCTGGCCCGGGTGGCGCCCCTGGTGGACGTGATAGCGATGGATATAAAACTCCCTTCGGCCACCGGGCAGGCGGCGCGCTGGGCCGGGCACAGGAAGTTCCTGGCGGCGGCGCCGGAAAAGACTTTTATCAAGATGGTGGTGACGGCGAAGACCAGGCTGGCCGACGTAGAGAAGGCCGTCAGGCTGGCGGCCTCGGTGTGCGACGGGGTGCCGTTCTTCATACAACCGGCTACTCCCAGGCGCGGGGTTAAGCCGCCGGCGGCGGTTTTTCTGCGGGAGGCGTGCCGCCTGGCCGAGGCGCGGCTCAGGCACGTGGTCCTGCTGCCGCAGCAGCACCCGATCTGGGGCGTTAAATAGGAGGGCTTATGTCAGAGGGAACTTTTTTGGTGGATTGTCCTTGCTGCAAGGCGAGGATAGAGGTGGACCGGAAGACGGGCAAGGTGGTTAAGCACTGGGAGAAGCCGAAGGTCAAGGAGGGGGGAGACCTGATGGCCGAGTCCCTGAAAAAGATACAGGCCGATAAGAGCCGCCTTGACGATTACTTTAAAAACGCGGGCAAGTCTATGGAAGATAAGCAGAAAGAACTGGAAGCGCAGTTCGAGAAAGAAAAGAAACGCATTGAGGATTCCGGAGATACTTCTAAACCCATAAATCCGCTGGATTTAGATTAGGTCTTAATTATATTTATAATTATAATTAAGACGGGGGCGCGTTTAAACGCCCGGGCGCGCGCGGGTACATAGGCCCGGCGCACTATATTAAGCCCAAAGGGCCCAGATTTGTCTGGGCCTTTTTTTGGGCCTTTTGGGCCTTTACGGCCCTTACGAAAAAGCGGCCCGCGCCGTATACTATAGACATGACCAACAAAAAGCTCGCCCTTTCCATCCTCGTTTCCTGTGTCATGCTGCCCGGCTTCTCCGCCGCGCAGAACGCCCGCCAGGCGGACATCCTTGAAAGGTACAGCGGCTCCGCCGCGGCCTTCGGCGCCAACATAGACGCCGTAAAAGCTTCCCCGATCCCTAACCCCAAGGCCGAGCCGGTAGGCGTGCCCCAGGAATTCTCCGGCGCCGAGCCGGTGTCCTACTCCGGCACCGCGGTCACCCTCTGGTACGCGCTGGGCGCCCAGATCACGGACAACGCCCCGTGGACCAACACCCCCGCTTTCGAAGCCATCTCCGACCGCGTGATGGCCGCCTCCAAGTCCAAGGCCTTCCCCGCCCGCCCCGCCGGCCAGCCTTCGCTGTTCACCGAAGAGGGCTTCATCCGCGAGTTCGAGCAGGTCACCGGCGCCCGCTTTACCGCCAACAACTCGGCCCGTTTCCTGATCAACGGCCCGGCCTCCTTCGAGGTCAAGGACGCCCTGATCCGCAGCGCTAAGAAAAGCCTGCTGGTCTCCAGCTGGGCCTTCTACGACGACACCACCGGCTACCAGGCCGCGCGGATGCTCATCGCCAAGAAGACCGAGGGCCTGGACGTGAAAGTTATGGTGGACAAGAAGGTGAAGGTCGGCCACGGCAAGAAAGTAGTGGAGATGATGAAGAAGGCCGGCATAGAGGTGCTGGAGGTGCAGGAGTCCCGCGCCAACGACATCTGGCACGTGAAGGTGATGATAGCCGACGACCAGTACGCGGTGGCCGGCGGCCAGAATTTCGGCGACGTGTACTCCCATAAGGGCGGCACCATCCTGTGGCGCGACACCGACGTGGTCTTCTCCGGCCCGGCTGTGCTGGACGCCAAGCGCCTGCTGGCCTCCACCTGGAACGCCTACGCCGGCAAGAACGGCTTTAAGACCATAGACGCCCGCAATACCGCCGGCCTGCCCTACGAGGGCGGCAGCGCCCGGGTGGCCGTGGTGATGCAGAACCCGCCCCAGAGCTCCCCCATCCTGGTCAGCATCATAAAGGCCATGTACGCCGCCACCAAGCGCATCAATATAGAGAACGCCTACTTCGTGTCCCTGCCGGTGGTGACCCAGGCCGTGCTGGACGCCCGCGCCCGCGGCGTGGAAGTTAACATCCTGACCAATTCCAAGGAGAGCATCGATCCCGAGGGCGTGGTGATAGTGGAGGCGATGTACAAATGCCTCATCCCCCTGGCCGAAGCCGGCGCCAACATCTACCTCTATAACGGCTGGCGCTCCCCCGGCGACACGCTGCACAGCAAATTCATGACCGTGGACGGCGAGTTCGCCGACATCGGCTCCTACAACCTGCACCCCCGCGGCGAGCGCTACGACACTGAGGTAAACGTCAACATCCTCGACCGCGCCTCCGTGGCCCAGCTGGACGCGGCTTTCGCGAAGGACCTGCAGAACTCCCGCAGGGTGAAGACCGCCGCCGACCTGGACGGCAAGCCCACCTTCATGGGCACGGTGGCCAACAACTACTTCTACGCGCAGCTCGGCGCCCCCGCCGGCGTGCCCGCCGGCCTCAGCCTGCAGAAGTAAAAAGGCCGGTTCTGGCGGAAGCCGGGGTTAACAGCCCCGGCTTCCGCTTTTCCATATGGTAAAGCACCCCTTAAAATCATAAAATATACGTCTATGCACAAGGACATGCAGGAAGTGCTGCTTTCCGCGGAGGAGCTGAGCGCCGGCGTTAAAAAGCTGGGCGAGCGCATCTCCGCGGATTACGCGGGCCGGACCGTCACCCTGGTAGGGGTGCTGAAGGGCTGCGTGCTGTTCATGTCCGACCTGGCCAAGCACATCTCCCTGGACACGCGCATGGATTTCATGATGCTCTCGTCCTACTCCGGCCAGCACTCCACCGGCGTGGTGCGCATCCTGCTCGACCTCAAGGAGAGCATAGAGGACTGCGACGTCGTAGTGGTTGAAGATATTGTGGATTCGGGCCTGACGATGGAGTACATGCTGCAGAACCTCAAGACCCGCCGGCCCCGCTCGGTGGAGATCTGCACGCTGCTCGACAAGCCGAGCCGCCGCCGCGCCCAGGTGCCGATAAAATATACAGGTTTCCAGATCCCGGACAAGTTTGTGGTGGGCTACGGCCTGGACTACAACGGGATCTACCGCAACCTGCCGTACATAGGCGTGCTCAAAGAGTCCGCCATAGAAAGGAAATAAGACATGCCTCTGAAAAAGAATATCAGGCAGCTGCTTTTCTGGTTCCTCGCTTTCACCCTGTTCGTGGCGGTGTACCAGAGCATGAAGGGCGCCCAGCCCGAGCGCCAGATCCCCTACTCCGAATTCAAAGCCAAGCTGCGCGCCAAGGCGGTCACCGACGTCAGCGTGCGCCAGGACCTGATCCGCGGCAAGATGGACGAGGCCGGCAAGCCCGTCGCTTTCAAGACCGTCCCGATGACGGACTCCAAACTTATAGAGGACCTGGAAGCCGCCGGCGTTACGGACTTCAAGGCCGAGGCCGACCGCGGCTGGATCGCCACGCTGCTGCTCAACGTGGGCTGGATAGTGATCTTCGTCTTCCTGTGGTGGTTCCTCTTCCTGCGCCAGGCCCAGATGGGCGGCAAGCAGGCCATGAGCTTCGGCAAGTCCAAGGCCAAGCAGCAGGACATGAAGAAGCAGAAGGTCACCTTTAAGGACGTGGCCGGCTGCGACGAGACCAAGGAAGAGCTCAAAGATATCGTCGATTACCTCAAGAATCCCAAGAAGTACCAGGTGCTGGGCGGCGAGCTGCCCAAGGGCGTGCTGCTGTACGGCCCTCCCGGCACCGGCAAGACTTTGCTTGCCCGCGCGGTGGCCGGCGAGGCCGGCGTGCCGTTCTTCACCTCCTCGGGTTCCGAGTTCGTGGAGATGTTCGTGGGCGTGGGCGCCAGCCGCGTGCGCGACCTGTTCGAGCGGGCCAAGAAATCGGCCCCCGCCATAATTTTCCTCGACGAGCTGGACGCCGTCGGGCGCAGCCGCTTCGCCGGCATCGGCGGCGGCCACGACGAGCGCGAGCAGACCCTCAACCAGATGCTCGTGGAACTGGACGGCTTTGAAGCCAAGGAAGGCATCATCCTCATCGGCGCCACCAACCGGCCCGACGTGCTGGACACCGCCCTGCTGCGCCCCGGCCGCTTCGACCGGCGCATCAACGTGCCGGTGCCGGACATAAAGGGCCGCTTCGAGATCCTCAACGTGCACGCCAAGAAGATCAAGCTGACCGCCGACACCGACCTGAACGTGATAGCCCGCCACACGCCCGGCTTTACCGGCGCGGACCTGGCCAATATCGTCAACGAGGCGGCCATCATAGCCGCCAAGAAAGAGCAGAAGTCGGTGGATCTCAAGGACCTGGAAGAGGCCATAGAGAAGAACATCGCCGGGCCCCAGCGCAAGTCCCGCATTATTTCCGATAGCGAAAAGCGCGTGGTCGCCTACCACGAGGCCGGCCATACCCTGGTGGCCAAGACCCTGCCCGGCTGCGACCCGGTGCACAAGGTCACCATTATCCCGCGCGGCCCCGCGCTGGGCTACACCCTGCAGATGCCGCTCGAGGACAAATACCTGACCTCCAAGACCGAGATCCTCAACCGCCTCTGCGTGCTGCTGGGCGGCCGCGCCGCCGAGGAGATCGCCATCGGCGAGATAACCACCGGCGCCCACGACGACCTGGCCAAGGTGACCAATTACGCGCAGAAGATGGTGCTGGAGTTCGGCATGAGCGACAAGATCGGCCAGCTCTCCCTGAAGAAGGAAGAGTCCGAAGTGTTCCTGGGCCGCGACATCATGCGCCAGGCCGGCTACTCCAACGAGACCGCTAATATAGTGGACGGGGAAATAAAGCGCATCGTCAGCGAGGCCTACGTGAAGGCCAAGGACCTGCTGGTCGGCAACCGGCGTGCGCTCGACGCCATAGCGGCGCGGCTGATAGAGAACGAGGTCATAGACGCCGACGAGATCACTTCCATAATGGCCGCGAACGCGGCCTGAGAAACTTGAGCCTGGGGAGAAACTTTGTACCTGCATTACCTTAAAACCGTCGCCGACATCCTGGCCGTATACTACATAGTGTACCGGCTGATACTGCTGCTCAAAGGCACGCGGGCGATGCAGGTCATCTGGGGCGTGTTCATCCTCGCCGTGCTCACCTCGCTGGCCAAGTTCCTGCACCTCGGCGCCACCGTCTGGCTGATGCAGCAGTTCTGGCTGGCCGGTATCTTCCTCCTGATCGTCGTCTTCCAGCCCGAGATCCGCTTCGCCCTGGCCAACATCGGCTCCAACCCGCTGGGCCGCGTGATGGTGTCCCAGGAATACCGCTTTATCGGCGAGATGATGGAGGCCGTGCGCACCGCGGCCGCCGAAAAGATGGGCATGCTCATCGTGCTGGAGCAGGACATGGCCCTGCGCGACATCGTGGAGACCGGCGTGCGGATAAACGGCGAGGTCTCCAAGGAGATGCTGCTGACCGTGTTCCACGACAACACCATGCTGCACGACGGTGCGGCCGTGATCGCCAACAACAGGCTGGTGGCCGCCGGCTGCATCCTGCCGCTGACCGAACAGCAGGAGCTCTCCAAGATCCTCGGCATGCGCCACCGCGCCGCCCTTGGCCTGAGCGAGGTCGCCGACGCGATCATCATCATCGTTTCCGAAGAGACGGGCATGCTGTCCGTGGCCCGCAACGGCAAGCTGCAGCAGCACGCGGACCCCAAGGACCTGGAAGCCATGCTCTACCAGCTGTACCGCTCCAAAGCGGAGAAGACCCTGCTGCGCAAGTCGCCCCGCGCCGACGCGCCGCCTCCCGCCCAGCCGCCGCGGGCCCAGGATAAAGCATGAATATCCCCGAACTCTTTTCGCGCAACTGGCAGATAAAGGTGCTCTCCCTTATCATCGCCCTGCTGATCTGGTATTTCATCACCGGCGGCTGACCGCTCCCCCTGAAGCTTCCCACTTGGCCCCCCGCGGCATAGGTCTAAAAACTTGATTTTTAGGCCCATTCGGCTCTTATTTTTCTCCCGCAGAACGCGCATAATATAGTTACAGGAGAAAATAATGCACAAACCCTTCGCCTTCTTGGTCTCACTGCTCTCGATCGCCTCTTTCAATCCGGTTTCAGCCCAGGACCTGCAGCTCCCCAAAGAGCCCGCCTCCGTGGAAGTCCCCGCCGCCAATCCCCCGGCCGTGGACGTGATCGGCATGATAGCGGAACATGACGAGGTGAATTCCGCGCTGAAGCTCTATTCCGATATCGCTTTTGTCTCACCCCAGGGCAGCCCGCAGTTCCTGGAGGCCTCGGCCTCCGGCCAGTACCTGCGCGCCAGGCTGCAGTCCCTTAACCGCGCCATAGCGCGCGAGCTGGGCGAGCCGTACCGCGGCGACATGCGGGACCGCGGGCAGGTCTCTTTCCGGGTCTCCGAGGAGCTCAACGACGCCTTCGGCTTCTACGGCGGCACCGTGGCGCGCGAAGAGCGCGGCGTCCCGATAAAGGAAGGCTACTGCAAGATCAACTACGTCAAGAACAACGTGCCCTTCCTGGTGCAGTCCGACAGCTTTCTGAAAAAGGGCGAAGTGATACTGACTTTCGACGACGGCCCCGGCCCGCTGACCGAAGAGGTCTCCGCCGCCATGAAGGCCGCCAACGCCCCTTCCGTGTTCTTTGTGCTGGGCTCCAAGCTGGGAACCGCCGGCAAAGAGCGCGTAAAAAAAGCGGCCGCCGACGGCCACGAGATAGCCGTGCACGGCTACTGGCACGCCAACGAGGCCGGCAAGCCTTTCACCGTTTTTTCCACCGCCGAGATCGTCAAACAGCTGGGCGGCGTGAGCGCCTCCATCACCGGAGCCGCGGGCCGCAAACCAGGTTTCTTCCGCCCGCCGTACGGCATCATCACCCCGGAGGCCGTGAGGGCCCTGGATTCCGAGCTCGGCCTGGTGCCGGTGGGCTGGACCATAGACACGCTGGACTGGTCCACCAAGAACCCCGAAGAACTTTTTAACAAGACCGTAGCCCTCATCGCGCAGCGCGGCAAGGGCATAGTGCTGATGCACGACATCCACGACCAGAGCCGCATCGCCTCCAAACGCCTTGTGAAATGGCTGGCCGACAACGGCTACACGGTGGTTTCCCCCGAGAGGATGACCAAGGCCTACAGGGGCGAGTAAGCCCAAAAGCGGTACGGACTGAAAGCGGCGCCTTAACAGGGCGCCGCTTTTTTGTAAAATCAATCTATGGCGGGGATTTCCATATACGCGCACCGGGGCGGCATGCACAACGCGCCCGAGAATACCGTGGCGGCCTTTAAGCGGGCCCTCTCGGACGGCGCCTCCGCGGTGGAATGCGACATCCGCCGCACGGCCGACGGGCAGTTCGTGGCCTTTCACGACGCCGCCGCGGGGCGGGTGTGCGGGCGCAACTGGCGCATCGCGGCCACGGATTGGTCCCATCTCAAGACCCTGCGCGTGCTGGACAGGGAGCCGATAGCCCACCTCGACGACATCCTCAACCTGATGATCCTGCGGCCCGGCACGGATTTTTATTTCGAACTGGCCCTGGAGCGCGAGAGCGACGCCGCGGACCTGGCCCTGCAGATAAAGCGCGCCGGGATGCAGCACCGGGCCTACCTGCTGGCTTTTTCCCACCGGACTTCTTACCTGGAGGCGGCCAGGGAGGCGGTGCCGGGCATCGGCTCGGCCGTGATGCCGCTGTTCCCTTCCGATATGCTGGGGACGGCCTGGCGCGCCGGCGCTTCCAAGGTGTGCGCCGGCTGGCTGGACCTGCCGCTGGCCAAACAGATTTTTTTCTGGGGCGCGGGGGCTTTCGATTTTAAACGGCAGGCCGAAGATGCGGAGCTGGCCGGGGTGGAAATTTCCGCGGGCATAGCCAACCACCCCCGGGAGGTGCGCCGCCTGATGGAGCTTGGCGCGCGGGCGGTGTGGACCGACGACGTGCCGATGGCGGCGAAGCTGATCTGAAACCTATGGCATACAAGATACTTGCGATCAACGGCAGCTACCGGCGCGGGGGTGTGATCGATCAGGCGGTGGAAACCGCCTGCGCGGCGGCCCGGGCGGCCGGCGCCGAGACCACTTCCGTGATCCTTACTGAAAGGTATATAGAATTCTGCCTGAATTGCCGGGCCTGCATGCAGGCCCCGGGTGAGAAGCGCGGCGACTGTGTGCATAACGACGGGATGGGCGCCCTGCTGGACCAGGCCGACGCCGCCGACGCGCTGATACTGGCCGCGCCGGTTAATTTTTTCAACGTGACCGCGGTTACCAGGCGGTTCATGGAGCGGCTGGGCCCCTGCGCCTGCTGGCCCTGGGGGGCCAAGGCGCCCGCGCTGCGCCGCCGGCCGCATAAAAAAGCCGTTATCATAACTTCTTCGGCGATGCCGTCCCTGCTGGGCCGCCTGGCCACCGGCGCCATCCGCGCGCTCAAGCTGGCGGCGGAAAGCCTGGGGGCCAAACCGGCCGGCACGCTGTTCATCGGCCTCTCTTCGATGGAGAAAAAGCCCCGGCTGGCGGAGCGGGACGTGCGCCTGGCGGCAAAGCTCGGCCTCCGGCTGGCCAAGGGAGCGCGGCGCTGATGTTCAAGAAAATTCTTTTAGTGGACGACGACGCGCTGGTGCTTAACTCCACGCGCCGCTACCTGGAGGAGCGCGGCTTCGCCGTGGCCTGCGCGGAGAACGGCTCCGAGGCGGTGGCGGTGGCCCGGGAGTCGCGGCCCGACCTGGTGATCACGGACGCGGAGATGAAGGGGCTGGACGGCTTCGCGCTGTGCCGGGCGATAAAAGAGACGGAAGGGTTCGCCGGGGTGCCGGTGATAATTATTTCGGGGCACAAGATCAGCGAAGAGGATATCCTGGCGGGCTACAACCGGGGGGCGGACGATTATATTCTGAAACCTTTTTCTTTCCCGGTGCTGCTGGCCAAGCTGAAGGCCGTGATGAAGCGCTATGAGGCTTTCTCCGGGAAGACGGCCAAGATCTCGCGGTTCGGCATGGTGGTGGACCCGGAGAACCGGACGGTGGCCATTAAGGGTGAGGTTATCAAGCTTACCCGCAAGGAATTCGATCTGCTTACTGTTCTGCTTACCGAGGAGGGCCGGCTGCTCGGCATTCCTTATCTGCTGGAGACTGTCTGGGGCTATGACCCGGCCAGCTACAACGACCCGCACACTGTTGGCGTGCACGTTTCCTCCCTGCGCAAGAAGCTGGGCCCGGAGATAGGCGACCATATTACCAGTGTGACCGGGCACGGCTACAAATTCGAATAAAAAGCTATGGGACCGGCGCGACCGGACTCCCGCGAGCGATTTTAGGGCGCAGGGCCAAGGTCCGCAGCGGACAGCCTATCATTAAGG
>Ga0154402_120_pt1 | contig 86216 bp, 87 predicted proteins | sample RifGroB2_FD_115906 | JGI IMG/M metagenome (GOLD analysis project Ga0154402, IMG submission 115906) | Elusimicrobia bacterium GWB2_63_22 | reverse complement strand
GTCCCCAGCCATGTCTACGGCGCCGACAATTTTTCCTCCCCCGCCGAGTTGCTGCGCGCCGCGGCCGAGGCTCGCGCCGCCGGCCGCAAGTTCTTCTTCGCGGCTAACGAGATAGGCGGACGGCTGCTTGAGCATACGGCGCAGGTTATAGCCGGCCTTGGTTCAGGCGTGGACGGCATTATAATCAGGGACCTGGCGCTTTTTCGGCGGTTGGCCGAGCTGAAGGTGAAAGGCTTCTACATCCTCAGCACGCTCTCCTGTTGTTATAACTTACGTACGCTGGCGTTGTATCGCCGGCTGGGCGTGCGCCGGCTGGCGCTGCCGGAACATCTTGCGCCGGACGAGGCCGCCGGGCTGATAAGCAACCGCTTCGGCGTCGGCACCGAGGTTTTTATAAAAGCCAGGGAGTACTGCGTTAATGCCAACGGTTTATGTTTCCTGCAGTTCGGCCCGCATAACCGCTGTTACTGCCGTGCGGATCTTTATGACGGGCGCAGAACTTTCCGCATGCCCGCTCCCTCAGCACAGGAACAGTTCGGCCAGCTTTACGATTTTGTCGGTCTTGGCGCGCGTACGATAAAAGTGGGCCGCTCGCCAAAGCCGGAGGGCGCCTGGCTTGTCTACCGGGAAGCTTCGGGCCTGCGCGGCCTGCTGGAAAGAGGGCTGCCGAGGGCGTCTTTCGTCCGCAAGGCCCTGCGCCTGCACGCCGTTATAGACAAAGGTTTTGGTTTCCTGCGGGAGAAGGAAAGGCTCTCATGAGACCGGAGCGCGCCGCTGTTCTGCCTTATGGCCTGCCGGAGCGGGAGTACCCCGCTTTTGTCCGGCGCTGGGACCGTGTTTATTGCGGCAGTTCTTTTTGCCCCGGGCTGGCGCCGGCCGCAGCCCGGATAGCGGCGATTTACCGCGCCGGCGCGTCCGCCGTGACAGTGTTAACGCCGTTCGTAACCGACGCGTCGCTGGCGAAGACGGTGAAGCTCTTGGGGGAAGTGTTCCGGGCCGGCCTGCGTCCGCAGATATCCGTCAGCGATCTGGGCTTGCTGTCCGCGCTGAGAGCGGGCCCCTGCCGCCGTGCCTCGTTCACCCTGGGGCGGCCGTTGTCTCACGACTTCCTGCGGATGCCGGCGCAGTTCCTTAAGAAGTTCTTCGCGGAGAACGGCATAGCTATGATCGAGACCGACGAGGCGGATATGGCGTCGGGGCTGTCCTCCGGAGGTCTCAAGGTCGCCTTCCATTATCCGTTCCGCTACGTGACTATGACCCGCTGCTGCCCGTGGACGGGCCGCATGGGAAATTGCGCGCGTCCCGCCTGCTCCGGCCGCCGGCGCACCTTTACCGCTTCAGGCATGCCTGGCCGGCTTTTATTGTCGGAGAACGCCTACTTCTTCCGTACCGGGAAGCCGCCGATTCACCCCGCAGTAGTGCGCACGGTCTTTACTTCCTGAAGTGTATAGCGCGGAAACGCTGCGGGGAAAGGCCGTTTTGGTGCGGTATCACCTCCTGAGTCTAAAAACTTTCCAGCAGGGTCCTGCGCCTCATGTGCCGCGGCGCGGACTCTGGTAACCTATTGGTATGGGAAGGCAAGCCGCGGCAGGCAGAGCGTAAGCGGCAGGATATAGGGAGACAAAATATGAAAAAAATCATGATGGCGGCGATGGTTTCACTGGTAATGTCCGGCGCGGCTTCCGCGGCCGGCTACGGCCTGGAAGGGGCCAGGATGGAAGGCGGGCTTAAGTTCGCGGAACGCCAGATAAGCTCTAAGTTTAACTCCGATTCTTCACCGGTGCGGCTAGCCGGTGAGTTCGCCCCGGTGGTCGCGGCTAAGTGCAATGCGGAGGCACGGGATTACAATAAACTGACCGTAAAAGCGCCTCCCGCCCTGAAGTCCGAACAGGACATGAAAGGGAGCGAGGGCAAGACGCCCGAAAAGAAAGGCGCGATAGCCGGTGGTATCGTAGGCGGCGTACTGGCTTCTCCTATAGTGATATCCGCTCTGCCTGCCGTCGCGCTTCTGGGCACGGGCATAGGGTTCTTGGCGGTGGGGCCGCTTGCGACCGCGGCCATAGTGGCGGTGGGCGCGGTAGCGGCAGGCGCGGCTATAGGGTATGGGATCGGGTGCCTGGTCAAATAGAGAAGGCACGCCATATGAGAAAGCCCAGGACACTTATCCTGTTCGTAGAAGATGACGAGAGCTTTGCTGCCGCGCTGTCGGAGCTGCTTGGCTGCGCGGGGTACGATGTGGTTCATTTCTCGGAATCGCGCGGCGCGGCGGAGTGGCTGGGCTGGCACAAACCGGACCTCGTGATCTCCGATATGCGGCTTCCTGATATTTCCGGGGTCATGTTCTGCGGGCTGGTCCGGGAAGCCGCGGAACGCTCAACCATCCCCGTGCTGATGTTGAGCGCTGTGAGGGAAGAAGCCGAAAAGGTGGCCGCGTTCGCGGCCGGCGCCGACGACTATGTGGTGAAACCGTTCTCTACGAGAGAGTTCTTATCCAGGGTAGCGGCGCTTTTGCGCAGGGCTGCCGTACAGCAGGGAGGTTCAGGCTGGTGCCTGGCGTCAGGAGGTATAAGCGTGGAGCTGGTCTCCGGGGAGGTGCGCATACGGGGCCGCCGGGTCGGGCTGCGGTCCAAAGAGTATTCTTTGTTGTCGATGTTCTTGAAACGGAAAGGGCAGGTCTTGCCTTATTCGGTCATCAGGGAGGTAGTGTGGGGTGTGGATTCCGTAGTTGTGAGATCAGCGATAAAGGTGGCGATATCCCGGTTGCGAAAGAAGCTGGGGTCTTACGGAAGGCGGATCAAGCCGATAACCGGACTCGGCTATAGATGGAGTGAAAAATAACAGGGCGCATGTTACCGCGGTGTAACCGCCGCCCGGTATACTTTTATTGAAAGAGACGGGAGGACTTATGTATAGCTGGAGAAAATATATCCTTGCGGTTGTCGCAGTGACGACGGCGGCGGGGTTTGGCTACATTAAGAGTTCGCACAGGCATATCCCGGCGGACCTCAGGGACGCGGTAGCCGATAATGGGTTCGATACCAGCATCCCTTCCTTTGAGAAAAACGACGGCAAGATCCCGGATCCTAAGGCCGCAGCGGTCAAAGGTATCAATAAAAGTTCTGTGGAACCCGTGGAGCCTGCCACCCCGATAGAGTATATCGCCATCCCCGGCGGGAAGTTCACTATGGGGACTACAGGTATAGAACAAGGTTTTGAAGATGCCAAACCTGTTCACGAGGTGACCATCAAAACCTTTCAGATGGCCAAAACGGCTGTTACGGTAGCGCAATACGCCGAGTGCGTGACAAAAGGCGGCTGCACAAAACCGGGCACTGGCGACTATTGCAACTGGGGCAAGACCGGGCGTCAGCTTCACCCGGTCAACTGCGTGGACTGGGCCCAGGCGCAGGCTTACGCTAAGTTCAAGGGCGCCAGGCTGCCCAGCGAAGCCGAGTTTGAATACGCGGCCACCAGCGGCGGCAGGAACCAGAAATATCCCTGGGGCAATGATGAACCGACCTGTGACAAAGCTGTGATGAGCGGCAACGGCGGTTATGGTTGCGGCACAAACAGCCCCATGCCGGTCTGCTCCAAACCCAAAGGTAATACGGCGCAGGGTTTATGTGATATGTCCGGCAATGTCTGGCAGTGGGTGCAGGACAAATATCAGGATTCGTATAAAGGTGTGCCTGTTGACGGCAGTGCCTTTGAAGGTGCGGGCTCCAGCCGGGTGATTCGTGGCGGCTCCTTCAGCTACGGTGGCGCCGGAGGCCTGCGGGCCGATTACCGCGGCAGCCTCGACCCCGGCTACCGCGGCAGCAGCCTCGGGTTCCGCCTCGTGAGGTCCAGCCGTTAGCCTCCGGCCGCTTGGATCCTTGGTTGTAAATCTGTCGCGGCAGTCAGTGCAAGGCTTTAAAACTTAGGTCGGAGGGTGCGATTATGAACAAGAAAACCATGTTTGCCGCGGCGGTTCTGCCGCTTCTCGGGCTCGGTATTTTAGCGGTGAGGGATTATGTGCCTTCAGCCGCCAATGTTCCGCCAGATCTCCGTGACGCCGTGGGCGATGACGGGGCGATGGGGGAGCTGAAAGGTTTTTCTGGCGCGGATGTTCCCATGCCTGTGCCGGTTTCCGCCTCCCGGGCCTCCGGCCAGGCGGCGCAGGTTCCCGGCGCTAACTTTTGCATAGGCGTAAACCTGGACCCGTCCGTATACCGCGGAGAAACAGCGGCCGAAACGCGCTCTAACGTGAGCAAGGCCCTGCGGGAAAAGGGGATGGCGCTTGCTAATTACACCGATAGTTCCGCCTTGTCCGCAGTGGTGTTTTCCACTCCGAGGGAGGAGAATGTGCTGGGGCTGACCTCCAACCGCGACAAGGTGGAGAAACTCCTTAAAGAGCTCCCCGGAGTTGCGCAGGTGACCCTGAGTGGAAAATCGGAAACGGAACTTTCCTGGACGGTGGGTTTCAGGGAAAGCATCTATCCTCCCGGGATAAAGCGTGTTTTTTCTTCCGTTACGATACCGCATTCCATAAGGCATTCACCTGTGGAAGACAGGCTGAACATCGACATCCGGGCAGATTCCGGGGAGCTTTCCTCTACGCTGTACGTGCTTAAGAATCTTTCCGGGATACTTGCGTCTAAGACTACCGGCGAGAGAACGGCGTTCATGAGCCGGGTCATGCCGCACGACATCCTGGGCGTAGGCGTCTGCCGCGGGAACGAATGCAAGGTCTTCCCGCGCTAAGGAGCGCCTTGCGCGGCGGCGAGATAGAAGGAGATCGTGCTTTCAGGGGGGGATATGAGCCGCATATTAACGGTCGATGACGACCTTTATATACTTGAACTATACAGGGGGGTCCTGGAGGAAGCGGGACATGCGCTTAGGACGGCGGAGGATGCCGCCGGGGCGCTTGTCGTATACCAGGAATTTCATCCCGAACTGGTCATCCTTGGCTTTGATATCCCCGGAGGTGGAGGGATGAAGGTCTACGACCGTCTGCGGAAGATACTTATGGTAGATATCCCGGTGATCTTCATGACCGGGACGGAGGAAGGATCCGGGCCAGTTTTACTAGATCCGCGCGTCAGAGTTATGCATAAACCCATAGATCAAGCCCTCCTCCTGGGGAACATTTCACGGCTTTTAGCCGGTTAGCCGCGCCGGCTGCTCCCTTGGCCGGCCCAGACCTGTTGCAAATTTAGCATAAACTCCCGCCAGCCGAATAATTAAACATAAAACCGCTCAACAAGAGCGGTTTTATGTTTATTGATGCTTGTTAACCGGTCACGGCGGTTATTTCTTTTTCAGCACATAGTAGCGGGGTTTCTGGTGCCTGATGATGTAATCCCCGCTCTTCCACTCGAAGAACAGATACAAGGCCCCATCTATTTCTTTTATCGTGTAGCGGGAGGCGGTTTTGTCTCCGCCGCGGTGCATTACCACTCCTTTGGTCCAGGCCATGAACGGCAGAACGGCCGTCTCTCCGGACTCTATCGCCCAGGCCATTACCCCGTCCGGCAGGAATTTCATCACTTTAAGGTAACGTTCCCCGGTAAAGCGGGGTTTCCCCGGGACGAATTGGGCGGGAGTTCGCACAAAGTCCACGCTTTCCCATTCCCCCAGCACGGCCGGGTCGTTAACGAAAGGCAGGTTTATGTCGTCCACCAGGCGGCCTTCCACCTTTGTGGTCTTAATTTTCACCTCTCCCGCATATGCCGTCGTTCCTAAGCCCGCAAGAATGACTAGCGCCGCAAGTATTTTAAGTTTCATATAGGTCTCCTTGTTCTGAGTTCGCACCTGTTATTACGCGCCGGCCTTGAAAGTATTACAAAAGAAAAAGCCCCGTTGAGGGGGCTTTTCTTGCGGCGGCCATACGACCGTTCGCCCGAAGACTGACCGAACAATTCGTGAACTTAGTCTTCCCCTCCGGGCGCCCGGTTTAAAAATCGAACAGCTTTACCACCTTCGACTCGATCGCGAACATGGCGGATCTTTTTGTTTTTTCCATCACACCGTAACCGGTGGCGGCCGACATGCTCAAAGAGAGTACCGGATAAAAAGCGGCGAGTTCCTGGGCGTCGGCCCGCAGGACGTTCATCCTTCTCCAGGCCGGTGACCCGCTTGCAAGCATCTGGGCCTGGTAACCGCGCATCCGGTCATTCAGGCCCGGAGGCATTATTTCCGCACGGGGGAACTCCAGGATTATCCTCTCGCCGCGGAAAGTGTAAAACCCTTCCTTTACCTTGCGGGTAAGTTCTTTCTTTCCAAGGTCCGCTAATAGCTTGCCCGCGGCGGCGGCTTTTACTCCGATCGTCTTGGCGAGGGTCTCCGCGCTCCAGGTGCCCTCATCGTTGGCGAGCACAAGGAAAGCGCGGTAGTGGTCATAGGTGGAGAGTATAACTGCGGACTGCTCCACCGAGATGGGGGTCTTTTTTACGAATTTCCCCATAGCCTTGTGCATAGGCGAAAGGCCGGGGGTTTCCGTTTTAATCGAAACGATCGGTTCGAAAATGGCCCCGTAGGCCTCTTCGCCGGTAGTGGTCTTAAGCCAGGCCGCGGCGAGCAATCCGGCGGTGGGACTTTTTGGGATAAGTTTCAGAGCTACGGAAATGCGGATAAGCGTCTCCGGAGGGGGCAGGGCCTCGCCCTGTTCGAAAAGCAGGTAGGTCCTGTAGGAGAACTTAAGCACCGGCTTGCCGCCGTTGTCGTGGTAGAAGCGGTATGCCGTGGGGAAGCCGGCCGCCTTGCGCAGTTTTGCCAGAGATTCCGAAAAAAATGTCGTCATACGGTAATTCTACCTTAACCGCAGGCCGCGGACAATAACGCGGAAATGCTGCGGAGAAAGGCCTGTTTGGTGCGGTATTTCCTCCTAAGTCTAAAAACTTCCCGGCAGGGTCCTGCGCCTCATGTGCCGCGGCGCCGGGTCTGGTAACCTATCAGTAGTGGAAAACAAGCCGCAGCGTGATCAGCGATGGCGGCTTGCTGGCAAGGAGATGAAACATGAAAAAAGCAATGATGGCCGCGATAGTCTCACTGGTAATGACCGGCACGGCCGCCGCGGCCGGGTACGGCCTGGAGGAGGCCAGAATGGAGAGCGGGCGCAGGTTCGACGAACAGCAGTCAGCTTCCGGCTTAAATCCTGTCCCGCTGGTGGTACAGGTAACGGGAGCGTTCCAGCGGGGGGCCGAGGCCAAATATAATGCCGAGGCCAGGGATTACACTAGATTTGAAATAAAGGCGCCGCCCGTCCCAGAGGCCGTGAAAGAAGAAAAAGCCGAGACCCCGGCCGCGGCTCCGGAAAGCGGGTGGGTTGCTCCGGAAAAGGGGAAAGCGCTCCTGAACGTGGCCCTGACCCTGCTGTTGGCCGCTGCGGCCTTTAGTCTCCCCGTCTTTGTGCTCCTTGCGGTGTGTATCTCGGCGGCGGCCCTTGGCCTTGCCGCGGCGCCAGGCACGGTGGTGGGACACGGGGCCGGGGCCCCGGCTGAACAGGCAGAGTAGCGCAGGAGGCTTCTGCGAACGGGAGGAGAGCGTTAACGGATACTGTGGCAAGAGAGTATAAAGGAGAAAACATGAAAAAGTGTTTAATCGCAGCGGCGGCGGCGGTGGGAATGTGCGGAGCGGTTTTTGCACAGCAGCCCGTGGAATATGTGGCGAAAAATCAAGGCAGGTTTATAACAGTCCAAGGGCGGGCCTTCTGCACGCACAATAAGACCAACTTCGGATACGGTTTTGAACTTGCGGAAAATGGCTATGTAAAGGCGCTGTTTGTCCTTAATAAATCCACTGGAGAAATTGAAAAATATGCCTGCCAGGGATGGGCAAATCACGGCCAACTGTGGGATTCCAGGATCTTTATATCCGCTTCCTTGTCGCCCAGTTTCCCAAGGGCGATAACGTTACGGAACTCGCAAGCCGGGGGGAACGACGTGTACCACCTTTCGGAGTTCATTGATCAGGACAATTATGTGATCGAAAGCAAAGACCCTGCGTTTACCGTTAGTTCCATGTCGGCATACAGGAACATATTCGAGTGCGATAAAAGATAGAGATGACTTGTTTATTCCCCGCACGGCGGCAGGTTGACATGCATGGCATGAAGAAAATGCAGGCGATAATGGTCTCGGCAGCCGCAGTCCTGGGACTTGCGCTGTGCCCGGCTGCGCGGGCCGGACAGGTGTTTGTTTCCTCGGAAAGCCCGCATTTTGTTTTCAGCTATGTCCGGGGCGGCGCCGCCGAGCGCGATCTGGAGCTTATCTCGGCCGCCCGGGAGCGCGCCTATAAGGTCATAACCGCGTTCCTTGGCGGCCAGGCAGGGGATAAAATAAAGATCACGCTTTATCCGGACAGGGAATCCGCGCTTTCCGGCGGCGGCGCCGGCGTTACCACGGGAGACGCTATCCGCGTGGTCTACTTCGGTTTCAGCCCCTGCTACGAAAAAGTCAGTTATGGCCACGAGCTTGCGCACGCGCTCTCATACCGCTTGCTTGGAGGCAGGCATAGCGTGCCGCTGCTGGCGGAGGGGATGGCCGAGTATCTGGACCAGTCAGGCCGCAACCTGCATGAGTGGCTGTCGTATAAGTCGAGGATACTCGGTTACGGGGGAAGGTTCAGGGTAGAGGCCGCCGACCTGGCTTATGGGGACGGGTTCTCAAGTTTATCCTATACCAAGTCCGGGTCCTTTGTGAAATGGCTGGTGGAGTCCGGCGGCAGGGAAAAATTCCTGGAGCTGTACGCGCTTACCAGGTGGACCGGGGCGCTTTCTCCGGAGGAAAGGCTCGCTGTTTTCAAGGATAAATTCTCGGGAGTCTACGGTACTTCTTTGGAGGGTGGGGAGGCCGGCTGGAGCGCCGCCGTAAGCGCTTTCGGTGGAAAAGCCCTGCCGCGTCTGCCGGCGCTGGAGGAGGCCGAGGTGCGGGAACTGTTCGCGGCGCAGGACGCGGCCGTAGCCGCCAAAGACGCCGGGGCCTTTGCTTCCACCTACGACCGCCTGGGCAGGCGGAAGATAAGGTATTTCGACGGGAACCTGACTTTCTATATGGAGAAACTGCTGGAAACGCGGGTGGAGGAAGTCTACAACCTCGGGGTCAAGAACGGCCGCCGCGCCCTGGTCCGGGTAAAGCGCCGCTTCAGTGACCTGACCACGAGGAGCATAGATTACTACGCGGAGAAACTTGAGGACGGCTGGAAAGTGCAGGCGGAAACATGGCGGTGAAAACCGGTGAGCGGGGACGCTGAGGGGGCTGTATTTTTTTAGGCACCGGCGGTGTATATAGTACAGAGGCCATTGGCCGGGATATGATAGCCAGAGAAAAACTAGACGAACTTATTGAGACGCATTCCGCTAAGGCCTACCAGGCCGCCTGCCGGCTTACCGGCAACCAGGCGGACGCCTGCGACCTGGTGCAGGAAGCCTTTCTGCGGATAATAGAGAAGAAGGACCTTTTCGACCCCGGCTTCGACTTTGGCGGCTGGATGTACCGCATTATGTTCAGGGTGTACCTTAACTCCCGCAGGAGCAGGGAGCGGCTGCGAGAGGTGCCGCTGGAGCCGGAGGCTGGCTCCGTCCCCGCCGCCGGGGCCGGCTCTCCGGAGAGAGCCGCCGAGAATAGCGAACTTGGGCGCTCCATCGGCGCGGCGCTGGCGGGGCTGCCGGCCGAGCTGCGGGCCTGCGTGGTGCTGGTGGATATGGAAGGCATGGACTACGAGTTTGCCGCCGAAACGCTGGGCTGTCCGGTGGGCAGCGTGGCGGGCCGGCTGTTCAGGGCGCGGCGCGCGCTGCGGGCGGCGCTGGGGCCCATGGAGGGGATATGATGTTCTGCGCTGTAGTGGAACCGCTGCTGGACCTGTACCTCGACGACAGGCTGGTGCCGGTGCAGGCACGCTGGGTGGAGAAGCACGCGGCGCGTTGCCACGCCTGCGCGGCCAAACTGGCGGCCGGCCGGCGGCTCAAGGCCGCTCTGCGCGGCACCGGCGCGCCGGCCATGCCGGACGGATTTAAGGCGCGGCTCCTGGCGCTGGCGCAAGCCATGCCGTCGGCCAAGGCCTTGGCAGAGGAGCTGCCTTCACCAGACCTGAGGCCGTCAGCGGCCCTGGCCTTCGGCCTGGCCGCCCTCGCCGTCTTCGTCTCGGGCTCGCTGCTGGGGCCTGGCCTGCCAAGCCAGGCCTGTTCCGACAGCGGCTCTTCGGTCTGCTTTTTCGGCGGGAGGGATAAATGAATACGGAGAGACTTTTGGATTGGCGGTTCTGGCTTAAGTACATCCTGCTGGCTATGGTGGCGGCACTGCCCGTGGCTTTCTACCTGCGCACTTACGATTCGGTCACCATAAAATACACGCTGATGCAATTCGGCGCGCTGGCGGCGCTGACCGCCTGGCTGCTTGGCGGCCTGGCGGATGGCCGTTTCGAGCTGCCGCGGCGCCTGCTGCCCTTCCTGCTGCCGGCGGTCGCCCTGCTGGCCTGGAACGCGCTGCGCTTTTTTACCTCGCCTTACCAGACGGCGGCCCTGCCGGGCTTCCTGACGCAGGAGATCTTCTTGGTCTCATACCTGCTCGCCCTGCTGGGGCTGGGCGCCGGCGACCTGAGGCGCATACTGGCGGCCGCGGCGGGCGCCTGGGGGGTAGCGGTGGTCTATGGTCTGCTGCAGCGCTTCGGCCTGGACCCTTTCGTCTGGAAAGGCGCCTTCGGCGACAATGTGTTCTCCACCCTGGGTAACCCCGGCTTTTTCGCCGCCTACCTGGCGGCCATGGCCCCGGTACCGCTGATGCTGGCGGCCGACGCGGAGCTGTCTCGCCCGCTGCGCGCGGCGGCGTTGGTGCTCTCGGTGTTGGGCGGCGCCGCCGTGGCGTTCACCGGCGCCACCGCGGAACTGCTGGTATATCTGTTGAGTCTTGGCGCCTTCGGGGCGCTGGCCCTGGCGAGGCTGTCCGTTGAGGAGAAGCGGCCCGCGTTGCTGGGCGCCTTGCTGTCCGGTGCGGTGTGCCTGGGGGTGTTCTACGCGGCCGCTCCGGCGCCGGATCTCTGGTCCTCTACGGGCGCCCAGGCCCGCCTCATCAGGGCCGCCGCCGGGCGTATGGCGGCGGACCACTGGTTGGTCGGCGTGGGTCCCGGGGCTTTCCGGGTGCATTATCCCGCGTATCGCGAAAACGCGCAGATACTGGGCCACGGCAAGCACAATATCCAGACCGAGCACGCCGCCAGTGAACCGTTGGAGCAACTGGCGGAGGGCGGGCTGGTGGGCCTGGCGCTCTGGCTGTGGCTTTTCGGCGCGGCGCTCTGGGGCGGCTTCAAGGCGGCGGGCCGCGGCGTCCAAGGCGGTTACGCGGCGGCGCTGGTAGTCTCCGTCTCCGCCGCGCTGGCCGCCTCCCTGGTCGCGCTGAACGTGCCACGCACGCCTTCGTTCGGCTGGTTCATGTACCTGGGGGCCGCGCTGTTGGCCCTGCTGGCCGCGCACGGCGGCGACGGGCGGGTGCTGGCGCTGCCGGTGCCTTTCGCCGGTTTGCGGCTGGCGCTGGCTGCGGTAGTGGCGGGCGGGGCTATCTGGGCGGGGGGCAGTTTTGCCGACATGTTCGCCTCCGACATTCGTCATAACCTGGCTATCTTCCATTCCAAGCGCGGCGATTGGGCCCTGGCGCTGGAGGTGTACGCCAAGGAAAGGCCCGGAGCCCCCAGCTATCTGATGGCCCAGTATTTTATAGGCAACGTTTATGCCGACCGGGGGCGGGACGGCGACCTGGAGCTGGCAGCGCAGCAGTACCGCAAGGTGCGCCTGCTCGCTCCGGATTACGTGGAGGTCCACTACCGGGAGGGCGTGGCGCTGAAGAAGTTGGGCCGGTACGCCGAGGCCGTAGAGCGCATGGAGCGCCAGGTGGCGCTGGACCCGGTCTGGCCCGAAGCCTGGCGCGAACTGGCCTGGCTTTACGTCGAGAGCGGGGACAAGGCGAAGGCGGACGAGGCGGGGCGCAGGGCCGTGGAGGCGGAGGCGGCCTGGGAGCGAACGCGTGCTTCCTCCTGATAAAAACACTTCTCTCCCGCGGCGCGCTGCCGCGGCCGCTTTTGGCCTGGCGCAGGCGGAATAGATTAATATAATGAAAAAGTTAGGGGAAAGGGGGTGGACTTCCCGGTCCTTCCCGGCGGATAACCAGTGCGACGCCGCTATGTTGCAGGGACGACGGAGTTTTGGAAAATGACTAAAACACTTGCGGTGGACCAGGACCTTTATGTCCTGGAATGCTACAAAGAGCTGTTTTCCAGGGTTGGCTTTGACACCCATACCGCGGACGACGCTATGTTGGCTGTCGCCAAGTTCGTCGAGATATTGTTCCGCCCTGTTGACGCCCCGGACGAGGAGGAGCTGAAGCGAATAGTCCGCGCGATACGCTGCAAACTGTTAAAGCGCCTTTGCCGCCTGGGTTGCCTGCCTCCGGAAGCCGCGGAGGATATGCTACGGTGGGAAAACTCCGGCTTCTCGCTGCACAAGGACGTGGCGATATATCCGCGCAACCGTCCCGGCCTTGAGCGGCTGCTCGACTATTGCTCGCGCCCGGCCTTTTCCCTGAAGCGGCTCATCTACGCTGCAAAGTCAAAGACAGTCATCTGCCGGGTGGAAAGGCATGACGGCCGGCCCGAGATGATGACGATGGGCCCGGTGGAATTCCTGCGGCGTTGGGGCCTGCTCATGCCGCCGCCGCGTAAGAACCTGGTGCACTATTACGGCGCGCTTGCGCCGCGCTCGCCGCTGCGGGCGGCGCTGACGGAACAGGCAGGCAAGGAAGCAAAAAGGATTAAAGACGGGGAAAGGACTGAAAAGCTTAAAAACAAGGCCCGCTCCTGGGCGGTTTGCCTGGCGCGGGTATTCGAGGTGTTCCCGCTTATCTGCCCAAAATGCCGGGTAGATCTTAAGCCCGTGGCGATTATAGTGGAAGATAAAGAACTTGTGCGGCTCTTAAAGCACTTCGGCCTGCCGACTGAATTTCCTCAGTTCAGGCCGGCTCCGGTTCCCCAATACGCCTCAAAACGCGGCCCGCCGGGCGGAAAGAACCTGCCCGAATATACAAAAAACTTCCCGGTTTTTAGTGTTATAAATAAAACGGGCTGCCCTCACGCGAAATTTTAAAAAAACGCGCCCGGTGCAGGGGAAAAAGGCGGGGGGAACTGACGATAACAGCGCTTATGTTTCCTACAGATTTTCGACGGGAACCTGAATTTTTATATGGTGAAATTGCGGGAAACGAGGGTGCTGGAAGTTTACGACCTCGGGGTAAAGAACGGCCGCCGCTGCCTGGTCCGCGTAAAGCGCCGCTTCAGCGACCTGAGCACGAGGTCCATCGATTATTACGTGGAGAAACTGGAGGACGGCTGGAAGGTCCAGAGAGAAACCTGGAAGTGACCCCCGCGGTGTCTCCGTCTTTGCATCTTATTGCCGCGGCCACGCCGGCTTTCTACGGAGCTCTGTCGCTTGGCTGGTATCGGGGACCTAAGCTGGAGGAGATTTTTTATGGCGCGTATTATCAACGGGATGCTTCTTTTATCGCTGGTGCCGCTGCTCTTCTATGTCTACGAGAACAGGGCACCGGGGTATACGCGGCTGTCCCGGGCCGGGAAGGATAGCTATGCCGCCATCCTGAGGGATAATGCTCTCCCTCCGGAGAAATACCTGGCGGAGACCGTTCGGGCACATAATGTTGTGCTGCTCGGAGAGCCGCACAGGATAAGCGAGCATTACAGGTTCCTGGCGGGGTCGCTGGGAGCCGCTAAAAAAGCGGGGGCGGCTTGCCTGGCGATGGAACTTTTCAGTATCCCGTCCCAGGAAGATATAGACAGGCTGATGCGCCTGCCCCGTTTCGATCATGCCCTGGCGCGGAGCATAGTTCTGCGGGCTTTCCCCGGTTTTTTTTACAAGGAGCTGGAACTTGTGCTTGAGAAGGCCTGGGAGGTCAACAGGAAGCTGGGGAGGCTGGACGTGCTGGCCCTGGGCGGCGATAACGATGCCGGGATGGCCGGGCTGGTGGCGGCCCGGGCCGGGAAAGGAGAGAAGGTCCTGGTATATTCCGGCATACATCACGCTTTTTCCGGTTACTATCAGCCGGGCCCGGCGCAACTGCTGGGGAAGAAACATCCGTCCCGGGATTCGCGTATGGGGCAGTATCTCAGGAACGCGCACAAGCTGGACGTCTTTACCGTGGCTCTGCACGCCCCCGTGCCGAAGAAATGGTTCCTGCTCGGCGGCTGGTTCCTTTACAGGAAACCCTACGTCTTTCCTTTCTCCGGGGTACTGGACCAACTCCTGCCGCTATACGGCGACGGGGCGGGGTTCGACACCTCCGTGGACGGTCTCGCCGCGCTCCCCGATGGCTTCTCTTATTACAGCGCCGGTTATTCGCCGCTTGAACTTAAGGATTATACCGACGGTTATATCTGTCTTGGCCCGCTGGAGTCGTATTCCAATCCCGTGCCGCTGGACTCCCTGGGCGGCGAAGAAGACCTGCGGACCATCATGGCTTCGATCGACCATTACTATCCGCCGGACCGCCGGCAGGAGGCGAATGCCAGGCTGAAGAAGTTGTTTTCCAGGTGCGACCTGCCGGCTTTCGTGGCCAGGGAGGGTCTGTCGGCCGGCGAGTTTCTGGAGATGCTGGACCGCCGCGGGTTCGAGCCCCGATAACAGGGAGGGGTGGGCGGGAACGTTGGGATGCCGGTTGGACTCCGGAAAAAACGTCCGGCAATAGTTCGTAAATCGAAAAAACGCGTCAGGAGGAAAGAAAAATCGGGGGGGGAATCGGAGATAGGCGAGTTCAGGGAGCATTCTTTCTCGCGCCTGGCGCCCGGCTGAAGCAAGGACCGTGCGAAAAAGTGAAAGCGGGATATTTTTTCGTATCATGAACAAAGCGTGAGCAGTTCAGCCGAAGGTTTAAAAAAACTCGTCAAGAGGATGGAGAAACATGTTTCACTCAATTTTGAAAACTTATGTTATGCTCTTTTGGGCCCTTCTTGGCGCTCTCCCGTTGTGTGCGGATGCCGCCGAAGGCGCCTACAGCCCGGCGCGGTATAAAGCGCAAAAAAAAGAGCTTCGCAAGGCCGTCGCCCTCTGGAGGCGGTTCGAGTATCCCCTTGCCTGCGCGAAGTTTAAACAGTTAGGGCAAAGGGATAATCCCGTCGCCTACTATTTCTATTCCAATTGTATCGTCCGCAACTCGCTGTCGCTTAAAGCCAGGGCCGCCGCAGACAACCTGAGAAAAGCCGCTTTTCCGGGCATACGGCAGTTGGCGGAGGCCGGCGATGACCTGGCGCAGTATGCTCTCGGAAGAATGTACTCCTATGGGGAAGGTACGCAGAAGAACGCCGCGGAAGGCGTTAAATGGTCTCTGAAGTCGGCCCTGCAGGGTAACCCCGAAGCCCAGTGTAATATTGGCTATGCCTACGCGCAAGGTAAAGGCCTGGAAATGGATGAGAAAAAAGCCGCCGAATGGTACCGGCGGGCCGCGGACAACGGCAGCCCCATAGCGCAATATAATCTGGGGACCCGTTACGAGTCCGGCCTCGGCGTCAGGGCGGATAAAGAGGAAGCGTTCCGGCTCTATAAACTGGCCGCCGCTCAGGGGGCGCCCGGGGCGCAATACAGGCTTGCCCAGGCGTACGAAGACGGGGGAGGCGTGGAGAAGGATAGAATGGAAGCCTTCAGATTATACGGTGCGGCCGCGAATTCCGGATTTGGCAGCGCGCAATACAAGCTGGGGCTGCTGTATGACTCGGGAGAAGTTGTGCCGAAGAACCCGGCCGCGGCCTTAAAGTGGTGGTGTTTGACGGCAAATCACAACCCTGAGGCCCAGTCGGATATGCCGCAGGTGATCGTTTCCGCTAAAAAGCAGATAATCCTCGCCACCTGTCAAAAGCCGGGGAGCGGTAGCGGGACGGATGGGGCAGCAGCCGCGCAGGGAGACGCTGCGGAACAGTACAAACTGGCCGAAGCGTATCAGAACGGCTCCGGCGTGAAGCCGGACAGGAACGAGGCTTTCCGTTTATACCGACTGGCCGCCGACGCGGGATATCCTCCGGCCCAATACAAGCTGGCCCTGGGGTATGCCGCCGGAGAGGCGGTGCCGAAAAATTCAGCGGAGGCCTTAAGGCTGCTGTGTCTGGCCGCCGGTGCCGGCTATGAACCGGCTGAAGCGGACCTGGTCCGCGACGTTTGCGCTGAGTAGGAGTTCTGCATGAAAAACATCCGGGTAGTAAGGTTGACCGTAGCGACGATAGCGGCCCTCTTGTCGCTTGGCTGCGGCCACGCGAAGATATCTCCGCCAGATATCTCTTTGATGCCGGCCACTTACCGGTGCGACGATTGTCCTCCGCCGCCTTTCGTCGCCAGATATGAACGGCGCGGAAAGCGGTTGAGTTACATAGCCGCCCGGCATGAATCCGGACTGGACAGCGCAACATTCGCCCTTATCAGGGCGGAATTCGCGGCGAGACCGCCGCAACTGGTGATAGTAGAAGGTATTCCCCGGAATGCCGGGGATAACAGCCCGGCCTTCGTAAAACTTATCAATAGCGACCCTCTCCGTATGGAATCCTACTATGCCGCGTCGCTCGCCCTTGCCGGCTCGGCGGTGTTCGCCGGCGGCGAGCCTGCGCCGCAGGAGATAAAACAATGGCTGCTGTCCAAAGGGTACACCGAAAAGGATATTTTCGGTTACAGCATCCTGACGGAGATCCCCGTATGGCGCAGGCAGGGAGGAGCGGAGAGTTTCAGCGACTTTTACTCGGCGGCTTCCAGGAACGCCGGGCGGATGTACAAGCTCACCGGGGCCGCGCTGATGTCGGAGTCCGAACTGGCGGCCTGGTACTCGCAAAGGAACAAAAAACAATTCGACAGCGGGGCCATAACTATTCAGGAGACCGCGCCTTACAACGCTGCTGATTCCTTATTCACCCAGAAAATGGACTACCAGGTGGCAAGGGTCAGGGACGCGGCGGTCTGCCGGGCCATCGCCGAGGGCCTGAACAGGTTTGACCGGGTGCTGGTCGTGTACGGGGCGGGCCATTTCGGCATGGAGCAGAAGATCCTTCGTAAAATGCTCGGGCGGCCTGTGCTGCGGACGGCGTCCGGTCCATAAAGGCCCAGCCAGGGTTGCCAGCTGTTCATCTTTTTCACCAATGGGAACTGCTGATAACCTATATTCCCTGCAATCTGAGCAGGGCCCTGCGGAACCTTATTTCCCCTCCAGCGCCATGCGGCAGGCCTCCAGCCTGGTCCTGGCCTCGCGCACGGCTTCGGCCGGGTCGCCCCTGGCTATCAGCCGTTTGTAGGTCTGGATGGCCAGTTCGTACTCCTTGGCGCGTTCCAGCGCCAGGCCGGCTTCCAGCAGCGGGTCACGCTCGGCAGCCAAGGCCCGCAGTTCTTTAGCCGCTGGGGTGTCGGGGTACTTCTCCTGTATCTCCTTGTAGACGGCGGCAGCTTTCTCCTTGCCGCCGGCTCGCTCGTGGCATTGCGCTATCCTGGCCAGGGCTTGCGCCTTCACCCAGTCGCGGTAGGTGTTCCTGATGGCGAGCTCGTAGAAGCCGATGGCCTTGGGGCAATCAACCGGGCCGGCCTTGGCGCCGCCGAAGCCGGAGTGGATCTGGCCCAGGTACAGGTAAGCGTCCCCCAGGCGCTGGCTGCCCGGATAGGTTTTGATAAGGCGCTCCAGCAGTTCCTCCTCCGTCTTCATCGCCTGGAGGGAATTCTCCCTGGCCGCCAGCCAGTCGTAGCTGACCGCGCTCATCAGCAGGGCGTAATCGGCCATGTCGGACTCCGGGTCGTCGGCCGCTATCTCCTTATAGATGACCGCGGCCCTCTCATATTTCTTGGTGTTGAAGGCTTCCTCCGCCTCGAAGAATATCCCCGCGTCCGGACCGGCTTTACGCACCACGATGGTGCTGGTGGCGCCTACTCGGGCATACTCGTAGCCCGCGCGCCGCAGGAATTGCAGGATGTCGGCTACGGTGGTCTTGGTGAGTTCCACGGTTATCTTGGCTTTCGCGGCCTCCTCCGTGACGAAGAAGTTGACGCGCGCGCTGGCGGATACTATGTCCAGGAGCACCGTGAGCGGCGCTTCCTTTAGACGTATATTGGTCGTCATCCGCTGCAGCAGCGGGTCCTCCAGGTCCTTGCGGGTGAAGGGTGGGAAAGAGAGACGGGCGCCTTTCGTCACGAAATATCCGCCATCCGCCTCCCGGCGGAATTCCAGTTCCTTTGCTATCCGCAGAAGTTCCATTACTTCGGCGGCGGTAAATTTACGGGCGAAGAGCGTAAGGCGCATTTCGCTGACCGCCGGGTCTATTCTGAAGTTCAGCCCGGTCTCCCTGGAAACATACGCAAAGAATTTCGGGAGAGTGATGCTCTGGAACCGGCACGTCATCTTCTTTTCCATGGGCGCCGCTTTTTCCGCCGCGGCGGCAGGTGCGTGGAAAGGCAGGAAAGTAAGGACGAGGAACAGCATTGCTAATTTTTTCATATCAGTCTCCATTCGTAAGCAACCATCAGCCGTTAGTGGCGGAGCTCCGGAAAAAGTTCACAATCCGCACCTGGCCGTCACGCAGAAATCCGAAAGAAGCACCCCGTCCGGGCCAGCCGCGGAGGGGGAGGGCGGCGCGGCTATCGCCGCAGGCGTGGCCGGGCCGTCGGTCATAACCAGCAGCACCTGCGCCCGCTCTGCGGGGCCGCCGCCGGCCTTGAAATAGACGAAGGTCAGCAGGGCCAGCGCGCCGGCCGCGAAAGCCAGCTCGCGCGGCCGCAGCCGGTCCAGGAACCCAGCGCCGAGCCGGGCCCGCGCGGGCGCGGCTTCCTCCCCGATCCTGGCCATCAGCCTGGCGGTAAAATCCTCCGAGACCGGCGTCGGTTGGACGGAAGAGGCGGCAGCAGTGGCGGCCTTGAGGGCGGCCAGCCTCCCCCGGCAGGCGGGGCAGGCTGCGAGGTGCGTCTCTTTGCTGCTCTCCGGAGCAGCTTCGCCAAAAAGCCGGTCCAGCAGCTCCGCGTTTGTAAGGCAGTTCATATTTTTTCTTCCTCCGCCAGGACTTTCAGCCGCGCCGCCAGGGCCGCCAGGGCGTTATGCAGCCGCGAGCGCACCGTGCCCACGGGTATCTCCAGGGCTTCGGCCATCTCCGCGTAAGAGAGCCGCTCCCAACAGCTCAGAAAAATGACGGACCTGTGCACCGGTGAGAGGGCTGCTATCTCGGCGCGGATGAGCGCCCTGGTCTCGGCGGATTCCAGCGCCAGTTCCTGGGTGGGGCCGGACTGGGGAACGTCGTCCGCCGCCGTCTCCCGCTCTTCAGTGAAAAGGACGGCGTCCCGGCCGCGTTCGCGGAGCCTGCGGCGGCAGACGTTGCGGGTGACGGCATAGGCCCAGGTGCCGAAGCCGGACGTTCCCCTGAAGGAGGGCAGGGACTTGTAGATCTGGACGAAGGCCTCCTGCGCAATGTCTTCCGCCTCGCGGTCCGGCCCCAGAAGACAGAGGATGAACTGGTGCAACCGGTCCTTGTAGAGATCGGCCAAGCCGGAGAAAGCCGCCGTGTCGCCGCCCTGAAAGCGCGCGACCAGGGCCTTTTCCAGCCCGGCAAGTCCGTTCTTGTCCGTGTATTCCATAAATCGCGGTAAATAATTATATAGTTTTACCGCGCTTCAGCGGTACGGGTGCTCGCCGCCGGCCGGCCGGCGGCGAGCGTAGAAATAATAGCCAGCGGCGCCGTCTACCCTCTTCCTGCGGATGATGAGCTGGCTGGACTCCACGGTCAGCGTGCAGTCCTTGCCCTCGGCGGTGATTTCCGCTTCCGGGTAGCCGTCAAGGATGGGTCGGCAGACGGCGTAGAGCCCGCAGATGGGATTGGCGGGGTCCGGGCAGCGCAACGCCCCGGTGCCGCCCTGGCGCAGCGCCCAGACGGCCGCCGGGATGCAGAGGCACAGGGCCGCGCCCCACGCCGCGTATAATTTTCTTCTCTCCATAGCACCTCACATACACTAAGTCTTCAACGGTTAGTGCCGGCGCATGGAAAAAAGTTCAGTCCTAACCGGCCTAAGCAGTTCATGCGGAATCAGGGCGCGCTTCCTGCGGTCGCCGGTTATCTCTCCCGGAGATCGGGCTGTTTAAATCGGAGGCACGATGGAGGGTTATTTAGCAATAAGCAACCGGGAAATAGACAAACTTAAAGTGATACAGAACGCCATAGGCTCCAGGATTACGCAGGCCGAGGCCGCCCAGATCCTGGGCCGCAGCGACAGGCAGGTCCGGCACCTGTGCGGAAGGTGGGAAAAGAGGGCAACCGATAAGTATGCTGTCCCCTGAGCGCCCCAGGAACTGCACGCGCTCCGCGGGCAATAACGCGGGAATCCTGCGCGGAAGGGCCGTTTTAGTGCGGTTTTTCCTCCTAAGTCTAAAAACTTTTCGGCCGGGTCCTGGGCCTCATGTGCCGCGGCGCATGGTCTGGTAAACTATTAATAGAACAAAGGAAGCTGTGCCGGGGAGGTCCGCAGGTTTCCTTTGAGGGTGTGGAAAACAGGAAGGTGGATTTTTATGAAGATTGTCATAGGCCCTGCGAGAAAAACTGATGCGGAGGAACTTGCCGCTCTATTTATAAAGGCGCGTAAGCTGATGTACAAGCTAAGTCCGCGGGGTTTTGGGGCCGCCCTTAACGGCCCCGACGTTCCGGACGATGAAAAGCGCCGCATTATCGGGGAATTGAAGGACAGGAACCAGTTAACGCTGGTCGCCCGGACGCAGGCGGGCGGCCTGGCTGGATTCATCACCGGCTGTATCGAAAAATACTCCGATGACCTTTTAACGGCTCCTTTCGTGAGCCTCGTCTATATATACGTGGAGGTAAAATACCGTAGACGCGGCGTCGCCCGGTCTTTGATGCAGCGGCTCGAGGCCTGGGCCGCGGAGAATAAGATAAGTGTGATGGAATTGACGGTCTGGAGCGGGAACGAGCAAGGGCAAGCGCTGTTCAGGGATTCCGGATACGTGCCGCTTCAGCTCAGGCTGGCCAAAAAACTGCCGGCGTGCCGGGACGCGACTTGAATGGGGCGGGGGGGTGTTAATATGAAAAAATATTTTATGGCGGCGGTTCTGGCCTTCGGGCTTCTCGGCGGCGACGCCTGGGCGGAAAGGGGTGAGGCTATAAAGCCCGTGGGTCCCAGTGCCGCTTCTCTGGACGGGTATGATATCGATCAGGTGGTTGACGTCGTTATAGAGGCCATGGGCCACGCGGCGCGCAACTATTACCTGCCGGATAAGCCGGAAAATGCCGGAGCCATAAAGCGCTACACAAAAGACGCCCGGAAGGCGGTCTTGTTTGACACGGCGTTTAAACGGGAATTAGCCGGGGTCTGCGTGACTGTGGCGAATGCCGCGGCTATCGCCGGCAGTGACGACCAAAAGCTGCCCGGCCGCCCGCTGGTGCTGCCGCTGGGAAGTTCCCCCGCGCCTCTCGGGGTATCCTCGGAAACCGTTTCCATGAACGGAGATATAAAGGTGGTGTTTACCAATACCATGCCCTGCATCGATGCCGCCGCGGGCTCTCTGCACGGCGCCACGCTGCGGCAGTTCCCGGGAACGGCCTCTGACGACGTAGCGGCGGGAACCTACACGCGGCAGTTCGGCTCTATCCTGACCGCGAACCGGCCGTATAATCATCTTTTGTCGAAAGTCTGTTCCCAATTGGTGGGGCTGGCAAAAAGATACGCCGAGCAAAGCCGGCGGCCGACGGGGGAGGCCGCTGGTCAAAATCCACGGACACTGGAGTAAAACGGAGGAGTGCCCTCGGCTGAAAATAAGGGCATGCTCCCGGGCTTTAAGGCGAAGAGGTGCGTTCATGCCGCGACAAAGTTTATTTACACAGGGGGTAAGAATGACCCATCTGATACCTGAAAAGCTCGCGGGAAAAAATAAAAGAATTTATATCCGGCCTTTGCGGGCGTCCGATTTCGGTTCCTGGAGGGAATCCCAGGCCGCGATGGCCGCTCCGCGGAGTGAATTTGATGTTCCGCCGGCGGTAAAGCCGGCCGGGCGCACCAGAAAAACCTTCAGGGGTATTTTAAAAGCGAATAAGAGCTTGCTGCGCGACGGCGCCGGTTGTTTTTGGGGTGTTTTCCTGAACGACAACAGGCTCATCGGGCGGATAGGCCTGATGAACATTACCAGAGACGCCTATCAAAGCGCCGAGATCACTTACAGGATTTTCAACCCTTTCTGGGGATGGGGTTACGCCCAAGAAGCCGTCAAGGCATGCCTCAGGCTGGCCTTTACGGAGCTGGGGCTTAATCGGATAGAGGCTTATATCGAGCCTGTTAACCTGGCGTCCGTCAGGACGGCGGAAGCCGGCGGATTCAAAAAAGAAGGACTGGCCAGAAAAAAACTGTTTACACGCAAAGCATGGCGGAACGTGCTTGTTTACGCCGCGGTTTGTAGTGATCACGGCTTTAAATTAAATCCACCTGAGTTGTAACGCTGTCGCCCAGGAAACTCGCCGGGCCCCGGGTGGTCGTTTTTTTATTTTTTGGCTACGCTATAGCCGGGCGAAGCCTCGGTTCTCCGAAGTAAACCTCTGCCGGCATCTTATAGTCCAGTCCCTGATGGTGCCGGGTGTTGTTGTAGAACTCGAGATGCTTTTTTAACCCTTCCCTGGCTTCCGGGATAGTCCGGTAGCCCTTCAAGAAAACGTCCTCGTACTTGACCGAACGCCACAGCCGCTCCACGAACACGGCGACCTGAGCACGAGGTCCAGCGATTACTATGTGGAGAAACTGGAGGACGGCCGGAAGGTTCAGAGCGAAATCTGGAAGTGACCCGCATCGCTCACGGTGGGAGACTATATCTTTAGCGGCACAGGCTCTTCTCTGTCCGTATTTAAGCGTGAACAGGCTGGCCCGGCAGCGGGAACTTTTTTGTTTGTAATGCTTTCAGGGCGACCTGTACCTGGGCGGCTTCAAGTTCTTCCCCGGCGGCAAGATGGCGGTTATGCCGTTTTCGCCCAAAAGCGCGCCGTGGTTCAACTGGACCAGGGGGATAGTGACGCACAGCGGGGACAGGACCGCCGCGCGCTACACCATAAAAGAAATAAAAGGCGCAGGCGGAATAAATTACTATAATGAAAAAGTTAGGGGAAAGGGGGTGGACTTCCCGGTCCTCCCCGGCGGATAACCAGTGCTATGCCGCTACGTTGCAGGGACGACGGTTTTTTTTGGGGGGGGGTAAATGACTAAAATACTTGCGGTGGACCAGGACCTTTATGTCCTGGAATGCTACAAAGAGCTGTTTTCCAAGGTTGGCTTTGACATCCATACCGCGGACGACGCCATGCTGGCTGTCGCCAAGTTCGGCGAGATAAAGCCCGACGTGGTGATCCTGGACCTGGAGCTGCCTGGCGGGGGCGGGAAGGGCGTGCTGGAGCGGCTGCGCAATGTCTTTATGAGCAAGGTGCCGGTGCTGTTCGCCACCACCAACCCGGAAACAGTGCTGGACCTCTGCGACGACCCTGACGTGTATATCGTCAAAAAAGAATTTCACAACCAGGTCCTGCCTGTCACTATTAAAAAAATCCTTAAACCAACTTAAGGCCGCGCGCGGGTATTGACCTGGCGCAAGGCGTTTGGTAAAATTTATCTGAACGAACGCTCGTTCATGTATGACCAAGACGGCCCCCAAAACCAGGCGGACACGCGGCGCCCCCAACCTCGACCGGATCCTCTCCGCCGCGGCCAAACTTTTTACCCGGCAGGGCTTTCACGGCACCTCCACCCGCGATATCGCCTCCGAGGCCGGCGTATCGCTGGGCAATATCTATAATTACTTCCCTACTAAAGAGGCCATCTTCGTCTCGCTGCTGGAAACCTACGAAAAAGAATACTTCAAGGCCGACCAGCCGCTGATAAAGGCCCTGCTGTCCACCTCTTTCCCGGACAATATAGAGGAGCTGGGTTTCGCCTCCCGCGACACCATAGAGAAGTTCTCGGCCTATATTCTCCTTATCTATGTGGATGTGGTGGAGTTCGAGGCCAAACACGTGGCCCGGCTGTTCGCCAATATGCGCGCCGGCTACGCCCAGGCCCTGAAGACGCGCGGTACGGCGGGCCTGGCAAAGATAGCGCCGGACGTGGACCCGGTGGCCGCCCTGATGATGGTGACCTGGAATTACTCCAACTATTTCATAATGGAGAAGCTGTTCAAGGTGAAGGGGCATTACGGCCTGCCGGACACGGAAGCCGTAAAGCTGTTCGCCCGCATCTTCAAGCGGGGGATACTGAGGGGGAAGGCATGACGACGGCTGAAAAGACCAGGGTGACGCGCGCGAGCGCCTACGCCGACAAACTGATAACCGCCGAAGAAGCCGCCGCCAAGATAAAGAGCGGCGACGACGTAGTGGTGGCCCAGTGCGCCTCCGAGCCGCAGGGCTGCATGTCGGCCTTCCACACCGCGGCGCCCAGGGTGGAGGACGCGCGGGTATTCTCCGTGCTGACCCTCAAGCCTTACGATTTCTATATGCTGCCGGAGATGAAAGGTCATTTCGAACTGGCCAGCTGGTTCCACGCGCCCGGCTCGCGCCAGGCGCTGGCCGCCGGGGCCGGCACGGTTACATACGTGCCCAACATGCTGCACCGCGCCGCGCTGGACCGCCTGCAGGCCCGCAAGCCTGACATTTTCTTCGGCACCTGCACCCCGCCCGACGCCAAGGGCTTTGTTTCGCTCTCGCTCGGCATCACCTACGAGAAGGACATCCTGGAGGCGGCTGATACCGTTATTCTGGAGGTGAACCGCAACCTGCCGCGCACTTTCGGCGATACCCACCTGCACATGCGCGACGTGGACTGGTTCGTGGAGCACGACCAGCCGGTGCCGGCCCTGCCGTCGCCCGCCCCCGACGCCACCGAGACGGCCATCGGCAACTATATCTCGGAGCTCGTAGAGGACGGCTCCACCATACAGCTCGGCATCGGCGGCATTCCTAACGCCTGCGCGCTGGCCCTCAAGGGCAAGAAGGACCTTGGCGTCCACACCGAGATGATGGTGGACTCGATGATGGAACTTTGCGAGGCCGGCGTCATCACCAACAAGCGCAAGGCCCTGCTGAAGGACAAGTTCGTCTGCACCTTCGCCATGGGGTCGCGCAAGCTTTACGACTGGCTGCACGACAATCCCGCCGTGGAGTTCCGCCGCGGCTCCTGGGTTAACGACCCCGCCGTAATACGGCGGAATTCCCGCATGGTGTCCATCAACACCTGCCTCACCGTGGACCTGACCGGCCAGGTGGCCAGCGAATCCATCGGCCCCGTGCAGTATTCCGGCACCGGCGGCCAGACGGATACCGCCGTGGGCGCCAAGGAAGCCTACGACGGTCTCGGCAAGTCCATCATCGCCTGCCGCTCTACCGCCCGGAAGGGGACCGTGTCCTGCATAGTTCCCGCGCTGGCCGAGGGGACGGCGGTTACGCTGCACCGCGCCAACACCGACATCGTGGTTACCGAGTTCGGCATAGCGCGGCTGCGCGGCCGCACCGTGCGCGAGCGGGCCAACGCCCTGATCGGCGTGGCCCATCCCGATTTCCGCGAGGGTTTGAGAGCGCAGGGAGAGAAACTGGGGTATCTGTAATTTCAGTATTTTAAATTAACCTGACGGAGGAGAATAAAATGAAAGAAGTCTTTATAGTGGACGGCGTGAGGACGGCGATAGGCAGCTTCGGGGGGTCTCTGGCCGATTTTAGTTCCGTGGAGCTGGGGAAAGTGGTGACCAAAGCGGTGATGGAGCGGGCCAAGGTGAATCCCGCCGACATCGACGAGGTGCTGATGGGCAGCATCTACCAGGCCGGCCTCGGCCAGGGCGTGGCGCGGCAGGTGGCCATAGGCGCCGGCATACCGGTGGAGAAGACCGCGGTGACCCTGAATATGCTTTGCGGTTCCGGCATGCGCGCCGTGGCTACGGCGGCGCAGAGCATCATGTGCGGCGACGCCGAGATGATAATCGCCGGCGGCACCGAGAGCATGACCAATGCCCCCTACCTGCTCAAGAAAGCCCGCTACGGCTACAAGATGGGCCACGGCGAGCTGACCGACTCCCTGATCGGAGACGGCCTGTGGGACGTCTTCAATAACTATCACATGGGCATGACCGCCGAGAACCTGGTGACCAAGTATAACCTGACCCGCGAGGAGCAGGATAAGTTCGCGGCCGAGTCCCAGAACAAGGCCGAGAAGGCCCTGAAAGAAGGCCGCTTTGCCGACGAGATCGCCCCGGTGGCCATCCCGCAGCGCAAGGGCGACCCTGTCATGTTCACCAAAGACGAATATCCCAAGGCCGGCGTGACCGCCGAGGGCCTGGCCAAGCTGCGCGCGGCGTTCAAAAAGGACGGCTCGGTTACCGCCGGCAACGCTTCCGGCATCAACGACGGCGCGGCCGCGCTGCTGATAGCCTCCGCCGACGCGGTTAAAAAACACAACCTGACCCCGATGGCGAAGATAGTCTCCTACGCCTGGGCCGGCGTGGACCCGTCCGTCATGGGCATAGGCCCGGCCGAAGCCGTACGCAAGGCGCTCAAGAAGGCCGGTTGGGAGCTGAAGGATGTTGAGCTGATAGAAGCCAACGAGGCCTTCGCGGCGCAGTCGCTCTCCGTGGCCAAGGAACTGGGCTTCAACAAGGACATCGTCAACGTCAACGGCGGCGCGGTGGCCCTGGGCCACCCCGTGGGCGCCTCGGGCGCGCGCATCCTGGTGACCCTGCTGCACGAGATGAAGAAGCGCAACGTAAAGAAGGGCCTCGCCACCCTCTGCATCGGCGGCGGCATGGGTATCGCCATCTGCGTCGAGCGCTAGGCTTAGCCTGAAACATGGAAGAGCCCCGGATTAAACTCCGGGGCTCTTTTATCTTAACCCATAGCCGGAGCCCGCAGAACAGAGGCGCGCCCATTGTAACGGGGGGCTAAGGATTATAGAATTATCGAATGGAGCCGCCGTCCAGCCCGCGCGGTTTAAACGCTTAAGGATACAGACATGAAAAAAATACTGGTAACAGCTTTCGAACCTTTTGACGGGCGGAGCGAAAACCCGACGCTGCGCGTGATGAAGGCCCTCAGGGCGCCCGCGGGGGCGCGCCTGTACAGGGGAGTGCTGCCGGTCAGCGGCAGGGCCGTGGGGAAAAAAATATCGTCGCTGCTCGCCAAGTTCCGGCCCGATCTGGTGGTCTCGTTGGGGCTGGCGGCCGGAGAGGCTGCCGTGAGGGTGGAGCGCTTTGCCGTCAACATCGCCGATTACCGGATAAAAGATAACGCCGGCTGGCGGCCGGAGGGGAAAAAGCTGGACGCCGGCGGGCCGGCGGCCTACGCCGTGACCGCCGCCCCGCTGGCACTGGCGGCGGCCGTGCGTCGGGCCGGCGTGCCCGCCTACGTCAGCAACCACGCCGGCGGCTATGTCTGCAACACGCTGATGTATGCGGCGCTGCGGGCCATAGAGCTCTCCGGCTTGCCGGCTATATACGCTTTTGTTCACCTGCCGGTGAGCACCGAGATGGCCCTTAAAGAAAAGCCGGGTCCGAGGATCTCCCCGTCGCTGCCGCTGGACCTGCTGGTCAGGGCCGCGGCTGCCGCCGTAAAAGAAGCGGCACGGGGTCTGTAGCCCGACATGGAACTGATCATAAGCGGCCTGCGCGTACCTGTGGAGAACGACGGGCCCGTGGAGTATTTGAAGGCCGCCGCGCTGAGGCTTAATCTTCCTTGCGGAGAACTGGAGCTCGTCAGGATAATATCCAAGGTCCCGGTATTCGGAGACCAGCAGCAATTCTACTATCAGCTTTCCCTGGCGGTGCGCGTTCCCGCCGGGTTCTCCAACACGGAGGGGCTGCCCGCTTATGTTCCCGGTCCGGCCCGGACCTATCCGCCCGCGCAGGCCGGCCCCAGGCCGGTGATAGTCGGTTTCGGCCCGGCCGGGATGTTCGCGGCGCTGGAGCTGCTGGCGTACGGGCTGAAACCTCTGATCTTCGAGAGGGGCAAAAAACTGGAAGAGCGCCACCTGGACGTGCAGCGGTTCATCGGCGCCCGCGTCCTGGACCCCGAGTCCAACATACAGTTCGGAGAAGGCGGCGCGGGCTCCTATTCGGACGGAAAACTTTTCTCCCGGATCAACAATTCTCCTTATGCCAGCCGCGTGCTGGAAACCTTTATCAGGTTCGGCGCCCCGGCGGAGATCGGCTATGTCAGCAAGCCGCACCTGGGCACCGATGTGCTGCGCCGGATAGTTCTCAACGTGCGGAACTACATATTAGAGCGCGGAGGGGAAATATATTACGGCGCCAAGGTGACGGACATCCTGATCGCCGGTGGCCGCGCGGCCGGGGTTGTTGTGAACGGTTCGGCGGAATACGCGGGCTCGGGTGTTTTTTTCGCGCCCGGCAATTCGGCGCGCGACACCTTCGGCATGCTGCATGAAAAGGGCGTCAGCCTGGAGGCTAAGCCGGTTTCGGTGGGGGTGCGGCTGGAGCATCCGGCCGACAAGATCAACCTTATCAGGTACGGGGCGAAGTACCGCGCTTTCCCCGGTATCGGGGCGGCCGCCTACTCGTTCAACTATACCGACCGCAAGGCGGGCCGCGGCGCGTACACTTTCTGCATGTGCCCTGGCGGCGAGGTGGTCAACGCCTCCTCCGAGGAGGGCGGGCTGGCGCTTAACGGGATGAGCTACGCGGCCAGGGCGTCGGCGTTCTCGAATGCCGCCATCGTGGTAACCTGCGGCGCCGCGGATTACGGCCCGGGCCATCCGCTGGCCGGGGCTGAATTCCAGAAGGCGATAGAGCGCAGGGCCTTTCTGGCCGGCGGCGGCGACTGGCGGGCGCCGGCGCAGAACCTCCCCGACTTCCTGGAGGGAAGGCCTTCCGCAGTTTTAAACGGGAGCTCCTATAAAATGGGCTTGCGGAGCGCGGACCTGGCCGCCATCTTCCCGGCCTTTGTGACTGAAACGCTGCGCGCCGCTTTTAAGAAATGGGCCGGAGAGTGCCCGCTGTTCGTGGCGGGCGACGCCATGCTGATGGGGCCGGAGACGAGGACCTCTTCGCCTGTAAAAATAAAGCGCGGGGATAATTTTGAATCGGCAAGCCTGCCCGGGCTCTATCCGATAGGGGAAGGCTCGGGTTATACCGGCGGCATAACCAGCGCGGCCTCCGACGCCATCCGGGCCGTGGAGGCGGCGCAACAGGCCGCGGTTTAGCGCCTACTTTCCGGCCAGCTGGCCGCAGGCGCCGTCTATGTCGTCGCCGAGGCTTTTGCGGATGGTGACTTCGAAGCCGCAATCCTCCAGGATGCCGGCGAAAACGCTGACGCGGTCCTTGGCGGGGGCCCTGTAGGGGCCGCCGGTGCGGTTGTAGGTGATGAGGTTGATGGTGAAGTACTTGGGGGCCGCCACCGCGCGCAGCCAGGAGTTCAGCTTGGCCGCCGAGGAGCGGCTGTTGTTGATGCCGTCCATCAGCACGTATTCCACGAACACTTTGCGCTTGGTCATGACGATGTAGTCGGTGAGCGCCTTGGCCAGCTGCGAGAGCGGGTAGGTGCGGTTGAGCGGCACCAGGTCGGTGCGCAGGGTGTCGTCGGCGGCGTGCAGCGAGACCGCCAGGTTGCACTGCGGGAAGTCCTTGGCGAAGCGGCGTATGGCGGGCACATGCCCGGCGGTGGAGACGGAGACGTGGCGCTGGCCCAGGCCGATGCGGGCGGGGTCGGTCATAGCGTGGATGGCTTCGCCCACGGCTTCGTAGTTGTAGAACGGCTCGCCCATGCCCATGAAGATGACGCTGGCGATCTTGTGGTTCCGCGTTTTCTTGAGAAAACTGGCGGCCGCCAGGAACTGGTCGGTGATCTCGTCGGGGGAAAGATTGCGCTTGAGGCCTTTCTTGCCGGTGGCGCAGAAAGGGCAGCGCACCGGGCAGCCGACCTGGGTGGAAATGCAGATGCTCCACTTCTCCGGGATGAGGTTGAGCAGCACGGTCTCGATCTTGAGCCCGTCCTTCAGCTCGAAGCAGAACTTTATGGCGTTGCCTCTTTTGGAGACCTGGGTTTCCAGGGTGTCCAGGGAGTTTATGCGCAGTTCGGGCTTCAGCTTCTCTCTCAGCGGGGCGGGCAGCACCGGGATCTCGTCCCAGGAGACGGCGAAGTTCTTGTAGATGGCGTCCTGCACCTGCTTCAGGCGGAAGGCGGGCACGCCGTTCTCTTTAAAGAAAACAGTAAGCTTTTTAAAGTCCATAGGTATATTATCCCAAATATGCGGCTCCCAAAAACAAAGCCCGCCGTAGCGGGCTTCGGGGCGCGGCCTGGAGCGTCAGGGGACGCACATGGGGGCGGGTGTTTTGGAACAATCCACCACCTGCGGGGCCAGCACGGGCCGGAACACCGGCACGAAGATCTCTTTCTGTATCGAGGTCAGCGAGGCCTGGTAGTCGAAGAAATACGAGCCGTGCCAGGCTTTGATGTCGCGGATCTTGAAAAGGTCCCGGCGGGCTTCTTTCTTGAGCAGCTTGTTGTGGAGGATCAGGTTGATCAGGGTGGGTTCTACGTTCTCAACGTCGACGTCAGCCTGGAAGTTGGAGTCGGCGGCGGGGATCTCGTTGGAGTAGGCGTCGCGCATGGCCCAGATATTGCGCCAGACTCCCACCACGGCCGGCTTGGAGACCCGCTTCTCCAGCTTCTCCTTGGCCACCTCTATCTTTATGAACATTTTTACCACGAAATTGCCGGGCACCAGAGGCGAGCCGGCGGTAATAAGCTTGTCTATCCGCACGTCGGGGCGCTCGCGGCCGACGCGGTGCAGGGCCGTATGGGCCAGCACCGAGCCCCAGCTGTGGGCCAGGATGTAGACCGGGCGGCCGGTTTTCTTATAGGTGTCGTAAATCTCGATTATCCGGGCCTGCAATTCGGGCAGGGTGGCCTTGGTGTCGCCGGGGTCGCGCGACCAGGCGAAGGGCACCACTATCACGTTGTGCTGGTCGTAGCCGGGGATCTCTTTGAGTTTCTCTTCCAGGTAGTTGTCGGCCAGGCGGGCGGGATCGTACTTCGCCTCCGCGCCGTCCTCTTCTTCCTGGGGAAAGAAATAGCGCGGGCTGAAGGCGACGATGCCGTTGGCGATGTCGGCTTCGGTAATTTCCTTGTCGCGCATGAAGAACTGGATGAACCGCAGGACATTCCTCAGCTCCATAGAGCCGAAACCGATCTCTCCGAACTTGAGGCCGGGGATGGTTATAACCACCGGGTCCAGGCCGTTTTTAGGGGTAATGGCTTCCGCGTAGGCCAGGCGGGGTTCCGGCAGGCTCAGGTCCGCGGCCAGCTCCTGTATGTCGGAGGCGCCCAGGGAGTCCAGCTCGAAGGCAGGGGCCTGGGAGAGGAGGGAGAAGGAGAGAAGTGCCGCGCTAAATAGGGTTCTTGGCAGTTTCATAAGATAGTATAATTAGTATATAAAATTAGTCGAATTATTGATATTGGTCAACGATGATGGTCAAAGATAACTTCAGCCGCACCGGCATTTTCCTGGCCCTGAACTACTGCCTGTCGCTGTTCATTTGTTCCTTTTTCCTGCTTTTCGCGGGGTCCCACCCGCTGGGCCTGGCCTTTGCCGCGCTGGCGCTGGTCTCCAACACGGCCATGATCTACGCCCCGCTGGCGCTGGCTGCCGCGCTCCTGTCCTTCTTTGCCGCGGGCCGCGCCGTCCTGGCCTTCCTGGCCGGCGCCCTGCAGCTGGCGCTGATAACCGACATTTCCATCTACAAGATCTTCCATTTCCACCTGAATTCGATGGCGCTGAACCTGGTGCTGACCCCCGGCGGCCTGGAATCGCTGGACCAGGGCTGGCTCACCAAGGCGCTGTTCGTGCTGGCCGCAGTGCTGGCCTTTGGCGCGCAGTGGTACTTCCTGCGCCTCTCCCCCCGGCTGGCGGCGGGGCTTACCCGGCGCCGGGTCCTGGCGGCAGCCGGGGCGCTGCTGCTCTGCGTGCTGGCCGACAAAGGCCTGTTCGCCTGGGGCTCGCTGACGGACTCGGTACACATAACCCGCAACGGCCAGCTGTTCCCGCTGTACCAGAAGGTCAGCGTGCGGAGTTTCGCCAGCCGCTACCTCGGGGTGAAGCTCGACAGCGAAGTGGATGCCGGCATAGACCCGCGCTATTCGGGGCTGGATTATCCCAAGGTCGCGCTGCGGACCGAACTCCCGGCCAGGCCGCTCAACGTGCTGCTGATCGTGGTGGATTCCATGCGCTACGACATGCTGAGCCCGGAGACTATGCCGGAGACCTGGGCGCTGGGGAAAAAAGCCGCCGTCTTCCGCAATCATTACAGCGGCGGCAACTGCACCCGCTTCGGCGTCTTCTCGCTTTTCTACGGGCTGTACGGCAACTACTGGTTCCACATGCTGGGCGAGCGGCGCGGCCCGGTGCTGCTGGACGTGCTGAAAGAGCAGGGTTACGACCTGCGGCTGTTCTCCGCCTCAAAGCTGAGCTTCCCCGAGTTCAATAAGACCTGCTTCGTGGAGGTGCCGCGGAGCGGCATTTACGACGAGCCGGCTGGGACCGACGGCGCCCTGCGCGACAGGGATATCTCGGAGAAATTCATGGAGTATCTGAAGGCCCGGGACCCTAAAAAGCCGTATTTCTCCTTCATCTTCTACGACGCCTCCCACGGCAGCTACGACTACGAGCCGGCCTTCGAGAAGTTCAAGCCTTCAGCCGCGGTCAACCTGTTGCGCCTGAACAAGGATAACGTCCTGCCGCTCTTCAATAAGTACAAGAACTCCATTCATTACGACGACCACCTGATCGGCCGCATCCTGAAGACCGTGCGCGAGACCGGCGGCATGAAGGACACGGTGATAGTAGTGGCGGGCGACCACGGCGAGCCTTTCTTTGAGAAGGGCTACTACGGGCATAACCAGGCCTACAGCGAGGAAGAGGTGCGCGTGCCGCTGCTGTTCTACCGGCCCGGCCGCGCCCCGGCCGTAGTGAACGCCGTCACCAGCCACCTGGACCTGCCCGCCGCGCTGCTGGGGCTGGCGGGCGTGAAGAACCCGCCCTCCGACTATTCAAGCGGGCGGGACCTGTTCGCTCCCGGCGACAGGGAGTTCGTGACGTCTTTTTCCTGGGATACGGCGGCGATAATACGCGGGGGGGAAACCCTGGTGATGCCGCTGGAGGCCTACCGGGGCGGGGTAACGGTTTACGACGGGGCTTACCAGGAAGCTGGGAAAGAACGGGTTAAAGTTTTTACCCCGCTGCTGCTGTCCTTCCAGGCGGAAGCCAAGAAGTTCAGTAAAAATTAATTCTTTTTCAACCCTTCCAGGGCGCGGCAGAAAGCCTCTGCCGCGTCGGCTACCTCTATGTCCCGGCAGGTCTTGTGGCCCTTGGAAACGATGGCGGAGTGGATGCTGCCCTTCGGCTTCCAGCATTTCTCGTTGTAGGGCCGGTTGAAGGAGAAGGTGGGCACGCCGGCCGCGGCGGCCAGGTGCAGCGTGCCGGTGCTGTTGCAGACCAGGATGGAGCAGTGCTTTAGTATGCCGGCGGTCAGTTCCTGGGATTTAGGGGGGATGTGCTTCACGCCGGGCAGGTGGCGCAGGATGCCGTCTGCCGTTTCTTTTTCCTCGCCCAGACCCACCAGGTAAAAAACCGAGATTCCTTGCTTTTTGAGTAGCGCCTTCGTGAACGCTACGAACTTGTCTTCGGGCCAGCGGTTCTCGTACTTCTTGAAGTTGCCTGGGTGTATGGCGACTATCACGTCCCCTTGCGGGAAACCGAGGCCGTCCACCAGCCGGCCGCCCTCCGCCAGCACGTCCGGCGGCAGGGTCACGCGCATGCTCTCCGGCGGGGTAAAGCCCAGGCGTTCCGCCAGGGCTACGTACTTCTCCATGAAATGGTCCCGCTCCAGGTCGTGCGGGAGCGTGAGGGTGTAGACGCCGGCGGGGGCTTTTTTCTCGAAGGCGATGCGCTCCGGCGCACGCGCCAGGCGCATCAGGGACAGCGAGGCCCGGCTGTAGGCCGGGTTCAGGTCTATGGCCAGGTCGCAGCGGCGCCAGGCGGCGGCGAACATCTTTAGCGTGCTCGGCGGGTGATGCCAGCCTTTGAAGACCACTACCTTGTCCAGGTCAGGGTTGCCGGTGGCCAGACCGGCGGCCTTGGCCGAGGTGATGAGGGTGATCTCGGCGCCCGGGTACGCCTTCCTTAAGCCTTCCAGGAAAGGCGTGGTGATGATGTAGTCGCCCAGCCGGCCCAGCAGTATGAGCAGTATTTTCCGGTAAGTTTTCTGTTCAGCTTTCATCCTGGCCTCCGTCGGGCCGCGGCGCGCGCCTGCGGGCTTTCTTCTTGCGGATGCGGGCTATCTCCCTGAGCCTTTCCGAGGTGGCCGGGGAGATCCTCACTTCTATCTCGTCCACCAGTTCCCTCAGGGCTATGAAGCGGTTGAGCGAGCGCTTGCGCTCGCGCTGGCACTTTACCACCAGGCCCAGGGCCGGGTAGCGCAGCAGCACCGCGTTGGAGGTTTTGTTTATCTTCTGCCCGCCGTTGCCGCTGCCGCGGGTGAACTGCTCGTCCACCAGCCGCAGGTCTATGCCCAGCCGGGCGATCCGGGCTTTCAGGGCCTCCATCTTGGCGGCCGTTATGTCGGAGAGTTCCGGAAAGTTCACGCCTACTCCTGCGGCTGGCCGTGCTCGCGCAGGTACTTGCGGATGTGCGAGCGGGCGCCGGCGGTCTTTACCGTGCCCAGCCAGTCCTTCTTCGGGGCGGAGTTCCTGCGCGTGATGATCTCGCAGATGTCGCCGCTCTTCATGGGGTGGTCGAGGCGCACCATCTTGTTGTTCACCTTGGCGCCGATGCAGGTGTTGCCGATGTCGGTATGGATGGTGTAGGCGAAATCTATGGGCGTGGCGTCCACGGGGAGCGGCTTCACGTCGCCCTTAGGGGTGAAGATGAAGATCTGGTCCAGCTCCAGGTCGGTCTTGAAACTCTCTATGAATTCGCGCGGGCTGGAGAGGTCCTGCAGCCACTCCATCCACTGGCGCAGCCAGTTGAGCTTCTCGTCGAGGTGCTTGTCGGCGCCCTTGTCGCCCAGCTTGTAGCGCCAGTGGGCGGCGATGCCGTACTCGGAGGTGCGGTGCATGTCCTCGGTGCGGATCTGGATCTCTATGACCTCGCCGGTGCCGGCCATCACGCTGGTGTGGAGGCTCTGGTAGAGGTTCATCTTGGGCACGGCGATATAGTCGGTAAACGAGCCGGCCACCGGCTTGAAGACCGAATGCACGGTGCCCAGCAGCGCGTAGCAGTTGATGACGGTGTCGGTGATGACGCGCACGGCGAGGGCGTCCTGGATCTCCTCGAACGGCTTCTCCTGGCGCAGCATCTTGCGGTAGATGGAGTAGAGGTTCTTCACGCGGGCCAGCACGCGGTGCGGCACGTTGGCGCCGGCGAGGTGCGCCTCCAGCTCCTTGCGGAAATCCTCCAGCAGCTTCTCGCGCATGGCGTAGCGCAGCTGCACCTTGGCCAGCAGGCTCTGGTATTCGTCGGGGTGCAGGTACTTGAAAGAGAGGTCTTCCAGCTCCGACTTCAGGTGGAAGATGCCGAGGCGCTGCGCCAGCGGGGCGTACAGGGAGATGGTCTCGTGGCTGATCTCCATCTGCTTCTCTCGCGAGAGGAAATTCAGCGTGCGCATGTTGTGCAGGCGGTCGGCCAGCTTTATCACGATGACGCGGATATCCTTGGCGGTGGCCAGGATCATCTTGCGCCAGTTCTCGGCCTGGGCCTCGTCGCGCGATGAGAATTTCAGCGTCTCGATCTTGGTTACGCCGGCCACCAGCGTGTAGATCTCCTCTCCGAACTCCTTGCGGAAGGTCTCGTGGGGGATCTTGGTGTCCTCCAGCACGTCGTGCAGCAGGCCGGCCGCCACGGTCTCCAGGTCCATCTTGAAGTCCACCAGGATCTCCGCCACGGCCGCGCAGTGCACGAAATATTTTTCGCCGGAGGCGCGCTTCTGTTCCTGGTGCGCCTCGCAGGAATAGTTCCAGGCGTATTCCAGCAGGGTGGTGTCCTGGGAGGAGTATTCGCGGAATTTTTTAAGCAGTTCGTCGAGTTCCATTTATTATTCTCCGAAATAGCGGATCAGCAGCACCGTGGCGAAACCGAGCGGGAAGATGGCCGGGGTCAGCCGGTCGTAGGCCTTATGCAGGCGCGGCAGGATGTCCGCCATGGCGATATAGAGGAATGAGCCGCCGCTGAGGCCCAGGGCGAAGGCTTCGGCCGAGGGTGGAATGTTCTCAATGAGGGGGGCGGCTATAAAGGCGCCGGCCGGGGTGGCCGCGGCCAGCAGCACGCTGTACATCAGGGCGTCGCGCCGCGACCGGCCCGCGTGCAGCAGCAGCGAGACCAGCGTGATACCGTCGGCGAACTTATGCAGCACCACTCCGAGCGCGACGTTAAGGCCGGCGACCGCGCCCGGCGCGAAGCCCACGGCTATATTGAAGCCGTCGAGCAGCGAATGCAGCGTCATCGCCGCCAGCGCGAAGGCGCCCATATGGTGCACGTGGCAGTCTTCCATGAACTCGCTGCAGGCGCTGTGCGCGGCGAAGGTCTCCAGCGTGAACAGGGCGGCCAGGGCCGTCAGCACGCCGTAGGAAAGCGCCGTGGAGTTAAGGCTGAAGCCGGCGGGGATGATGTCCAGGATGGCGGCCGCGATGAGCACGCCCGCGGCGTAAGCCAGCGTGCGGGCCAGGAAAGTCTTGCTGAAGCTGCCGAAATGCAGCACCCCCGCCGCCCCCAGCAGCGTGAATATGACCGCGATAATGCTAAAAAGGATTACCATAAGTTAAAATCACGAGGACAGGCTCCGGTGAGGCGCGCCCTGTGAGCGATTTTAGGGCGCAGGGCCAAGGTCCGCAGCGGACAGCCTATCATTAGGGCTGCGGCCGAGATTGTCTGAGCGAGGCACTGTGTGCCGAGCGAGTTCGAGGCCGGCGGAGGACCGCAGGCCCTCTTCCGCCGCGCCCGCTTATGAGCGAACAGGGCGCGCCTCACCGGTGGCTGCTAGCTCTGTGCCTCGTAAAGGCCCTTGTAGACGCCATTGAGGGCCAGGAGTTCTTCGTGCGTGCCTGTCTCGGCCAGCTCGCCTTTCTTGAGAACGAAAATCTTGTCCGCGTTCCTCACCGTGGAGAGCCGGTGCGCCACCATCACCACCGTGCGGCCGCTCAGGATGCGCTCTATGGCCGCCTGCACCGACTGCTCGCTCGCGGTGTCCAGGTTGGAGGTCGCCTCGTCCAGCAGCAGGATCTTGGGCTTCTTGATGATCGCCCGCGCTATGGCCAGGCGCTGGCGCTGGCCGCCGGAAAGCTTAACGCCGCGCTCGCCCAGCATGGTCTCGTAGCCCTGCGGCATCGCCGTAATGAAGGCGTGCGCGTCGGCCGCCCGCGCGGCCTCCTCCACCTCCGCCATCGTCGCGCCGGGGCGGCCGATGGTGATGTTCTTGTACACCGTGTCGTCGAAAAGGATCGTGTCCTGCGTCACCAGGCCCATGTGCTCGCGCAGGTCCGTGGTGTCCAGGTCCAGCATGTCGTGGTCGTCAATATTCACCCGGCCGGAGATGGGGTCGAAGAAGCGCAGCAGCAGGTGGATGATGGTGGTCTTGCCGGAACCGGACGGCCCCACGAAGGCTGCGACCTCGCCGGGCTTAATGGTGAAAGAGAGGTCCTTAAGCACCTGCGTGTCGCGCGACGGGTACTTGTAATTCACTCCCTGGAACTCTATCTTCCCGTCCAGGTGGTCTATGTTCTTGGTCTCGTGCTTCACCACCACGGCGGGCTTCTCCTCCAGGATCTGGTAGATGCGCTCCCAGGCCGCCAGCCCCTGCTGCAGCTTGGAGTTCAGGTTGGAGATGTTCTTGAGCGGCATGTAGGCCGTCAGGAAGCCGCCCGAGAAAGAGAAGAACGTGGCCGTGCTCATGGTGCCGGCGAAGATGGCCTTGCCGCCCATGTAGATGATGCCGATGAGCACCAGGCCGCCCAGCAGCTCCATGACGGGGCCGCTGATGGTGGCGGCGCGCAGGTAGCGCATCATCTTGCCGAAGTAGGCGTCGTTGGAGACCTTGAATTTGGCGATGGCCTGGTCCTCGTAATTGAAGGCCTTCACCACCGTGATGCCCTGCAGGCTCTCCTGGAACTTGTGCGAGATCTCGCTCACGATCACGTTGCTCTCGGAGCTCGCCCGGCGCATTTTCTTGCCGAAGATCCCCAGCAGCAGCCCGGTGACCGGCAGGATGACCAGCGAGATCAGCGCGAACTGCCAGTCTATGTAGAACAGCACGCCGATGCAGGAGACCACCGTCAGCACGTCGCGGATGCCGTAGAGCGGGATGAACTGCACCGTGCTCTGCACGTTGGTCAGGTCGTTGATCACGCGGCTCATCACGTCGGACGAGCGGCGGCGCCAGTAGAACTCTATCGACAGGCGGTGGATGTGGGTGAAGAGGTCCTCGCGGATCTTCTGCACGGCCCGCTGGCCCACCCAGCTCATGGTGTAGGTGTTGGTGTACTCGGCAACCATCTTGAGGACGAACAGGAACGGCAGGCCGATGACCACCATGCTCAGGATGTCCATCCGCTTGTCCACAAAGACGCCCTGGATGACCGGGCCCATGACATAGACGATGCCGCCGCGGATAGCCGCCAGCAGCAGCATGGAAGCCGCGGCCTGCAGCATTTTGCCCTTGTGCGGCTTTACGTAGCCGAACAGGGACTTCAGCAGTACCTTGAAGCGTTCTTTCTGGGCTTGCGGGGCTAATTCTTGCATGTCAGCTCAGGTAGGAGACTATCCGGGCGGCGGCCCGCTCGGCGGCGCCGCGCGAGCCCAGCATGGTCCGCAGGCCGATGAGTTCCTTGCGGGCGGCCTGCATGCGCGGCGGGTTGTTGATGTAGGAGAAAGCTTCCTGCGCCAGGCCGTCCACCGTGGCGGCTTCCTGGATGAGCTCCTTGACCGCGGGCTTCTTGAGCAGGATGTTGACGAGCGAGATGTACTGCACCTTGGCGATGCGCTTGGCCACCGCGTAGGTGAGCCGCTGCATCTTGTAGGCCACGGCCATGGGCACGCCCAGCAGGCCGTTCTCCAGCGTGGCGGTGCCGGAGCAGGTAAAGGCGAAGTCCAGGTTGGCGCGTTCCTTGTAGTCCTTCTCGCGCACGATCTCTATGTCCTTGGACCAGTATTTTTCCACCGCCTCCAGCTGCGTCACCAGCAGCTCGTCCGGGAATTCCGGCACGGCGAACAGGTAGGCGCGGGCCTTGGGATGCTGCTCCTTGATGCGGTAGAAAGCCTTGATGAACAGCGGCAGGTGGCGCGAGATCTCGGTCTTGCGCGAGCCGGGCAGGATGCCGATCCGCCACTCCCCGTTGGCCGGGGGAAAATCCTTGGCGGCAGGCTCGGGCATCAGGTCCAACAGCGGATGCCCGACGAAAGTGGCGTTGCCCTTCACCTTCTTGTAGAGGTCGGCCTCGAAAGGGAAGATAACGAAGAGCTCTTTCGTCAGCTTGGCCAGCTTGGCGGCGCGGCCCGGGCGCGAGGCCCAGACCTGCGGGCTGATGTAGTAGAAGGCCGGGATTTTGCGGTGCGCGGCCAGGCCCAGCACCTGGTGGTTGAAGCCGTAGAAGTCCACGGCGATCACGCATGACGGGCGCTTCTCCTCCATATAGCGGCGCACCAGCTTGATCAGCTTGAACCAGAGGAAGAAATGCTTGAAGGGCTCGGCGAAGCCGACCGCTCCCACGGAGACCAGGTTGTAGAGGAAGCGGTTGCAGACTTCCTGCATCCGCACGCCGCCCATGGCGGTGACGGTGATCTCGGGGTCCTTGGCGCGCAGGGCCTTTATCAGGTTCGCGGCGTGCAGGTCGCCGGAAGGGTCCCCGGCCACCACCAGTATGTTCTTGTTGGAGGGTGCGATCTTTGCCATGGGTTTACTGTTTGTCTATGCCGGCGTTCTTGAGGCCTTCCTCTACCAGCACCTTGGCGGCGTTGCCCATGTCGGCCAGCGCGCCGGCCAGGGATTCGGGGGCCTCGTCGGTCTTGGAGCCGGAAACCTCGAAGCGGCGCATCTGGTTGGTGATGTCCAGCGCCAGGCGCAGCGCCTTCAGGCCCTTCTCGCCGCTGGGCGTGGGGGTCTTGGAGGTCTTGATGCAGTCTATGAAGTGCATCAGCTCTTCCTTGATAGGCTGCTTCGGGGCGAATTTAGGGTAGGAGATCTCTATGTCCTTGAGGGAGTTCACCACCGGGGTCTTCTTGGTGTAGATCTTCAGGCGGGAGCTGACATAGTCCACCGAGATGTAGGCGTCCTGCTGGTAGATGCGCATGCGGCGGGCGGCTTCCATGGTGGCGCGGCTGGCGGTGATGTCGGCCACGCAGCCGTTCTTGAATTTTATGCGGACGTTGCAGATGTCCTCGTGGGCCGAGAGCATGCTGGCGCCGATGGCCTCGAACTTTTCTATCTCGGAGTCGATCATCAGCAGGATGATGTCCAGGTCGTGGATCATCAGGTCCAGGGTGACGCCGGTGGCGGCCACGCGGGGGTCGTACGGCCCCAGGCGCTCTATGGTGACGTAGCGCGGGTTCTTTACATGCTTGAGGGTTTCCACCACGGCGGCGTTGAAGCGCTCGGAATGGCCCACCTGCAGGACGACTTTATTCTTTTCAGAGAGCTCCAGCAGCCGGCGGGCGCCTTCCTCGGAATTGGTGATCGGCTTCTCCATCAGCACGTGCACGCCGGCCGAGAGGGCCTTGATGCCCAGGTCGGCGTGGTACTCGGTGGGGGCGGCTATCACCAGCGCGTCCACCTGGCCGAGCAGTTCCTCCACGGTTTTGTAGGCTACGCAGTTGTAGCGCCAGGCCAGTACCTGGGCCCTGAGCAGGTTGGGGTCGGAGACGCCCACCAGTTCGACTTCGGGCATCGTGGAAAGGGTGCGGGTATGGAAACCGCCGAGTTTGCCGGCGCCCACCACTCCGAAACGCATTTTTTTGTCAGCCATGTTGTCCTCTGGAACTTAAAAATGACGGTGAAACCCGGGCTTAAAACCCGGGGTTATCTTATTATTCTACTAAAAATGGAGGTATACGGGCTGCGGAGGGCGGTCCCCATCGGCCTGCCGGGGGCAGGCCGGGAGGACCATAGGGCTAGCGGAGGGGCTCTGTCGGGCAGGGCTGGGGGCCGTAGGGGCCGAGGCATTCCTGCGTGCCGGTGGCGGCCGCCCTCGGCTGGTTTTCGGGGGGGACTTCACACTCCTCCGGGCCGATCTGGCAGGGGTCGCTGGTCCTTGACGGCACGATCAGGTTAAATACGCCCCTGCCGCCGTACGGGCCGCCTATCGTCCCCAGGGCCTCGGCCAGCGCCTCGTCCTTGAAAGCGTAAAGCTTGTCAGTAAAGACGAGGGAAACGGTTTTTTTCTCGTATGAAACCACCGTCTTCGCCGAGGCGAAGGCCGCGGCCAGGCTTTTGCGGCCTTTGGCGGTAAAATGGGCGGCCGCCTTTTTCTTCATTTCCCCCTGTGCGGCCGCGTAAAAACTGAGCTGGCGGAAACTTTCGGCGCTGTACTCTGAAAGATCCCCGGGGCAGACCGCCAGGCAGGCGTCCCAGAGCCGCATCGGCACGCCGCAGCAGGAATAGTTTACGGGGGGCGGAGGCGGACCCTTCAGGTCCTCCACCAGCTGGCTGATAGCGGCCGCGCTTAAGCCGCCGGCCCCTTTCTGGCCGTCAAAGCCAATGTTGAATTCTCCAGCGCCGGCCAGGGAAACCGTTCCTGCCGCCGCTAGCAAAGCTAATATTATTTTTTTCATGCTCTCCGCCTTTGGCTTGAGTTAACATCTGAATAAGGCGGAGCAATTTGTGTGCCATCTTGCGTGCAAGCCGCTGGGTCAGCTTTTGCGGGCGAAAGGACAGCAACCTGGGCTTTTGGAGCTTGTGGGCGGGGCTATTCTCTCCTGAAGATGTCAGGAGGCGTTGAATTCCCTGGTGTCTATGGCGGTGTTGACGGCTTCAAGGAAATCCTGCGGTTCGAAGGGCTTGCTGAAGAAGGCCTTTACCTGCCGGAAACTTTCGAACATGCACCTGGAGGTGTCGAGGGCCGAGATTATTATTATGGGCAGGGTGTTAAGCTCCCTGTCCACGCTGCCCGTGATGCTCGAGACCAGCGTGTAGCCGTCCACGCCCGGCAGCATCACGTCCATTATCAGGAGGTCCGGCTTGAACTCCACCAGGGCGTCCACCACTTCAAGGCCGTTGTCGCAGACCTTCACCTGGAAGCCCCGCGGCTCGAAAATGCGCCGCAGCGTTTCGGACATATCCGGCTCGTCGTCTACGATGAGTATTTTCTTTGCCATAGTTCCATCCCTGGCGCGGCTATTCCGGGCTGAAGAAGAGTATGGAGAGCGGCGGCAGCGTGATCTTGAGCGAGAAGGGGCGGCCGTGCGCCTGCAGCTGTTCCGCCTGCACGCCGCCGAAGTTGCCCATGCCGCTGCCGCAGTAATCCGGGGCGTCGCTGTTCAAGCGCTCCCGCCAGAAGCCGTCCTGCGGCACGCCTACCCGGTAGTCCACCCTTGCCAGCGGGGTGAAATTGCAGACGGCCAGCACCATCCCGCCCGAGGAGTCCTTGCGCAGGAAAGCTGTCACGCTCTGCTGGGAATCGTTGGCGTCTATCCATTCAAAACCGGCCGGGCTGCAGTTGAGCTCGTGCAGGGCGGGCTCGGCCCGGTACAGGGCGTTGAGGTCCTTTACCCACAGCCGCATGCCGCGGTGGGGGCCGTGCTCGGCCTGGTGCCAGTCGAGGCTCTGGTCGTGCTTCCATTCGCCCCACTGGGCGAACTCGTTGCCCATGAACATCAGCTTCTGGCCGGGCTGGGCGTACATGGCGCCGTAGAGCAGGCGCAGGTTGGCGAACTTCTGCCAGTCGTCGCCGGCCATCTTGGCCAGCATGGAGCCCTTGCCGTGCACCGTCTCGTCGTGCGAGAGCGGCAGGGTAAAGTTCTCGCCCCAGGCGTAGAGCATCCGGAAGGTGAGGCTGTTGTGGTGGTACTTGCGGTACACCGGGTCCTTGGAGAAATACTGCAGCGTGTCGTGCATCCAGCCCATATCCCACTTGAGGCCGAAGCCGAGGCCGCCCAGGTACGTCGGGCGAGAGACCATGGGCCAGGCGGTGGACTCCTCGGCGTAGGTCTGCGTGTCCGGGAAATTCTGGTAGACCACCTGGTTGAACTGTTTCAGGAAGGCGATGGCCTCCAGGTTCTCGTTGCCGCCGTGCTTGTTGGGCACCCATTCGCCGGCCTTGCGGGAATAGTCGAGGTAGAGCATGGAGGCCACGGCGTCCACACGCAGGCCGTCGACATGGTACTTGTCCAGCCAGAACATCGCCGAGGAGAGCAGGAAGCTCTTTACCTCGTTGCGGCCGAAATTGAAGATGGAACTCTTCCAGTCCGGGTGAAAGCCCTGGCGCGGGTCGGCGTGCTCGTAGAGGTGCGTGCCGTCGAAGAAGCCGAGGCCGTGCGGGTCCGCCGGGAAATGCGCCGGCACCCAGTCCAGGATCACGCCGATGCCGGCCTGGTGCAGGCTGTCTATAAGGAACATCAGGTCCTGCGGCGAGCCGTAGCGGCTGGTAGGCGAGAAATAGCCGATGGTCTGGTAGCCCCAGGAGCCGTAGAACGGGTGCTCGGTCACCGGCATGAACTCCACGTGGGTGAAGCCGGTGTCTCTCACGTAGGCGGTCAGCTTCTCGGCGAGCTCGCGGTAGGTGAGCCAGCGGTCGCCGTCCTCGGGCACGCGCATCCAGGAGCCCAGGTGCACCTCGTAGATGGAGACGGGGCTCTTAAGCCCGTTCTTCGCGGCCCGACCCTTCATCCAGTCCCCGTCGTGCCAGGCATAATCCAGCCCGCGCACCACCGAGGCGGTCTTGGGCGGGGTTTCGGAGGCGAAAGCGAAAGGGTCGGCCTTCTCGGCCTTGAAGTCCTTGTAGCGGGAGGCGATGTAATATTTGTAGTTGGCGCCTTCCTTCACGCCGGGGACGAAGCCCTCCCAGATGCCGGAGGAGGCGTGCTGGCGCAGCGGGTGGGAAGTTTTATTCCAGCCGTTGAAGTCGCCCATCACGAATACTTCCCTGGCGTTGGGCGCCCAGACGGCGAAATTGGTGCCCTCGGTACCGTCGAGGGTGAAAGGGTGCGCGCCCAGGCGCTCGTAGAGGCGCAGGTGGTTGCCTTCGTTGAACAGGTAGAGGTCCTGGTCGGTGAGCAGGTTCTTGTTATCGGTCGGCATGGTTTTACCTTCAGTCGCCTGCGGCCAGCAGGGTTTCCGCTTCTTCGGTCAGTTTGTTGAGAGCGTTCTCCAGCTCCAGCGCCTTGGCCTGCACGTCGTCGGTCTCGGCGACCTGGATAGGCGCGCCGTAGACGGCCTCGATGCGGCCGAAGGGCAGCGGGAACTGGTATCGGTCCCAGCTGCGCAGGATCTTTTTGCTGGAGAGGGCGCAGGCGGCCGGGATGATGGGTATGCCGGCCTTCTGGGCTATCAGTACCAGGCCGGGCTGCACCTTGAAGATGGGGCCCTTGGGTCCGTCGGGGGTGATGGCTATGGAGTAGCCGTCCCGCGCCGCCTTGATGAGGCCGCGCAGGGCCATGATGCCGCCGGAGGAGGTGGAGCCGCGCACGAAGGTGAAGCCGAAGCGCTTGAGGATGCGGGCCATGTATTCGCCGTCCTTGCTCTTGCTGACCAGGCCGCAGATGCCGCTGTTGCGGTGCAGGTAGATCAGCAGCACTTCCTGGCGGTGCCAGAGGGCGTAGACCGCGGGGCCGGCGGCGGCGGGCCTGCCTTTTATAACGATGCGGGAGGTCTTGCCCACGAGCTGGATATAGAGCCAGGCCAGCAGCGAAAGCACGCTGTGCGCGGGCGAGTTCTTGTAGAGCAGTTCGTTCATTTTCCCGGGAAGGTGCTGTCGTCCGCGCCGATCACCGTTACGCCCGTTTCTTTGGCGGCGGCGAGAAATTCATCCATGCCGAGGATCAGGGTCTTGCCGGCTTCGATCACCAGAGTGGACGCGCCGGATTCCTTCATCACGTGCAGGGTGCGGGCGCCGGCCACCGGCAGGTCAAAGCGCATGTCCTGGTCCGGTCGGGCCACTTTCACTACGGTGAGGGTAGAGCCGCCCCTGCCTTTGGTAAGCTGCCCGGCGCGGCGGATGCATTCGTCGGTGCCTTCCATGCCCTCGACGGCGATAACGGTCTGGTCGCGCAGCACCACGGTAAGGCCGATGTCCAGGGCGGCGATGGCTTTGGCCGCGCGCCAGCCGTAGGCGGCGGTTTTCAATGTGCCGGCGTCGGGCTTTTTGCCGGCCAGCAGCCCGGGTTTCACCAGCAGGTGGCCGAGCAGGGTGGCGGAACTCACTATCTCTATGCCGTCGGAGGCCAGCTCTTCCGCCACGGCCGAGAAGATGGCCTTGGCTTTTTTGTCCCGCAGTTTAAAAAGGAGTTTGGCCGCGCGCAGGTCGGGTACTATGCCGCCGAAGATGTTAACGTGCGGGATTTGGCCGATCATCAGCGCTTTTTTTACGCCGCTGTTCCTGAGAAAATCTATCGGGCCGCCCACGTTGCCGAGGCGGAACCAGCGGGTCTCTGCCGCGTACTGCTCTATCTCTTTGGGCGAAATATCGTTAAGGCCGACGACAAAGACGTCGAGGCCGGCTTTCTTTGCCTCGGCCGCGAACAACAGCGGGAAGCTCCCGCCGCCGGCTATCAGGCCTATTTTTTCATTGCTCATTTTTTAGCGCGGCCCTTGCCGCTTCCTGTCAGTCTTCGAGCGATACGGCGTTGCGGCGCGGCCGGGCTATGCCGCGCTTGGACCCCTCTATAAAGTCCAGTATCAGCGTGGCCTGCGGCGGCAGATTCTCCGCACGGAGTTTTGTGATGGCGTCTTTCAGCATGAGGCCGTGGAAGAACAGCGTCTTGAAAACGTGCTTTATGGACTTTATCTGCTCCGGGGTGAAGCCGTTGCGGCGCAGGCCGACCACGTTGAGCGTCACCGGGCGGGCGCGGTCGCCCTGCGCTATCACGTAGGGGATGATGTCCTGGTTCACCATGCCGCCGCCGGAAACCATGGCGTACGCGCCTATGCGGGTGAACTGGTGGATGCCCACGAGGCCTGAGATGGTGGCCCTGTCGCCGATGTGCACGTGGCCGGCCGGGGCGGAGGAGTTCACGAGTATGACGTTGTTGCCCACGCGGCAGTCGTGGCCGAGGTGGGAGTTGGCCATCAGCATGCAGTTGCTGCCCATGGAGGTGAGATTGGTGGCGTGAGAGCCGCGGTGCAGCGTCACGTTCTCGCGGATGACGTTGCTGTCGCCCATGGTAAAGCGGGTGTGTTCGCCGTGGTAGGACCAGTCCTGGGGCGGCATGCCCACGTAGGCGGCGCCGGTGAACAGGTTGTTCTTGCCCACGGTGCAGAACTCGAAGATGCAGTGCGGGCCGATCTTGGTGCCGGCGCCTATCTGTACGTCCTCGCCGACTACGGTGAACGGGCCTATCTCCACGCCCTCGTCTATCTGCGCCTTGGGGTCTATTACCGCGGTGGGGTGTATCTTGGTGGGCATTGTCTCCTCCAGAAAGGTGTCTGAAATTTTAGCCTATCGCGAAGGTCAGTTCGGCTTCGGCGGCGGATTCGTCGCCCACCCAGGCCTCGGCTCTGACCTTGCCGAGGTGGCTTTTCATGCGCAGGATCTCCACGTGCATCTTCAGCACGTCGCCGGGCACTACCTGGCGGCGGAACTTGGCGCGGCTGATGCCGGCAAAGAAGCCGAGGCGGCCTTTGGTCTCGGGGAGGTCCATCATCATGGCGGCCGCGGTCTGGGCCATGCCTTCCAGCATCAGGACGCCCGGCATGATGGGCTTTTCCGGGAAATGGCCGTGGAAATAGAGTTCGTTGGCGCTGACGCACTTTACGCCGACGCAGTACCGGCCTTCCTCCACCACTTCCACGCGGTCCACCATCATGAAGGGGTAGCGGTGGGGGATGATCTTGAGGATCTCCTCGCAGGAGATGACGCGGACGGGCTTATAATGGCGGGGCTTGGTTTCGGTCATACTGTTTGGGCCTTTTCCAATAATAGTTTAGCAAAATTGACATTGGCGGCGTGCCCGGGGCGCTCGGCTTCAATATAGATATCCTTTAGCGGCAGGCCGGTCAGCGCCAGGTCGCCTATGAGGTCCAGCAGCTTGTGCCGGGCGAATTCCTCGGCGAAGCGCAGGCCGCCCTTGGCCGTTATTTCATTCTCGGCTATCACCACGGCGTTGTCCAGCGAACCGCCGAGGGCGAGGCCGGCCTTCTTCAGGGCCTCCAGCTCATGGGAGAAGCCGAAAGTGCGGGCCGGGGCCACGCGGACCAGGTATTCTTCCGGAGTGAGGGTGAATTCTATAACCTGTTTGCCTACCAGTTTGTGCGGGTAGTCGTAGGTGAGTTTAAATGTGACGCCGAGGTGGTTCGGTCGAGCGACGAACCGGATGTCGCCCTTGACCATCTCCAACTGACCTGAGAGGGTGAGCGTTTTGCGCTCCTGATCCGGTTTTTCCTTCAGCCCGGCCTTGTGCAGTGCAGTGGCGAAAGCCAGCGCCGAGCCGTCGGCGGCCGGCGGCTCCTCCCCGGTTATCTCTATATCGAGGTCGTCTATCCCCAGCCCGGCGGCGGCGGACAGTAAATGCTCTACGGTGTAAATAGTATTCTTGCCGTCGGTAATATTAGTCCCGCGCACCGTCCCCGCCACCCGGTCCAGTCGTGCCGGCAGCGGTTCGCTGAAAACGGAACTGATAAAGCGGTACCCGGTAGCCCCTTCGGCAGGCAGAAAAGTAACCTTCGAAGGCTTCCCCTTATGCAGGCCGATGCCCTCTATCGTCGCTGGTGTTTTTATGGTGGTTCTCATCGAAATTCGTGCTGTCGGGCCGCGGTGTGCCGGCCGTGAGCGATTTTAGTGCGCAGGGCCAAGGTCCGCAGCGGACAGCCTATCATTAAGGCTGCGGCCGAGATTGTTTGAGCGAGGCACTGTGTGCCGAGCGAGTTCGAGGCCGGCGGAGGACCGCAGGCCCTCTTCCCCAGCGCACGCTTATGAGCTCACGGCCGGCACACCGCGGCCAGAACCCTTTCAAATACCGAGCTGCTTCCTGATCTTGTTGATCGTCCGGTGCATTTCGGGGAGGCGGCCCAGCAAAGCTTCTATTTTCATGGCCTGCAGGCGCGGGCGGGCGACGTGGCCGAACACTATCTGGTTGGGGCCCAGGTCGGCTATCACGCCGGTCTTGCCCATCACCACGGTATTGTCGCCGATGGTCAGGTGGTCGGAGACCGCCGCCTGGCCGGCGATGATGACGCCGCTGCCTAGCACGGTTGAGCCGGCTATGCCGCACTGCGCGATGATAAGGCAATTCTTGCCGATCTGCACATTGTGGGCGATGTGGACCAAATTGTCTATCTTGGTGCCCGCGCCGATCAGTGTGGTCTCGAGGGCCGCGCGGTCGATGGCCGTATTGGCCCCGATCTCCACCTTATCCTCTACAACAACCTTGCCCAACTGGGGAATTTTTTCGTGCACGCCGCGGGGCGAGGTGTAGCCGTAGCCGTCCGAGCCTATCACGGCGCCGGCGTGGACTATAACCTCTATGCCCACTTCACAGGCGTCCATGATCTTCACGCCGGGGTAAAGCCGCGAGCGCGCGCCCACCCTGGCATTGCGGCCCACATAGCACTGCGCGCCGATGACGGCGCCGGTACCTATGGCGGCCCCGTCCTCTATTACGGCGCAGGGACCCACGTGGACGTCGGCGCCGAGCTTGGCCGACTGGGAAATTACGGCTGAAGGGTGTATGCCGGGCGCGGGCAGCGGGCGCATTTCCTTCTCTATCAGGCGCAGGGCCAGCATAAAGGCATACTTCGGGTTCTTGGTGTACACCACAACGCCGGGGAAAACCTTCAGGACCGCCTCGCAGCCGCGGGGCGCCAGCAGGCAACCGGCGCGCGAAGAGGCGGCGGCGGCCGCCAGGGCCGCGTCGGCCAGAAAGGTGAGGTCCGCCGGGCCGGCTTTCTCCAACGGGGCGGCGGCAAATAGCGGGGTGGCGCCGTCGCCCTGCAGGTCGCCTTCGGCGAGCTTGGCTATGTCGGCGGCGGTCAGGTTCATAGGCCGGTCTCCTCCAGCTTCTTAAGCAGCTTGCCGGTGAGGTCCACGGCGTTCTGACCGAAAAGGATGCTGCGCTTGTCTACGATCACGCTGACCTCTTCCTTGATGGCCAGTTCCTTGAGCGCGACGTAGATGCGGCCGAGCAGGAGCTCGCCTTTGCGGCTCTCGTAGTCCAGCAGTTCTTTTTCCGCCAACCGCTGGGAGAGGCGCAGGTCCTCCTCCCTGTTCTTTAGTTCCGTCTCTTTTTTTTGCAGGGCCAGGTCTATCTCCGGCACGGAGGTGGAGACGGAGAATTTAAAATGGGCGACGGGCACCTTGGCCACGCCGGGCATGTCGATGCCGTCCATCCCGGGGAGGGCGGCCAGGCCGGCCGGCAGCGCGGCCGGGGCGGCGGTAGAAACGGCGGTCTGGGTGGAAGCCTGCACTCCCGCGGCGGGCTGGGTGGAGACCTGCTGGGGAGCAGCCTGGGTAGAAGCCGCCACCGCGGCGGCGGCCTCCTCCACGCTGCGCCGGGTCTCCAGCAGCGACGGGAGGGTTATGGCGAATTCCCGCTCCTGGCGCAGCTTGGCGATCTCGGCCTTGAGGGTGAACACCGTCATCTTCTTGGCGTTCAGGGCGTCCTCTCGCTTTTTTATCTCCGCGATGAACTCGTCGCGCGCGCCGGTGGTGCCGGAGTATTCCTTGAACACCCGGTCTATGTCGACGTAGCCGATGGTCCCGGACTCGCCGCGGTTCTCCTCGAGCAGGAGCTCCAGGGCTCCCGCGTTAAGGGGCGCCAGCGCCAGCAACAGGAAAATAAGTTTTTTCATTTTTTCCTTCCGTAGCTATGTTAGAACAGGTTGCCCAGCGTGAAGTAAATATCCGAGCGCTGTTCCCCGGGCTTGTGGTTGAAGCCGTAGCCCCAGTCCAGCCGTATCGGGAAAGCGGGGGTGGTGAAGCGGATGCCGAAGCCGGCGCCGGCCTTCAGGTTGGAGGTCCCGGTGCCGATGCGCCCGGAAACGTCGTCGAAGCCGTCCCACGAGTTGCCGATGTCGAAGAAGAAGGCCCACTGCACTATGGTGCGCCGGCGCTCGCGGGCCAGCGGGAACTTGAACTCGATATTCATGACGTCGTAGACCTTGCCGCCGTTGAGCGGGCCGATCTGGCCGTTATTGGAGTAGCCGCGCACGGTCTCCGCGCCGCCCAGGAAGTAGCGCTCGTAGACGGGCACCGACTTGGTGCTGCCGAAGCGGCCCACGAAGCCGAGGCGGTTGGCGATCGAGAGGACGAAGGGGTACTCGTCGATGGAGAACAGCTTGAGGTTGTAGCTGTGGGAGAAGGTGGGCTTGTAGTAGTTCACGTCGCCCTGCAGCGCGCCGCCGGCGTATTCCAGGCCCAGCGAGGTGCGGCAGCCGCGGGTGGGGTCGTAGGTGCTGTCGCGGGTGTCCCGGGCGAACTCCACGTAAACGGAGGAGGTGACGCTGGTGCCGTCCTGCAGCTCGCCCGCGTAAATATCGTCCACCTCGTAGATGCGCACCTGCTCGTAGGTGTAGGAGGTGGTCAGGTGGTACTTGTCGTCCTGGAAGCGCGGCCCCAGCGAGATCTTGCCGCCGGTGCGGCGCTCGGTGTAGGCCGAGACGGTGTCGCGGTAGGGCTTGTAATGGCGCGTGTTGAAGATGTCGAGGCCTAAGGAGGTCGGGTGGCTGCCTATCCACGGGGTGGACCAGCTCAGGTAGTAGTCCTGCACCTTCTTGCCGAAGTTCCAGGAGAGCGAGGTCTTGTAGGCGCGGCCGAAAAGGTTGAGGTGCGACAGCGACAGCGTGCCCACCAGGCCGTCGGTGGAGGAGATGCCGGCGCCGGCGGTCAGCATGCCGGGCTTGCCTTCGGCCACGTCGAAGACCAGGTCCACTTTGTCCGGGTCGGCCGTGGGGTTGATCACGGGGCTGACGTCGTCGATGAAACCCAGGTTGAAGATCTTCTCCTGGCTGCGGCGGATCTTGGAGGAGCTGAAGACCTCGCCTTCCTTCTGGGTTATTTCGCGCTTGAGCACGTAGGTCTTGGTGGCCTTGTTGCCCTCCACGTCCACGTGGTCCACGAAGATCTGGTTGTTCTCGGTGATGGTGAAGGTGACGTCGGTCTCGCCGGTCTTCTCGTTGTAGACCCGCTCCGGCTGGATGCCCGCGCGGAGGTAGCCTTTGTCGGCGTACTTGTCCTGGATGCCGCGCAGGGTGTCGTCGAAGCGGTCCTGGTTGAACAGCTTGCCCCGGCGGTACTCCAGCCGCGGCTCCAGCTCGCTGGGCAGGTAGACGGTATTGCCGGCGAAGTAGGTGGCGCCGAACTTCTGCTTGTTGCCCTCGGTCAGCGTAACGTGTATGGTGACGCTGGAGCGGTCCGCGTTAAAAGAGACGGTGGAGTCCGTGATCTTGAAGTCGGCGTAGCCGTTGTTCTTGTAGAAAGCCTCCAGCGCCTTGTAGTCGGCGTCCAGGTCCTGCGGGGTGTAGATCTTCTTGGGCCTGTTCTTGAATTTCTTCACCAGCTTCTTAAGCTTGAAGCCGGCGGCGCCTTCCAGCTCCACCGCCGCCACCCGGGCTTTCTTGCCCTCGGTGAGCGCGATGGTCAGAAAACAGAGATTGGCCGCCGTGTCGAACTTCACCTCGTAGTCGGCCCTGGCGTCTATGAAACCTTTCTCGCGGTATTTGTCCGTGATCTTTATCAGGTCTTCGCGTACCTTCAACTCGTCGAAGAAATCTTTTTCTTTCAGGGTCATCTCGTCCTTGACGGCGCCCTTGGACATGCCCTTGGCCCCGGTCACGGTGACCGTCTTGACCATGGGTTTCTCGGAGATGATGTAGGTTATCCTCACGGGCGTGGAGGAGACGCCGACCGCCGCCAGTTTGGGCGAAACGGGGAGGCCGGGCAGGTCGTCTATCTCCACGGAGATCCGGTCTATGCTGCCCAGGCCGAGGATGGCTTCTATGTCCTGGCCGACGAACGACCGCTGGTAGAGGCGCTTTTTCCTGGCCTTGCCGGTCTTCAGTATGGCCTTGGCCTTTATATTAACGCTGCCCTTTACGGCCGTTTCGGCCACTTCCCAGGGGCCGTCGGCGTGCTCCGCCGGCGCGGCCGCGGTCTCCGGAGGGGGGAGGGGGGCGGGTTCGGCGGCCGTCGGGTCCTGCATGCCGGGCAGGGCGGCGGGCGGGATGCCAGGGCTGGCCGGCTGCGCCGCGGGCGCCTGCTGCTGCGGCTGGTCTGGCGTCTGGGCCGAAAGGGGCAGGGCGGGGAGAAGGGTCAAAAGAAGCAGAAGCTGGAGTTTTTTCATCATATCCTTAAAAAATCGGGCGGAGCGCCCTTCCGGCAGGTGTCAATCTCCGGCAAGGGTGTCAATATAGATATCTTACTATTTTTGCCGCGCGGCATAAATCGGTCTTTCCCGTATTTTATGCTAGAATTAGCGGAGTTTGATATCGCTGACATAAATACTACGGGTCAGGGCGCCCAACGGTTGCATCCCGGGCGCGCAAAAACCCCCAAGCCGATCAACGGAGGAAGAATGAAAAAAGTCTACATACTCGACACTAACGTACTCATCCACGACCCGCTTTCCTTCACCAAATTCGAAGAGAACACCGTAGTGATCCCGATCTCCGTCATAGAGGAGCTGGACAATTTTAAACATACCGCCGACGAGCGCGGCAAGAGCGCGCGCATCGTGTCGCGCAAGCTCGACGAGTTCCGCATCAAGGGCAAGCTGAACGCCGGCGTGAAGACCGAGGCTGGCGGCACGCTGATCGTGGACCTGGACCACGTGCAGGTGCTGCCCAAAGAATTCAAGCTGCTCGAGATGGATAACCGCATCCTCAATACCGCCTACTGGTACGAGCAGAAAAAGCACAGCGCCATCCTGGTGACCAAGGACATCAACCTGCGCCTCAAGGCCGAGGCCGTGGGCCTGACCACCGAGGATTACGAGGCCGGTAAGGTGAACGTGGACGAGCTGTACCCCGGCCTGGTGTCGCTCGACGTGCCTTCCGCCTCCGTCGACAAGTTCTACAAGGACCACGAGCTGAAGAGCCCCGAGAAAGAGGAGCTTTCCCCCAACGAGTTCGTGGTGATCCATTCCAAAGAGGACCCCAAGAAGTCCGCGCTCGGCCGCGTGGACCCGAACGACGTCTCCAAGATCCGCGCGCTCGGGGCCGAACCCTCGCCGTGGGGCATCCGCCCGCTCAACAAGGAGCAGCGCTGCGCCATGGAGCTGCTGCTCGACGACTCCGTCAAGCTGGTCACGCTGCTCGGCGCCGCCGGCACCGGCAAGACCCTGATGACGCTGGTCTGCGGCCTGCAGAAGGCCGTGGAGGAGAACGTCTACCGCAAGCTCATCATCTGCCGCCCCATCGTCCCCGTCGGCAAGGACATCGGCTTCATCCCCGGCACCAAGGAGGAGAAGCTCTCCACCTGGATGGGCGCCATCTACGACAACCTCGAGTTCGTGATGGACAAGCGCCACCAGGAAAGCGCCGTGGAAAAATTCGAATACCTGCTGCAGAACGAGAAGATCGAGATCGCCTCTGTGACGCATATCCGCGGCCGCTCTCTGCCCAAGCAGTACATGATCGTCGACGACGCCCAGAACCTGACGCCGCACGAGATCAAGACCATCCTGTCCCGCGCGGGCGAGGGCACCAAGGTCGTCGTCACCGGCGACCCGTACCAGATAGACAACCCCTACCTGGACATCGCCTCCAACGGCCTGACCTACATTGTGGACCGCATGCGCGGCCAGAAGCTGTACGGCCACCTGACGTTCACCAAGACCGAGCGCAGCCAGCTGGCGGCCCTGGTGGCGGAACTGCTGTAACCCCGGGAAAGCCGGAACGGGCGGGCCGCGGAGAAAAACCGCGGCCCGTTCTTTTTTGGGCCTAAAGACCTAGGCGGGCCTGGGTCTTATTGCTCTCGGCAAGGTTTGCCAGTATAGTTAAACTATAACTGTAACGCTGTCGTTAAAAATGCGGATAAAGGACGTCAACATGCTTAAGAAAAACTTCTGGTTAAATGTTTTCGCGGTAGCCGCCCTCTCTTTCACTTCGATAGCTTCTTATGCCGGCGCGCAGGAACTTAAATCCGCCGCGCTCGGCGACCTGCTGGATAATTCGTCCTATACCAACCTGGTAGAGCTCCCCGTCCCCGCCGAGGTAGCCGCCCCGGAAAAGGCCGCCGGCCTCGCCCCGCAGCCCGGCAAGGACTTCACCCCCGTCATCAAGGACCAGGCCCGCATCAAGGCCATCATGAAGCTCGTTTCGGATGTTTATAACGGCAAGCCCCTGCCCTACTCGCAGGACGGCACCACCTTCAAGAACAAGGAAGGCAAACTGCCCGCGCAGCCCGCCGGCTTCTACAAAGAGTACACGCTGCTCACCGGCAACGCCCCGCACACCGTAGTGATAGGCGGCACCACCTATCAGGTGGCGCCCGACCTGAGCGCCCGCGGTTCCGAGCGCGTTATAATCGGCGGCGGCCAGAAGATCTATTACACGCCCGACCATTACGCGCATTTCATACTGCTCGAAGTAGTTTACTGAGCCGATGGGCCCCGGGGAACAAGGACTTTTCCTGGACCTTAAGGGCCGCGGCATGACGGCGGAGGGGATCAATAAAATGTTCCCTCCGCCGGTTTATTTTACAGCCTGGATAGACGGGGCAAAGGTCCCCGCCAAGGCCGAACTTATGGAGGCGCTCGCCGACAGTTTCAAATTTCCCGCCTATTTCGGCCGCAACTGGGACGCTCTTCTGGACTGCCTCCGGTCCCTGCACGAAGAGCTGCCGGCAGGCGGCTACGCTCTGGTAATAAGCAATTCCGCCTCTTTTCTCGCCTCCTCCCCCAAAGACCTGGAGGATTTTGCCGATGTGGCCGGCGAAGCCCGGGCTTTCCTGCTGGAAAAGTCAAAAACCCCTTTTACCGTGGTCCTCCTTTGAGTATATACATATACTTAACTTCCCGTTGAAAATATTAATATTTTCTGCTAGACTATAGCAGCGCATTTGGGTGCGGCGCTGTTTTGCGCCTTTGGGACGGTCCCAGTGGGGGAGGTTCTATGGAAACCACGGAAATATCCTTAAAACTCAACTTCAACCGCAGGCAGATCTCGGTTCTGCTTGCTTTCTTTCTGCTGGCCTGGCATCCGGGCTTTATCGGCTCCGAGACTTTAACCCTTACCACTTATTATCCGGCCCCTTACGGCGGCTATGTCAGCCTGCTGACCACCAACCAGACCCTGCTGGCCAGGGACGGCGGCAACGTGGGCATCAACATCGCCGGGCCCGGCAGCAAACTGCACGTGCACGGGGCCACGCAGATAACGGACGGCAGCGCTAATGCCGACACGGCGTCCTACGGCACCTTCGGCGTCACGCGCCCTGCTTCCGGCCAGACCCTTACCTATATCGCGATGACCCGGCAGGGCAACGTGGTAAAGGCCATGGGCATAGACTCCAGCAATAACTGGGTCTTCGGCCTGCCCCAGGCCGGTACCCAGCGCATCACCTCGCCCCAGATGACCATTACCCAGGGCGGCAACGTGGGCATAGCCACCTCCTTCCCCAGCCAGCGCCTCAGCGTCTCCGGCAATATCTCGGTGACCGGCGACATCATCATGACCCCCGGCACCGGCTATATCCGCAACGTCTGCTCCAGGGTGCAGTACACCATAGGGCCCCAGGCGTTCTGCCCGGCGGGGGCCCGCGTGATGGGCTATATGGGCGACGGCGTGGCCCGCGTCTGGGGCTTCCTGCCCCTGAACCAGACTTCCACCGGGGTCGGCCGCTACATAGTGCTCGGCGAGGACTGGGGCGGCACCATGGTCTGCTGCCGTATAATCTGACGGGTTTAGAACGAGTTTACGGAGGACAGGGCTTTGGACAACAGGATCGCAAACGTTAAGGTAGACCTTAAAAAATACAGCCTCGACGCCGCGCGCTACGCGGCTTACGCCCTGAGCGGCGAGGCTTTCGTTTTTATAAGCCGCGCCGGCGCCGGCGCCGTGGCCGTGTCGCTCTCGCCTAAAGACGGCGGGTCCGGAGCCGCCCTGAAGGGGAAGTTCCTGGCCGAACTGGAGGACGAGAAGCTGCGGGAAAAAATTTCGGCCGAGAACAGGGAGCTCAGGGAGTTCCTTACGCTGAAGGCGCTCTCCTCGCCTACCCCGGCCCCGGTCCCGGATTCCGGGCTTACCCCGGAACAGGAAAAAGAGCTGGCCGACCTTATTTCGCAGGTCGAGAAAGAAATTAAAGAGGACGTCCGCGGGGGAGCCGCGGACCCGCTGGGACTGACGAGCACTTGGGAAGACAAGTATGGCGCCAAAAAGCCCCGTAAAAAATAAAAAGTCCGCCAGGACGCCCCTGGCCCGCTGGGAGCGGGTGGCCGGCGGCCGCCTGCTGACCAACGACGCCGGCTGTCACGCCCTGCTGGGCGAGAAGGATTTCGCGCGGGTCATGGCCGGCGGCATAACCAAAAAAGACCCCCTCTTCAAGCGGCTCGCCGCCGCGGGCTTCGTCCGGGAGAGCATGGATTTTGAAGGGCTGGCCGCTAAATGGCGCACCCTGAACGCGCACCTGGACCAGGGGCCGGGCCTGCACATACTGGTGCTGACCCTCAGGTGCAACCATAAATGCCTCTACTGCCAGTCCAGCGCCGCCGGCGAGGGCGCAAAAAAGACGGACATGGACCGCAGGACCGCGCTGGCCAGCGTGGATTTCGCTTTCACCTCTCCCAATCCCCTGATAACCATAGAGTTCCAGGGCGGGGAGCCGCTGCTGAACTGGGACGTGCTGAAGGCCGCCGTGAAGCGCGCCCGCGAAAAGGCCGCCGCCACCGGCAAGGAACTCAAGCTGGCGCTGGTCTCCAATTTTACCCTGATGACGGAGGAGAAGGCCCGTTTCCTCCTCGAGAATGAGGTCTCCATCTGCACCTCTCTCGACGGCCCGGCGGACCTGCATAACAAGAACCGGATCTTCGCCGGCGGCAACTCCCACGCCGCCACGGTGCGCTGGATAAAATATTTCCAGGAGAAACACGCGCGCCAGTCGCAGCAGTACCGCGTCTTCAAACCCGGCGCGTTGCTCACCGTGTCCCGCCAGTCCCTGCCCCGCTGGAAGGAGATCATAGAAGAGTACGCGGCGCTGGGGCTGGAAGACATCTTCGTGCGGCCGCTGGCCCCCATCGGCTACGCCCGCGGCCTCTGGGACAAGATCGGCTATACCCCGGAAGAGTTCCAGGAATTTTACGGCCGCTGCCTGGACTACATCCTCGCCCTTAACCGCCGCGGCACGGTCATGCGCGAAAAGACCGCCGCCATGATGCTGGAGAAGATAGTGAACGCCACGGAGCCCGGCTACCTGGACGCGCGCTGCCCCTGCGGCGCGGCCATAGGCCAGATCGCCTACAACTACAACGGCGACCTCTTCACCTGCGACGAGGGCCGCATGGTGGGCTGGGAAGGCGACGACATTTTCCGCGTCGGCAACGTGTTCAAGGACAGCCTGCGCAAGGTCCTCGCCTCGCCGGCCGCCCGCGCCTGCGTGGTCTCCTCCAATCTCGAGGCCCAGCCCGAATGCTCGCGCTGCGCCTATAAGCCCTATTGCGGCGTCTGCCCCGTGTACAACTACGAGGCGCAGGGCTCGCTGTGGGGCAATATGCGCTCCAACGGCCGCTGCAGCCTGTTCAAGGGCGTCTTCGCCGCTATTTTTAAAAGGCTGGGGAACGCCCGCGACAAAAAGGTGCTGGAGAGCTGGGTGGCAAAAAAATGAAAAAGCAGACTGACGCTAAAGAACTGGTTTTTGACTCGGCGGTCTATTCTAAAGAGGCCGTCGAGCTGGCGGCCTACGTCTTCGCCGGGCGCTGCGGCGTAAAAGTCTCGCCCGGCAAAGGCGTTCTGGTCGCGCGGCTGTCCGGGGGCGCGGCGCTGGACCGGCTGGCCGGCGAGTTCGCCAACGAGGCGCTCAACCAGCAGTGCCGTATCGACCTTGCCAAAAAGAATTCAAAACTGGCCGGCATGATAGTGACCAAGGCGCTGCTGTCGGCCTGCGGCGAAAACAAGCCGCGCTTACGGGGGAGCAAATGAAAAAATCAGTGGTGATCGCTATTGTCGGGCTGCTGGCCCTGGTGCTTTTCCTGCAGTACATGCAGCGGCGCAGCCCCGTTCCCGCCCTGCCGGCGGGCCAGGCTACGCCCGTCGCCGAGGCCCCCGCGGGCATACCGCTGCCGGCCGAGGCCACCGCCTACGCGGCCCAGCAGCCGTCGCAGGAAACGCGGCCCTCTGCCCCGATAAAGGCCCCGCCCTCTTCGGTTTTCAAGGCGCCGGCCGAAATGGCCGGGGCCGGCCCGCTGCCCACCATCAACGCGGACTTCGCCCGCGCCCCGGTAGGCTACACCGGCAAAACCCTCAACGGCATCCTCTCCTCCCACGGCAAGGCCTGGGGCAACGCCACTTTCGGCCCGGACGTCTTCACCAAGGAAGAGAACGACGCCCTCTACAGCCTGCTGGCCCAGTTCTTCTCCTGCAACGCCGTGGCCTACGGCGACCTGAACATGTGCAACTTCCTGCCCGGGTCCCTCAACAAGAAGGATAAATATTTCTGGAGCCCGCATTACCAGTGCGTGGACCCCGCCAGCCGCGTGCTCTTCTACGCTTACGCCGCCGGCCGGTTCAACGTCAACGGCGAGTCGGTCTGCCGCAAGTATCTCGCGGGGGACAGCGTGGAGGGCGCCAAGGTGCCGCCGGAATTCTGCCGCGAGGTGGCCAAAGGCTTCTCCTATATCTGCGACATGGCGCCCGCCCGCGACAAGAGCCGCTGCCGCGAGGCGTTCCCCGCCGACAGCCGCAACTGCAGGACCCAGGACTGCATGGACAACAACAGGCTTTACCTCTCGCTCCGGGACAACAACATCTCCGCCTGCCCCGAGAAGTACATGACGGAGTGCGGAGTTTTCTCCACCAAGTCCGGTTCGGTCTGCTCGCTCATACTCGACAAGATCGCCGGCACTTTCGCCCAGACGGAGGCGACGCACGAACAGAATATGAGCCCCGAGAAAAAGAAACGCCTCGAAGAGGCCCGCAAGAAAGAAGAGCAGAAAATAATAGAAGACGTGAATAAAAACGCCAGGAAGGCCTTAGGTAAGGATTGAAGGAGCCGGCCATGAAAAAGAAAAAACCCGGAGTAAAAAAGAATATAAAGCTCTTCCTCAACAGCGAAGAGGGGAAGATGCTTGACGCCGACATAGTGAAGGCCGGCCTCGCGCTGGGCATACTCGGCGCGGCGATGGTGGACCAGGCGAGCGCGCAGACCATCCACCAGAACTACTTCTACCCGCCGGCCGACCCGACCTCGCACGTCAGCCACCAGAGCCACGGCAGCCACGGCTCGCACGGCAGCCACGGTTCGCACGCCTCGCACGGCAGCCATGGTTCGCACGGCAGCCACGGTTCGCACGGCAGCCACGGTTCGCACGCCCGCGGCGGCTGGTGCTAGCAGGGCTTTAACGGCGCTCCCGCGTCCCGCATCCGCGGGCGCGGGCGGCTTCCGTCCGCGTCTCCCCCGCAGCCCCGCCCCCCGGCGGGTTTCCGATGAACACCATCCCCCAGGAACTAGACATCTGCGTTTCCAACCAGTGCAATATGCGCTGCCGCTACTGCTATTCCGGCAGTCTCGACCGCTCGCGCGCGCAGCGGCTGGACCTGCGCAGGATGAAACTGGCCGTGCTGCAGTATCTGCGGGCCGCCGGCCCGCGGGCCGAGAAGATCAGCATCTCCGGCGGCGAACCGCTGCTGGATAAAAAACTGCTGCGCTCGCTGCTGCCCTGGCTGCGGCGCGCGGCCGGGCCGGACCTGGAGATAGAATGTTTTTCCAACGGCCTGCTGCTGGACCGCCCCACGGCGGAGCTGTTCCGCCGCAGCGGCGTGCACCTGAAGATAAGCCTGGACGGGGCGCCCGCCAGCCAGGACCTTAACCGCGTCGATGCCGGCGGCGCGCCGAGCTCCGCCCGGGTAGTGCGCAACCTGCTGGCCATCCCGAAAAGCCTGCGCCGCAGCCTCGGCATCTCCGCCACCGTGACGCGCGCCACCGCGCCCCGCCTTTTTGAAAATATTAAATTCCTGGCTTCGCTCTGCGCCGGCGACCTGGGGCTCTCTTTCGCGGTGCAGGAGCGCTGGACGCGCGCCGACCTGGCCGGCCTGGAGTGCGAGCTGCTCGCCGCCAGCCGCTGGCTTAAGGGCGCTGGCCGCGGGGCTTTCAAGGACAGCCCGCGGTTCGGCTACAAGCTCATGCGGGCGGGCAAGCCCTGGCTGGAGAGTTTCTGCGGCCAGGGCGAGATCTCCATCGGGCCCGACGGGTATTTCTACCCCTGCTCCATGCTCTCGGCTTCCAGCGTAGCCCAGGAGCCCGCGCTGCGCGCCCGCTACGCCGCGGGCGACTGGCGCACCGGCCCGGACCTCGCTAAGGTCAGGGCGTCCAGGGAAAAAATTTTCAAGGCGGTCATGGCCGGAGGGCGCCGCGAGTTCCTGGGCTGCCTGCTCTGCATCTATTACAGCAGCCTGCTGCACGGCGGCGACCTTAAAGCCATGCTCAAGAGCAGCACGGATATCGTCCGGCTGCTGCGCGCTACGGGGATGGGCTCCGGAAACCCGGACGTGCCGCGCGCCGGGGCGGCCAGGTGAAGGCCGCCGCCCGCCGGGACAAGTACAGGGTGGTGCTGGTGCCGCCGCTGCACGCGGACGGGCTGCTGCCGCTGGCCGCGGGCCTGCTGAAGGCCTGCGCCCTGCGCGATCCTTTCCTGCGCGGGCGCGTGGAGATAACCATCCTGGAGCCCTGGGTAGGCGCGGAGGAGGCTCCGGCGCGCGTGGCGGCGCTGAAGCCGGACCTGGCCGGCTTTACTGTCTACGGCGGGCTGGCGCTGACCAAGAAGGCGGCGCAGGGCGTAAAAAAACTTTGCGGCGCTAAAATAATCTTCGGCGGCCCGCTGGCCGGTTCGGTGCCGGCCGGCGAGATCTTCTCCGGAGGCGCTGTGGACTACGCCGTAGCCGGGGAGGGGGAGCTGGCCTTCGTGGCGGTTCTCAGGGCGCTGCTGGGCCGGGGAGACCTGGCCGGGGTCAGGGGCCTTTCCTACGCCGAAGGCGGGCGCGTCGCCGTCAATCCACCCGGCGAGTCCGTCAAAGACCTTTCAACCGTGCCCTCGCCCTACCTGGGCGGCCTCTTCAAGTGGGCGGGCTACCCGCGCATCCCTTTCGAGAACTCGCGCGGCTGCCGCGGGTCCTGCCTCTACTGCGCCATCACCAGGAATTACCGTGAATTCGGCATCCGGCGGGCCAGGGCCGAACTGGCCCGCATCCTGAGCGATTTTCCCGAGCTGCGCACGCTTTTTCTTATAGACCCCGACCTCTGCCAGAACTCCGCCATGCCGCAGCTGCTGCGGCTGCTGGGCGGGGAGGTGTCCCGGCGCGGGATCAACGTGGAGATACAGATGGACCTCCGCAACCTGGACGAGCGGAGGATCCCGCTCCTCAACGACAGGGCCTTCATTCTCGGCGTGGGCGTGCAGAGCGTCTTCCCCGAGACCTGCCGGCTGATCAACAGGCGGATGGATTTCGGCGAGCTCCGGCGCAAGACCGGCCTGCTCGCGGCCGCGGCCCCGCGGGCCAAGGTGGTGCTCAGCTTCATCATAGGCCTGCCGGGCGACACCTATAAGAACTGCCTGGCCAACTTCGACTGGGGCCTTTCGGTCAACGCCGGGCTCTTCTTCCACCGCCTGCGCGTCTACCCGGGCACGCCGCTGGGCAAGGCGGCCGCGCGGCTGGGCATTAAGTTCCAGGAGCTGGACCCCTATTACGTTCTCAGCGTGCCGTCGCTCGGCGCGGCCGGGCTGAAGCGCGCCTGCGCGCTGGCCCGGGAAGTGTCGCTGGCCGCCAACATCGTCTTCGCGGATAAGTATTTCGGCTTCCTGTTCCGCCATATCGCGCGGGGCCACGCCGGCGAGTTTCCCGGGGTGGCGCTCTGCCGCCGGGTGAACAGGCTGGCCCGGGCGGACAAAGGCATGGCGGCGGCCGCGGCCGAGACGGACGCGTTCCAGGACGACGGGGACTGGTCGGGGCTGGACGTGAACACTTTCAGGGAACGCCGGGCCTGGCTGATAGGGGAGTTGGCCGGGCTGGAGCGAGGCCGCGAGAGGCGGGCCTTCGCGGCGCGCTACGCGGGGTTCTGCGAGGCGCGCCTGGCCTGGGAGAGGGTGGACGGCGCCACGGCCGACAGGGTGCTGCGCCTGGCAGCAGGCGAACGGCTGCGTTCCCCCTCGCTGCTCGTCTGCGGGGCGGCCTCCTCCGACCCGGCCCGGCTTTCCGGCTGCGACTTTTCGCGGGAACTGCTGGTAGAAGAAAAATTCGGCTTTTTCCCGACCCCGCCGGCCCGGGACAGGTTTTACGCGGACAGGCCCGCCCTGCCGGCGGCCGCGGCCGGTGCCCTTAAAGGCGGCCATTTCCGGGATATCGTGGTTTCGCAGGTGCTCGGCGCCCTGCCGGCGGCCGGGCGGGTCGGCCTGCTCAGGCGCCTGCTGGGCTCGGCCGGTTTTGGCGCTAAATTATTCATTATCGACAGCGGCCTGGGCTATCCTGAATTCGGCCCCGGCTGGGAACTGACCGGGAGTTGGATGGAGTGCGCGCGGGAAACCCTGGAGAACGACCTGCGGTCGGCCGGCTGGCGCCTGACCAGGACGGTGCCGCTCGGCAAATGGAGCGTCTTCTGCGCCGAGAGGGCCTGAACGCCAGATTTGATAATATTTAAATGATGAAGAAGAAAGCAGCCGCCGCCCGCCCCGCCTCCCTGCCCGCAAAGGCCGGGGTGGTGATCCTTGGCGCCGGCCTTACCGGCCTGGTCGCCGCCCGCGAACTGCTGCGGGCCGGCCGGCGGGATATACTGCTGCTCGAGCGGGACGCCAGGCCGGGCGGCCTCATGAAGACCAACCGCTCCGGCGGGGTGACGATAGACGAGCTGCCGCACGTTTTTTTTACCAGGAACCGGCGCGCCGCCGGCGTCTTCAGGGCGCTCGCCGGCCCGGTCTACTCGCACCGCCACCGGCTGGGGGTAATGTGGAAGGGCGGCTGGGTGGATTTTCCTTTTCAGGACAACATTCACCAGCTTTCGCCCGAAGACAGGCGCCGGGTGCTGGTGAGCCTGCTGGAGAACCGGTCCGGCGGCCCCGCCCCCGGCCCCCGCAACCTGGAAGAGTACGCCCTGCGCGAACTGGGCGCCGGGATAACGGACCTTTTTTTCCGGCCTTACAACGAGAAACTGTGGCAGACCCCGCTGGCCGGCATGAGTTACGCCTGGCTCGCCTCCAAGATCCGCCTGCCCGGCCCGGCCGGCCTGGCCGAGAGCATCCTCGGCGGCAAGCCGTCCTCCCGCGGCGACGTGGCGCCGCACGCGGAGTTTATTTACCCGAAGACCGGCGGCATAGAGGGCGTGATAGAGGGCCTGCTGGGCGAAATAGCTCCGGTCTCGCCGCTCTGCGGCACCGCGGTGACGGGCATAGACGCCCGGCGCAAGACCGTGCTGACCTCCCGCGGCCCCGTGCGCTACGGCCGGCTCATCTCCACCCTGCCGCTGGATAAAGCCGTCGCGCTGGCCGGCCTGAGGGACTGCCGCCAGGCAGCGCCGCGCCTGCGCGCCACGCGGGTGCTGTGCCTGCATTACGCCCTCTCCGCCGTGAACCTGCCGCCCTACCACTGGATCTACGTGCCGGACCCGGCGCTGCCGTTCTACCGCCTGACCCGCGCCGACCTTTTTAACCCTCGCGCCGTGCCCGGCGGCAAGGCCCTGATCGTGGAGTGCGCGCTGCCGGGCGGCAGCGCCGCCGCGCCGGCCGGCCTGCAGGCCCGCGTCACCGCGGCCCTGCTGCGGCTGGGAATAATAAAGAAGAAAGATATCAGGGGCGTCTGGGCCTACGACCATTGCCCCGCCTACCCGGTGCCGCACGCGCGCCACGCCGAGGACACGGGCGCCTGCCTGCGCTCCCTGGCCCGGGCCGGGATAATTTCAGCCGGGCGCTTCGGCGAATGGGCCGTCTACAACATGGACCACAGCATCGAGGCCGGCCTGGCCGCCGCCGGAAAGATCCTGAAATGATCCCCGTCGTCATACTTACCGCCGGCAGCGGCAAGCGCCTGGGCGAGGTAGGCAGGCGCTTCCCGAAGGCCCTGCTGCCGGTCGGCGACTCCACGCTGCTGGAGATGCACCTTAAAGCCTTCCTGGCCGCCGGCAGCCGCCGGTTCGTCATAGTCACGGACCCCGCCGGCAGCTCCATAGAGGCCGCCGCGCGCGCCGCGCTGGCCGGCACCGGCTCCGAACTTTTTATCGCGCCGCAGGCCGAGCGCCTCGGCATCGGCCACGCCGCCTCCCTGGCCGCGCCGTGGCTGGCCGGGGGGCCCTTCGCGCTGGTGCTGGGCGACACCTACTATTCGGCGCCGCGTTTTTCCGGCGCCGTAAAGACCGTGGCCGAGGGGCGTTCGGACGCCGTGCTCTCCGTGCGCAGCGTCGAGGACGAAGCGGCCATCCTGAAGGAGTGCACTATAGCCCAGGACGAGACGGGGCGCGTGCTTAAGATCATAGAGAAGCCGGCCCGGGCGCTCAGCCTGGTCAAACCCTGCGGCGTCTACTTTTTCGGCCCGCTCTTCCTGCCGGCCCTCGCGTACACGCGCCCCTCCTCCCTGCGCGGCGAGATAGAACTGACCGACGCGATACAGAACCTCATCTCGGCCGGCGGCCTGGTCACCGCCATGGAGACGCTCTCGCTGGACGTAAACATCACCTATCCCGCGGATATCGTGAAGGCCAACGCCGCCTGGCTGGCTGAGCGCGGCCTGCGGGGGTTCGCGCACCCCGGCGCCGAGGTTGGCCCGGGGGCGGAACTTGAAAATTCAGTAGCGGCGCGCGGCGCCTTTGTCGGGGCCGGCGCCAGGATCAAAGATTCCGTAGTCTTCCCCGGCGGGCGGGTGGCGGCCGGCGCGGAGCTCTCCGGTGCGCTGGTCCTGGCGGACCTTATTGTGCCCGCCGGCGGCCCGGTATGAAAAAGAACCTGGTCCTGGTCCAGCCGGGCATCGGCGATATGGACATGTTCCGCGACAAGCCCACGCCGCCGCTGGGGCTGCTAGCCGCCGCGTCCGTGGCCTGCCGCGAGTTTGAAGTGAGAGTGGTCGACCAGCGCCTCCCGGGTGACTGGCGGGCGGCGCTGGCCGCGGCGATAGACGCCGATACGGCGGCGGTCTGTTTTACGGCCATGACCGGCCAGATGATCACCCGCGCCCTCGAGGCCGCCCGCGAGGCGCGCCGGCTTACCGCCGCGCCGCTGGTCTGGGGCGGCATACACGCTTCGCTGCTGCCGGAGCAGGCGGCGGCCCACGAGCTCGCCGATTACGTGGTAGAAGGCGAAGGGGAGAACGCGCTGGCGGAACTCGCCCGCCGCCTGGCCTCCGGCGCCGACACTGCCGGCATCCCCGGGGTGTGGTTCAAACGCGACGGCCGGCCCTCGGCCCCCGCCCCCCAGGAACTCCTCGACGTCAACGCCCTGCCGCCCGTGCCCTACCACCTGGTGGACATGGAGCGCTACGCCCAGACCTATAACGGGCGGCGCATGTTCTTCTACCAGTCCAGCCGCGGCTGCCCCTGCCGCTGCGCCTACTGCTACAACCGCGCCTTCAGCCGAGGCCGCCTGCGCGCCAAACACGCGGACCTGGTTCTCAGGGAAATAAAAGAGCTCCGGGAGAAGTACGATTTCTCCCTGGTCTACCTGCTCGACGATAATTTTTTCATAGACCAGGGCCGCGCGATGACGATCCTGAAAGGCCTGAAGGCGCTGGGCCTGGGCTGCGTGCTGCAGGGCGTGGACATAGAGACGCTGGCCAGGCTGAGCGACGCGGACCTGGACTTTCTGGAGGAGGCCGGCGTGGTGCGGCTGGCCATCGGCGTGGAGTCCGGGGTAGACCGCGTGCGCCGCGAGATCCTCAACAAGTCCGGCAGCCTGGAGCTCGCGCGCGCGCAGGTGGCGCGGTTCAAGGGCCGCAGCATAGCGGTGCTCTGCTCCTTTATCGTCGGGCTGCCCGGAGAGACTTTGACGGAGATCCGCGAGACCATGCGCTTCGGGATGGAGATCCTTAAACTGGGCGACAATTTCCGCATCCCTCAGTTCTATATCTTCGCGCCCTACCCGGGCACCGAGATCTACGCCGGGCTGGAGAGGAAGGGCGTCGCTTTTCCGGGCAGGCTGGAGGACTGGGGCCGCTACGAGTGGGACTATTCGCACATGCACGAGGGGGACCCCTCGATGAAGGATTTCCTGGAGCGCGCCTGCTTTGTCAGCAAGTTCCTCGACCGCAAGATGGACGACTATGGCGCCGGTTCGGCCGCGCTCAGGGCGCTGTACTATCTGTACAGGCCGCTGGCCTGGTTCAGGCTCAGGACGGGTTTTTTAAAGCCGCTGCCCGAGCGCTGGGGCTACGGCCTGCTGAAGAATTTTTTTCGCGCGACGGCTCACTGAAAGAAATAGCCGCGGCGCAGGTATTTAAACAGCACGCCGGCGATCTCGGCGAGATAAGGCAGGGGGGCCAGGCTGGAAGAGCCGGGGCCGTAATAGGCGGAGACGGGCACCTGGGCCACGCGCAGGCCGAGCTTGCCGGAGCAGAGCAGCATCTCCCCGTCGAAATGGAATTTATCGGTCAGGGTGTCGAACCGGATGGCGCGCAGCGCCCCGGCCGAGTAGGCCAGGTAGCCGGTGTGGTACTCGGCGAAATCCAGGCCGAACACCAGGTTCTCCAGGGCGGTGAGCCCGCGGTTGGCCCAGTAGCGCGCGAACGGCATGCCCTGTTGCCTGGCCTGGCCGGACAGCAGCCGGGAGCCCACGCAGACGTCCGCGGCGCCGGAGAAAACAGGCGCCGTTATGGCCGGCAGCTCTTCGGGGGCGTACTGCCCGTCGGCATGCAGCAGGACCGCCGCCCGGCAGCCGGACTCCAGCGCGGCCTTCAGGCCGGTTTTCTGCGCGGCGCCGTAGCCGCGGTTGGCCAGGTGGGGCAGCACGCGCAGGTCCAGGCCCAGCCTCTGCCCGGCGGCCGCGGCCGCCGCGGCGGTGCCGTCTGAACTGCCGTCGTCCACCAGCAGCACGGCCGCGCGCGGCAGGCGCGGCAGCACGGCGGCCAGGCGTTCCAGGGTAGGCTCTACGCTTTTTGCCGAGTTGTAGGCGGGGATGATAATGGCGAGTTCTGACATCAAAAAGTATTTTTTTAAAATTTTAGAGAAAGCCCCGCTCCCGGCGGGGTCCCGGGCGGCCGTTTTTTACCTGCTGGCCCCGGCCGCGGCAACTTTCGCTCAGTTATATTATATACGTTCCGCGCACAGTTATCTCCTGTACCTGCTGCCGCTGCCGGCTTGGACCGCGGCCGCGGCCGCCTTGCCGCTGCTGGTTTTAGAATACGCGGCGACCAGGCTGCTGGAGGCGAAACGCCTGGGCCCCGGGCCCCTGGTCTGGCTGCCAATGGCGGGCAGGATGCTGGTGCTGCTCCTGCTCTCGGTGCTCTTCTTCCTTTTCCCCATAACCGCCCACGGCCGCCCCGACATCTTCGCGCCGCTGGTGGGGCTCTGGCATTTTGTGGGCTGGATCCTGCTGTACGCCAACCCGCTGCCGGCCGCGGCGCTGCTGGCCCTGATAGGCGCGGCCTACTGGGCCCTCGTCTATCGCCGTTCCGCCTTCCGCCTTACCGTAACGCTGCTGCTGCCCGCCGCCTGCGCCGCGGCGCTGTTCGCCCTGCTTTACTTCCACCCCGGCGGGCCCCTGCGCGAGCTGCGCTCCCGGCCGGCGGGCCTGGAGAAGGTTTTCCCGGCCGAGGGTTACGCCGGGGCCGAAGGCGAGCCCTGGCCCGCGGGGACGCTGCACCCCCACGAGGTCTACGCGGCGCCCGACGATTCCTGGGCCGCGCTCTCCTTTGGGGCCACCTTCGGGCGCGACGCGGCGCCCAGGCCGAGCTTCGCCTGGGTAGACCTGCTCCGCCCGGAGTTCAGGGCTTTTTACGAGGGGTCCCAGGTGCGGCGGTTCTCTTCGGAATGCCCCGGGCGGCTTTACTTCGCGCCCTGGCACGCGCCGTACCTGCTGGAATACGTGCCCGGCGCCGATTCGCTCAAGCGCTTGCCGCTGCCGGCCTCGGTCGGCGGGTGGCCGGTGGAGGAACTCTTCGCCGTGCATAACGCCTGCGGCAGGGTGTACGCGGTCAATAACCTGAACCCGGCGCTGTTCGCCCTGGACGGCTCGGGCAAGCTGCTCAAATCGCTGTCGCTGCACGAGGCCGGCCTGATCGGCAACGGCGCCGTGGTCTTCCAGGTCAAGCGCAACCCGCGCCGGCGCACGCTCCTGGTCTCGCTCTACGGCCAGGACCCCGCGGCCAGGCCGGGTTTCTGGCGGCTGATGTGGTTCATGCACTGGATCGGCGCGCAGCCGGGCCGGCGCATCCTGGAGTTCGACGAAAATACCCTGCAGCTGACCGGCGCTTCCGATCCCTCCAGGGCCTTCATGGACCTGGCGCTGTCGCCTGACGGCCGCAGGCTCTACGCCCCTTCGGTCTTCACGCAGGATATCTACATGCTGGATGCGGAGAGTCTGAAGATCATCGGCAAGATCGACGCGCCCTTCCATGTGAGGAAGCTGGAGTTCTCCGCCGACGGAAAATTTCTTTACGCGGGGTCCTATCTCGGCGGCGACGTGGTGGTCTACGAGGTCTCTTCTTCTAAAAGGCTGGGGTCTTTCTACGTGACGCCCCGCATCGAGGGCTTGTCGGCGACCAAAAAATATCTCTACGCCGCCGGGGCCGGCGGCCTGTTCAGGATCTCCAACGATAAAATAATTCCCGCGCTGGGGCGCTGAGCCGGCGGGGTTCAGCCGCGGCGCCGGTAAAGCTTGACCCGCACGGTGAGGGCGTTCTTCGCGCGCGCCGTGCCGGGGTCGCAGAGTACCCGGCCGCCGCCGCCTTCGCAGGAGACCCGCCCGGTGGCCGTCTCCACGTTCAGCCGGAAACTGCCTCCTCCGGGCAGCGGGATCTCCTCGCTCAGCTCCGGGGGCAGGGCCGGCAGCGGCCGCCAGTCCACCTGGATGAAGCCTGTCTCCCGCTCGCCGGCGATGCCGTCGAAGACCGGCCGGTGCAGCAGCGTCTTGTACCCGCCGTGCCTGGTCTCGGCGACTATTTCCCCGCCGGTGAACCGGGGAGAGATCTTCAGCCCGGATTTCTCCGCGAGGGTGCGGCTGAAGGCGTCGCTGCCGGCGAGGGACAGGAATACCGCCGGGGTGGCCAGCGCCGCCCAGAGCAGGGAGGGAGCGTTCCTTACGCGTTTCAGAACAGCCTCCCGGTCAGGCCGAAGGTAATGAGCCTGGCTACGGCGTCGACGCAGATGCCGCCGCCGAAACCCGTCATAAAAAGAAAAGCCGGATAAAGAAAGAGCAGCCGCCCTGAACCGGGGGAGTGGACGGCGCCTTTGACGGAGAAACTGATGGCCCCGGCCGGGCAATTATCGGCGCAGCGCCCGCACTTGACGCAGGCGCTGCCCGGGGTTGCGGTTCCCGGCTTTATCGCCAGGACCGGACAGTTTTTTGCGCAGGCGCCGCAGGCGGTGCAGCGGGCGGCGTCCACGCGCATCTTGAATGGGGCCAGGCGGTCCATGCCGTTCTGCAGCGCGCCCAGCGGGCAGATGAAGGCGCATTGGACGCGGCGCTTGGTAAGTATCGGCAGCGCCGCGGTAAAAGCTCCGAACATGCCCAGGTGCACCCAGAGCATGAGCTTGTCGCTGACAAAGTCTCCCGGCGGCAGTTCCGTCGCGGCCTTGACCGGGCAGAGAAGCCCGCAATAGGCCGGCATCATGGAGGCGGCGGTCAGCAGCGCGAACACTATGAGTACGGCATAGGGCAGCGCCCTGAGCCAGCCCGGCGTGCCGAGGAGCGCCCTGGGCAGCAGGCGCGAGAAAGCGTCGTCGAGGCCGCCGAAGAAGCAGCCCCAGCCGCACCAGGCCTTGCCCAGGCCCAGCGAAGCGGCCAGCCAGATGACGAACATGAGCCCCGCGGCGGCGTAGGTGCCGGCGACGGCCCCGGGCCAGATAATGGTCTTGCCGACGGCGGCCGGGATCAGCATCATCGGGATCACGACCGGGCACATGGGCACGCTATCCCGGAAGATGAAATCCACAAATTCGCCCTGCCGGGAGTTGAGTTCCAGCATGTTGCCCATGAAGGAGACGGCGAACAGGCCGGCGATAGCGATAAAAAGCGGGGCCCGCCAGCGGTCCGTCTTGCCGGTATGTATCATCGCTATGAAAGCGGCGTTGAAAAAAAAGAAAACCAGGAGGAGCGCGGCCCGGTGCGGCCAATCCGGAGGAATAACGCCCCTTGTAAGCAGGTAGGCGCTCAATGCCAGCATAGGCAAAGAAAGCAGCAGCGTGCGCAGTAGCCCCCGGAACCCCATGCCCACATTCTAGCGAAAAAACCGCGGCTGAGGAAGTTCTACCCGCGGTTCAGGCGCGGGGCGGCGGCGTCAGCCACCGGGTGTAGAGGTAGCGCTTGTCTGTGCGGTTGCCGAGGGCTTTTTTAAAGAGGGCTTCCATCAGCCCCGCCAGGGCGGGCGCGTCCACCGGCCTCAGGCCGGTTTCTTTTTCCAGCCTCAGCCTTATTTCCCCGTCCAGTTTCAGGTACCAGCCGAAAGCTTCGGAATAGCGCCCGGCCTGGGCGTGCAGGAGCGTCTTGTTGGCCCTGGTCCAGTTGCCGTCGCCGGCGAAGGAGAGCTGGCGCAGCGCCGCTCCCCGGCGGCCAAGCCTCCGCAGGGCCTCGCAGTACCAGAGCCGGGCTTCGGCGTCCCGCGGCAGCAGCCGCACCGCCTGGCGCAGGAGGGAGAGGGCTTTGCCGGTTTTCCCGAGGCAGAGCCAGGCGGCCCCCAGCCAGCAGTAGGAAAAAACGCTCTTTTTTTTATTGGCCGCCCTGAGGTCCCCGAGCGCCCCGCGGTAGTCGCCGTACAGGAGGCGCATCTGGCCGCGCCACGCGGCGATGTCGGCCGAGTGCGCCGGCGCGGCCTTCAGGGCCGCGGAAAAATCTTTAAGCCCCCCGGCTCTCCGGCCGGCGCAGATGCGGGTTTCCCCGAGCAGGCAGCGCGCCACCCAGTCCGCCCCGTCGGCGCGGACGGCGGCGCGCAGGTCGGCCTCCGCCTCCCGCAGATCCCCGCCCAGGTTGAGCAGCGTCCAGCCGCGCTGGAAGCGCATCCAGCCATAGGCAGGTCCGGCCGGCCGGGCCTTGTTGAAAAAGACCAGCGCCTCCTCCAGCCGGTTAAGCCGGCGGTGCAGCGCTCCCAGATAGTAATTCTTCCACGCCTCGCTCCCAGCGCCTGCCCTGAACCGGCGCAGGGAACGGATATGCTCTTCGTAATAGCCCGGCGGGGGGGCGAAGCGAATGTCGATGAAAGGGTCTTTTAGAGGCAGCCGGTCCGAGCCCCTGAGCCGCACTAGCTTTTCTCCGGCGGCGAAAGCCCTGGCGTACAGGCGCAGTTCCATCAGGGCCCGGAACAGTTTTTCCGGGTCTGCGTCCCGCCCCGCCGAGACCGCGAAGCGCGCGAACAGCGCGCGCATGCCGGGGATGTCGCCGCCGTGGCCCCGGGTGACGGCCTGCTCGTAGAGCCCCTCCGGGCCGTTGCCGGAGCCGGGCGACAGCCTGCGGAGAAGGAGCTGGTTTATTTTTACCGTGGACATGAAATATTTTTGCGCGGGGCTCAGCGCGGGCCCGGACGCCGGACCCTTTTCAGGTTGGCCAGGCCGCGGGCGATAACGTCTGGGCGGTAGAAGAGGCGCCGCACCAGCCCCCACATATTATGCGGGAGCCTGAATTTGCCGCCGGACAGTTTTGCGCCGGCGGTTTTAAGCGCGGCCGCTTCGGGCGCGAAGACTTTCAGGAAATCGGCCTTGTGGACGCGGCGGAACCAGGCCAGGTCCATGGCCTGCTCGTCGGTGAACTTTGTCAGGGCCGAGTAGATCATCTCGTCTTCGGGGCCGCAGAAAACGCCCCTGTCGGCCGGGCAAAGGCCGGAGCCGGCCCGCGCCAGCCAGCCGTCCCAGCCCGCGCGGTTAATGTAGCGCGCCGCGCCGAAAGCGCGCGAGACGGCGCCGGGCCCGAGGCCCAGTACCGAGCGCCTGCCGCTCAGGTCCGTGGTCTGCCTGTTGCGGGACTCTTTCGTGCGGCCCATCGAATCGGAATCTATCTTTAGGTAGCCGGCGCGGGCCAGCAGCCGGAAGCCTTGGGCGCGCAGCGCCTCCACGGCCCGCTCGTCGCCGGCCTTGCCGCCGGTCATGGCGTGCACTGTGTACGGGGTGTTGATGAAAGTGTTCAGGTGCACCTGGTCCGGCCCGAGTTTTATGACCTTCTTCAGGCCGGAGAGGAAGCTGGCGCGGTCCTGGCCGGGCAGGCCGCAGATGAGGTCGATGTTGACGCCGATGCCGCGGGCCTTCAGCGCGGCGTGCGCGGCGGCCACCTGGGCCAGGCCCTGCCGCCGGGAGTTCGCGTTGAGGACTTCCGCGTCCATGGACTGCACGCCGATGCAGACCCGGCTGACGCCGCAGTCCGTGTAGGCCGAAAGTTTTTCTTCCGTCACGTCGTCGGGGTGCAGCTCCAGTACGGTCTGCGCGCTGCGCGACACCTTGAAGCGCCGGCGCAGCAGGGCAAAGAACTCACGGGTCTCGGCCGGCGTCATCATGGACGGCGTGCCGCCGCCGATGTAGAGAGTGGAAAAACGGACGTTCTTGAAAAGCGGGGCGTAGAGGGCGGCTTCCTTGTCCAGCGCGGAAAGATAGCGCCTGAAAGAGGCGGTCCTCTTTTCGCCGGAAGAGCCGATGGCCGTGACCGGCAGGAAGCAGAAGCGGCAGCGGGCGCGGCAGAACGGCACGTTGACGAACAGCCCGGCCTCTTTTGTGAGCCCCAGGCTGCGCCCCCAGGCGGCCTTTATGCCGGCGCCCTGGCGGCCGAAATCCTGCCAGCTGCCGAAAGGCGGGTGTTGCTCGGCATAGCCGGTGTAATCCAGGCGCCGCAGGGCCGCCAGGAAGGCGTCAAAAGCCTGTTCCGAGAGTTCCGCCATAATTTCAGGCTTTAATTATATAATAATAATATCCCGGCACCCGTAAACGCCGGGAAAGTTGGCTTTGTCTTGAATGAACTCATTGCTTGAAAAGAACATAAGGTTCGCGACCGGCAGAACGCCCGGCCTGAACAAGGCCGTCCTCGCGGCGCGCCTCGCCAATATACGCTGGCCCGTCAGCCTTAAAGCCCGGGTCTGCGAGGTTACCGTAAATTCCGCCTGCAATAACCGCTGCCTGTTCTGCTACGCCGAACCGGGCTCCTTCGCGAACGGCCCGGAGCCCTCGCTGGAGGAGATCTTCAAGGCCCTCTACACGGGCCGCCGGCAGGGCTGCTGGATAGCCGCCGTGATCGGCGGGGAACCGACGCTGCGCGGCGATATCGACAAGGTCGCCTCCTTCGCCCGGAAGGCCGGCTACTCCTGCATAAAGCTCTGCACCAATGGCGCGCGCCTGGCCGACCCGGCCTACGCCAAACGGATGGCGGCCGCCGGTTTCAACATGTTCGACGTGTCCCTGCACGGGCACAACGCGGCGCTGCATGACCGGCTGGTGGGCGTGCCGGGCGCTTTCGACAAGGCCGTGCGGGCCATGCGCAATGTGCGGGAGCTGGGCCGCGAGACCGGCACTAACCTGGTGGTCAACGCGCTGAACTATAAACATTTTCCGAAGTTTATGGACTTTGCCTATAACGGCCTGGGCGTAAACTACTTCAACATCATCTACGGGCATTACCGCGGCGTGATGGCCTGCAATGAAAAACTGCTGCGCGTGAATATTTCTAAAACCCTGCCCTATATAGTCAAAGGGATGGAAGTCTTTAAAAAGTCCGGCGTGCCCGCGCTCAACCGCGTGCTGGTCAACTTCACCCCCTGCCTGCTGCCGCGCCATATGAACCTGCTGGCCGACTGGGAATCCGATATCTCCGAAGGCGACCCCCTGATGCCGGCCGACGGGGCCGTGGTGAACATGGCCGAGATGAAGAACCTGCAGAGCTGCAAGCCTGCCAGCTGCGCGCGCTGCGCGCTGGACCGGCGCTGCCGCGGCTTCGACGCCGAGTACATAAAGCTCGCCGGCGGCAGGGAGTTCAAGCCGCTGGCCAGGGCCCCGCGCTCTTTCGCGGTTAAGACCCTTTTTGAGATATGATAAAACCGCGCAACTGCGAAGTCATACTGAACTACGACTGCAACGCTAAATGCAGGTTCTGCTACCACCCGGAAGCGGTGCTGAACCAGGTGGCGGAGCGCATGCCTTTTGCCAAGGCCGCCGAGGCGCTGTACAAGGGCCGCCGGGAAAAATGCTGGGTCGCCTACCTGATAGGCGGCGAGATCACCATGCGCCCCGACCTGCCCAAGATAGTGCGGATAGCTCGCGACATGGGCTACCCCTACGTGCAGGTGATGAGCAACGGCCTCAAGCTGGCCGACCCCGCCTACGCCAGGGAGCTGGTGGAGGCCGGGGCCAACATTTTCCGCGTCTCGGTGCACGGCCCCGACGCCGCCACCCACGACGCCCTGGTCGGCGTGCCGGGCGCCTTTAAAAAAGTGATGAAGGCCTTCGACAACCTCACGCGCCTGGGCGCCGAGATCTCCGTCAACCACGCGCTCAACAAGAGAAACTATAAAAAGCTCAAGCCCCTGCTGGAGATCATCAGCGGGCGCTTCGGCATAGAAGATTTTAACGTGATCTTCCCGCATTACAACGGCATGATGGCCGCGCGGGCCTCCGAGCTGAAGGTGAGCGTGACCCAGGCCGTGCCTTATGTGCGCGAGGCGCTGGCCTATCTCAAGGATTCCGGCGCGGCGATAGAGGACACGGTGCTGGTGAATTTTACGCCCTGCAATCTCCCGGAGGCCGTCCACCTGATGGCCGAATGGGAGCGCCCGGCCGGGACGAAGGACGAGCCGCTGTTCCATATCGACGGCCGCGAGGACCGCATCCACGGCCTCAAAGAGCGCCTCTGCCTCAAGAACAAGGGCTGCGAGGCCTGTATCTACAACGCGCGCTGCATGGGCTTCGAGAAATGGTACTCGGACCTGTTCGGCGGCAGCGAATTCCGCCCCGTCCGTAAACCAGCCGTCCCCTTCCCGCTGGTGCCCTCCCACAACCGCTTGAAGAGGGCTCAGGTTTTACTTAAGAAGAAGGGGCTTCGTGCCGACGCCGGGGCAGGGTTAGCAAAACCCTGTCGGAGGCCCGAGCTTGCGTAAGCGCGAGGGCCGAGACGGGGAGTGGCGAGCACGGTGTGCGAGACCACGTTTTTGCGTTCCTGCCCCGGTGGCGGCGCAGCGATGACCGGAAACTGAAATAACGATGAAGTTCAACAAGGAAATACTGAAGTTCAAGATAGCCGTCACCTCGGGCTGCTGCCTGCGGTGCACGCATTGCTTTATCGACAAGAGCCGGGTCGAGACCATCCCCGCTCCCTCCGCCCTGAAGGCCGTGGAGACCTTCCTGCGCTCCCCCGGCCGGACCAAGACCCTCGAGATCTACGGCGGCGAGCCCCTGATGGAATTCGAACTGGTCAAAACCATCATCACCGCCGCCCGCTCACTCGCCAGAAAACTCGGCAAGACCCTCGCCGTCTCCGTGGCCAGCAACGGCGTGCTGGCCGGCGCCGAGCAGCTGGACTGGCTGGCCGCCCGCGGCGTCCGTTTCGCCGTGAGCTTCTCCGGCAGCGGCCGCAGCCACGACCTGTCGCGCAAATTTATTTCCGGGAAAGGCTCCCACGCCGCCGTGGAGGCCAAGATCCCGATGTTCCTCTCAAAGCTGGGCGAGGGTCTGCACGTCATACTCTGCGTGCACCCGCGGCGCGCCGCGGCCGCCTACCAGGATTTCCTGCGGCTGGCGGAGGACGGCTTCCGAAATATCGGCATAGAATGCGTGCACGGTTTCCCCTGGCGGGCCGCCGACTATAAAGCTTTCGAAGCCGGCATGAAAAAGATAGCCGCCTACACCCTGGCGCACGCGGGGGACAAATCCCCGGTGGTGCTGGAGCCGCTGCTGGAATTCCTCAGGGACAAAGAATTCAAGAGCACCTTCTGCCCTTTCCTGCGCGACCTGGAACTCTTCCCCGACGGCACCCTCTCCTTCTACCCTTACCCTTTCCTGCGCACTGCCGCCGAGCGCAGGGCCGCGGCCATCGGCACGGCTGATGGGGGGGTGGCTAAAAAATACGCCGCCTGCGCTCCTGCCGCCGGTTCCCGCCGCTGCCTGGCCTGCGCCCGCTCCTATTACCGCCTGCCCGGCCTGGCCGACGGCAGCCGCGCCCACGCCCTGCGCACGGAAGTCTGCCGCGCCGCCGCGGCGGAGCTGGTGCGCAGGTCCGCCGCCGAGCCGGCCATGAAGGCCTACCTGAAGCGCCTGATAAAACTTTTTAAGAAGGGTTACATCTGATGGCGAAGAGGGACGACCGCCCCATGGAGTTCAACTTCGCCCGCCGCGGCGGAGGCAGGCTGCTGTCCAATGATCTGTCCATGACCACGGAGCTGAGCGCCGCTGAGCTGTCCCGTTTCGCCCGCGGCGCGGCCCTGCCGCCGGCCTTGCGCAAGGGGTTGGAGGAGAAAGGCTTTTTCTCCGGCCGGCTGGATTTCGCCAGGCTGCTGCCGCGGCATTTCGCGGCCCTGCTGGCCGATTGGAAAGGCCCCAGGGTGCATATCGTAGCCGTGACGGCCGACTGCGACCACGCCTGCCTTTATTGCGGTGCCTCGTCCGGCTCCGGCGGCTCCCACATGACCCGCGCGACGGCTAAGAAGACGCTCAATTTCATCTTCAGCACGGGCGCCCCTGAACTGGTGATAGAATTCCAGGGCGGAGAGCCGCTGCGCAATTTCGGCGTGGTGCAGTACATGATAGGCGAGGCCAAACGGCTCGCGGCGCGGGGGGGACAGAGCCTGCATTTCTCCATGGTCTCCAACCTGGCCGGCCTTACGGCCGAAAAACTGGCCTACCTGGCGGCGAACAAGGTGACCTTATGCACCTCGCTCGACGGCCCCGCGGCCATCCACGACAGCGGCCGCAAGTATTCCGGCGGCTCCAGCCACGCCGCCGCCGTCCGCGGCATAGCCCTGGTACAGAAGCTCGCGGCGGCCGGGGAGCTGGAACCTCTTAACGCCATCTGCACCGTCACTAAATATTCCCTGTCGCAGCCGAAGGCGATAGTGGACGAATTTTTAAAGCGCGGCATCAAGCGCGTGCAGCTGGGACCGCTGGAGCCTATCGGCCGCGCCGCCCGCGCGGGCCTGGCCGTGACCCCGGAAGAATTCCTCGCTTTCTACGCCGAAGCCCTGGAGTATATGCTGCGCCTGAACCGCAGGGGCGTGGCGGTGTATGAGAAGGGCGCGCTGATGTTCCTCAAGCAGATGGTGGGCGGCGAACGCCCGCGCTACCAGAACCTGGACCTGCTGTACCGCCTGGCCTATGGGCCCGACGGCTCCGTCTACGGTTCCGACGAGGCTCGCCTGCTGGCCGCCGGCGGCAACGAATTCTTCAGGCTGGGCTCGGTGGAGGACTCCTTCTGCCGGTTGGCCTCCTCCCCGCTGGGCAGGACTCTGATCCTTTCCTGTTTCCCGCGGCTGACGCAGCCGCGCTGCGCGCGCTGCCCGCACAGCGCCTGGTGCCGGGTCTCTCCGGTCTATAACCACGCGGCGCAGGGCGGTTTCTGGGGCGACATGATGACCAACGGCCGCTGCCGGGTCTTCATGGGCGTGTCGGACCTGCTGCTCGCAAAACTAAAAGAGCCGGCGGCGCGCAAAATGCTGGAAGGCTGGGCGGAGGGTTATCAATGAAAGCCGCCATGGACATAGAGCGGCTGCTGGCCTGCGCCGACAGGGACTCCCTGCCGGAGGCCCCGCCCAATTATCCGCCCATGGCGGCCTGGCCCGAGCTGCGCGGCACGGAGAAAATAGTGGCGGCCTGGCGCCGGTCGCTCCGTTCCGACGGCGGCCGCAGGCCGGTGGTCTACGTGCACGTGCCTTTCTGCGAAACCCTCTGCCGCTTCTGCGGTTTCTATAAACTCCCGGCCGCGCCCGGTGCCATCGACCGCTTCCTGGACGCGCTGGAGAAAGAAATAAAGATCCTGGGGCCGCTCTTCAAAGGCCGCCCGCTCAGGTTCCTCTGCATAGGCGGCGGCACGCCCAGCCTGCTGACCATAGCCCAGCTGGACCGGATGTTTAAAATGCTGCGCGCGTATTTCAAGGTCACGCCCAAGACCCGCATAGCTTTCGAAGCCAGCCCCAATACGCTGGACCCGGAGAAGCTGGCCTTCCTGAAGTCCGCCGGAGTGGAATGGCTGGCCATCGGCGTGCAGAGCTTCGACCCCGCCCTGCTTAAAGGCCTTAACCGCCGCCAGGACCCGGCGCAGACGGTGGCGGTAATAAAGCAGGCCAAGGCCGCCGGCATTAGACAGGTGGAGGTGGACCTGATGACCGGCCTGCCGGGCCAGACCGGTGAAAGTTTTCTCCGCGACGTCCGCACCGCGGCCGGGCTGGACGTGGAACGCGTCTATCTTTTCGATTTCCAGCCGCGCTGCGGCACCTCCGCCGGCGAGCAGGCCGGCTCGCTCAAGCGCGGCGCGCTGGAGGACGCCAGGGCCTGGCGCCGCCGGGGCATGGATATTTTAACGGCTAAGGGTTATAAAATGCGCTGCGGGCACTGGGTCTACAAGCGCAAGGGCGACTGGTGGCCCTACAGCTACGACCAGGGCGAGGAAGGGTCCTACTCTGTGCTCGGCCTGGGGCCCAGCGCCGTGTCCTACGCCATGAACGCCGCCCGCTACCGCAGCGTCTCCGACGAGAAGGTTTACGAAAGGACGCTGGCCGGCGGCGCGCTGCCGCCCGCCGCGGGCTGCCTGCTGAGCCAGCGCGACGAGATGGTGAACTTCGTGCTGCTGGACGCCCTGCACCGCGGACAGGTGGACAAGAGGAATTTCCGCCGCCGTTTCGGCCGTGGCCTGGCCGAAGTTTTTGGCGAAGAGATAAAGGCCGCCAAGGCGGCCGGCCTGGCCGCCGACTCGGGCCGGGCGCTGCTGGTGACGGACAGGGAACGCGCCACGGTGGAACTGCGCGGCGCGCTGTACTCCCCAGAGGTGCTGGAGCGCCTGGTAAAAATTTACGGCCGCGGGAACGCTCCCGGCCACGAGCGGACCGGGGCCATTCTCCCGGCCTTCAACCGGCAGGCGGAGCATGTCCACGAATGCAGCCTGCAGGCAGGCGCGCCGGAGGCGCTGCTTTACGGCGGAGCACCCGGGCCCGCCAGGGCCGGCAGGGACCTCGCCCTGGAATTATTGCGGGCAGCGCGGGAAGGAAAGAAGGAAGCCCTGCTGCTCTCGGGCGCGGCTTCGCCCGGCCTGGCCGAACTATCGGCGGCGCGCTATGCGGCTGGCGCGGGTTTTAAAAAGATCTCGTTGTTCTCCCGCCTGCCTGCCGGGGCGGATTTCTTCAGGAACCTGAAGGCCGCCGGGGTTTCCGGTTTTCTCTTCAGGTTCGGCGCTGTTGTGTCCAGGGAAGAGCTGGCCGCCGTGAAGGCCGCCTCCGCCGCCGGGCTGAAAGCCAGGGGCGTCTACGTGCCGGGCACGGCAGCCACGCGGGGCGCCGTCGCCGCCATGAAAAAACTTTCATCGGCCGGAGCCGCCGGGTTTATAGTCTCTTTCCCCGAGGGCAGGGAGAACATCGCGGTTGATTACGCGGCTCTCGTGCCGCTGGCGCGCGCCGCCGGCCGGCTGGGCGCGGAATTCCTCAGGGCCCCGCTCTGCGTGCTGTACCCGGACTGGGAGCGCTCGCTGGACTGCCTCAGGGGCGGCCAGGGCGACGCCCGCGAATCCGGCGGGAGCGCGGGGGCGGTAAAGCCCAAGCTCTGCCTGCAGTGCCGGTTCCTGCTTAAATGCCCCGGCCCGTCGCTCGGCTACGCCGAAAAATTCGGTTTCAGGGGACTTAAGACCATTAAATGAAACGCATAGACATAAAGATCGGCTTCGGCTGCAACAACATGTGCGATTTCTGCGCGCAGGGCTCCAAGCGTTATAAGGGCCCCGGCAAAAGCCTGGCCGAGATAAAAACCGCGCTGGTGCGCGCGCGGAAGACCGGCGTGAACGCCGTGGTATTCACCGGCGGGGAGCCCACCATCCACCCGGACCTGCTGGCCGCCGTGAAGGCCGCCCGCAAGCTGGGCTACGACACCGTGCAGGTGCAGACCAACGGCCGCCGCTTCGCCTATTACGATTATTGCCTCTCGCTCAAGAAGGCCGGCGTCACCGAGATGGGCCCGTCGCTGCACGGCTCCACGGCCGCCATCCACGAGGGGCTGACGCACGCCGAGGGCAGCTTCAAGGAAGGGGTGCAGGGTATCCTCAACTGCAAAAAGCTCGGCATGTACGTGCTGACCAATTCCGTGATCACTTCCCGTAACTACAAGGACCTGCCGGCCCTGGCCAAGCTGCTGGCGTACCTGAAGGTGGACCAGTTCCAGTTCGCCTTTGTGCACCTGGTGGGCTCCGCCTGGGAGAACCGCAAGTGGCTGACGCCTAAAATGACGGCCGCGATGCCCTATATAAAAAAGGCGCTGGACGTCGGCCTCGCGGCCGGCCTGCCCTGCTATACCGAGGCCATCCCTTACTGCCTGATGAAAGGCTACGAGGACTGCGTGGCCGAGCGGGTGATCCCCGAAGGCCCGGTGGCCGACGCTGACCTTTACATAGAGAGCTACGGCGACTACCGCCGCGGCGAGGGCAAGGTCAAAAGGGCCGAGTGTAAAAAGTGCCGATGGTTCAAAGCTTGCGAGGGCCCCTGGCGCGAATACCCCGAGCTTTACGGCTGGAGCGAATTTAAACCGGTGAAAAAATGAAGAAGCCTAACCCCTGCGAACCTTTCGACCTGCGCTTCGAGCCCGACGGCGCGGGCTATATAGTCTCCGGCCCGGCCGGCGCCGCGCTGCGGCTTACCGCGGCCGAGTTCGCGGTCTTCAAGGCCGGGAAAGCCAAGGACGGTTCCGCGCTTTATAAAAAACTGGCGGCCGCCGGGCTGCTGCGCGGCCGGCTGGACCTGGATGGCGTGACCGCCGGCCTGGCTAAACTTTCCGCCGGAGTTTTCGCCGGCCCCGGCCTGCATATCCTGGTGCTGACGCTCAAGTGCAACCACGCCTGCGTGTACTGCCGCGCCACCGCCGGCGGCGCCGGTGACACGGCCATGAGCCACGGTACCGCGCTTAAATCCGTGGAGACCGCTTTCCAGTCTCCCAATCCCAGGATCTCCATCGAGTTCCAGGGCGGCGAGGCCCTGCTCAACTGGGAAGTGTTGAAGGCCGCCGTAGCGCACGCCAAGAAGCTTAACCTCAAGGCCCGCAAGGACCTGGCGCTGTCCGTGGTCACCAACCTCAGCCTGATGGACGAGGCCAAGGCCCGCTGGCTGGTCAAGGAAGGCGTGTCGGTGTGCACCTCGCTCGACGGCCCCGCTCCCATCCACAACGCCAACCGCCGCTGGTCCGGCGGCTCCTCGCACGCCAGGGCAGTGCAGTGGTTGAAGTATTTCAAGGACGCGGCCGCCGGCGGAGGTAAGGATTCGCTGCCCTCGGCTCTGATGACCACTACCCGGCTTTCGCTGGAGAACCCGCGGGCCATAGCGGACGAATACCGCGCCCTCGGCCTGGGCGGCATCTTCCTGCGCCCGCTGTCTCCTATCGGCTACGCGGCCGGCGTCTGGCCGGACATCGGCTACGCCCCGGGCGATTTTATAAAGTTCTACCGGGCGGCCATGGCGCGGGTGCTGGAGATAAACCTCTCCGGCGAGAAGTTCGTAGAGCGCAACGCCGCGCTGCTGGCGGCAAAGCTGCTGCGCGGCGAGGACCCCAACTTCCTGGACCTGCGCTCGCCCTGCGGCGGAGCCATAGGGCAGCTGGCCTACAATTACGACGGGGACGTGTACACCTGCGACGAGGGCCGCATGCTGGCGGCCTGCGGCGACCCCTTCTTCAGGCTGGGCAGCGTGCGGAAAAACTCTTTCGCCGAGCTGATGACGGCCCCGGCGGCCCGCGTCTGCGCCATGGCCTCCTGCCTGGAGAACCAGCCGTACTGCGCCCGCTGCGCCTTCAAGCCGTTCTGCGGCGTCTGCCCGGTGCATAATTACGCCACGCAGGGCTCGCCCTGGGGCGACATCCGCGGCGGCGGCTGGTGCGAACTGCAGAAAGGGATGTTTAAAACTGTTTTCGCGCTGCTGGAGAACAAGAAGAGCCGCAAGGTCATAGAGAGCTGGCTGGAAAAGTGATATGCCCGATATAGCCGTCTGGAATAAATGCGACAACCGCTGCGTCATGTGCACCAACATGACGTCTTTCGCGCTGCAGCACAGCGGCCAGTACCGGCTGAAGGCCCAGGTAGAAAAAATGGAGCGCTACCTGAAGGGCCTGGGCAAGATCTACCTGAAAAACCCCGACAAGGCGGGCTACGTTAACCTGACCGGCGGCGAGCCCACGCTGCACCCGGACTTCTTCCCGCTGCTGGCCTATTTCAGGCGGCGCCTGCCCGGCACGCCTATAACCCTGCTGTCCAACGGCCGCCGCTTCGCCGACCGTAAATTCGCGGCTAAGTTTGCCGCCGCGGCGCGGCCGCCTTTCGGCGCGGCCATAGCCCTGCACGGCCCTAACGCCAAAGTTCATGACCCCGTGGCCGGAGTGCGCGGGGCTTTCGGCCAGACCGTGAAGGGGCTGGAGAACCTTTTTTCGCTGGCGCCGGAGCTGGCCGTAGAGATACGCATCATCCTGCACAAGAAGACCATTGCCGCGCTCCCGGCCACCCTGAAATTCCTGCTGGAAAAATTTCCGGATACTTCCCGCTACTCCGTTACGCTGATCCATTACGAAATAGAGGGCATGTCCGAGACCAACCATAAGTCTGTAGGCCTGAAATTCGCTGCCTCCTCCAAAGTCCTGGACAGGGCACTGCCCTTGATACGGCGCTTCGCCGATCTGCGGCTTTATCATTTCCCGCTCTGCCAGGTGTCGCCGGAACTGCGCCCGCTGTGCCGCGTCACGCTGCCGCGGGAGGACAGGATCTACCCGCCGGTCTGCGGCCGCTGCGCCGTCAAAAAACGCTGCCTGGGCCTGATGCTGGAATACTATAAAAAGTTCGGCGCTGCCGAGCTGAAGGCGCTGCGGTAAAACCCCGCCAATAACACCATCTACCCGCCCGGCCTGGATATGGGTTTCCGGATGGAAGTAAGCGGGGCCGCTTATGACCGCCTGAAGGTGCGCATGCATGGCGTGGGGTCTGATGTTTCTTCAGCCGACCTGCCGCGGCTGCGCATGCTGCAATACGCCGACGACGGCACAATAACGGACATAACCTCGGCGCATACGGCGACTTCTGTGGAAGGGACCACGCAGCACAATTCCATTTTCGCCGTGGCCGCGCCCGTGGGCGTATTCGCTAAAATCGGGCCCGTGGCCGACAACACCGGCAAGTATAAAGGTATTAATAACTATATTATCGAAGCCTGGATTTAAGGTTTTCTGAAAACCAAAATACGCCTTGAATATTACGGTTTCGTCTGTTATAAAGTATGTGGGGACCGGTCTGGGTTAGACAACACCGTTAAACAACGTTCCGTTACAGGAGACTTATGAACAGGAATATTATTTGTTTCTGCGCGGTCGGTATATTTGCCCTGGGCGTGCCGCTATGCGCGCAGCAGACCCCTGTGGAAAAATCCACAAAGCTAGCAAAAAAAGATTACCGGATAGAAGAAGAAAAAGACAGGAACGGCCATAGAACCAAAGTTAATCTTATATCGCCCGATGGCAGGGTCTTAAAAAGTTTTTCTCCGAATGATGTCACAACTGCAAAAAGCGGAAGGTACCTTCTTCACCAGTCGGCATATCGCGCGCAGGAGGACAACGGCTATCTTGAAAAAGAAAAAACACTTTACAGCATTAAAGGCGAAAAGAAATGGACCAGGACTTATCGCAGCTATCCGGCTTCGTGGGACCCGGAAGTGGGCGATCCATCGTGGGGCAGCGAGGGGATATCCGATGACGGCGACAGGTGTTATTTTAACTGGCGCGACGAAGAGGGGAATTATTGCGTAGGCGTTTATGATGTGGCTGGCAAGGAACTGGCAAAAGCGTGCCGCCCAAACGCGATATATAAAGTGGAAATCTCCCCAGACGGCAAGCTGGTGGGGGCGGAGACTTACCTTGCCGAGGGAGACAAAAACATAAAGCATATCTTGTTCTTGGAAGTGGGTACTGGAAAGACGAGGCTGGTAAAGGCGGAAGGGGAGGGGTGGCAAGGAGGATTTTTGTTATCAAGTGGTGGCCCGCTACTGCCAGGAAAAATACTGCTGTGGCTGGAAAACAATAATAACCCAAATAGTTATAGTCGCGTTTATGTGGGTTTTTCTAGTCTTTCTGATAGTCTTGTGAGATTGTTTCAAAATAAGGGTGAAGGAAAATGAGATTTTTGTTGCCTTTGCTTCTTTTCATCCCCCTTGGCCTCTCCGCCCAGGATCTTCCTGCGCCTTCCCCTGCTCCTGTGCTTTCCGATTATGGCCCAAGAAACTATCCTGGCTATAAATGGCACTGGGGGATTGATTACGACGGAGACATGTGGGATGCCATATATTCCGTGGAGGGTGGAACGATTAAAGATATAAGCTCTTTTGTTCCGTTTACGGTAGATGGCAGCAGCTATTGGATCTGGCACATCGACATTCAAGGAGCCCCTAACCGGTACTGGTATTACATGCATATATTTGAAAACAGAAGTCCGGAAGACATTCAAAACAACCCCAGTGTTTCCGACGACGGAGGATATGAGTTGAGGCGGACAAGGCTTTATAATCCATCCAATTTAACACAATATGAAACTCACAATGTAGTAATCCTCTGGTCTGATAGGCTAAACAATCGTGCGGCAAAAATCTTGTCCCCGCGAGGAGGCTGGCTGGTGCAAACTGGGATCTCCACCGCTCCCTATATCCTCTCCGGCTCCACTTGGGCACTAACGGAAAACACAATAGTACAAAGCAGCCCTATAGCCCCCACTGGGAACTCTGGGGTGGTTCTTTCAGGAAACGGAGACGGTTCGCATTTACATTTAGCCGCCTCTTCCAACTACCCGATGGGCGCGTTAAAATACGACATCAACCCGCTCCATTATGTGCGGCATTCTACGGTGGCTTATAGTGTACAGATATTGAGTCCTTCCTTAAACAATCTTCTATACCGTGTCCCCGGCGCCGCCGAGGCCGACCAGGTGGGGGAGCGCGTCAAGGTGAATGTGAATTCCGCTGGCAGTCTGGACCTAGACCGAGTAAAACTGTATCTCTTCGACAAGTCCGTCAGTTCTTTAACGTATAGCGACGACAATCTTGCTTCGCAGATTATTTACGGCGGTCTGCCGCCGGATTTGCCGTTGAGTTCACCCCAGCCATACCAGATTACGACCAGCACTCCCCGCTCGCGCGGCTCCATTTACCGCACCGGCATAGACCCGCTGACCGATACTGCGGGTAATGACGATTTCTATTTTATCGGGTTCAATACCAGGCAGAACGCTTCGGACTCCGGGGACGCGCCCATAAGCGACAGATCTAAATTCCCCGACGGCGAATACGCGCTGGTAGCCATGGCCGAGCGCGCAGGCAGGGACAGCGAGGATGTGTTCTATAGCACCGCTGCCGTGGGCATAGACAATTTTCGTCCTTACCTGGAAGATGTGCGGGTGCTGGCGGCAGACCTGCCCGGAGAGCCGGTCATACGCCGGCACGCCTGGCTGCTGGAGAACAATCTGCTGGTCTCTAGCGAACCACTTAAAAGCTGGCTGGTCCCCGGCGAATACTGTTCTGTCTAGTCTAGACTGAAACTTTTTCCAGGCTAATTCTGTTGACACTTTCGGCCTTCCTGTTTAC
>Ga0154402_133_pt1 | contig 87091 bp, 78 predicted proteins | sample RifGroB2_FD_115906 | JGI IMG/M metagenome (GOLD analysis project Ga0154402, IMG submission 115906) | Elusimicrobia bacterium GWB2_63_22 | reverse complement strand
CGCGAAGACCAGGTCGGTGGTCTCGATGACCACCAGGGTGGCGAACAGGGGCGTGGCGTGCCAGATCCCCTTCTTCACGAAGAATTCCCCGCCGGAGGATTCCTTGTCTATGGGCATGATCTTGCCCAGGAGCTTGAGCAGCGGGTTCTTGCCCGGGTCCATGTCGCCTTCTTTGTGCAGCAGCATCTTTACCGCCGTAAGGATGAGAAGGCCGCCGAAGACGTAGATGAGCCAGTGGAACCTGTTGATAAGCCCCACGCCGGCGAAGATGAGGATCAGGCGCATGAAGACGGCGCCCAGGATGCCCCAGGTCAGGATCTTCGGCTGGTATTTCTTGGGCACGCCGAAGTAGGCGAAGATCATGATGAACACGAACATGTTATCCATAGAGAGGGAATACTCTATGGTGTAGGCCGTGAAGAACTCGACCATGCGGTCGAAACCCAGCATGTAGCCGGTCAGCACGCCGAAGACGGAGGCGACCAGGATCCAGAAGGCGCAGAGCAGCAGGGCTTCTTTGCGGCCTATCTCGTGGGCGCGGCCTGCGGAGAGCTTTATGTCCGCCACAAAAAGGCTGGTCGCGGTGACGATGAAAACGAGCCACATGATTTCAAGAGGGGTCATATATAAGAAGATTATATAAAAAACCGCCGGTTTACTTTTCCCCAAATATTGTTTAGAATTTAAACATCACAATAGTCAGGAGGAAAAATGAGCGAGACATTCGACATAGTGCTGCTGCTGGCCCTGCCGGCTTCCGGTAAATCCGAGGTCAGGCGTTTCCTGGCCAACGTAGAGCCCGAGAGGCTCAAGAAAGAATTCCACATAGGCGCCAATCTCCAGCTGGACGATTTTCCCTACGTACACATGATGCGCCGCGCCGACGATGAACTGGTCAAACTGGGCAAGGCCCGCCTGTTCTTCAAGTCCGGCGACCGGCCTTTCATCGACACCAAAGATTGGGGCACCCTGATCCACCTGCTCAATGAGGACTATCACGACCTGATGGCCAAGAACGTTGTGAAAGTGGCCTCCGCCGCGGACCTGCTGATGCGCCGCATAGACAAGGCCGGCGAACGGGCCAAGATCGCCCCGCGCCTGGCCGGGCTGGACGCCGCCACCTGGGATACCGTGGCCGCCGCTCTGGAGCCCGAGGCCAAGGCGATGCTCGACGAGAAGCACGCCGCCTACCCCGACTCCTTCGAGGGCAAGACCATTGTCATAGAGGCCGCCCGCGGCGGTCCCGACAAGTCTGCCTATCCGCTGCAGGACCCGCTGGGCTACCAGTACTCCCTCCGGGAGCTGGACCCCGAAATCCTCAAGCGCGCCGTCATCCTCTACGTCTGGGTGACCCCCGAGGAATCCCGCCGCAAGAACACCGCCCGCACCAATCCCAATGACCCGGGCTCCATCCTGCACCACGGCGTGCCGATGGAAGTGATGATGAACGACTACGGCTGCGACGACATGGACTACCTGGAGAAGAACTCCGAGGTGCCCGGCACCATCACCATCACCGCGCAGGGACAGAAATTCCACCTGCCGATAGGCCGCTTCGACAACCGCGTGGACAAGACCTCTTTCCTGCGCGTGGAGAAGAAGGACTGGGACCCCAAGATGGTCGCCGACGTGACCAACGGCATAAAGGGCGCCACGGACAAACTGTTCTCCATGTCCGCCGCCGCCAAGAAGTAAAGCGGGGCCGTAAAGAAAAACAGCCGCGGGCCTTAAACCCCGCGGCTGTTTTTTTTGGGGCGGGTTTTTTGTATCATATCGGTTTCCCGCCGGGCGGGACTCTGGGGAGGAACGCTTTAACTATGACTCTGGAAAACAAAGAAGCCTGGGGCTCGCGCGTGGGCCTGGTGCTGGCCATGGCCGGCAACGCCGTGGGCCTGGGCAATTTTCTGCGCTTCCCGGCGCAGGCCATACAGAACGGCGGCGGGGCGTTCATCATACCCTACCTGGTCTGCTTCCTGCTGATGGGCCTGCCCATGCTCTACGTGGAATGGGCCACCGGCCGCTTCGGCGGCAAGACCGGCAACCACAGCACCCCCTACATCTTCGGCTCCCTGGACAAGCGCGCCATCTGGAAGTACCTGGGCGTGCTGGGCCTGTTCACCAACCTCGGCATCTGCGCCTACTATACCTATATAGAGGCCTGGACCATGTCCTGGGCCTGGCACAGCGCCGCCGGCCATTTTATGGGCATGAACGCCGATCAGGTGGCCGGATTCTTTACCTCTTATATTAACCTGGAGACTTCCGAGCCCATACTGATGTGGGTGCTCTGCGTTGGAGTTAACACCTATATACTTTCCCGCGGCCTGCAGAAGGGCGTGGAGATGGCCGCCAAGATCGGCATGCCGCTGCTGCTGCTCTTCGGCGTGATCCTGGCCATCCGCGGCGTCACCATGACGGCGGGGGAACAGGGCGCCTCCTTCAGCGGGGTGTTGGGTCTGAACTTCCTGTGGACCCCGGACTTCAGCACCATCTGGACCCCCAAGGTGTGGCTCAGCGCGGCCGGGCAGATCTTCTTTACCCTGTCGCTCGGCATGGGCAGCATACACTGTTATTCTTCCTATGTTAAGCCCAAGGACGACATAGCCCTCAACGCCATGAGCGCCGGCTGGATGAACGAATTCGTGGAGGTGGTGCTGGGCTCGGCCATCATCATCCCGATAGCGGTAGGCTACCTGGGCATAGATAAAGTGGCGCAGATGACCGCCGCCGGCAGCGGCCTGAGCCTGGGCTTCCAGACCCTGCCCTACCTGTTCACGCAGTGGGGGCCGTTCCTGTCGGCCGCGGCCGGCATCATGTGGTTCGGCCTGCTGTTCTTCGCCGGCATCACCTCGTCGCTGGCCATGGGCACCCCCGGCCTGGCCTTCCTGGAGGACCGCTTCGGCTGGGACCGCCGCTGGGCGGCCTTCGCCTTCGGCGGGGCCGTGCTGCTGCTGGGCATACCCTGCGTGCTGTCGCAGGAGGCCTTCGGCGAATTCGACTACTGGGCCGGCACCATCTCGCTGGTGGTGTTCTCGCTGGCGGAGGTGATACTGTTCGCCTGGGTGTTCGGCATGGAGAAGGGCTGGGCCGAGATCAACGCCGGCGCCGACATCAAGGTGCCGATAGTGTTCAAATATGTCATCAAGTACGTGACGCCGGTGATACTGCTGGTGGTCTTCGTCGGCAGCCTGCCCTCCATCTGGGCCACCATCATGAAGCCTATGACCTTCCAGGTGGCGCTGGCCCGCGGCCTGATGCTGGGGATGTTCCTCGGCCTCCTGGCGCTGGTACATTTCTCTGATAAAAGGAAGGTGACGCCATGAGCACCAGCGCTCTGACCATGATGCTGGCCGCGCAGATCACGGTGACCGTTATCACCCTGTATCTCTTCTGGAAAGTCCTCACGGCCAAACCCAAGGCGGAGCCCGATTCCTTCGTCGAGAACGACGACGTCCCCCGCTGAGCGGCCCGCCGTGATCTACCTTAATGACAAGCCCGTGCCCGCGCGGGAGGGGCTTACGCTGGGCGGGCTGCTGGAAGGGGCGGGGCTGGACCCCGCGCTCGTAGTTGTGACGGTGGACGGGAAGTTCGTCCCCAGACCCGAGTACCGAAGCCTTGTGCTGGCCGACGGGGCGAGGGTGCGGGCGTGGAATCTGCTGAGCGGAGGCTGAGCTATGGACAAACACCTTAAGGTTCTTCATGTCGACGCCGCGTCGTCGTTTTACAGGGTAGAGCGCTTCCCGGTGGGGCCTTTCTGGGGCCCGGTGGACCTGGGCCTGCACCTGACCGGGCGCGAGGCCGGGCGCCAGGGGGTGCTCAACTTCGGCACCGGCCTGCTGGCCGGTTCCATCTTTCCCGGTTCCAACCGGCTCATCTTCACCGGCCACTCGCCCTGCTGGGGCGGCTTCTATGTGTCCGCCATGGGCGGCGCGGGGCTCATCTTCGACGACCTCGGCATAAGTATGGTCTCGCTGCACGGTCGCGCGCCCTCGCCCTCCGTGCTGGTGCTTAACCGCGAACACGGCGAAGAGGTGCAGGTGCAGCTGGTCCCGGTGGACGCCGCGCGCATCTGGGAGGGCGGCGGGGTGTACGCCCTGATGGACTACGTTTTCGGGCGTTGGGCGGGGGAATTTAAACAGACCCCGCGCGTGCTGGCCGTCGGGCCCGCCGCGGCCGAGACTGATTTCGGCGCCATCGCCTCGGCCCCTTACCAGGACGGCCGGACCACGCACGCCGACTGCTGGGCGGGGCGCGGCGGCTTCGGCAGCAAGCTCTTCAGGGAGCACGGTATCTGCGCCGTCATCTACGGCGGCACCTGCCTCGACGAGGATTTCCGCGACCGCACCGTGGCGGACGAATGGTTTAAGGCGCGCTACGAGAAGCAGCTGGCGGCCAAGGACTTCGAGGCCACCACCAAGTACCGCTTCGATCCCAAGTTCAACACCGGCGGCACCTTCGGCGTGAATTATTCCACCCTGGGCGGCCGGCTGATGGCTTTTAACTACCGCAGCGTGCTGTGGGGGGAGGAGCAGCGCACGGCCCTTAACAAGCGCTGCGTCACCGACCATTACCTCAAGCAGTTCAACGAGGAGACCATCGCCAAAAAGCAGCAGCGCACCTGCGGCGAGCCCTGCGCGGCCGTCTGCAAGAAGCTCAACGGCAAGTACAAGAAGGACTACGAACCGTACCAGACCATGGGGCCGCTGTGCGGCGTGTTCGACCAGCGCGCGGCCGAGCGCCTTAACCACGCCGCCGACAGCGCCGGCTTCGACGCCATCTCCGCGGGCGGGGTGCTGGGCTGGCTGATGGAATGCCTGCACGACGGGCTGCTGAAGCCCGCCGACCTCGGAGTTAACGCCCTGCCGCGCTGGGACGACGCCGACTTCGACATCATAGCCGACTCCGCGCATAACGCGGACCTGGGCATAGCGCTGATAGAGTCCATCCTGGAGCGCCGCGCCGAGCTGGACCTGTCGCTGGGCGCGCGCAAGCTGGCCCGGCGCCTCTCGCGCGAGAAGAGCCCGGAGATAGGCAAGCGCTTCGTGTGCCTGGCCAACGCCCGCAACGGCTGGATGGTGCCCAACCAGTACTGGAACGCCGGGGCCCTGAGCCCCATGCCCATCATGGGCAAGTACTACATGTACTACGGCTTCGACTTCGTGCCGCCGCGCGAGCTGGGCCGCCTGAACGCCAACCGGATGATACAGGAGCTGGTGATCGACGACCTGGGCATCTGCCGCTTCCACCGCGGCTGGGCCGAGGAGATGGCCCCGGAGATAGTGGAGCGCGTGTGGGGGAACTCGGCCCGTTTCCTCGAGGTGATAAAGGCCACCGCCGGCCGCATAAACAGCCGCAACGTGGCGGTGTTCTGGGAGTCCGAGCGCAATATAGATTATCTGGTGGGCTTCCTCAAACGCAAGCGCGACACGGAAGGGGACAAGAACCCGGAACTGGAGAAGTGGCTTAAGGCCTTCGAAGCCGACCGGCACGGCGCCGCGCTGGATTTCTGGTTCGAGGTCCGCAAAGGCATTTCCGAAACCCTGACCACGCTGGCGTAGCGCCCGGGCCGCTCCCTGGTTTTCGGCGGAGCTCTTTTAATTCCGCCGGAACTTTATATATAATTATATTTAGTTGCCGAGGTAGCTCAACGGTAGAGCAATCGCTTCGTAAGCGATAGGTTGTGGGTTCAAATCCCATCCTCGGCTAAAATTTTGTAAAGAAGGGATTTGAAGCCGACCCGAGCGCATCCGGTGGATGAAAAGGCCGCAGCGGCCGTCAGCGAGGGCGGCAGGCCGCGGAGGAGCCGCGGCAGCGGCGGGGTAGCGGAAATCCCATCCTCGGCTAAATTTTTTACGGATACAGGGGTCCGTTGCAGTTCCCACCGCGGTTCCTCGGCAAATCATGGCCAAAAAAAACACTCCGGTCCTCAACGAGTTCGACGATATTAATTTCGCGCCCGGGGTAAGCTTCGCCCGCAAAGCCATCTGGTGGTGGCTGCCGCTGCTCTACCTGCTCATCTCCGACACCTTCTACCTGCGCACCTACGATTCCGCCCAGGTCAAAATAACCCTCCTGCAGATGGGGGGCATCGGCATGCTCGGCCTGTGGGTCTCGCTCTTGGTCATGGAGGGCCGCCGCGCCTTCCGCAAGGAGGACTTCATCCTCCTGGCGCCGTTCTTCGCCTACCTGCTCTACGTGATCGTCTCGTTCTTCCACGCCCCGTACCGCGGCCCCAGCGTGGACGACTTCGTGCGCTACACGCTGTACATGTCGGTCACGCTCATAGTCATCCGGGAGTTCACCACCGAGGCGGTGGATCGCCTGACCAAGGTGCTGATCGTCGCGGCCTATATCGCCATCCTTTACGGCGTGGTGCAGTTCCTCGACACCCGCTTCTTCCCGCCCAAGGACCAGGGGCCGGGTCTGGACCCGTTCATCTGGCGCTGGGCCTTCGGGCCGCGCGTGTTCTCCACCTACGGCAACCCCAACTTCTTCGGCAATTTCCTCGTCCTGATACTGCCGATCATCGTGACGCAGTACCTCAAGCGCCGCTCGGTGATCCTGCTGCCGCTCATCGCTATGGACCTGCTGTGCCTCTACGCCACCGGCACCAAGGGCGCCTTCCTGGGATTTGGCATCTCGGCCTTCCTCTTCTCGGTCTTCTACGGCTACTTCTTCCTGCGCGAGCGGCTCAGGATAAGCAGAGGGCTGTTCGTCGGGCTCGCCTCTATCATCCCTATTTCCGCCTTCTTTGTGATCTACCTGCTGGGAAACACCCTTTCCTACAGCTTCCGCATAAACACCTGGCTTTCCACCTGGGAAATGGTGGAGTCCCGCCCGCTGACCGGCCTGGGCGTCGGCAGCTTCAAGGTGATCTACCCGGCCTACCGCCGCCCGGAAATTTTCCACATCGAAGGCAAGCATAACACCGAGACCGACCACGCCGAGGAGGAACACCTCGAGCAGTGGATGGACAACGGCCTCATCGGCATGGGCCTGTACCTGTGGATGATCGTCTTTGTCACCGTGGTGGGCCTGCGCGGCCTGAGCGCCCATACTGAAAACCTTAAAGGCGCGCGCCCGCCGCCCGTGGCCTACGACCTGCTCGGCTACCTCACCGCCCTGCTGGGCATGCTCGCCCATAATTTCACCGACGTCAGCATGCGCTTCGTTTCCTCGGGCATCTACCTGGGCCTGCTGCCCGGCGTGATAGTGAACCTGGCCCGCGGGCACGCCCTGTGGGAGCTGCATTACAAGGAAACCGCCCAGCCGCAGGCCAAGGCCGCCGGGGACGAAGTCCCTTCCGCCCTGGGGTGGCTGCTGTGGCCGGCGCGCGCCGCCGGCGTGGCCGGCGTGGGCTACGCCGCCTGGCTGGTGCTCTCCGAGTTCTCCGGCCTGCAGGGGCCGCTGCGCAACTACATCGCTTCCGGCGAGATCCTGCAGTGGTACATCTCCTGGCTGCTCATGCTGGGCTGCGTAGGGCTGACCGTCTACGTGTTCTCCGGGGTCATGCTCAAGGCCGTTTCCCCGCTGGTGCCCGTGGTGATCCTCGTCGTGCTTTTTCCGATGTATTACTTCTGGGGCTGGTTCAAGGGCGACGTCTACCACAACATGGCCATCTTCTTCTCCAAGCAGGGAAAATGGGAAGACGCCATCACCTATTACCAGAAGGTCAACAAGCTCAACCAGTTCTTCATCATGCCGTACTACTTCACCGGCAACGTGTTCAACGACAGGCTGAACATGGATAAATCCTACCACCCGGAGTGGGGGGATACCGACAGCAAGCCGCGCGACGACTACGAGCGCGCGATGGACTCCTACGAGCATGTCCGCCGGATAGCGCCCAATTACGTGCAGATGCACCACCAGGTGGGCACGCTCTACATGAAGATGCACGACCAGATGATGCAGCGGGGCCGGCAGAAGGAGGCGCAGGAGTTCCTGGACATGGCCCTGGCGCGCCTGAACCTCTACGAGAACCTTGACCCTGTCTACGCGATGAACTATTACCGCAAGGCGCAGATCTACATCATACGCCAGGACTTCAAGTCCGCCGAGCGGGAGTACCTTGCCAACATCAACGCCCTGAAATGCCACAAGAAGGACCACCTGCACGCCACCCCCGACGCCTATACCAGCCTGGCAAACGTGCAGTACGCCATGGGCAAATTCCGGGAGGCCGCCGAGAATTACCAGCTGGCGCTGGAAAAAGACCCGTCTTTCGAGCAGGCGCGGCGCAATCTGGCCGTAGTGAAGGCCCGGGTGCCGGCGCACCTGTTCCAGGCCCCGCGTAAATAACCGCTACAAGGACGATGCCGGAACCCGAGACCAACCTGCCCGTGCCGCGCGCCCCGCTAGCCCTGCTGCTGGCGGCGGCTTTCTTCGTCGCGCCGCTGCTCTTCTTCACCAACCTCACGCGCAACCCGTACTACCTGCAGATAACCCTGCTCAACGTGGCCGTGCTCGGCGCCGCCGGGCTGTTCGTCTGGGGCTCCATAAAGCGCGGCCGCTGGCTGCTGCCCGCGAGCGCGCTTTCCAAACCGCTGGCGGCCCTGGGCCTGGTCTATCTCGTCTCTTTCGCCTGGGCCTGGTTCGGCCACGAGGCGTTCTACCGGCCCGCCATGGCCGCCGAGGGCATGCGCGCGGGGCTGTTCTTCGTGATCAACTGCCTGGCGGTCTTCTACCTGGCCCTCAGCGTGCCTTTCGGCCGGGACGACGCCGAGGTGCCCGCCGGCAAGTGGCTCGCCTTCATACTGGGCTGGGGGGCGCTCTGGTTCCTGTTCCCGGCGCTGAAAATGCAGCTGCCCGGCGACGGCTTGTTCGAGAGGATGTTCGATCCTTACGGGGCCCTGCTCTGGGTTTCCGGCTTTACGGCCGCCTACCTGCTGGTGCGCCGGTGCCGGCAGGAGGACGTGCTGCACCTGGCGCTGGCGGCCGGGGCCATAGCGGCGCTTTACGGCATACTGGAGTATTTCCACGTCGAGCTGATCTGGGCCAAGCTGCTCAATCCCTACGGCAACCGCTCGGTGTCCACTTTCGGCAACCCCAACTTCATCTCCTCCTACCTGGTGCTCTTCATGCCGCTGGCGGCCTCGCTGCTGATGAAGGCGGATACCGCCGCCAAGCGCTGGCTCTACGGCCTGATCTTCCTCTCCTACGGCGGCATGCTGATGTGCAGCCTCACCCGCTCGTCGTGGCTGGGGGCCGCCGCCGCTTTCGCGTTCCTCTTCGCGTTCGGGGCGCACCGCGCCCGCCTTAAGGCGAACAAAAAATTCCTCTACCCGTTCTTCGCCGCGGCGCTGCTGATGATAATGTTCTGGCCTTCCGACTCGCTCAAGCCTTTCAGCTCGGGGCTTTTTGACCGGGTTTCCGAGGCCGTGACCAACGTCAATTCTCCGGCTGACGTGAATCTGGCCGGCGACACCGGGAAGGTCTACGGCTCTTTCCACCAGCGCCTGCTCATCTGGACCGGCGCCTGGCAGATGGGCCTGGAGAACCCGCTGCTCGGCAAGGGCTGGGGCACGTTCGAACTTTTTTACCCGTTCTTCCAGGGCCGGGCCATACTGAATTTCCCGGCGGTGCGGGGCCTGCGCACCCACGCCAATAACGCCCACAACGAGATCCTCGAGCAGTGGGCGCAGGGCGGCCTGCTCGGCCTGGGCGTCTACCTCTGGTTCCTGGCGGCGCTCTTTTACGGGTTCCTGCGCTTCTACCGCAGCGCCGGCGAGGAGGCCCGCTATGACGCGGTGCCGCTGGCGGCCGGCCTGGTGGGCATGCTGGCCGACAACATGCTCAACGTCTCCCTGCACTTCGCCGTGCCGGCCTTCGGTTTCTGGTGGCTGGCCGGCGCGCTCGCCCTTAAGACCGCCGGGACCGGGACCTATCCCCCGTGGCGCTCCCCGCGCGCCGCCAGGGCCGCGGCCTGGCTGCTGCTCCTCTGCTGCGCCGGGGCGGCCTTCCTCTGGCAGCGCCAGTTCACCCGGGAGTTCCGCTACTTCAACGGGTTCAAGATCATGCGGTCCAACAACGCCGCCGCGGCTGCCGCGGAGCTGAAGCGCGCCTGGGAGGCCCATCCCCGCGAGGTCAACTGCAATTACGAGATGGGCAACGCCTACGTCAGGGCGGGGGAGCAGGAAAAGGCCGCTTGGGCGTACAAGGAAGCCCTCAAGGCCAACGCCGGCTACGACGAGATCTATTTCAACCTGGCCATAGTGCTCAAGCGCCTCGGCCGCGGGCAGGAGGCGCTGGACCTGCTGAAGGTCTCGGCGCTGATAAACCCGCTCAACGCCGTTACCTGGCAGGCCCTGGCCGAGATCTATCTGTCCGCGCCTGACCGGGGAAAGATAGCGGCCGAGGCCGCAGGGGATTTCCAGGAGGCGGTCAGGGCTTTTCCCTACGACCCGTCCATGTGGAACACCCTGGGCTATTTCCAGTCCCTGCTGAAGGATTTCACTTCCGCCCGCTACTCCTACGCCCGCGGCGTAAAACTGGACCCGGGCAACCGCATGCTGGTGGAGAACCTGACCGGGGTGGTGAGGAAGGGGATGGGGCAGCAGAAGGACCCGGACCTGGACTGGTATAACGCCTACGCGGACCTCGCCCCGCGCGCCGACGCTGGCGCCGGGGTGCCGGCCCTGCTGCGGCAGGCCGACGCGCTGGTGGCTATGGACCCCGCCAACGCCAAGGCGCGCACGCTGCGGGCCAGGCTTTACTTCAGGGCGGGGAGCCTGCCCGAAGCGCGCTCCGACCTGGAGGCCGCCCTGCGGGCCAACCCCTCCGACAATTCCGCGCGGTACGGGCTGGCGGTCATCCTGGAAAAAACAGGGGAGCTCCCGGCCGCCATCGCGGAGTGGGGGCGCTTCCTGGAGCTGGAGCCGGGCAACGCCGCGGTGGCCGCCCGCCTGAAAGAACTCAGGGAGCGGCGCTAGCGGCGCGGCGGGGGGGGACCGCCCCCGCGATAAACATGTAACAATCCTGTAATATTTAGGCAAACAGGAAAAGGTTAAATATAGCCGGGAGAAAATATCGTCTCGGAGCTTTCTGGTATGAAAAAAACACTAGCGCTGAATTTAGCCCTGCCGGCCCTGCTCCTGGCCGCTTTCGCCGGCCCGCTCGCCACCGGGCTGTCCGCCCAGGCCGCGAGAAGCGGCATCAGCCGCTCGATGGAACAGGCCATACGCCTTTACCACGAGAACGAGGATACCGAGGCGATGGACCGCTTCATGGACATCCTCGTCAAAGGCACCCCTTCCGAGAAGGCGCTGGCCAACGAGTATATCACCAAGATCACCCTGCGCATGAACACCGGCGTCAATACCGTCAAGGACCGCGGCGCCGAGCCCACCACCCTGACCGAAGTTTCCCAGGCCAAGCCCGCGTCGCAAGACCCTGTGGTCGGTATGCGTGCCAAGTCCCGGCAGATGGAAGAGCTGGAGAGCGAGGAGGAAGGGCCCCGCGACGAAAAGGACAGGGTAAGCGAGAAGGTGTCCGCCAAGATAGCGGTGATGCGGCGCGACCTGCTGCTGGCGCTGGGCAAGACCGACTCCGTCAGGCTCTACATGAGCGACGGGATGCCGAAAGCCATAACGCTCGATCCCAATTTTTTCTTTGCCGCCGAAGCCTCTTTCCGGCCCGGCTCCGACAAGCTGCTCGCCTCCCTGGCGGGCCTGATCTTCACCCTCGGCAAGGCGAACTGCCTGATCCTCCCAGAGGGAGCGGCCGAGGGGGACGTCAAGATAAAGAGCATACGCCGGGCTATCGCGCTGAACTCCTACCTGGAGTCGCGCGGCATTTCCAAGTCCAGGCTGGAGGTCAACCTGACCGGCGCCGACGTCCGCTTCCCCAAGGAGTTGACCAGCATAAGCGGAGTCATTATACTTCTTGATTATGATAAGCAGCCCAGGCTGCAGGACCTGGAGGACCTGAGGACCAAGGGCCCGAAAGTTTCCCTCGGCCTCTACCCCACGGCTATCTCGGTGCACAACAACGAAGGCTCCATCGTGGAATTCGCCGCTTTCGAGTCGCCCAAGGGACAGCCCTCCTGGAAGTTCCAGATCTACGAGATACAGCCTGACGGCAGCCGCCTGCTGCTGCAGGAGATCTCGGGCAGCGGCCCGCAGTATAACCAGAGTTTCTGGAACGGGCGCAAGAAATTCTTCGGCGCGCCCTATCCCTCCGGCAAGTATATGTTCATGGTTACGGCCGCGGACCTGGAAGGCCGCGAGACCTCCCTCAGCCGCCTGCTGGTGATCAGGCCCACTCCGGAGGAAGAGAAGGCCGCGCGGACGCGCACCGCCGCCCAGCGGGCGGCCGCTTCCGAGACTGTTAGCCGCGCCGGGGTAAAGACGCGCGCGGTATCCAGGACCGGCACCGGCGTGAAAGCCGGCAGGGCCCTCAGGGGCGGCGCCGGCGTGAAGGGGAAAACCCTGCGGGGAGCCGCCGCCAGGAAGGCCGCGGCCGCTAAAAAAAGGCCCGTTAAGAAGGCCGTCGCGAAGCCGGACGCGGAACCGGCCGACTCGCCCGAACCGGCCGGGCAGGACGCTCCCGCCGAAGCCGCCGACCAGGGGCAGTTCTCCGGGCAGGTCAGCTACAAGATCTATTTCAAGGAAAACACCACTATCCTCACCGAGAACAGCGAGAAGAAGCTGGCGCAGGTGGCGCAGACCCTCGGCTACTACCCGATGGCCAATATCCAGCTGACCGGCTACGCCTACACCGGAGAGGCCAGCGCGGACGCCATGGCGGAGAACCGGGTGAACTACGTGGCCGCGAGGCTCGCGGAGAAGTACAAGATAGACAAGACCCGCATGGAAGTGACTTCCAGCGTCTCTGAAACCCCCAAGAGCATTGTGGAGATAAGGATGTCGGGCAAGGAGTAAAGCCCGGCCCAATACGGTATATACCTGATAAATATATTGTAAAATTTAAAAGTTATGGCTAAAGCGGCGGAAAAAAAATACATAGGCGTCTATATCTCCCCCAAGGAGATCTGCCTCGCCCAGGTCAAGATCGGCAAGGATTCAAAGCCCGAGCCCGAGCACCTGGTCAAATTCCCCACGGGCTTCCCCGTGAAGGAAGGCATGCTGCGCCCGCTTTCTCTCAATAACGATTTCTTCAGCGAGAAGGCCGCCTGGATCACCCCTTTCAAGCAGGCGGTCAAGAAGGTCAACTGGTCCGCCTCCACCGTGGTGGTCACCCTGTCGCCCCAGTTCGCGATCCTGCGCTATTTCGTGATGCCCTCCATAGAGCGGCGCTTCTGGAGCAAGTCCATCCCGCTGGAATCCAAGAAGTACATCCCGGTCTCCTTCGAGGAGGTCGTCTACGATTTCAACGCCGTTCCGGCCGACGGGGGCAAGAAACTGGGCGTGCTTTTCGGCCTGACCCAGCGCAAGAGCGTGGAGTTCATAAACGAGATCCTCAAGACCGCGGGGCTTACGCTTTCCGCCATAGAGATCAACGCGGTGTCCATGGAGCGCCTCTTCGGCTTTACGGACCCCAAGGACCACGACTCAAAGGGCTACATCCATTTCTCCGAGAACTCCACCCTGATGCTGTTCTCGCACGGCGGCTACCCGGTTCTCTACCGGGAGACCGAATCCGACGCCAGCGGGACCATGAGCGAGCGCCGCCGCCTGGACGTGAAGGGAGCCATCCAGTTCGTCGACCGCTACGTGGGCGGCAAGGACTACAAATTCATCGCGCTGAGCGGCGACGGCGCCGAGGCCTGGAAAGTCCCCGCCGAGCGCGAATCGGCGCCTACGCCGGTGATGGTCTGGGACGTGGCCAAGGCCGCCTCCATAAAGGACAACGACGCCTCTTCCGTCTTCTCCATGGGCGCGGCCCTGCGCGACCGCGTGCCCGCCAAGCTGACCCTGGATATTTCCGGCATCACCTCGGCGGCCGTGCTGGAGAAAGAGGTGCAGGGCTACGTCTGGAACATAACCTTCATCCTGGGCGGTTTCCTGCTGCTGCTCTCGCTGGTGGCGCAGACGCGGCTGCTGATGATGGGGTCCGCCATCTCGTCGCTCAACAACAAGGTTATAAATTTCCCGGAGCTGCAGGGGATGGACCCCGACTCCATCCGCAAGAAGATAGAGGGGATACAGACCAACGCCAGGGTGCTCTCCACGCTGGTCTCCGACACCGACGCCCTGGCGCCCAAACTTTCGGCTATCTCCGACAGCATTCCCGAGGAGCTGTGGCTGACGGACGTGCGCTACAGCAACCCGCTTTCCGTTTCAGAGATCTCCGGCGGCGCCAAGGAGATGACCCTCGCCGGGGAGACCGGGCTTAAGGGCGAGGGCAAGATAGCCGTGGTCAACTCTTTCGTCAAGCGGCTCAAGACCACCGGCGAGTTCAAGGTGTTCACGCCGCCGGCGGGCAACATCGACAGCACCACCGAGGAGGGCTCGCAGAGCACTTCGGCCTCGCCGATGCCGGGCCAGTTCGCCGCAGTCCCGAAGAGCAGCGGTTTTACCGTCATGTGCACGGTCAAGAGGCAATAGCTATGAATCCCGCCATCGCCGCCATTTTTTTAAAGATCCAGTCCTTCTTCAAGGACATGGCGGCCAATATCATGATAATTTACGGCGAGAAAGGCTTTGAGCCTTTCAAGAAGCCGATGATGATAGCCGGGCCGTCGCTGCTGGTGCTGTACGCGGGCGTCTATAACCCTTTAACTTCAAAGGTCCAGACCTCGAAGGCCCAGGTGGAAAGCATGACGGTGGTGGCGCAATACGCCGGAGAATACGAGGACGCCAAGCTGAAGCTGGCGGCCTACCAGCGCCGCCTCCCGTTCATCAAGGACAAGGACGAGTGGCTTAACTACGTTATCACCAACACCGCCCGGGCCTACGGCATCTCTTTCGATTCACTCAGCGCGCAGAAAGAGACCGAGGTCGGCAACTACCTGGTGGTTTCGCGCGAGGTGATGGTGACTACCACGTACGCCAACCTCGGCCGCTGGCTGGCCGAGATAGAGAACTCGAAGATCCTGCTCCGGGTGTCCGACCTGACCATCCGCCGTTCCCCGGACGCCCCCGGGACAATCAAGGTGACTTTTTCCCTTGCCACCGTTTTCGCCAAGTTCGGCGGGGGGGGCGTATGAAGAGCCTGACCTCCGTGCTGGGCTGGACGCTGCTCGTCGCCGTGATGGCCGTCCCGTCCTTCCTGTTCTATAACTGGTGGGCCAAGAGCCGCCAGCAGGCCTCCGCCGAGATGCCGCAGGAAGCGCCCCAGAATATTTTTCCGCCGCAGGAGAAGTCTTCGACCTCCGCCCCCGTAGCCGCGCCGGTCCGCCAGGCGCAGCCCGCGCCCGCCGCCCAGGCCGTAGTCACGCCCGCCCCGCAGCAGCCGGCGCAGGCGCCGGTCCGCAATACTCCCGCTCCCCTGCCGGAGCAGGCGCCTTCCGCTTCGTCCCAGCCGCCGGTCCCCGTCACCGCACCCGGGGCCTCCGCGGCCGTTTCCACCTCCGCGGCGCAGGAGGTGCAGCAGGCCACCGCGGCGGTGCAGGCCCAGGGGGAGGCGCAGCAGAACCTCATTTCCTATTTCAAACCTAAAACCACCAGGGACCCGACGCTTTCCCCGGACGATTACCAGCGGATCAAGGACGCCGAGAACGCGCGTCTTGAGGCCGAGCGCCAGGCCCGCTGGGCCGAGAGGAACAGACCCAAGGCCCCGGACATAACCTCGCGCCTGCAGCTGCAGGGTGTCGTAGGCAACGCGGCGATAATAAACGGCGAGATGTACTCCGTGGGCCAGAGCGTCCTCGGGGCCAGGCTCCTCAAGGTGGGGGCCAATTACGTTATCGTGGAGCACAAAGGCAAGAAGTTCCGCAAGGTTCTGCAGTGAATTCTCGCTGTTAAACCGGCGGCTTATTAAATATAATAGCGGTTGAGGTACGGAGGCGTTATGAAGACTTTGAAAATACTGCTGGCTTTTACCCTGGCCTTTGAACAGCTGCTCGTCCCGGTGGCCGGGCTTTACGCCCAGGGCGTGCCCGCCGCCGACAAGGATTTTGCCCAGGACCTGCAGGGCCCCGGCGGAGACGAGGGCGGCCCCATACTGGAACCCAGCGCCGACTCCGCGCCGCCTTCCACCATGCCCCAGGGCCAGACCCCCGGCTCTCCCATAGATTCCGTGCAGATCGGCGGCGTTCCCAAGGAAGCCCCGATGTACGAAGAGGTCGAGTCCATCTCGCCCCTCGACCGCAAGATCGGCCCGATCCGCCTCAAGGGCGCCCCGCTGTCTACCTTCCTTGACGTGGTGTCCGCGCAGTCCAAGGTCAACTTCATCATCACGGAAGGCCTCGAGAGCAAGACCATCACGGTCTTCCTGCGCAAGACCACCGTGCGTGAAGCCCTGGAACTCCTGCTCCGTGTTAAGGGCCTGACCTACCAGCGCATCGGCAAGAGCAACACCTACGTGGTGCAGAAGCGCTCGGCCGACATGCCCAACCTGATCACCAAGATCTATACCCTCAACTATATCCCGCTCATCCCGATCACCTCGGTGGGCGAGGAGATCGCCTCCATAACCTCGCAGGACGTCTCCTCTTCCGGCGGCGGCCAGGGCGGCGGCGGGCAGCAGCAGCCCCAGAACCAGCCCGGCAATAACAAAGAGGAGGAGAGTTCCATCTCCATCATCAATATCGTGCGCAGCGTGCTTTCCCGCAAGTACGGCAAGCTGGCCACCGACCCGCGCACCAACACCCTGATCATCACCGACGTGCCCGAAGTGTTCCCGCAGGTGGAGCAGATCATCGCCGAACTCGACAAGAAGGCCCCGCAGATCCTCATCGAGGCCCAGATCGTGGAGATCAACACCGACCGCATCAACGAACTCGGCATAGAGTGGGGCGGCTCGCGCGGCGAGATGGCCTACTTCGCCGGCCCCGCCCGCCTGACCGACTACGGCATGCGCCCCGGCTTCTACTCCGGTGATTCCTGGAAATATTTCTACCCCAATACCACCGACATCGGCGGCATCTCGCGCGGCGACTCCGCCGACAGCGGGTCTTCCTCCTCCGGCGGCAGCGGCGGTTCCGGCACCATAGACCCGATCTACTCCACCGGCCAGCAGAGCACCAAGGGCGTCTACTACGGCGTCTTCAGCCTCGCGCAGCTGCAGGCCATCTTCCGCGCCCTGATCTCCAAGGGCGAGGGCCGCTACCTGGGCAAGCCCAAGATCGTGGCGATGAACAACAAGACCGCCCTGATCCAGATCTCCAAGGACGCCGCGATGGGCACCCAGAGCACCGTGTCCTCGGCCGGCGGCTCCTCCGGATCCTCCTCCACCGGCGTAGAGCGCCGCCGCATCGGCCTCACGCTGAAAGTGACCCCGCAGGTCAACAAGGAAGGCTACATCACGATGATCGTCCAGCCTTCCTATTCCGACTCGGTCGCTTCCGCCATTACGGTGCAGGGCGCGACGGTCTACGACCCGGTCAGCCGCGGCGCCTCCACCATGGTGCGCGTCAAGAACGGCCAGACCGTGGTGATCGGCGGCATGCTGGCGTCCACCGAGAGCAAGACCATACGCAAGGTGCCGCTGCTCGGCTACATACCGATAATCGGCTGGCTGTTCACCAGCGTCAGCTCCAGGCGCACGAATACGGACCTGGTCATCTTCCTGACCCCGACCATACTGGTCGACTAACGGGGGGGAGCGCGGGGACAAAGCCGGCCCGGAGACACCGGAGCCGGCCGCGGCGGGTTAAACGACAGATCTATGCCTCCAAAAAAACTCGGCGAGATAATGATCCTGGCCAAGTGGATCGACGAAGAGAAGCTCCAGAAGGCCCTTAAATTCCAGCAGCAGCAGGGCTGCCTCATCGGCGAAGCCCTGGTAAAGCTGCACTACGCCACCGAGGAACAGGTGGCCCAGGCCTTGGCCAAGCAGCTCGGCATCCCTTACGCCTCCAGGGAGAACCAGATCCTCAACCCCGAGAAGATCCAGGGGCTGGACCGCATGATCCCGGAGAAGTTCGCCCGCGACAACGCGGTGATCCCGCTGTTCGTGGAGAACAACGTGCTGGCGGTGGCCCTTACCGACCCGACCAACATCCTCATCCTCGACAACATCAAGCTGGTCTCCGGCATGGAGATCCAGCCTTTTATTTCCACCAAGGCCCAGATCCTGAAGGTCATCGACCTTTTCTACCAGGGGCAGACCAACCTGATAGACCGCGTGCTCGACAAGGCCGTAGGCGCCGCCGCGGGCGAAACCTCGGATTCCGACGTCATCACCCCCGACGGCAAGCTGGACCTGGACAAGGTCATCATCGGCGAGTCCAAGGGCGCGCAGTCCATCAAGCTGGTCAACGCCATCATGAAGCAGGCCATTTCCGAGCGCACCTCGGACATCCACCTGGAGAAGTTCGACGAGAAGGTGTCCCTGCGCCTGCGCATCGACGGCGTGCTTTACGAGCGCAGCGCCCCGCCCACCGACCTGGTGGAGGCCATGATCTCGCGCGTTAAAATTCTCTCCAAGCTCGACATCTCCGAGCGCCGCCTGCCGCAGGACGGCAGCTTCTCCATCAAGTACCAGAACCGCATCATCGAGATCCGCGTCAGCGTCTGCCCCACCGTGTTCGGCGAAAAGCTGGTCATGCGTATCCTGGACAGGGGCTCGGTGGAGCTCAACGTCAAGATCATCGGCTTCGAGCAGCGCCAGATGGACGACTTCCTGAAGGCCGCCTCCGCCCCCAACGGGCTGATCTTCCTGACCGGCCCCACCGGTTCCGGTAAGACCACCACGCTCAACGCCGTGCTCAACACCATCAAATCCCCCGAGCTCAACATCATGACGCTCGAGGACCCCGTGGAAATCAAGATGGAAGGCATCAGCCAGGTGCAGGTAAAGCCCGCCATAGGCCTGACCATGGCCTCCGGCCTGCGCTCCTTCCTCCGCCAGGACCCCGACGTTATCCTGGTCGGCGAGGTCCGCGACAACGAGACGGCCGAGGCCTGCCTTAAGGCGGCCATGACCGGCCATCTGGTGCTCTCCACGCTGCATACCAACAGCGCGCTGGAGGCGGTGCCCCGCCTGCTCGACATGGGCATAGAAAAGTACCTGCTGGCCAGCACGCTGCTGTGCCTGGCCGCCCAGCGCCTGGTGCGCCAGCTCTGCCCGGTCTGCAAAGAGCCCTACCGGCCCCCGCAGTCCGAGCTGGACCAGTTCGCCGCGGAGTCGATGCTGAACCCGCTGCCCGACCTTACCAGGCTTACTTTTTACCGTGCGAAAGGCTGCCCGAAATGCAACAATATGGGCTATAAGGGCCGCAAAGCCATCTACGAGGTGTATTTCAACACCGAGGAGATGAAGCGCATCATCTACAAGGACGCGGACGTGCAGCGGATCGCCGTGGAAGCCGCCAAGGGCGGCGCCTGGAACCTGCGCGCCAGCGGCTGGCGCAAGGTGCTGGCGGGCGTCACTTCCGTGGACGACATGCTTTCGGTTACAGTTACGGAGCGCTAGTCCGGGGGGGGCTCCCCCGAGTGGCAGTGAACCTGCCGGGGAACTATGTCTAGATATATATACACCGTTCAGGACGCGCAGGGCACCGTCACCACCGGCGCGATGGACGCCGACGACGAAGACGCGGCGGTACAATCCCTGCAGACCAAAGGGCTGTTCATCCTCTCGATACAGACGGAGGATACCAAGTCCAAGGGCATCCTCAGCATCAAGAAATTCAAGAGCGGCAACGTTTCCGGCCGCGAGATGGTGTTCTTCGGCGAGCAGATGTCCACGCTGATCGGCGGCGGCATCCCGCTGGTGCGCGCCCTGTCCCTGCTTAGCGAGCACGCCGAGAACAAGAATCTCGGCGCCGTGCTCTCCACTATTACCAAGGAAGTCTCCGCCGGCGGCGCTTTCCATAAGGCGCTCGAGAAGCATCCCAAGGTCTTCGACGAGATCTGGGTCTCCCTGGTGCAGGCCGGCGAGGTGTCCGGCCAGCTGCCCACCGTGCTGCGCCAGATCACCGCCTACAGCGAATCGCAGGAGAACGTGAAGTCCAAGATCATCACCGCCGTCTCCTACCCTGCCGTGCTGATGACCATGTCCATGGGCGTGCTGATCTACTTCGTGGTCTACATCGTCCCCGTCTTCGCCGGCATCTTCCGGGACTTCAACCTGCAACTGCCCATGATAACCCGCGTCATCGTGGCCATTTCCGATATCGTCAGCCGGTTCGCGGTGCTGGGCATCGTGGTGACGATCGGCGCTTTCTTCGCGGCCCGGGCCTATATCGCCACGCCGCCAGGCCGGCTCACCTGGAACCACGTGGTCTTCAATATCCCTTTCTTCGGCAGCCTGGTACGCTCCATGCAGATAGAACGCCTGCTGACCACCATGGCCACCCTCATCCGCTCCGGCGTCAGCATCCTCAACGCCGTCTCGGTGCTGGAAGGCTCGTTCAAGAAGAACCTGATCTTCCAGAACGCCCTCAAGAAGGCCAAGAACGACATCGCCAGCGGCCGCTCCATCTCTGAATCCTTCCGGAAGACAGGCATCTTCCCGGGCATGGTCACCGAGATGATGTGGATGGGCGAGGAGTCCGGCAAGCTGCCCGATATCATCGTCGTGCTTTCCAAGTATTACCAGGAACAGATAGACCAGTTCCTGCGCCGCTTTTCGTCCATGATAGACCCGATACTGGTGGTGGGCATCGGCGGCATCATCGCTGTCATCGTGATGAGCATCTTCATGCCCATCTTCCAGCTGTCGCAGATAACCGCCGGCTGAGGCCGGGCGCGTTCAGAATGAGGGGAAAAGATGAAACTTAACAGGGGTTTTACGCTGATAGAGCTGATGGTGGTGGTGCTCATCATGGGCATTCTGGCCTCGATGGGCGTGCCTTACTACTATAAGACCGTGGAGACCACGAAGGCCACCGACTCGGTGGCCATCGGCCACCTGCTGGGCAACGCCAACCGCATGTTCAAGGTGGACAACCCGGGCATGAGCATCAGCGGCATAGTCACCAACAACCCGTGCAACAGCGTCTCCTGCGCCAGCGCCGGCACTTCCTCCTGCCGCCTGATCGCCTGCGGCTACGTGGCCAAGCAGGACTGGGACAACTCCTCCTACGACTTTTACGTCTGTAACGGCGGGGCAGGCGGCCCCTGCTGCGGCAGCCGCGGCACCGAGATCGGCATGTCGTGCACCCGGCGCAAGCCCGGCGCCGGCAGCCCCTACAACACCTGGGGCTACCGCTTCTACGACAGCGGCGCCTGCGAGTCCCTTGGCAGCGGGGTGCCGGATTGCCCCAGGTTCTGACCTTTATGAAGATAAAAGCGCGCCGCGGGCAGACTCTTATCGAGGTCGTAATGGCCACGATGATCTCCGCTATGACGACCACGGCCGTCTTTTCGGTGATCCTGTCCAGCTTCGTCTCCGACCTCAAGGCGGACAAGCGCGACGCGGCGGCCATGGTGCTTAAACAGGCCCAGGAAACCCTGAAGAGCTACGTCAGCGCCGTCCCCGGCGAGGCCACCTACGTTCCCGGCTCCCCGGCGGGGCACTGGACGGCGGAATTGGGCGGAGTCTGGGCCCTGCGGGAAGGCAACCACGACGTTTCCTCCCTTGTTTCCACCCTGCCGCTCACCGTCCCCGGGCAGCCGGCGGCCAGCCTTAGCTACACCGTGACCAGCTACCCCTGCGGTTTCGGCACCGGCAACCCGCCGAACTATCCCACGGCCTGCAAGCGCGTGGTGTTCACGCTTATTTACCCGGATTGATTATGACCTACAGAAAAGGTTTTACGATGGCCGAGCTCATCCTGGCTATCTTCATTTTCGGCTTCATGTCGATGTCGCTGGCCACCATCTACGCAACCGCCAACCGCCATATGTTCCAGAATTACCGCCGGAACATCATAAAGACCAACGCCGATTTCGCCATGAAGGTGCTGCATAACACCCTTTCCACCGCTACCCGCATAGACCGGCCCGCCTACGGCGCGGCCGACAACATCCTGGCTTTCGCCTCTAACGTTTCCCAGGGCCTCCAGGCCGCCAATTCCCCGGGCTGTTACCGCATCAGCCCGCCTGACCCCGCGGCCTGGCATTATTTCTGCGTGGCCCCCGACAATACCCCCGGCAACGCGGGCCTCAATAACCTGTATTACCATACGGGCCTTATCCCCGGCGGCGCCGCCGGCTGCATGGCCGCCGCGCCGGCCACCTGGAACGGCACCGGCGCCAGCGGCTACCCCGCCTTCTGCGGTTTCGGGGGAGGGGGGACGGTCACGCTGCTGATGCAGTACGTGGTGCCCCCGCTGCCGCCGCGCAGCCAGTTTACCTTCTCCAGGGCCGCCGTTGACGGGGTACGGGAAGTGCCTTCCGTGCGCATCTCCCTGCGCTCCTTCTGGGTGGCCGCCAACAGGGGCTTCGCCGCCAACCAGCGCGACGTGGACTTTTCGCTCGACAGCCTTATTACCATAAACCGGGCGTCTCTCCCCTGAGCTGCCATTGAAAACAGCTGGTTTCTCTGCTAGACTATTAACATGAAAAAGCCGATCTGGCGCCGGGGTATGGTGCTGCTGCAGACCCTGGTCATCTCCGTCGTGTTGTCCATGATCTCCGTCATGGTCCTCAAGTGGATCATGGGGCGCTATATCATGGCCGCCCGCGGCTACCGCTCCGTCACCACCCGGGCCCGGGCCCACGGTTATTTTCACGACCGCTTCGCCACCTGGAATTTCAACACCACCGGCATGCCCGCCCTCTCCCAGGCTAATATCGCGGAAACCTATCCGGCCGGCTTCGTCCAGCGCGTCTGCGTGCGCTCCCTGGGCGGCGGCAGGTTCCAGATCACTTCCGACCAGGACGATCCTACCGGCGCCTGTCCCTGAGGCGGATCTCTATGGCCGCCTCTAAGACCATGCCGTGGGTTGTCCGCCTGGCGCTGGCGCTGGCGGCCGCGGCGTGGCTCCCTGCCGCCTCCTCTGCCCAGTGGCACGTCAAGACCTCCCCTCATTTCGAGATCCGGCACGAGTCCGTCTGGTCGCCGGGCTCTATCGGGCTGGAGATGGAGAAGATGTATTCCTCCATGCGCCTGAACCTGGCCATGTTCGCCCCGTGGATGGTGCGCGAAAAGACCAAGATCTACATCTACTCCTCGCAGAAATCCTACCTCGACGGCGAGTTTAAGCCGCCGCGCTGGTCCAAGGGCCTGGCCTACGTCAACAAGAAGACCGTGGTGGTCTACGACACGGGCGATATGGCCAAGCTGAAGGCCGTGATCGCCCACGAGCTGACGCACCTGTATTTCGAGGGGTTCTTTGCCGAGCGCCTCACCTACCCGCCGCAATGGGTCAACGAGGGCCTGGCCGTGTATATGGAGGAGTCCGCCACCCCGGAAGGGGGGGCGTGGAGCCGCGCGCTGGCCTACTTCCCGCCGGAGAGGCGGGTGCCTTTCGACAAGTTCTTCTCGCTCAAGATCGACCAGCTGGATTCGGATACGCAGATAGCCGACTGGTACCTGCAGGCCTACGGGGCGGTGCTCTATCTCTACCGGCCGCATACGCGGCTGCAGTTCAAGACCTTCTGCGAGAACCTGCGCGGCGGCATGGCCCTCGACGACGCCCTCTTCAAGAGCTACCGGGTCACCGCGGGCCTGGACTTCGGCAGGAAATGGGCGGTCTGGCTGGAAGGTTACTCCAAGCCCGGCAAGGACGGCCTGCCCAGCGGCAGCCCGTCGGCCAGCTTCAACTTCAAGCCCATACAGATCTCCACCCTCCCCTTCATCAACTTCGGCGCTAAACCTTAATAATCTTCCCAAATACAGCAATGCCCGCGTGCGCCGTAGCGGCCCGGGTTAGCAAAACCCTGTCGGAGCCCCGAGCTTGCGTAAGCGCGAGGGGCGAGACGGGGAGTGGCGAGCACGGTGTGCGAGACCACGTTTTTGCGTTCCGGGCCGCTATGGCACACGCTAGTGTCTAGCAAATGCCTGTTTTTTTGAGGTCGAGGTGTTCTTTTAGGTAGGTGCCCGTGTGGGAGCGCTTGGCCTTGAGGACGTCGCAGACGGGGCCGGAGAAGACCAGCTCCCCGCCGGCCTCGCCGCCCTCCGGCCCCAGCTCCACCAGCCAGTCCGAAGCCGCTATCACGTCCAGGTTATGCTCTATCACCAGCACCGTGTTGCCGGCGTCGGCCAGGCGGTGCAGCACCTGCAGCAGCTTGGCCACGTCGGCGAAATGCAGGCCCGTAGTGGGCTCGTCGAGAATGTAGAGGGTGCGGCCGGTGGCGCGCCGGGCCAGCTGCTCGGCCAGCTTAAGGCGCTGCGCCTCGCCGCCGGAAAGGGTAGTAGCGCTCTGGCCCAGCTTCAGGTAGTCCAGCCCCACCTCGCTCATGGTAGCCAGGATCTTGGCTATGCGGGGAATGTCGGCGAACAGCCCCCGGGCCTCCTCCACCGAAAGGTCCAGCACGTCCGCGATGCTCCGGCCCTTGAACTTAACCGCCAGCGTATCCTCATTGAACCGGTGGCCGCCGCATTCGTCGCACTTCACGTACACGTCGGGCAGGAACTGCATCTGGATCTTCAGCGTGCCGTCGCCCTGGCAGGCCTCGCAGCGGCCGCCCTTCACGTTGAACGAGAACCGCCCCGGCTCGTAGCCGCGGCGCTTGGCCTCCGGCAGCTCGGCGAACAGGTCGCGGATGTGGTTAAAGACGCCGCTGTAGGTGGACGGGTTGGAGCGCGGGGTGCGCCCGATGGGCGACTGGTCCACTATGATGACCTTGTCGATGTGCTCCGCGCCCTTCATGGAGCGGAACTGGCCCGGCAGCTCTTTGGATTTATAGAGCTGCTGCGCCAGGGCCTTGTAGACGATCTCGTAGAGCAGCGTGGACTTGCCCGAGCCCGAGACGCCGCAGATGCTCACGAATAGTCCCAGCGGGATCTTCACGTCGATATTCTTCAGGTTGAACTGCCGCGCGCCGGCAAACTGCAGGAACTTCCCCGAAGGTTTCCTGATATCCCGCTTTATGGTGGTAGAGCGTTCTCCGCTGAGGTACGGGCCCGTCACGGACTTACGATCGCGCATGATCTGGGCAGGGGTGCCCTGGGCTACTATGTGCCCGCCGGCCAGGCCGGCGCCCGGCCCCAGGTCTATCACGTGGTCCGCGCCGCGGATCACGGCCTCGTCGTGCTCCACCACCAGGAGCGTATTTCCGATGTCGCGCAGGGATTTAAGGGTGTTGATGAGCTTGGCGTTGTCCCGCTGGTGCAGGCCGATGGTAGGCTCGTCGAGCACGTAGAGCACGCCGGTTAGCCCGGAGCCTATCTGGGTAGCCAGCTGGATGCGCTGCGCCTCGCCGCCGGAGAGCGTCTCCGACCGGCGGTCCATGGAAATGTAGCCGAGGCCCACGTCGTTGAGGAAGTTCAGGCGGGAATTCACCTCTTTGAGTATAAGGCGGGCGATGGCCCTTTCATTCTGGCTCAGGTCCGGGGCGGCCATGGCCTTCCTGGCGTCCGCAATGGAGAGCGCCGCCATCTGGGAGATGTTGCGGCCGTCCACTATCACGCTGAGCGCCTCCGGCTTCAGGCGCAGGCCCTTGCACGAAGGGCAGACCGTCTCGCGCATGAATTTGGTGTAGATCTCTTCCTTTACGAAATCGGATTCGCTCTCGGCGTGGCGGCGCTTGAGGTTGGTGACCACGCCCTCGAATTCCCCGGCGCCGCCCAGCAGCATGTCCCGGTGGGCCTTCGGGAGGTCCTTCCACGGCTTGTCCAGGTCTATGCCGTTCTCGTCGGCGGCGGTCTTGAGCATGTCGGCGTAGTAGCCGGACCAGGAACCCTTCCAGCGGTGGGTGCGCGTGGTCACCGGGTTGGCCCAGGCCTCCAGCGCCCCGCCGTTGACCGACTTGCCCTGGTCGGGCACCACCAGGTCGGGGTCTATCTCTATCTTTATGCCCAGGCCGTCGCATTCCGGGCAGGCCCCGTGGGGGGAATTGAACGAGAACAGGCGCGGCTCCAGCTCCGGGAAACTTATGCCGCAGGTAGGGCAGGCGTTCTTCTCGCTGTAGAGGGCGGGGGATTTGCCGGAGGCCTCCTCCACCGCTATCAGCCCTTTGGACTGCCCCAGGGCCAGCTCCACGGCCTCACCCAGGCGTTCCTTGTCGGCGGGGGTAACGGTGAATTCGTCCACGAACAGGTCGATGTCGTGCTTGACGTAGCGTTTAAGGGCGGGCGGGGTCTCCAGCGGGTGCACCTTGCCGTCCGTGCGGGCCCTGGTGAAGCCGGCCTTTTTAAGCCGGGCGTACAGTTCTTCGTAGGTGCCGCTGTGGCCGCGCACCAGCGGCGCCAGCACGCGCAGTTTCTTGCCGCCGTACTTGGACAGGATCTCCGCCGTGATCCCCTGCGCCGACCAGGCCTTGATCGGCTTGTGGCAGTGAGGGCAGAACGGCCGGCCCGCCTTGGCGAACAGCAGGCGGAGGTAGTCGTAGATCTCGGTGACGGTGCCCACCGTAGAGCGCGGGTTCTTGGAGGGGGAATGCTGCTGGATGGCGATGGCGGGGGAGAGGCCTTCTATGGAATCCACGTCGGGCTTGTCCATCTGCTCCAGGAACTGGCGGGCGTAGGCGGACAGGGATTCCACGTAGCGGCGCTGGCCTTCCGCGTAGATGGTGTCAAAGGCCAGCGTGGACTTGCCGGAGCCGGAAAGCCCAGTGATGACCACCAGCCGGTTCTTGGGGATCTCGAGGCTGAGGTTCTTGAGGTTATGGGAGCGCGCGCCGCTGATGATGAGCTTGTCCATAAGAAGTCCTATTGGTAGCGGTCCGTCAGGGTGGGCTTGCCGTACCGCGGGGACGTGCCCGGGTAATCCACCGTGTAGTGCAGGCCGCGGCTTTCCTTGCGGCGGCGGGCCGAGCGGATGATCACCCCGGCCAGGCAGGCGATGTTGCGCAGCTCCAGCAGGTCGCGGGTCAGGAGGAAGTCCCAGTAATACTTGACGATCTCGGCGGAGATGATCTCCACCCTGGCCGCGGCGCGGGCCAGGCGCTTGTCGCTGCGCACTATGCCCACATAGTTCCACATCAGGGTGCGGATCTCGTCCCAGTTGTGGGTGATGATGACCGCTTCGTCGGAGGGGCGGGCGTTGCCGGTAGTCCAGGGGGCGGGTTTTACCGCGCTCCGGCGGCGCACGTAACTGCTCTTTACGGCTTCGGCCGCGCGGTGGGCGAACACGCAGGCCTCGAGCAGGGAATTGGAAGCCAGGCGGTTGGCGCCGTGCAGGCCGGTATGGGCGACTTCGCCGATGGCGAAAAGCCCGGTCAGGGCCGTGCGCCCGTCCCTGTCCACCTTGACCCCGCCGCAGAAGAAATGGGCGGCGGGCACCACCGGGATAGGCTGTTTAGTGATATCTATCCCCAGCGCCAGGCACTTGGCGTGGATGGTGGGGAAGCGGCGCTTCAGGAAGGCCGGCTTTAAATGCGACATGTCCAGGTACACGCAGTCGGCGCCGGTGCGCTTGAGCTCGGAGTCTATGGCCCGGGCCACGATGTCCCGCGGGGCCAATTCCCCGTAGCGGGAATAAGCCTTCATGAAGGGCGCCCCGTCGGCGCCGCGCAGGATGCCGCCTTCGCCTCGCAGGGCTTCGGAGATCAGAAAGGACTTGGCCTGAGGATGGTAGAGGCAGGTGGGGTGGAACTGGACGAACTCCATGTTGGCCAGCTCCAGGCCGGCCCGGTAGGCCATCGCCATGCCGTCCCCGGTGGCCACGTCCGGGTTGGAGGTGTAGCGGTACACTTTGCCGGCCCCGCCGGAGGCCAGCACGGTGGCGGAGGCCAGGAAGCTGTGCACACGCCCCGTGCTCTCCTCCAGGGCGTAGGCGCCCAGGCAGCTGTTGTCCGCGGGGCGCACCCGCGCCGGGCGGGCCCGCAGGATCAGGTCCACCGCGGAATAATTAGGGAAGAAGGTGATCCGCCCTTCGGCGCGGCAGGCCGCCAACAGGGCGCGTTCCATCTCGCGGCCTGTGGCGTCGGCGGCGTGCAGTACGCGGCGGCGCGAGTGGCCGCCTTCCAGGCCGAGCTCGAACACGCCGTCCTTAAGAGTGAACCTGGTGCCGAGCAAGAGCAGTTCTTTTATGCGGGCGGGGGCTTCGGTGATCACGCCTTTTACCAGGTCAGGGTCGGAGAGGCCGGCGCCGGTGCGCAGCGTGTCGGCGATGTGCAGGTCGAAGTTGTCGTCGGGGGAGGTGACGGCGGCTATGCCGCCCTGGGCGAGGTTGCTGTTGGAGATCTCGGGCTCGCGCTTGGTGAGCACGGCCACGGTACCGGCCACGGCCAGCTTGCGGGCCGCCAGCAGGCCGGCGGCGCCGCTGCCTATCACCAGGAAATCGTAACGGTGTATGGTCATGGTAAAGCCCGGCTGGCGAGGGGGCGGAATTTACGTCTTTTATCCGCGCTTTAAAAGTTTTACAATAATAGCGGGCGCTAGAGTAATTTTAGCAAATATGAAACAAGTCTCCTTGCGCAAAAAACTGGCCATTTACGCCCCGGTACTCCTGTCCCTGTGCATCCTGGGCTGGCTGATCTATCCCAACCTGGGGGCCATGGCCGAGACCATAAAAACCGCCAACCACTGGTGGCTGCTGCTCTCTTTCGGCTTCGCCGTTTCCAGCTATACCTTCATGGGGCTTACCCTGTGGGAGGTGCTGCGCATCCTCGGCATACGCCTGCCTTTCCTGCAGACGGCCGGCATAGCCTTCGTCTCCACCACGGTCAACTATTTCGTCTCTTCGGGCGGCATCAGCGGCTTCGCCACCAGGGCCCACCTGCTGGGCAAGCGCAAAGTGCCGTACGGGGCCAGCGTGACGTCCTCCGTGGTCATAACCGTCCTGATCTACCTGGCCCTGGCCCTCATTATCGTGGAGGGCGCCGTGCTGCAGTTCATGCAGTCGCCGGGCTTTAACCGCAGCATGATGGAGGCCATGATGGGGGTGGTGGCCGTGCTGGGCTTCGCCTTCGCCCTGACGCTGATGTTCTTTCATCACGAGCTGCGCGCCGCCTGGGCGCGCCGCCTTTTCGTGGCGGTCAACCATGTCATCTTTTTCTTCTCCAAAAAGGAGATCCCGCACGAGAACTTCCTGAAGTTCGAATGCCAGCTCGACGAGGGCATCCGCACCATCCACGGGCGCAAGTTCGAGCTGCCTAAAGTTGTGGGCTACGTTTTCTGCGACTGGGTCAGCAACATCCTCATCCTCTATTTCGCCTTCAAGGCCGTGGGGGTCTCCCTGGGCGCCACCACGCTCATAGCCGGTTTCGCTTTCGGCATGCTGATGACCATCATCCCGATACTGCCCGGCGGCCTGGGCGCCATGGAGGCCGCCATGACGGCCGCTTTCTCGGGCATGGGCGTGCCGGTGGCGCAGGCCCTGACCGCCAGCCTGCTGTTCCGCCTGTTCTATTACCTGCTTCCGGCCGTAGCCAGCGTTTTTATCTATTGGGCGCTGCGCGCCTCGGAGCCGCCGCATACCGACGTGCATTCGCGCCACGGGAAGGGCATATGATAGAAAAATTCATGGACAGCCTGCCCGAACTGGACGCCTCGGCCTGGGTGCATTCTTCCGCCTGCCTGATCGGCAAGGTCAAGGTGGCCGCGGATGTTTCCGTCTGGCCCGGTGCCATTATCCGCGGCGACGTGGACCGCATAGAGATAGGCCGGGGGACTAATATACAGGACCTGGCCGTGCTGCACCCGAACCTGGACAGGCCGGTGCTGGTGGGCGAGGGCGTGACGGTAGGGCATTCGGCCATCATCCACGGTTCCGTGGTGGGGGCCCATACGCTCATCGGCATGGGCGCGGTGGTGATGGAGTGCGAGATAGGCGAATACTGCATAATAGCCGCCGGGGCGGTGGTGACGCCCGGTTCAAAGATCCCGGCGCGCAGCATGGTGATGGGCGCCCCGGGCAAGGTGAAACGCCAGCTTACGGACGCCGAGTGCGCCGCGCTGGTCCACTCGGAAAAAGAATATATAAAGCTCGCCGGCTATTACCGGCCCGGGGGGGCGCGATGAGCGGCCGCAAGATAGTGATGATAGAAGACAGCAAGGCCGCCTCGACCGTGCTTAAAGAGGTGCTGGAGGCAGAGGGGCATACGGTGCTGCACGCCGCCGACGGCGTAGCGGGCCTGGCGCTGGCCCGCCGCGAGAAGCCGGACCTGATACTGCTCGACCTCCTGCTGCCCAAGCTTAACGGCTACGAGGTCTGCAACGCCCTGATGCGCGACAACCTGACCCGCCACACGCCCATCCTGATAATTTCCACGCTGGACACCGACGAAAGCAAGGAAAAGGCCAAACAATGCGGCGCCCGCAACTTCATGAAGAAGCCCTACAACCTCGACGACCTGCTCCGCGAGATAAAGCGGCTCCTTCCGCAAAGCTGAAACTCATCTACTCCCTTCTGCTGAAGGCCCTCGGCCCGCAGGGCTGGTGGCCGGTCACGCCCCCGGGCGGGTCCGCGCCGGCCTATGTCCCCGGTTTTTACGGCCCCCTGGAGGAAAGGGGGATATTCGAGATCTGTGCCGGGGCGGTGCTGACGCAGAATACGGCCTGGACTAACGTGGAGCGGGCCCTCGGGGCGCTGCACAAGGCCGGCTTGATGACCCAGGCCGGGATAGCCGCCTGCCCGCTGCCCAGGCTGGAGCGGGCGATACGCAGCAGCGGCTATTATAAGCAGAAGGCGCGCCGCCTCAGGGAGTTCTGCCGCCGCGCGCTGGCCGAACACCCGGAAGGTTTAAAAGCCTGGTTCGCCGCCTCCCCGGCCGGAGAGCTCCGCAAGGAACTGCTGTCGTACAAAGGCGTCGGGCCTGAGACGGCGGATTGCCTGGTGCTGTACGCGGCCGGCAAGCCCTCCTTTGTGATAGACGCCTATACGCGCAGGCTGGGGGAAAGGGCCGCTCTGGCCCGCGGCCTTTCCTATGAGGGCTGGCGGGCGCTCTTCGAGGGGGGAGTGCCGTCCGACGTAAAAGTGTATAATGAATATCACGCCCTGCTGGTCAGGCTGGGCAAGGATTTCTGCAGAAAGTCAAAACCGCTCTGCGGCCCCTGCCCTCTCGGCGGGGTCTGCGCAAAGAGGACCCTATATGGAAAAAATAGAAAAACTTTTAGATAACGGCGAGTTCGCCAGGGCGCTGGCCGGGCTTAAGAAAGTTAAACCGGGGGCCGGGCGCGGGCGCTGGCTGCTGCTCAAGGGCGAGGCCTTGCGCGGGCTGGGGCTTTTTGGCGAGGCGCTGAAAGAGTATGCCTCCGCCCGGGGCGCGGCGCGGGGCGACGAGGAACTGGCGCTGGAGGCGCGGCTCAGCGAAGCCCGCTGCTTCCGCGCGCTGGGCGACGAGGATGGCGCGCTGGCTGCGGCGAAGAGCGCGCTGGCTCTGGCAAAAAAACTGGGGATTTACGCTGCCGAGGCCGAACTGGAATGGGCCCTGGCCCTGCGCCTGGTGGGCCGCCTGGCCGAAGCCGCCAGGCTGCTGGAGAAACTTTACAAGGCTTATAAAAAGAGCGGGGACCTGGCCGGGGCGGCCTTCTCGCTGTGGGCGCTGGGCGGGCTTTACCGCCTGCAGGGCCGCTACGCCGAGGGGATAGCCGCTTTCGAGGGTTCGCTCGCCGCCGCGGGTAAGGACAAGGACGAGGCCGCGGCAGGCTACGCCCTGTTCGGCCTGGGCGGCATCCTGCGCGTGGCCGGTTTCATGGGCCGCGCGCTGGACTGCTATGTGCGGGCGCGCCGCCTGTTCGGCCGCACCGACGACGCTTTCGCCAAAGCCTACGCCGAATGCGGCACGGCCAACGTGCTGCGCCAGCTGGGCCGCCTGGAGGAGGCGTACGCCGGTTATACCCGCGCGCATAAACTTTACTCGGGCCTGTCCGACTGGGCGGACCTGGGGTTTGTGGAGTGGGGGATGGGGGAGATCAAAAAAAAGAACGGGGACTTCTCCGCCGCTCTCAAGAATTACCGCAAGGCCGCCGAACTGTTCAAAGGCCGCTCCGAGCCGCGCGGCGAAGCCCTCACCCTGCTCTCGCTGGCCAACCTCTACTACCTCATGGGCCAGACGGCCAAAGCGGAAGCGCAGCACGCCGCCGCCATGCGCCACATCCGCGCCCACGGCCTCCACACCCACCTCGAAACCTTCACCTGAGCGGGGCACGCCGTTAAATAAAAACCGCCGGCTGAACCGGCGGTTTTTATTTGCCCTCCCGGCCGTACAGGGCCTGGTTCCGAGCGACTTTGGGGAAGGGGGGCCCCGCTTCGGGGGGGAACCGCGCAACGGTTCCCTGCAGTACAGGAGCGAGGGGCCAGGCCCTGTGCGGCCGGGGAGACGATTACAGCTTGAAGTCCCAGCCGAGGTAGAGCTCGCGGGCTTTGGGGTCGTTGAGCAGGGTGTCGGCGTTGCCGTCGATGAGGAGCTGGCCGTTGTAGATGAGGTAGGAGCGGTCGGTGATGGAGAGGGTCTCGCGCACGTTGTGGTCGGTGATGAGCACGCCGATGCCCTTGTCCTTGAGGTGCAGGATGATCTTCTTGAGGTCGCTGACGGTAATGGGGTCGATGCCGACGAAGGGCTCGTCGAGCAGGATGATCTTCGGGTCGTTTATCATGACCCGGGCCACTTCCAGCCGGCGCTTCTCGCCGCCGGAAAGCGTCCAGGCCTTCTGGTCCTTCAGCTTCATCAGGCCGAACTCGCCCAGCAGCGAGTCCACCCTTTCGCGCATGACGGCCCTGTCGGGGGTGGTGCGCTCCAGTATGGCTTCAAGGTTCTCGGCCACGGTAAGGCCGCGGAAAACGGTGGGTTCCTGCGCCAGGTAGCCTATACCGCCGCGGGCGCGCTGGAACATGGGCTCTTTGGTCACGTCCCGGCCGTCCATGAAGACCTGGCCGGCGTCCGGCTCCAGGAAGCCGACCAGCATGTGGAAAGTGGTGGTCTTGCCGGCGCCGTTGGGGCCCAGCAGGCCGCAGACCTCTCCTGAGTTGACGTGCAGGGAGATGCCGTTGACCACCTGGCGGCGGCCGAAGGATTTTTCAAGCAGGGCGCATTCTAGTTTCATGGCTGTTTTGCCGGCGGGGGGACGTCTTTAACCCAGCCGTTCACGTTATTATAGAACTTTATATCCCGGGTGTCCCTGAAGAACTTCATCTTCGAGGAATTTATGGCGAAATCGTAGCCCTCCCTGGCGCCGACCGCCAGCGGGGTGGACTCGTGCATGGTAAAACTGCGCTCCAGGTTGCTGTACAGGCCCATGCCGGAGAACATGTCCAGGTTCTCCGTGGAGATGGAGAAATCCCCGTCGAAATACATCAGGCCGGACTTGTTCTCGGCTTTCGCCGTCCGGGAGCGGCCATTCAGCAGCCGCCCGTCGGCGGAGGTGTACTTCATGCGCACGGGCAGCGCCCCGCTTTCCAGGAAAGCCTCTTCGGCCGTCTCCATGTACATGGCCCGCTCGCAGAACACTTCCACCAGGGACTTGTCCTCGAAGCGGCGCAGGATGGAGACCGAACCGTTTATGTTCCAGGTCTGGGCCGGACGGGCGTAAAGGGCGTGGTCGGCCTTCATCGTGTAGCGCGGGTTGCGGAAGGAGACGTTGCCGTCGAAGATCTCGCGGTCGTTGGTCCTGTCCATCTTCCACTTGTCGCTCTTGACCACGGAGCCCATCAGGAAATCCTCCGCCGCCGACAGCGGGAGGGCGAGGTGCGCCAGCAGGAGGGGGAGGAGGAGGAATTTCATGTGCCTGAAAGCCGGGTTTCCTGGCGCTGGATCTCTATCTCGGAAAGGTCGGGGTTGGCGGTAAAGCCGCGGCCCTTGATCACCGTGCGGCCCTTGTAGATGGTGACCGGCTCTTCCGTCCAGACCTTGCCGCGCGCCGAACTGTAGTAGAGCTTGGTGGTCTTAAGCTGCATCCCGTCGCGCTTGGCGTCTATGACCACGTCGTCCGTCAGCTCGGCCGAGTTGTCCTTCATCTGCAGCACCCCGCTGAGCGCCGTTATTTCAGAGGTGACCCTGCCGCCTTCATAGAACTTTATCTTCGGGCTTTCGAACGCGATAACGCCCTTCTTCTCGTCCAGCCGGCCCAGGGCGGAGTCCAGCCGCCAGCGGGAGGAGCCGGCCAGGGATTCCGCCATGGAGAAGTTCTCCAGCAGGCTCACGCCGGCGGCCGCTTCGCGGGACTTTTCGGCGGAGCAGGCGGCCAGCGCCGCAAGCAGGAGGAGGGCGAGGGGCTGTTTCAACCCAGGCCTTCCTTTAAAAGATCGCGCTCATCGATGATGCCGACGGGGCGGCCGGTGCGGGAATCCGTGACCGGCAGGTTGTCTATCTTCTTCTCCGAAATTATCCTGGCCGCGTCCATGGCCATGGTCTCGGGGTGGACGGTCATGGGTTTGCGGGTCATTACGCCGGCGACGGGGGTGGAGAGGTCCTTCAGCCCGCCCTGCAGCCTGCGGCGCAGGTCGCCGTCGGTGAAATAGCCTGTCAGGCGCCCGCCTTTGCCCGTCACCGAAACCGCGCCGGCGCGGGTGTCGGTCATGACCTTGAGCGCCGCGGCCACGCTGGCGGTCTCTTTTACCACCGGGTTGGAGCTGCCCTTATGCATGAGGTCGGAGACCTTCAGGTTCAGCAGTTTGCCCAGGTTGCCGCCGGGATGCAGCCTGGCGAAGCGCTTCTTGTCGAAGCCGTTAAGGGACATCAGCGTCACGGCCAGCGCGTCGCCGAGGGCCAGCATGGCGGTGGTGGAGGAGGTCGGGACGATGTCGAACGGGCAGGCCTCGCGCTTGACGCGCAGGCGCAGCACCACGTCGGAGCCGCGGGCCAGCCTGGAATCGGAATTGTTGGTGATGGAAATGACCGGGAGGCCCTGCCGCTTGAGTATCGGCAGCAGCTTGGCGGTCTCTTCGGTCTCGCCGGAGTAGGAGAGCGCCAGGGCCACGTCGTCGGCGGCTATCATGCCCAGGTCGCCGTGCAGGCTCTCGACCGGGTGCAGGTACACGCTGCGCGTGCCCGTGGAGGCCAGCGTGGCGGCTATCTTGCGGGCGATCAGGCCCGATTTGCCGACGCCCAGCAGCACCACCTTGCCGGAGCAGGCGGCCAGCAGCCTCACCGCTTTGAGAAAGGAGGCGTCCAGCGCGGCCGAAAGCCCGGCGACGGCGCGGCTTTCCAGGGCGATCACGCCGCGGGCGGTCTTAAGTATCAGCTTTTCCTTGGCGTTCATGTTATTTGGCCGGCGTCTTGTGCGGGTTGAGCCAGGGGGTCATCTCCGGCGGGATCTCGCGCTGGTCGTAAGGGGGGGGCAGCTTGTGCAGCAGGTAGCTTACCCCGAAGAAGACCACGATCAGCGTCAGGTAGATCCAGGCCAGCGTCTTAAGGTGCCAGTGCCAGTCCGGGAACCAGGCCGGCGGCATCGTCAGGTCGGCGCCGCATTTCTTGCATAATTTCAGGGCGGCCCTGTTCTCCTGGCCGCAATTGGTGCATTTCATTTTATATCCCCTGTTATGTCCTGTAGTTCCGCGGCCAGCCGGTCCACGCGGTTGAGCGCGGCGACCATGGCCTTTACGGAGTCGAGCCGCAGCGAGTTGGGCCCGTCGGAAAGCGCCTTCTCGGGGCGCGGGTGGGCCTCGAAGAAGAGGCCGGCTATCTTAAGCGAGGCCGCGGCCTTGGCCAGCGGCAGGATGAAGCGCCGGTCGCCGCCGGTGGCCGTGCCCAGGCCGCCCGGGCGCTGCACCGAGTGGGTGCAGTCGAAGATGACCGGGTAGCCGAAATCCTTCATTATTTCCAGCGAGCGCATGTCCACCACCAGGTTGCCGTAGCCGAACGAGGAGCCGCGCTCGGTGAGCATGATGCCCTTGGCGCCGCGGCTCTCGAGTTTCTTGACGATGTTCTCGGCTTCCCAGGGGGACAGGAACTGGCCTTTCTTGACGTTGACCGTCCGGCCGGTGTCGGCGCAGGCGAACAGCAGGTCGGTCTGCCGGCACATGAAGGCGGGGATCTGCAGGATGTCGGCGGCCTCGGCCACGCGCGCGGCCTGGGCCGGCTCGTGCACGTCCACCAGCAGCGTGACGCCCAGCCGGTTCTTGAGGTCCTTCAGGAAGTCCAGCGCGCTCTCCATACCCACGCCGCGGAAGGAGTTATGGGAGGTGCGGTTGGCCTTGTCGAAAGAGGCTTTCAATACGAAGGGCGTCTTAAGGGCCGAGAAGACCTTTTTAAGCTCCACCGCCTCCGCCGCGTAGGACTTGGGCGTCTCTATCACGCAGGGGCCGGCTATGTAGACCAGCGGGCGGTCGTTGGAGAAGACCACGCTGCCCGCTTTTACTGTTTTCTGTTTAGCCACGCTGGTCTCCTTTAATGCGCTTTGGCGGTTTCCGGCTTGCGGGCCGCGGCCTTGTTCTTTATCGCCGCCGCGACGAAACTGAAGAACAGCGGGTGCGGCATCAGCGGCCTGGACTTGAACTCGGGATGGAACTGCACGCCGACGAACCAGGGGTGGTCCTTTATCTCCACGATCTCGGGCAGCTTGAGCTTCTTGTGCATGCCGCTGACCTTCATGCCCTTCTTCTCATACTGGGCGATATATTTGGAGTTGAACTCGTAGCGGTGGCGGTGGCGCTCCGAGATGGCGGAGGCGCCGTAGATCTTGCTGGCCAGGGTCCCTGCCTTGAGCTCGCAGGGCCAGGCGCCCAGGCGCATGGTGCCGCCCTTGTCCGTGACGCCCTTCTGCGCCGCCATCAGGTCCACCACCGGGTGGGGGGTCTTGGGATTGAACTCGGTGGAATGGGCGTTCTTGAGGCCCAGGACGTTCCTGGCGAACTCTATGGTGGCGCACTGCATGCCGAGGCAGATGCCCATGAAAGGCAGCCCATGCTCGCGCGCGTAGCGCACGGCCTCTATCTTGCCCTCTATGCCGCGGTCGCCGAAGCCGCCGGGCACTATCAGGCCGTCGGCCTTGGCCAGCTTTTCCTGGAAATTCTCTTCCTCGACGTCCACGTAGTCCAGTTCGGCTTTAACCCCGTTGGCCGTGCAGCCGTGCTGGATGGCCTCCACCAGGGATTTATAGGAGTCCTTGAGCTTGGTGTACTTGCCGGCTATGGCGATGCGCACCGGCTGGGCCGAGGCGGCGGTCTTGAGCCGGGCCACGAACTCGGTCCATTCGTCGAAATCCCATTTGCCGCTGCGCAGGCGCAGCAGCATCATGATCTGCTCGTCGAGCCCCTGCTTCTTGAGCATGAAGGGCACGTCGTAGATGCTGGCGGCGTCGGCCGCGTCCACCACGGCTTCCCGGGGCACGCTGGTGAAAAGGGCGATCTTGTTCTTGATGTCCTTGGCCAGGGGCTTCTCGGCGCGGCAGACTATGATGTCCGGGTCGATGCCGATCTCGCGCAGCTTGTTGACGGAATGCTGGGTGGGCTTGGTCTTGAGCTCGTCGGAAGCGGACAGGTACGGTACCAGCGTCACATGGAGATACAGCACGTCGTTGCGCGTGCGGTCGGGGCGCATCTGGCGGGCGGCTTCCAGGAAGGGGAGGCTCTCTATGTCGCCCACCGTACCGCCTATCTCTATGATGGCGATGTCGAAACCTTCGGCCGCCTTGACGAAGCGGCGCTTGATCTCGTCGGTGATATGGGGGATGACCTGCACCGTCTGGCCGAGGTAGCTGCCCTCGCGCTCGCGGGCGATGACGGTCTGGTAGATCTGCCCGGCGGTCATGATGTTGGCGCGGCCGGTGTCGATGCCGAGAAAGCGTTCGTAGTAGCCCAGGTCCAGGTCGGTCTCGGCGCCGTCGTCGGTGACGAACACCTCGCCGTGCTGGAACGGGGCCATCGTGCCGGCGTCCACGTTGATGTACGGGTCGCATTTCATGATGGTGACGGAAAGCCCGTGCGCTTTAAGCAGGCGGCCTATGGAGGCCGCGGTGATGCCCTTGCCGAGCGAACTTACCACACCGCCGGTCACGAAGATATATCTTGTCATTTTTCTCCCTGCGCTAAAGCGCCGAAGTCCCGAAAGAGCCGTCCCCCGCGGGCGGCCCGGCCGGAGGGCTAGCCCCCGGCTTTCTTCAGAAATCTTTCCGCGGCCGCCAGGTCTTCCGGCGCGTCTATCGCCGGGCCGAGCGGGGCCACCTCGGCCACCGAGATGTTAAACCCGTTCTCCAGGGCGCGCAGCTGCTCCAGCCGCTCCAGCCGCTCCAGCGGGCTGGGCTTTAGCTTCACGAAGCGCTCCAGGGCCTCGCGCCTGTAGATGTAGAAGCCGCAATGCTTGTAGTAAGGGTAATCCTTAAGGTCAGAAAGCCCGTGGTGGAAGGGAATGGCGCAGCGCGAGAAATACAGCGCGCGGCCCTCCTTGTTCATGGCGACCTTGACGCAGTTGGGGTTGGCTATGTCCGCCTTGTCCTTTATGCGGACGCAGGCTGTGCCTATCTGGCAGGAGGGGGAGGCCTTGAGCTTGCGGAAAGCTTTTTTAAGGGTCGCCGCCGTCATGAACGGCTCGTCGCCCTGTATATTGATGACGAACTTCGCCCTGGTGCCGCGGGAGGCCTCGTAGACCCGGTCGGTGCCGGACTGGCAGCGCGGGCTGGTCATCACGGCCTTCGCGCCGATGGAGCGGGCGAAAGAGAGCACCGCCTCATGCTCGGTGGCTATGGTCACCTCGCCGAGGCCGGCTTTTACGGCGGCCTCCCAGCACCACTGGATGACGGGTTTGCCCGCAAGTCCAGCCAGCACCTTGCCGGGGAAACGCTGGGACCCGTAGCGGGCCGGTATGACTATCAGGCAGTCTTTATCCATGACCTCGCGCTCTCCAGGAGTTCTTCAGCGCTGACCGAAGCGGTACCGAGCTTGCCCACCACTATGCCGGCGGCGAAATTAGCCGCCGTGGCGGCTTCCTCGGGGGTGGCGCCGGCCGCCCAGGTGAGCGCCAGCGTGGAAATAACGGTGTCGCCCGCGCCGGTGACGTCGAAGACCTCGCGCGCCCGGGTGGGGATGTGCGCGCTGCTGGCCGACCGGCCGGCGCGCTGAAAAAGGGTCATGCCGTGCTCGCCCTGCGTTATCAGCAGCGAGCGGCAGGCGAGCCGCTGCAGGATGGCGCGCCCCAGCGCCTCGGCGGCGTCCTGGCCGTCCTTCTGGGTCAGGCGCATGCCGCCGTAAGCTTCGGCCGTGTTGGGGGTCAGGCAGGAGACGCCGCGGTACAGCAGGAAATGCTCTACCTTGGGGTCCACGAAGACCGGCACGCCGCGCTTTAGGGCCATCCCTATGGCTGTCTTTATGGTGCCGGGCTCCAGCAGGCCTTTGCCGTAATCCGAAAGTATGACCGCCTGGCAGCCGGCCTTGAGCTCGGCGGCGAGGGAGGCCAGGGCGGCCCGGCGCGCGGCGTGGGACATGTTGCCGGGGGTTTCGCGGTCGAAGCGCACCACCTGCTGGTGCTCGGCTATCACCCGGGTCTTCTCGATGGTGGGGAAATTGTCGTCGTGGATCAGGGCGTCGTGCGCGATGCCGGAGCTGTCGAGCAGGTCGCGGAATTCCGCGGCCGCGGCGTCGCGGCCCGTGACGGAGATCAGCCGGGGCACGGCGCCCAGGGCGGCTATGTTGACGGCCACATTGGCCGCGCCGCCGCAGACGGTGGCTTCGGAAGTGACCCGCACCACCGGCACGGGGGCTTCGGGGGAAATGCGCTTTACTGAACCTTTGATGTAGCGGTCCAGCATCATGTCGCCGAAGACGGCGATGCGGCGGCCGCGGAAGCCAGCGACCGCGGAGGAGAGGCGTTTGAATCCGGCCTTTGTCATAATATAAATATTATAACAAAAAGCCGCGGCGGGCTACGGGCGGGGCGGGGGGAGGAAAAAGGGCGTCAGGGCCTGATAACGCGGCGCACCAGCTTGGCGGTGACCGAGCCTATGAAGATCTCGGCCTTCAGCAGCATGGGGACCTTGAGCTCGTCGTCGGTCAGCCAGACCAGCATGCGGCGGCCCTTCTTGGCCACGAAGATCCCTTCTTCCCCGGCCATAGGCTCGAACTTAAGGCACTGCTTCTTGCCGTAGGGCGTGGAGATCTTCTCGCGCTTGCCGGCCTTTATCCGGATGCGCCAGTCCCGCTTGGTATTCACATCCAGCTCTATGTCGGCGCCGGGCTGCAGGTTCATGCCCCGCATGCGGTAGAGGGAGGAGAGCACGTCGTTGGCCGGTTTTTCCATGGGGCCTTCGACAGTATTGCGCTGGCGCTTTTTGTTGACCTTCTCGCCGTAGAACCGCCTGTTGGGCAGGTCGAAGACCACCCACTCGTTGTAGAAATGACTCCCCTCGGAGATCTTCTTGTAGTAGCCGTAGGAGCTCAGGTCCTCCACGTCCATCCACGCGTCGTTGCGGTCCGCGACCTTGTAAAAGTTGGCCAGGAAGGAGCCCGACTTCGCCTCGGAAACTATATGCCAGGCCGGGCGCGAGGACACGTTCACCACCCCGTCCACCCGCAGGAAGGACTTGCCGACGTAAATGGCGCCCCAGTAGATATCGTACTCCAGGGTCTCCCCGGCCACTATGCCGGCGACGGGGCCGGAGACCGCTGCCGTGGAAATGGGCAGCGACCAGTAGGGATGGGCCAAGTCCTCGCCCGCGGCGGCGGGCAGGCAGCAGGCCAGGAGCAGCAGGAGGGTTTTAATAGCCATAGTGGAGCTTCAGGTAGAGTATGACCAGGATGGCCGCCAGCCCCGAGAGGCCGCGCCATTCCTTGTTCTTGATGAAAACTTCCCTGGAGTAGGCCTCGGTTTCAAAGAAGGAGCCGAACTTGCAGGGGCAGGCCAGTATGGCCGGCACCGCCCTGCAGTAGTCCTCGAAGGCCTGGCCGTACGTCGAGCGGAGAAACGCCTCCTCGGCCTTTATGGTCACCCAGTAGATCCAGGCGAACGCCGCGCCCACGCCCAGCCAGAGGGCCGCGGTGAGGGCGGGCTTGGCGGTGGAGGTCATGGCGAGCATCATGCCGCCGGTCATGACGAGGGTGCCGAGGTAGAGCGGGTTGCGCACCACGGCGTAAGGCCCGCGCATGGTCAGCGTTTTTGATTTGACTATGGCGGCGCTGGCGGCCAGGCGGATGAGCTGGCCCAGCAGCATCAGGGCGGCCCCGGCCCAGTAGAAGGCGCCGCTGTCCGGCCGGGAAACGGCCAGGGCTACCACGCTGAGTATCATCGAGATGAAAACGCGTTTCTTCATGATCCTTCCTTTGTTTTAACTGCGGGTACCGCCCTGGCCAGGGCCAGGAGGCTGGCAAAACCTGTTCGCCCGGCGGCCTTGCCCTGGCCTGTCAGCACCAGCAGGCCCTTCAGCCCGGCGGCTTTGGCCAGGTCGAGATCGCAGGCTTTGTCGCCGGCCACGAAAGACCTTGCCATGTCTATGGCCAGGTCCTTCACGGCTTCCTTTATCAGGCCGGGGCGCGGCTTGCGGCACCTGCAGCCGGCGTCGGGGGCGTGCGGACAGAAATAGACGCCGTCCAGTTTTACGCCCGCCTTGCGCAGCTCGCGCACCAGCTTCAAATTTATCGCTTTTGAAACGGCCAGGCTCATGTAGCCGCGGGCTATTGCCGACTGGTTGGTGACCACTACCAGGCGGTAGCCTTTGGCCGCCAGCAGGCGCAGCGCGGCCGGCACGCCGGCGTAGATCTTGAACTGCTCCAGGGAGGTTACATAGGCGCCCGCCCTGTCGCGGTTAAGCGTCCCGTCGCGGTCCAGAAAGGCCGCCGGGGCCCTGCTGCCGCGCGCGGGTCTGGGGGGCCAGGCGCGCATCAGGGTTGCTCCGGGGCCGCGGGGGAAGAGACGCGCTCCACCAGCCGCATCAGGTTCTTCCAGCCGTCGCAGAGAAAGACTATCTTGACCGAGAAGATCAGCACGCCGCTCTTGAGCGTCTCCTGCCAGCCCTGCGGGAAGCGCGCGAAATCCTTGTAGGTGGTTATCAGCGGCAGGCCGCCGCGCGACTGGTGGGCCGAGGCGAGCTCGGCCAGGGTGAAGGCGTGGTGGTCCGGGTAGCGCCAGATCTGGCGCAGCTCTATCTTGAGTTTGCCCAGCGCGGCCTCGAAGGAGGCCGGGTCGCCTATCGCGGAAAGGGCGACGGCGGGCCGGCCGTGTATGGCGGCCAGGTCCACCGGGCGGGCCGTGGCCGGGTCCAGGAATTTTTCGGGGGAATGCATGCTCTCGATTATCCTGGCGCCGGGATTGATGTCGCGGATCTCGGCGCGCAGGTCGTCGATGGCGGACTGGGAGACCTGCTCGCAGTGGGTGATCACTACCGCGGCGGCCCGGGCGAGACCCGAGGCCGGCTCGCGCAGGTTGCCGTAGGGGAGCACGCGGTCTTCGGAGAAGGGGGAGGTGGCGTTGACGAGCACCACGTCGGCGTCGCGCTTGAGCGCGAAATGCTGGAAGCCGTCGTCCATGAGCAGGATGTCCGCGCCCAGCTCCAGCGCGGCCAGCCCCGCCCGGTACCTGTCGGAAGAAACCACCACCGGCACGCCGGAGTCCTCGAGCATGCGGTACAGCATCAGGGCCTCGTCGCCGGTCTGCGCCAGCGAGAAGGAGCGGCCCTTGGCGAGCACGGTGACGGAAGAGGAGCGCGCGGCCCGGCGGTAGCCGCGGATCAGCACGGCGGGCTTCCGGCCGGAGAGCGCCAGCTCCCGGGCCACGGCCACGACGGTGGAGGTTTTGCCGGTGCCGCCGGCCGAGATATTGCCGAAGCAGATCACGGGAGCGGGCAGGGAGCGCGAGCGCAGGGCGCCCGAAGCGTAGAGGCCTTTGCGGGTCTTTATCGCGGCCGCGTAAACCAGAGAGAGGGAGCTGAGCAGCAGGCGGCCGGGCAGGTGGCGCCTAAGGGCGTTGCGCACTTTTTCCGGCGAGAGGGGGGTGTTCGTCATTTAACCGCTCCCAGGGCCTTCAGGTGCGCCGCCAGCCGTTCCCAGGCCGCTTCGAAAGGCAGGGAGGCCAGCTCGCCCTGTACCCAGGAATGTTCCGGGCCCGGCGGGGTCCAGCTGGCGGGGGAGTTCTGGGGCGCGTAGACGGTGAAGGTGGGAGTGCTCTGGCTGACGGCCAGGTGCATGGGCGCGGAACTGGTGCCTACGTGCAGGGAGGTCCTTTTCAGGAGGGCGGCCAGGTCGAGCAGGTCAAAATCGGGGGCCAGGATATGCCCGCCCGAGGACAGGGCCATGGCGTCCTTTACGTAGTCCAGTTCGCCGGGGCCCCAGAGAAAGACCACGCGCGCGCCATAGTCGGCCTTCAGCCTGTCTGCCAGCTTTGCGAAATTTTCCGGCGCCCAGCGGCGGTGGTCGCGCGGACTGGTGATGTCGAAGGTGACGGTGAGGGGGGCGGGGGGTAGGCCGGCGAGGAAGGCGTCCGCCCGGGCCGCGTTCTCGGGGGCGAAGGCGAGGTCTGGCTTGGCCCCGTCGTGCGGTATGCCCAGCGGCTCCAGCAGCTGGAGGCGGTCGAAGACGGTGTAGGCGTTGTCCTCGCGCTTGGCGGGCATGGTGTTATGGAACAGCCAGCCCGCGGGGTAATGGAAGGCGATGCGCTTCTGGGCGCCGGAGAAGCGGGCGAAGAAGCCCGACGAGGAGGAGCGCATGAAGTCGATGGAGATGTCTATGCCGGCGCGGCGGATGGCCGATAGGGGCTTGTCCTCGCGGTAGAAGATGCCGGCGAGGTTGGGGTTGCCTTCGAGTATCTTGGCGGAGGGGCGGCGGGTGAGGAAATAGATGCGGGCGTCCGGGATGCCTTTCTTGAGGGCGCGGAGCAGCGGCGTGGTGAGTATCACGTCGCCTATTCCTTTATAAACTATTACCAGTATCCCAGGTCCCATCGTTTTAAATCTGTAGTATGCGCCCGCCGCGGGGACAGGAACGCAAAAACGTGGTCTCGCACACCGTGCTCGCCACTCCCCGTCTCGGTCCTCGCGCTTACGCAAGCTCGGACCTCCGACAGGGTTTTGCTAACCCTGTCCCCGCGACGGACGCGGCACCAAACAGCTCAGTGCATCAGCACGCTTATGAGCGAGCGGTGAGACCAGCCCTGCAGGACCCCGGAGCTACACGGCCTTCGCGCGGTAGCGGGGGTCGTTGTACATCTTGAACTGCCGGTAGATCTTGAGCTTGACGCGGCCCGCGGCCACGTCGGAGACCAGCTGGGTCATTTCGTCCCCGAGGTCCCGGAGCTGGATGCCCATCACGTCGAGGCGGCCGGCGCAGGCGGCCTTGTGCTCTTCGGTGGCGTCGGCGCGGGCCAGCTGCTCGCGCATGTGGAAGATCTTGAGCTGGATGATGCTGATCTTGTCGGCCAGGCTGCCAATGGTCTCAGCCATTGATGGCCTCCAGCACCTTTTCATCGATGCGCTCTATCAGGTCGTTGCGCTTCTGATTGAGCCGGTCGATGTTCTTCTTGGCCGCGGCTATGGCCGGCACGTCGCCCACCCTGGCCTTGTCTTCCTCGTGCCAGAGCTCGGTGTTGGTCCGGGCCAGTTCGCTTACCAGTTTGCCTATTCCCAGGTCGTTCATGTTGGTTACCTCGCGAAGATATTATAGCACTAGCACCGCTTTTAAAGCCTCGAAGCCCCGCGCTCCAGCTGCAGCGCCAGGTCCCAGTTGTTGTCGCCGCCGCGGATGAAGAGGCGGTCTATGGTGACGGAGCGGTCCCAGGGCCACGGGGTCTTGCCCTGTTTGAAACTGAAGTCGAAGACGTAGCCGGCGTCGAGCGCCATCTGCCGTATGGCCGGCACGTAGGCGCCGTCGCCGTAAGGGTAGGCGAAGGCGCTCATCTCGCGGCCGAACAGGGCCTCGAGCTGGCGCTTGGATTCCGCTATCTCCCAGGCCGCGTCCTCCGGCTTGAGCGCCGAGAGATGCGGGTGGTTCATGGTGTGGGAGCCGTACTCTATGACGCCGCTGGCCTGCATCTCTTTAAGCTGCGCCAGCGTGGCCATGTTAACCCAGGGCTCGGAGGCCGGGTTATGCCAGGAGTTGACCTTGCCTATGGTGTTGAACACCACGTAAACGTTTCCCTTCGCGCCCAGCTCCCTGAGGATGGGCCAGGCGTGCAGGTAGTTGTTCTCGTAGCCGTCGTCGAAGGTTATCAGCACGGCCTTCTCGGGGAGAGGGGCTTCGCCCTTCTGCGCTTTCAGCAGGTCGGAGAAGAGGATGGTGGTGTAGCCGTGGTCCAGCAGGTATTTCACCTGCGCCCTGAATTTTTCAGGGCTGACCCAGAGCTCTTTTAATCTGGAGCCGGGGGGAGGGGAGCCGATCTTGTGGTAGCAGAGCACCCTGAGGCCGGGGGCCGCGGGGCGCCACCAGGTCCAGCGCGCGCTGACGGCGAGCGCCGCAAGCGCGAGGACGGAAAGGATCACGTACATATAAGCTCCTTAATTCTTCTCGGCCGCGTCTCTGGCGGCCCTCAGGACCTGGTCCACGGTCAGCAGGCGCATGCAGAGGAAATGCCCGCGGGGGCATTTTTTTGAGCCGTGCAGCGCGCAGGGGCGGCAATCCAGCCGCGTCTCTACTACGCGGTTGCCGGCGCCGTAGGGGAAAAAGCCCAGTTCCCTGGTGGTGGGGCCGAAGATCCCGACGGCCGGCACGCCCATGGCGGCGGCTATGTGCATCGGCCCCGAATCGTTGGAGACGAAGACCTTGAGCGGGCGGATGGCATCCATCAGCTCCGGCATGCTGGTCCGGCCGGTCAGGTTAAGGCAATGCTCCGGACCGGCCAGGCGCTCTATCTCCGCGTTCCAGTCCTTCTCGCCGGGGCCGCCCACCATCAGCACCGGCGTCTTGAATTCGGCGGCCAGCCCGCGGATAAGGCGGGCCCATTTTTCGGCCGGCCAGCGCTTGGTGGGCCAGGCCGAGCCGGTGTTCACGCCGACGGCGGCGCCGTTAACCGCAGGGGCCGCGGCGGAGCGCAGGCCGGGAAAAGCCGTTTTGAGGTTCTCGGCCAGCGGGGAGAGGAGGGCCAGGTTGCGCTCCACGTCGTGCAGCAGCCAGGAGAACGGGACCTTGTGGGTGAGGAAAAAACTGCCGGCGCTGGAGGAGAATCCCACCCGCACCGGGATGCCCGCCCGCCAGGCCAGCAAGGCGCTGCGCAGCGAGCGGTGCGGGATGATGACGGCGTCGAAAGAACGGGCGCGCAGCTCTGCGGCCAGGCGGGAGAACTCGGCCAGGCCGGACGGGGCGGTCTTCTTGCGGTCCTCTATTATCTCCCCGGCCAGGCCGGAGGCGGCGAAGACTTCCCTGGTCTCCGGGCGCGTGACCACGGAGACGGACGCCTCCGGAAAAACCTCTTTCATCTTCTTAAGGAGGGGGAGGGTGAGCACGCAGTCCCCGAGGAAAGCCGTCTGCAGCAGGCAGACCCGGAGCGGGCCCTGCTTAAGCGCCGGTTTGGTGTCCCCCGGGTTCCAGTCGCCCAGCTCCGGCCCGGAATGCAGCGCCGGCACGCCCAGCGGCGCCAGGGTCTCCATGTAGCGGTCCAGGGTGTGTTTCTCCAGGGCCGGGCTGGGCACGCGGAAATCCACGAACAGGCGGCGGGCCAGCGAGGCTTTGCGGTAGCGCAGCACCGGCGCCTTGGCGGCCAGGCAGAGCAGGCGGCTGCGCAGCGTGGCGTGCAGGTCGATGATGACGTCGTAGTCCTCCGCGTTTATGGCGCGGACGGCGCCGGCGAAGCCGGTGAAAGGGATAGCCTTGTCTATAAAGGCGCTCTTGGAAACCGCGCCCAGGAATTGCGGCTTGACGATGATGTCGAGCCTGGAGCCGGGCCACCTGGCCTTGAGGTTGCGGAAAACGGGGGCCGTCAGGATTATGTCCCCGAGCGAGGACATCCTGATGACAAGTATCTTGGGGTCCGGCTTGTTTATTTCCATCTATATTAAAAAATTATATCATTATACCGAGTTCACGATAAACCGGACCGGCCATGGAAACAGCTCAGGACAAGACCCCTTAAAGAAGGGGGCCCCGGGCCGGCCGTAATAAAGATTTAACTTAAAAGACATTGACAGACAACGGGTTTTAGTATATCTATATAATATGCGCGCGCGACTTGCAGGTTTAGCCCTGTTCATTTTCCTGGTGGCGGGGGGCTTGTACAATTACGCCCCGGCCCTCATGAGGTCCGGGGTTTACCGCATGCTCATCAGCGAGCAGACCACCATCGGCAATACCATCCCGAAGACGGGGGGCACCTATTCCCTGCTCGGCAGCACGGGCCAGCTGGGCTTTGGCGCCCTGTCGGGCGGGCGCTATACCGTAACCTGGGGCGTGGTCAATTCCTGGCGCCCGCCGCAGGCCGACGTCTCCGCCGCCCACGCCTACCCTAACCCCTGCTACTCCAAGCGGGCCTGTACCGGCGTCACCTTCACCCGCCTGACGCTCAACGCCATTATTTACATCTACACGATCTCCGGAGAAAAAGTCCGGAGGATAGAGAAGAACAACAACATCGACAGCGTGGGCTGGGACCTGCGCAACGACGCCGGCAGCCTGGTGGCCAGCGGCCTTTATCTGTACCGCATAAAGGGCGGTAATTCCAGCAAGACGGGAAAACTGGTAGTTGTAAGGTGAAACCTATGAAAAAAATAATTTTAACCGCCGCGGCGGCGCTGCTGCTGCCTTTCTGGGCCCAGGCCGGGGAAATAACGGCGGGCTCCACGCCCCGGACCATAAACTACCAGGGCCGCCTGGAGCGCGACAACGCGCCTATCACGGGCACCATCCACCTCTACTTCCGCGTCTACAACCACCCCACCAACAGCGGGGCCGGCGTCTGCGGCGGCGTCAACCAGCCCTGCCTCTGGCTGAGCCCGGAGATAACGGTGCAGGCCACGCAGGGCGTTTTCAGCGCCACGTTGGAATTCAGCGAGGCCGACCTGCTCTATATTTTCTCCCGGCCCCAGACGGTTTACCTGGAGGTGCAGGTGGAGAGCGACGTGCTCGCCCCGCGCGAGCCCATGAGCAGCGTGGCCTACGCCATGGTGGCCAAGAAGCTGGAGGACGGCTCCAGCGTCTCCGTCACTTCCTTTACGGCCAATTACCAGGTGCTGCTGGCCACCAACCCCGCCTCCAGGGTCGGCATAGGCACCAATTCCCCTACGCAGAAACTTACCATCGACGGCGGCATCGAGATCAAGACCCTGGGCAACGGTATTACTTTCCCCAACGGTTCCGTGATGACGACCGCAGGCGTCGGCTCCGCGGTCAACGGCGTTACTTCCGATGACTTCGTTACCATCAGGGCCGCCAACGTAACGCCCAACACCGATATCATATTCAACACGCCTGCCGGCGAGATCGCCCGCATGACCTATGCCGGCAACATGGGCATCGGTACGCCCGCTCCGGCCGGAAAATTGGAGGTGGATGGCTCTCTTGTCATCGGGACCGAGGGCATTTCCGACAGGGACGACGGGATAGTCAATATCAATGAGGACCTGAACGTCGCCGGCGGGAATATTTCCGGCACCGGCAACAACTATATATCCATCGGAGAGGCCGCCGACACCATCGTCGCCGGCACCAACGGCGGCGACCGCCTCTGGCTTAACTCTTCAGGCGAACTCAGCGTCGGCGGGGTGCCGGTGGCTTCGGAAAAGATCTACACTTACGGCAACATGCGCGCCAGCTCCGGCGTGCGCGGCGGTTCCGTCTCCATCGGCGCGTATAACAACACCTGGACGGGGGCCGCCAACGAGGTGCGGGCCGCCGCCGGGTCGCACCTGCTGCTGCAGCAGAACACGCCCTATTACGTGGGCATAGGCACCGATACGCCGCGCGAGAAGCTGCACGTGCGCGGCACCATGCTCGCCGACTACGGCATCAGGGCCGCCACCGGCGTGTTCACCAACGACGTGACCATGACCGGCAACCTCAACGCCAACGGCAACAACAAGCAGGTCTTCCTGACCACCACCACCATCTACGGCACCCTGAGCGTTACCGGGGGCATAGGTTCGGCCGCGGGCTTCCCGGCCTATATAGCCTCCACGCAGACCTTTACCGGGCTGAACGTTTTTGACAACCAGGTGGAGGTTTCCAGCGATATCTTAACGGTCAACCGCATAGGCGTGGGCGTGACGGACTTCGACTTCGCCGGTTCCAAGTACCTGCAGGTCGGCGACGATAAGGCTGAATACTCCAACCACGACGCACTGGTCTACCTGGTGGGCGGCGACAACGCCGACGCGGTGCTGAACTTCTACCGCGGCGGCATAGAGTCGGGGCGCATTGAGACCCAGATGGGCCGCAATATAGCCGTGGTGGTGGAGGGCCAGACCAAGACCCTTACCGACAAGACTTACCACCGCATACAGAACAGCGTGGTCTGGATCTCCACCGGCTACGCCTCCACCCCGGCCATCTACGTCAGCTCCTATATGGGCAACGTCGGCATGGGCACCCCGGTGCTGGACCCCAACTGGCGGCTTACCGTGGAAGGCAACCTGCGCATCTCCACCATGTCCTCGCCCGGCCAGAGCTACGGCATCATCTTCGCCGACGGCTCCTCCATGAACACTGCGGCCAATATCGGCTCGGCTACCGGCCTGTCCAACAACAGCGACGCCGTCATCCAGTCCGACGCCGACCAGTCCGGCAGCGGCAGCGTGCTGCTGCGCGCCGGCTCGCTGGACGGTCTGATCCTGAACTCCGGCGGCAACGTGGGCATAGGCACCGTGAACCCGGTTTCCAAACTTAACATTCGCGGCGGCGACCTGGTGCTGGGCAGCCCGATGAACCCGTACGCGGCCAACTCCCAGGAAGACCTGATCGTGGGCGGGCATATAGTGTTCGACGGCGCGCTGATACAGCGCTCCGCCTCGGCCGTGGAGTTATCCAACCTGATCGTGGCCAACAGCGTGTTCCTGTCCACCGCCGCCGCGATCAACGACGCCAGGACCTCGATAGGCACCAACGTCCTGGCGACGCTCCCTACCCGGCTCTATGTGGCGGGCGGCGACATAAATGTGGACTCCACCTTCGGCCTGCGCATAAATAATACCGCGCCCGTGCGGCAATACCTGCGCGGCGACGGCACCCGCTATACGACCTCGCTGATACAGGCCCAGGACATACCTCTGGCCATAGCGCGCACTACCACTACCATAAGCACCACCCTGCCTCTCGCCGGGGGAGGGGACATCTCCGCCAACCGCACCCTCTCCATCGGCGGGCTCTCCACCTTGGGCACGGGCAACTACGTGGTCGGAGCCAACAACGGCGCCACCGGTTGGGAGTACAAGCAGATCACTGGCTCGGCCAACGAGATAGACATAACCCATACCGCCGGCGGCATAGAGATCGGCATCATCGACCCGCTGATAGTAGGCAAGGGCGGCACCGGCGTGGCGACCCTCGCGACCAACGGCGTACTGTACGGCAACGGCACGGGCGCGGTGCAGGACACCGTGGCCGGTACCCAGTACCAGGTCTTGCGCGCCAACGCCACCGGCGTGCCGGTGTTCGGCAGCATCAACCTGGACCAGGCGGCGGCCGTTACCGGCACCCTGCCCGTCGGCAACGGCGGAACGGGCGCCATCAGCCTGACCGGCGTGCTGCGCGGCAACGCCGCCGGGGCTTTCACGGCCATGACAGGCACCGCCAATAATCTTGTCAAATGGGGTGCCGGGGGCGATAATATCGTCAACAGCCTGCTCAGCGACGACGGCACGGATATTAACGCCAACTCGCACAAGATCATAAACCTCACCGGCCCCACGGCTAACACCGACGCGGCCAATAAGAGTTACGTGGACTCTCAGATAGGCGGCGTTACCGGGTCAGTCTGGCACAGGGACGGCGACGACATAATAGTTAACAATTCCATTGGTTCCACCGATGCTTCCGATATTAAAATCATCACGAACAACGCTACGAGGATGTATTTCACCTCGGGCGGCAATGTCGGCATGGGTGGAAATAGCGCGCCCGACGCGAAGCTGCACGTCACCGGCGGCGCCTGCATAGATTCCGACACCATCTGCTCCGATCCCGGCGGCGGCAATCTGCACGCCTCCGGCAACGTGAACGTGGACGGCAAGATAAAGGAAGGCGGCAATGACCTGGTGCCTGCCGGCGCCATAATTCTGTGGGCCGGAGCGGCCTGCCCCACGGGGTGGGGAGAGTATACTACGGCCCGGGGTCGTTTCCTTGTAGGCGTGCCCAGCGGCGGTGCGGTACAGGGAACCTGGGGTACCGCCAACAGCAGCGGCGAGGCCCTGAACTTCACCCCTTCCGGCACCAACGCGGCCCCCACCTTCTCGGCCGGGGACACCAATACCGTTCTCGGGCATGACCACTCCGGGGCTACCGGCACTGAGAACGCGCATACCCACGGCATAGCCACCGGCGCCACCTACGCCGTCACCGGCGCGGCTACCGCCGCCAATACCGGCACCACCGGGGGGGGCAGCGCGCACGGCCACACCATAGGCACCGACGGCTCCCACCAGCACACGGTAACCGGCACCGTAAGCGCCCCGGCGTTCACCGGAACGTCGGGCACACTGGACGACGTGCCTTATATACAGCTTATGCTCTGCGTGAAGAGCTGATCTTTTAAGTGAGCGGCAGTATTGCCGCCGCCGTGCGGGCGGTGGCGCCGCGCAGGGATGCGAGTGTTTTTGCCGCGTTGTTCCCGGCCGCTGCGAGGGCGGCGGGGTCCGAAAGCAGGGCGTTCAAGGTTAAAGTTATATCGTTGGCGGTTTTCGTAAGAAAGCCGCCTTCGCCTTTTATAAGGGCGCGGCCCGCGTTGCGGGCGTTGCGGTAGTTGGCGCCGAACAGGGCCGGCTTGGCGAACAGGGCGGGCTCCAGCAGGTTATGCCCGCCGGTGCTGTCCATGGTCCCGCCTACAAAACATACCGAAGAAGCGGCGTAGAAGGCCTGCAGCAGGCCCATCGCGTCCACCAGCAGGCAGTCCGCCGGCGCCGGCCCAGCCGACCAGCGGGCAAAAGTCACATTTTTTTGTTTCAGCACGGCCTCGGTTTCGCCCAGGCGCTCGAGGTGGCGGGGGACTATGACAAGCTTAAGATCCGGGGTCTTTTTCCTGGCTTCCAGCCAGGCGCCGATTATAAAAGGTTCCTCCGGCGGGTGGGTGCTGCCGGCGGTAAAGACAGGCGCCCGGCCCCAGCCCGCCGCCGCGATAAATTCTTTTACCTTATCCTGCCCCTCCGCGGACAGGCCTATCTGGTCGTGCTTGAGGTTGCCGGTGACCGAAACCTTCTCTCCAAGCCCGGGCAGGGCGCGGAACCTGGCCGCGTCCTCCTCCGTCTGCGCCAGCACCTGCTTGACGCCGGAAAAAGCCAGGCGGGCCAGCGGAGAGAGCGCGCGGTAGAGAAAAGCGGTCCGGGGCGAGAGGCGGGCGTTCACCATGAAGACCGGCAGCCCGGCGCGGGCCGCGGCGTAGAGAGTGGCGGGCCAGATCTCTGTTTCCACCAGCACCAGGGCCTTCGGGGAGTTCTTCTTTATGAAAGCGGCCGCGAGAGGGTAGAAATCCAGCGGGGCCAGGAGGGCCCTGGCGCCAAGTTTGCCGGCCTCGGCGCGTCCGGCCGCCGTGGAAGAGGTTATCAGGAGGGGTGCCTTCATGGCCGCAGCCAGCTCCGGCGCCAGCCCGGACACCGCCTTGACCTCGCCCATGGACGCCGCATGCACCCACAGCGGCCGCGGGCCGGCCGGGGCCGGGGTAAGGGCCAGGCGTTCCTTAAGTTCCCCGCCGAGGGCCTTCATAAGCGCGCGGCGGGGGGAAAGCAGGAAAAAAACGGCGTAGAGCGCCGCTATGGCGGGGGCCAGCAGGCTGTAGAGCAGGAGGAGGAAATATCCCATCGAGGAGGGCGCCCGGGGGCGCGGGTTATTTTTTCGCCGCGGCGGCTTTCTTTTTCTTCTTGGAAAGCCAGGGCAGGGCGAAAACGGCCGAGTACTTGGGGGCGAAGGCGCCGGTATCGAAGGAAACCCCTATCTTGGCGGCTTCCAGGCGCTCGAACAGGGCCTTGATCAGTTCGTTCTCGTAGAGCGGCACCGCGGTGGCTTCCTGCGGCGGCAGTTCCGGCTCCGGGCAGGAGGCGATGTAGACGGCCTGGCCCAGTTCGAACCCTTCGGGCTCCGCCTCGCGGACGGCCAGTTCCGAGGTAACGCTTACGGCGGTCTGCATGAAGACCTGGGCCGCTATCCGCGCCAGGCGCTTATGCGTCTCGTCGGGCGGGTTGGCCAGCTTGTCCTCAAAACTCTTGCCCAGGGTGAGGATGCCGGCGGTATAGCCAAGTTTGGAGTCGCCCCCGATGCGGCCCGCGGTCTCGTCCTCCGGGGGGAGGTATTCGAAGACCACGGCGGGCTCCAGCGCGGCGGCGAGGCCCGCGGCGTGCTCGCGCACGGCAACCTCGTCCGCCAGCCCGATGCCGGCAAGGTCCAGCTTATGCTTGCGGGCCTTGCGCAGCACCTCGTAGGAGTAGACCGGGATCTTGAACTTCTTTATCTTGCGCATAGTTTACGCCGCGGCCGCTAAACCGGCTCTTTACTTGCCTTTCTTGGCCCACTGGTAGACCAGCGGGGTGGCGATAGCGATGGTGGAGTAGGTACCGCAGATGGAACCCACCAGCATGCAGAAGGCGAAGTTGTTGATGACCTCGCCGCCGAAGACGAACAGGATGGACACTACCGCCAGCACGGTCAGGTTGGTCAGCAGCGTGCGCGACAGCGTCTCGTTGACGCTGGTGTTGACCAGCTGGCCCAGCGGCATCTTGGGGAACACGCGCAGGTTCTCGCGCATGCGGTCGAAGATGACGATGGTGTCGTTGATGGAGTAGCCGGCTATGGTCAGCAGGGCCGCCACTATCACCAGGTCGATCTCGCGGTTGGTGATGGAGAGGGCGCCCGCGGCTATGAACACGTCGTGCAGCAGCGCCAGCACGCCGGCCGCGCCCCAGACGGGGTTGGCGAACCGGAAAGCCACGTAGACAATGATGCCGAACAAGGACAGGATGAAGGCGAACAGCGCCTTCTTGGCCAGGTCGCGGCCCACCACGGGGCCCACGTAGTCGCGCTTCTCTTCGGTGAACGCGTTGCCGGGGAAGGAGGCGGCGAAACCGGCCATGATCTTCTCCGACATCTCGTTCACTTTTTCCTGCGTGCCCTTTATCTTTATCTGGTAGGCGTTGCGGTCGGTGAAGCTCTGGATGGAGGTCTCCAGGCCGGCTTTGGTCATGGCTTCGCGCACCTGCGCGGTGGTGACCTTCTGTTCGAACCGCACCTGCAGCAGGGTGCCGCCGGTGAAGTCGAGGCCGAGGTTCAGGCCTTTGACCGCCATGGAGGCGGCGCCGGCGGCGATGAGCAGCGCGGAGACCGCGAAGAACATATAGCGCTTGCCGATGAAGTCGATGCTGGTTTTACCTATTAATACCATCATATGCTGAGCTCCTTGGGATTGGACGTGAGCCAGAATTCATACAGGGCCCGGGTCACGAAGACCGAGGTGAACATACCGACGAGCAGACCGATGGTCAGCGTGACGGCGAAGCCCTTGACCGGGCCGGAGCCGAACTGGAACAGGAAGATAGCCGCTATCCAGGTGGTCACGTTGGAGTCCAGGATGGCGCTCCAGGCCTTGTCGTAGGAGACGGGGATCACCATCGCCACGGGCTTCGCCAGGGCCAGCTCCTCGCGCATGCGCTCGAGGATCAGCACGTTGGCGTCGATGGCCATGGCCAGCGACAGGATGATGCCGGCGATGCCGGGCAGCGTCAGGGTGGCGCCGAAGTAGGCCATGCACGCGGCCAGGAACACGAAGTTCAGGGCCAGCGCGATGTCGGCCACAAAACCGCCCGCGCGGTAGTAGACCAGCATGAACGCTATGACGAGGATGAACCCTATGCCGGCGGCCGAGAGGCCTTTCTTTATGGAGTCTTCGCCGAGGCCGGGGCCCACGACGCGCTTCTCTATGATGGTGACGGGCGCGGGCAGGGCGCCGGCGCGCAGGATGATGGCCAGGTTGCGGGCCTCCTCCATGGTGAAGGAGCCTTCGATGACGCCCGAGCCGCCGCCGATGCGGCTTTTGATGACGGGGGCGGAGTGCACCACGCTGTCGAGCACGATGGCCAGGTACTTGTTGACGTTGGCGCCGGTGAAGTTCTCGAACAGGCGGCCGCCTTCCTTATTGAAAGTAAAGCCGATGTTGGGCGTGCCGAACTGCTGGTCGGTCTCCACGCGCGCGCCCTCGAGGTAGGCGCCGGTCACGGGCACGGTGGCCTCGAGCACGTAGTAGCGGGCCCGCTCGCCTTCGGCGCCGGGGGCCGCTTTGCACAGGATGGTGTGCTTGGGCATGATCTTGGCGACTTCGGGGAGCAGCTCGCCTTTCTTGTTGAAGGGCGGCTCGCTCATGAGGTCCACCTTGGAGAGCACGGCCTGGGCCGCGTCGGAGGTGTTGACCAGGCGGAACTCGAGGAGGGCGGTTTTGCCTATCAGGTTCTCGGCTTCCTCGGTGTTGGAGATGCCGGGGAGGTCCACGGAGATCCAGCGCTCGCCCTGGCGGGAGATCGGGGTTTCGCCGACGCCGTACTGGTCGACGCGGTTGCGGATGATCTCGATGGCGCGGGCCATGGCGTCGCCCAGCTTCTCTTTCTTGTCGAGCTTTTCTACGTCCAGCTCCAACAGCAGGTGGGTGCCGCCGCGCAGGTCCAGGCCCAGGTTCAGGATGCGCTTGGGGCGCATGCGCATGGCCTCGGTCTTGGCCCTTTCGTCGTTGGTCTTGGAGTACCATTCCACGCTGGGGTACAGCAGCCAGAATGAAAGGATGAGGAGGCCCAGGACGGTGCCTATCTTCCAGTGTAATTTATTCATTGCCGATGCTCCTTTTTCTTCCGATTACTTCGTAGGGGTCACGACGGCGCCGATGGCGCTGCGGGTGAACACCGACTTGACGCCCTTGGCGATCTCGACTTCCACCTCTTCGTCTTTAACGGAGGTGATGACGCCGATCATGCCGCCGCGGGTGATAACTTTATCTCCGGCCTTGAGGGCCTCGAGCATTTTCTTGGTTTCTTTCATCTGTTTCTGCTGGGGGCGGATGAGCAGGAAATAGAAGATGACCGCAACCGCTATAAAGGGGACAAGCTGAATGAGAGCTCCGTTCTGGTTCATTATTCCTCCGTCGTATACTTATTGATATCTAATTATAGCATAGCCGGGCGCGCAGTTGCTATTTCGGCAGATAGGCGTCCATGAAGGCCTTCTTCGCCTGCTTAAAGGTACCCGCGGCGGCCGCCAGGCGCATGGCCTTGGTCTGGTTTATAAGGAAGCGCAGGTTGTGAATGGAGATAAGCTGGCTGGCCAGGATCTCGCCCGCCTTGAAGAGGTGCGAGAGGTACGCCTTGCTGTAGTTGCGGCAGCAGATACAGTCGCACTCCGCGTCCAGGGGGGATTCGTCGTTCTTGAACGGCGCGTTCTTTATGTAGAGCTTTCCCGTGGAGGTAAGGGCCTGGCCGTTGCGCGCGTTGCGGGTAGGCAGCACGCAGTCGAACATGTCCACGCCCAGCTCCACCGAGTTCCAGATGTCCTCGGGTGTGCCGAGGCCCATGAAGTAGACCGGCTTGTTCTTGGGGAGGTTCTCCATGACCGCGGCGAGGGATTCCATCATCTGCGCTTTGCTCTCGCCCACGGAAAGGCCGCCTACCGCGAAGCCGTCCACGCCGAGTTCCGCCATGTGCTTGGCGGCTTCGGCCCGGAGGTCGGTGTAGATGGAGCCCTGGATGATGCCGAACAGCTGCGGGCGCTTGGCCGGGTCCATGTGGCGGGTCTTCTCGTCGAAGTGGACTTTGGCGCGCTCTGCCCACTTTTTGGTCTTCTTCAGGGCGTCCAGCGCGTCGGCGCGGGAGGCCGGGTTCTTTACGCAGACGTCGAGGCAGGTCCAGATGGAGGAGCCGATGGAGGCCTGGTAGTCTATGACCTTCTCGGGGGTGAAGAAATGCGGGCTGCCGTCTATGTGCGAGGCGAAGTGCACGCCCGAGTCGGTTATTTTTCGCAGGCGGCTGAGGCTGTACACCTGGAAGCCGCCGGAGTCGGTGAGGATGGGGCCTTCATGCTTCATGAAGTTGTTGAGGCCGCCGAATTTCTCGAAAGTTGGCAGGCCGGGGCGCAGGTAGAGATGGTAGGTGTTCGACAGCATGCACTCGGTGCCTATCTCCACCAGGTCGCGCTCGGTGACGGCCTTCACCGTGCCCTGGGTAGCGACGGGCATGAAGACCGGCGTGTGCACGAGGCCGCGGTTGGTGGTCAGCACACCCGCCCTCGCCGCCGTCTCGGTATCCTTATGCAAAACCTTGAAGTGATGTTCCATATTAGTCCTTTAGCAGTTCCTTAAATCTCAGCTCACGAACATCGAGTCGCCGTAGGAGTAGAAGCGGTATTTTTCGCGGACGAGCTCGGAGTACGCTTTGAAAAGGAGGTCGCGGCCGGCGAAGGCGGCGGTCATGTAGAGGGGGGCGGATTCGGGGACGTGCAGGTTGGTAATGAAGGCGCCCGCGGTCTTGAACCTGTAGCCGGGCCGGATGAACAGGCCCGCGCGGCCTTCGCCCGCCCGTAGCGTCCCGGAGTCGTCGGAGAAGGTCTCCAGCGTGCGCATGGAGGAGGTCCCGACGGCGATCACGCGCCCGCCGGCGGCCCGGTGGGCGTTTATGGCCGCCGCGGTCTCCCCGGAAACAGAGCAGCTCTCCTCCATCATCACGTGGGAAGCCGGGTCCTCGGAGCGCACCGGCTTGAAAGTGCCCCAGCCGATGTGGAGGGTCACGAAAGCTTTTTTTACTCCGGCGGCGTCCAGGCGGGCGAACAGGTCCGGGGTGAAGTGGAAGCCGGCCGTATGGGCGGCGATGGAACCGGCCTCTGCGGCGTAGACGGTCTGGTACTTTTCCTCGTCGGCGGGCGCCTCGGCGCCCCTGCGCGCGCGGGCCTTGAGGATATACTGCGGCAGGGGGACGGCGCCGTTGGCCGCGAGGTAGGCCTCGTCCACCGGGGCCGAGAAGCGGAAGGAGTAGCTGCCGTCGGCGTTGCGGGCCAGGCACTCGGCGCTGGCCCCGCCGGCGCAATTGAGGGATTGACCCGGCTGGATCTTGCGGCAGAGGCCGGTCCAGACCAGGCCGTCCGGGGACGCCGGGGCCATGAGGAGTATTTCCGATTTGCCGCCCGTGGGCTTGGCGGCGGCCAGGCGCGCCTTCCAGACCTTGCTGCGGTTGAGCACCAGCAGGTCGCGCGGGCCCAGCAGGTCCGCCAGGTCGCGGAAGCGGCGGTGGGTCACCGCGCCGGAGGCCCGGTCCACGCAGGCCAGGCGCGAGGCGTCGCGGGGCTCGGCGGGGCGGTCCGCTATCAGGGGCTCTATGTCGAGGGCTTCGAATTCTTTAAGGGCGTCGTCACTCATAGTCTACTATTGCCGCTCCCGGGTAGTAATGGCGGAGTATCCTTTTGTAGGGGCGGCCCTTGTAGGCCATGTACTTGGCGCCTTCCTGGCACATGCCTACGCCGTGGCCCCAGCCGCGGCCGGCCAGCTCGTAGCCGCCCTTCACCGGGCTTACCCGGGTTATATAGGTGCTGCGGAATTCAAAATTCCCGAAGCGCTTGCGCATGTCGGTGGCTTTTATCGTCCTGCTGCCGGAATCCGTGGTCACCGTGAAGGAGGTGGCCCGGCCGGAGCGGTCCTTGCCTTTTATCTTAAGGCCTTTCACTTTAAGCGCGGTAGAGCCCTGCGCCTGGATGAACCTCAGCAGGTCCGCCGAAGAGACGTAGAGCTCCCAGCGGGAATGGCGGGAAGGCTTGCAGAACGGGTCCTGCACGCCGTAAAGCGGCTTCAGGATGTCCTCGCCCCAGGCGGATTTGGAACTGGCTGTGTGGCCGCCGCAGCAGGCGTGGAAGAAAGCCATGACGAGCTTGCCCTTGTACCTCAGCACTTCGCCGCGGGTTGAATTGACGGCGTCGATTATCCGGGCGTTGACCTTGTTGGTGCCGTTATAGACCTGCATCTCCACGCCGTTGGTGACGTCGTAGTCTTTGGAAGGGTTTATGAACCGCATCGCGTAGGTGCGCGACGCTACCGCCTGCGCCTTAAGGGCTTCGAGCGGCCAATCGGGGCTCATCTCCACCGGCAGCACGCCGTAGAGATAGTCCTCTATCGTCAGGTATTCGATTATGTCCATCCGGCCTTCGGGCGTGGCCTTGAGGAGGATGTCGCCCTTGTAGAGGTTGCCGCCGAGACGGATGCGCTCGTGGCCGTCGGCGGCGAGCAGCTTTATGGGGGAGGAAAGTTCCTGCGAGCCTACCAGGATGCCGCCGTTGCCCGGTCGTATCTCGTAGGCGGAGTTCTCCAGCAGCAGGTACTTCTGGTCCGTCTTCACGTCCAGCACGTAAACGCGCGAAGAGGTCTTGAGGTTGATGGCCGGCAGGCCGCGGGAGATGGCCACCCTGATGCGCGGGATGCCGTCGTTCTTGCCGTCCGCGGCGCGGGCGGGCGCGGGGCAGGAGAGCAACAGGAGCAGCGCTAGGAGGCGTTTCATCAGTTGTTAAATGAGGTCCTGCTGGCTGGGGAGCTTGAGGCCGAGATGGGCCGCGGCCTTGGCTGTAATGACGCGCCCGCGGGTGGTGCGCTTCAGGAAGCCGCCCTGCATCAGGAAAGGTTCTATCACGTCGGTCAGCGTGTCCGCCTCTTCCGAGACGGCCACCGCCAGGGTTTCTATGCCCACGGGCCCGCCGCCGAACTTTTCGGCTATGGTCAGCAGGATGCGGCGGTCCAGGTTGTCGAGCCCTTCCGGGTCTATCTCCATGGAGGTCATGGCCGACTCGGTAACGTCCCTGGTGACCACGCCGTTGGCCCTGACGTCGGCGAAATCGCGCACCCTTTTGAGCAGGCGGTTGGCGATGCGCGGCGTGCCGCGCGAGCGCCGGGAGATCAGCGCCAGGGCCGCGCGCTCGGCCTTGGCGCCGAGGATGCCGGCCGACCGCACGAGGATCTGCGTGATCTCCTCTTCGCCGTAGAAGCCCAGGTTGAAAACTATGCCGAAGCGGTCGCGCAGCGGCCCGGTCAGCAGGCCGCTCCTGGTGGTGGCGCCGACCAGCGTGAAGCGCGGCACCGCCAGCTTGAGGGTGGTGGAGCCGGGCCCCTGCCCGGTGTTGATGAAGAAAAGGAAATCCTCCATGACGGGGTAGAGGGCCTCTTCCACCGCCGCGTTGAGGCGATGGATCTCGTCGATAAAAAGAATGTCGCCTTCGGCCAGTTCGGTGGTCAGCATGGCCGCCAGGTCGCCGGGTTTGGACAGCACGGGGCCGGAGGTGACCTTTATGTTCACGCCCATCTCGCTGGCCAGGATATGGGAAAGGGTGGTCTTGCCGAGGCCGGGGGGTGAGTAGAAAAGGCAGTGGTCCAGCGGTTCCTTGCGGCCGCGGGCGGCCTGGATGAAGACCTTCAGGTTTTCCTTCAGGCGGGCCTGGCCGACGAACTCGTCGAGCGAGGAGGGGCGCAGGGCCGATTCCATGCGGGCGGTCTCGCCCGCCGCGGGCCTCGCTGACAGTATATCGTCGTTCTTTGGCATGTTATTTGGGGGACAGGCGGCGCAGGGCCTGCCTTATTATCGTTTCGGCGTCCGCGGCGGGGCCGGCCTCGGCGGCGGCTTCCTCTATGGCGGCCCTGGCGTCGCCGGCTCTGAAGCCCAGCCCGGTCAGGGCGTTAAGCGCCTGGGCGTAGGCGCCGGTCTCGGCTTTAAAAGGAGAGGAGGTTCCCGGGCCGGAGGGCAGCTTGTCCTTGAGCGCGGAGATCAGTTTGTCGGCGGTCTTGGCCGTAAAGCCGAAGATGGCGGTGAGGCGCTTGGGGTCCTTGCCGGCCACGGCCGCCGCGAAATCCGGCATGGATTTTACGGCCTTGCCCAGGTAGTCCATGGCCTTCTTCGCCCCGGTGTTCGGCACCGCGTCGCGCAGCAGGTCGAAAAGGGCCTTCTCGTCGCGGGAGCGGAAGCCGTACAGGGCGGTGCCGCCGTACATGCTGATGGACTCGGCGATGAAAACTTCCACGGTGGAACCTTCGGGGCCGAGGTCGGCCAGCGAGGGCTCGCAGAAAAAAACTTCGTAGCCGAGGCCGTTGACCTCTATCACGGCGCTCTCCTCGCCCCTGGTCACTACGCGGCCGCGCAGGTAGGCGATCATCGGAGGCCCGCCTTGGCCCTGGCCGCGGCCATGGCCCGCGCCAGCGGCGCCAGGCGCAGGTGGCACAGGCCCGCCGCCATGGCGTCGGCCACGTCGTCGGGCTCCGGGACGGAGGCGAGGTTGAGGGTGATCTGCACCACGCGCTGCATCTGCTTCTTTTCGGCGGTACCGCTGCCGGAGATGGTCTTCTTTATGGTCTTGGGATTGTAGGCGCTTATCGCCAGGCCGCCGTGCTCGCAGGCCAGCAGGATCACGCCGCGGGCGTGGGTGGTGTTGGCCTGGGTGTCGGTGCGCTTGGAGAAGAAGACTTCCTCTATCGCCGCTTCGGCGGGGGCGTGTTCTTTGATCAGGGAGGCGAGCTCGGCGTAGATGGCCGCCAGGCGTTTTTCCAGCAGGGTGTTCTTGGGCGTGTGGATCAGGCCGGCGGCGGCAAGGACGGGCGGGGCGGCGCCGTCTTTGTCAAGCACGGCCCAACCGGTCCTGTCCAGCCCCGGGTCTATGCCTAAGATCCTCATCGCGAGGCTTACTTCTCCAGCTTCGCGAGGATGGCGTCCGGGATGTTGAAGTTGGAGTAGACCTGCTGCACGTCGTCGTGGTCTTCCAGCGCGTCCATCAGTTTTACCACCTGCTCGGCCTTGTCCTCGCCCACGTTGACCTCGTTCTTGGGGAGCATCGTGACTTCGGAGGAGGAGAGGGGGATCTTTTTCTCTTCGAGCTGTTTTTTGACGCCGTCAAAATCCTGCGGCGCCGTGATGATCTCGTATTCGTCGGAGCCTTCAGGGGAGCGGAAGTCCTCGGCGCCTATCTCCAGGACCATGTTCATCAGGTCCTCTTCCTTGGCGTCTTCCTTCTTCACGGAGATGTAGCCTTTCTGCTCGAACATCCAGCCCACGCTGCCGGAAGAGCCCATGTTGCCGCCGTGCTGGTCCAGGATCTTGCGGATCTCGCTGGCCGCCCGGTTCTTGCTGTCGGTGGTGACGTTGATGATGATGGCTATGCCGCCGGGGCCGTAGCCTTCGTAAACTATTTCCTCATAGGTGACGCCGGGTTCCTGGCCCGTGCCGCGGCGGATTGCGCGCTTGACGTTCTCCAGCGGCATGTTGCTGCCCTTGGCGTCGGCTATCGCCGAGCGCAGGCGGGGGTTGTCGTCGGGGTTGCCGCCGCCGGCCTTGGCCGCGATGGCGATCTCCTTGATGATCTTGGTCCAGACCTTGCCTCTTTTGGCGTCAGTGATGGCTTTCTTGTGCTTTATACCGGCCCAGTGAGAATGTCCGCCCATGGTAAACTCCTTAACCTGTTAGAGGAATTTCAGCTGAAATCTGCCGCAATTATGACCGCGCTAAAATAAATTCTATAATAATATGGATAGTTTCACAACCGCCCCGCCATCCGTCCCCGGGGGGAGCGTGACAGGAAGCCCCCTTAGCTCAACTGGATAGAGCGCCTGCCTTCGAAGCAGTAGGTTAGAGGTTCGAGTCCTCTAGGGGGCACCCGTCACGAGCGGCAGGTTCTGTAATGTTTTTGTAATCAAAAGTTAACCATATCGCAAACAGGAACTATTAGAATTTATACATGGCAGCAACGTTATTGGCACTGGCCCTAGCTCTGTCCGCGATCCCCGGGCAGGCTCAGACCATTTCAAAAAAAGACCTCGGGCGCAAGGCGCTCGAAACGGTAGTCACGCATCTCAGGAGCGAGGACTCCGACGTGCGCGCCAAGGCCTCCGAGATCCTGGGGGAAGCCGGCAACAAGGCCGCCCTGGGAATGCTGAAGGCCATGCTGGGAGACAAGGACAAGTACGTGCGCATCGCCGCCGCGCGCGCCCTCTGGGAACTCGGCAGCCCGGCCGGGATGAAAACGGTTTACGCCATCCTCAACGACATCCCGGCGCAGGGGACCATCCCGGTCACCAACCTGCCGCTGGTCGAGCTGAAGATCATCTCGCAGAACAAGATACGGGAGCACGCCATGGCGGCCCTGGCCTGGATGAAGGGGGAGAAGGCGGCCCCGGAGCTTTACAAGCTCAAGAACGACAACTACGGCACCATCCGCGACGCCGCGGCCAGGGAGCTGGCCCGGCTAGGCCACGAGGAGGAGCTCGCGCAGTTCACCGAGGCCCTGGTGTCCGAGGACGAGGCGATCCGCTACGAGAGCGCCGGCCTGATGGCCAAGATCTGCGCGCCCGCGGCGGCGGTCCCGCTGAAGACCCTGCTCGCCGCGGAAAAGTCCCTGCGCGTGCGCATGGCCGCCCTGGACGCCCTTAAATGCAACCCTTCAAGGCGGGAGGCGGCCGCGGAACTGCTCAAGCTGGCCGACGACCAGAACGCCACCATCAAGTACAAGGCGGTAGCCGCGCTGGCCGGCATAAAGGACGCCAAGGTGCAGGCCAAACAGACGGAGCTGGTCTCCTCCACCAACGATATACGCCTTAAGATCAGCGCCCAGAAAGGCCTGATGCTGGCCGGCGCGGAGCCGGACAAGGCCACGGCGCAGAGCGCGCTGGACTCGGTCACGCCGGAAGTCAAGCTGGAGGCGCTGGACGTGATAAGCGCCTTCCCCGAGGACGACGCCATCCCCCTGCTGGCGCAGGCCCTGGAGGACGTCAGCGTTCCGGTAAAACTGGAAGCCGCGCTGCAGGTGCTTAAGAGGTTCTCAAGGAAATGAACATTATATACAGGAAGATGATGCCGGTTGTCTGCCTCACCCTGCTAGCCGCGGGCTGGGCGGCTCTTCCTGCCCAGGCGCGCACCAGGGCGCAGAAGATCTCGCCGCTGTCGGATTCGCTGCGCAAGGTGAGCAAAACCCCCTCGCTCAGGCAGCGGGCGGTCTTCAACCGGTTCGCCGGCCGGCACGGGCGCAACTGGAAGGTCCGCTATAACCCCCGCACGGCCCTGCCCGAGGCCCTGACCGGCGGCAAGACCTCCCGGTACCCCGGGACGCCCGAACAGGCCGCGGCCGCTTTCTTTGAAGAGAACAGGGCTCTCCTTAATATAGAGCCCTCGGCCCTGGAGCTTGTGCTTAAAAAAGAATTTGGCGGCGTGACCCACCTGCAGTACCAGCAGTACAAGGACGGCCTGCCAGTGGAGTTCGCCTACGCCCGCGTCCATGTGACCGCCTCCGGAGAGGTGCTGGGCTACCAGGGCAGGTTCGAGCCCGACCTGACGCTTAATACCTCGCCGTCGGTATCCGCCGACGCGGCCGTGATAGCGGCCATGTCCGACCTGGGCCTCCCGCTCAGGGTGTCAAAGACCGAGCTGGTGGTCTACCCCGACGAGCCGGCCGCCGCCGTGCGGCTGGCCTGGAAGGTGCGCGGCCGCGCCAACGGGCTCTGGGTCTATTACGTGGACGCCCATACCGGCGCCGTACTGTTCCGCTACGACGACCTGCGCTACGCCTGCAACAACAGCCCCTCCTACCTGACCCAGGCCACCTCGTCCGGGGCGGTCTACGCCGTCTCGCCGCTGCCTGCCTATATCGCCGACCCGCTCAACGTCACCGAGAGCAACTGGGCCCTGCCGGTCAGGAAGTCCCTGCGGGACCAGTATGTCTGGGTCGCCGACTATTCCAGCCGCACCGTCACCAACCAGTACGGCGACTACTGCGCCGTCAAGTCCGGCAAAGCCTTCTCGTCGCTGAAAGGTCCCTATTTCAGCGTCTCCAATTTCCGCGGCGCCAGCGCACATTTCGACAACGGCGGGGGGGACTGGCGCACCTATACGCATTCGGTGCAGAGCCCGCACCCTTACGAAAATTCCCAGCAGTACGACTATACCGTCACCATCCCTTCCAACCTGATCAGCGCCGGCCAGACTTTCGCCAAGGCTATGCCTTACTTCTCCGCTTTCGACGTCGGCGCGCTGGACATCTACGGGTCCCTCGACGACCCGGACCTGGTCTACGTAAAGAACGGCTCCCTGGTGGAAGGCTCCTATATCGGGTCCCGCACCACGGGTTTCTACGGGGCTTCGGTGGAGAACCCCTCCTACGGGATAACGCTTAAAACCGACATCGCCGGAGTACATGACGGTTTCACCGTGTCCAAATCCAGCTACCTCGTGCTTACCAACGCCCCCACCACGGCCAACAACACCACCGGCATGATATTCTGGTCTACGGGCACCGCCTCCAACGTCTTCATCGACCGCTATATGGGCGACGCCAACGCCCTCTCCGAGGTGAACGCTTTCTACCACCTTAACGCCATCCGCCGCTATTTCGACCCTATAAACACAGACGGCTCCGGCAATATCCCCGCGGACCTTAACAGGCATGTGGCGGTGATGGTGCACGCCCACGGCAACGCCGACCGCGTAGGCCAGACCTGCCCGCTCAACGACCCCAACTGCGGCGGCATGCTTAACGCCTACTACGACCTCGAGAACGACCATATCATGCTCGGCGACGGGCAGGTGGACTATTTCGACAAGTACCGCTCTTTCGCCTTGGACGGCACCATAGTCCGCCACGAGTACATCCACCTGGTGATCGACCGCATCTACCCGATCATAAACTTCGGCGAGTTCGGCGCCATCAGCGAGGGCCTGTCCGACTATTTCGCCATGGCCTCCTTCTGGAACGAAGGGCAGACGCTGAGCACGCTGGGCAATTTCGTCAGCGTCGGCGAGGGCGCGGCCAGGGATATCTCCGGCGGCGGCAACCCCACCACCGAGCGCACGATGGACAGCTGGCGCGGCGAGGTGCACGAGGACGGCCTGATGATCTCCCAGGCCCTGTATAAACTGCGCAAGGACGCGCTCTACGACCTCGGCTCCTTCACCGCCGGCACCTACCTGGGCCAGCACAGGGCCGACGTCATCGCCTACGCCGCTCTGTTCTATTTCCCGGACAATTTCGCCAACTTCCGCGACGCCCTGGTGGACGCCTGCCGCCAGCTGGACCCGTCCAACTGCGACACGACCATGCAGTCCAGGATCCTCAGCGCCTTCTCCTACCACGGCATAGGCGGGGGAGGGGACGCCGGCGACGCCTACGAGGAGTCCGACTCTTCCGGCATGTGCCGCAGCAACAACGGCCCGGAGTGCGCCTCCGAAGTCGGCAGCCTGGCGGCGGTCTCGGCCACCGTCTACCCGCTGGGCGACGTGGACTACTATTCCCTGCCCCTTTCGGCCGGCAACTTCGCCGTGCGCCTGGACCTGCCGCGCAGCTCCCAACCGGACACCTATAAGGCCTACGCCCTGTTCCTTTTCGACGCCGACCGCAACATCGCCGTCAGGCCCGACGGCAGCGAGGCCATAGCGATGCCCGAGGTCTATAACAACTACGGCGGCTATTGCCCCAATACCGGCGACTGCCTCACCATCTCTCCCTCGGTCACGCTCAGCTACGAAGTCCCGTACGGCGGCAGGTATTACCTGGTGGTGTCGGCCGCCCCGAACGAGTACTTCGGCAATTCCGAGGCCAACTCCACCACGCCCTACACGCTTAACCTGTCGCGCACGCCCACCGGCAGCGCCGCCGCCAGCATGCAGACCGCCTCCTTCGACGGCGACGTGATCAGTTTCTCCGTCCCTTTCTCCAGGTTCGACATGAACGTGGCTCCGTCCTCAGCCGCGGTCCTCGACCTCTCGGTCACCGGGACGGCGGAGATGTCCGGGGCCGAGTTCGTGTTCGAGTACGCCCGCCTGCGCGACCATAATTACGAGCCGCTCGACGAGACCGCCACCAACCTGGGCGCCTCGTACCTGCAGCGCGTCGCCGGCTCCTTCGCCACCAGCCTCGACACCCTGGGCAGGGACATCCTCTCCGGCCGCGTGCGCCTGCAGCCCGGCTTCGCGGCCCGCTACCCGGGCGTCGGCACCGTCTACCTGGAGATCTTCGGCCGCAACCACCTGGGCCACGTGGTCTCCCTGGGCGTGTCCAACGCCGTCAACCTTTCGGCCAACCGCTCCGCCGTAACGGCCTACAACAATATCCTGACCGCCGCCGGGGACGCGGCCATCATCAAGTACGAGACGCAGTCCGCCGGCAGCCTTTCGGTGAAGGTCTACACCCAGAGCGGCTCCCTCGTCAAAACGGTGTTCGACGGGATGGTCCCGGCGGGCAAAGGCACCGTGGACTGGAACGGCACCAACTCCAACGGCGCCAGGGTCGCCAGCGGGATCTATTTTGTGAAGAGCAAGGGGCCGGGAATAGACAAGGTGGTTAAAATAGCGGTGGTCCGGTAGCCGGACGGGATATATGAAGCTTCTAAAGGCCATAAAGACGAACCTGCAGCGCCTGCTCCGGCAACGGCCGGCGCCGGCGGCTTTCGCCGTCGCGGCGCTGCTGCTGGCCGCCGCCCCGGCGTACGCGGGCGGGCCCGGTTCCGCCGGCGTGCAGGTGCTCAAGACCGACATGAGCCCCCGCGCCTTCGGCATGGGCGGCGCGTTCGTGGCCGTGTCGGACGACATCTATTCCTCCAACTATAACCCGGCCGGACTCGGCCAGCTGTACCTCCCGGAAGCCTCGGCGATGTACCTTTCCGGCTTCGACGATTCCAAGCTGCAGTTCCTGGCTTTCGGGATGCCGCTGCCCATACAGGGCCTCGCGGGCCTGGACAAGCCCGGCCTGGCGGTCTCGGCCATCTTCTCGGACAGCGGCAGATTCCTCTACAGCCCCATCGACAGCGCCGGCAACGTCGGGGCCGTCAGCATGGACGCCGAAAGCACCCGGGTGCTGGCGCTGAGCTACGGGGAAAAGGTCTACTCCGACGAAGTTAACCTCGAGGGCTATAAGGCCAAGATAGAGCAGTACCTGGGGCTTACGGTAAAATATATAGACTCGGAACTGCTGGAGACCTATTCCGCCTCCGCGGTCGCTTTCGACGGCGGCTGGCTGATGCGCGAGCCCAACCTCGGTCTTTCGCTGGGCGCCTCGCTGTCCAATTTCGGCCCCGGGATAACTTACTTCAGGGAATCCACCCCGCTGCCGTCCATCCTGCGCATCGGGGCGGCCTACCAGCGCCCCACGGTCATGGCCCAGTCGCTGCTGATCTCGGCGGAGTACGACGCCTACCTCAACGAGGGCCTCAAGAGCCTCAGGGCCGGCATCGAATACCATTTCCAGGAGATCTTCAACCTGCGCCTCGGCTACAAGGGCCTGGAGGACAACAAAGGCCCGACCTTCGGCCTGGGCGTGCATTACGAGAATTTCTCCCTGGACTTCGGCATGTCCATGGGCGGGGAAGTGTTCAACACGTCCCAGGTTTCCTTCGCCTACAAGTTCACCGGCTGGCGCACCGGGGAGATAAAGAGGCAGCCGCGCTACAGCACCAAGGAAGAGCCCGCTCCCCGGCCGGCCAGGGCAAAGCCCGCCTCCCGGGAACCGTCCAGGCAGACGAAGCCCGAGAAGAAGCCGCGCAATGACGCCGATTTCTTCTGGATCTATTGAGCCGGACCAAGGCTGGATAAAACAATGAAGCGTACCTTTTTGATATTAATCTCTACGGCCCTGCTCTGTTCGCCCCTGCGCGCGGAGGAGACCTCCGGCGGCCTGAAGCTGGGCCTGAACATCGCCGATTTCGTCGGCAGCGACGCCGGCAGCTCCAAGATACAGAAGACCGGCTTCATCGGCGGCGGCTACCTCGTCTTCCCCGTGCATCCCCAGGTAAAAGTGCAGGCGGAATGCCTGATCTCCCAGAAAGGCGCGATCTACAAGTGGGCGGTGCTCGACACCGTCTACGAGCAGATCGTCAGGCTCACCTACCTGGAGTTCCCGGTCCTGGCCAGGTTCGACATCAAGACCCGGGGGGGGGCCAAGCCCGCCATCCTGGTGGGGCCTTCCTTCGGGATAAAGATCAGCTCCAAGGCGGAGTCGCGCTCCATCGGGGTTTCAAGCACCGGCACCATAGACAATATAAAGGCCTTCGACCCGGGCATCGCGCTGGGCGGCGCGGTCGACGTGGAGACCGGCAAGGGCAAGGTGTCCCTCGAGGCCAGGTATACGCGCAGCCTGGTCACTATTTCCGAAAAGATCGAGGGAGAGACCGCGGACGTAAAGAACAGCGTCCTCTCCGTCATGCTGGGGTACAGGTTCTGACCGCGGGGGGAGCTCTGGCCGCCCGGGCTCCCGCCCGGGCTTTTTTTTGTGTCACCTAAGTCAAATTGACACCACGGCCCGTAGTTTATAGAATAAAAATATCGGTTATAGGTTAAGGAGGGTTTATTATGAAAAAAGCGCTTTTTGCTGTCACCGCGGCTTTCCTGCTGGCGGGCTGCGGTTCTTCCCCTGAGAAAGGCACCGTCGCCAAGACCGGCGAGATAGAGCGGGAATGGGTGGAGGAAGGCATCACCAAGAATTATATTTTCGCCCGCGGCATGGGCGCGGCCGACCAGACCCTGGAGAACAAGACCCAGCGCATGGCCACCTCGCGCAACGCCTCCATAGTCAACGGCCAGTACAACATGCTCTCCTTCATAAAGGGCGTCAACCTGGAAGGCGGCATAACCGTTGAGAAGGCCATAGAGACCGACTCCGTGCTCGCCACCAAGATCGACGCGGTCATAAAGGGCGCCCAGGTGGTGCGCACCGAGTGGACCTCCGACGACGGCTGCATCGTGGTGCTGCGCCTCCCCAAAAAGGCCCTGAAAGAGGCCGGCATAAAGATCGTAGAATAAGATACCGATGACCAAACGCTCAGTCAGCGTCCTCTTGGCGGCGGCGATGTTCGCCGCCGCCGGCTGTTCCGGCACCCGCCGCAGCGCCATTAACCCCGCCTACGAGACGGAAGTCGTGGAGGCCGAGGGGATGGCGCCTGTCATAAACGGCGACACCGAGGGCGCCCGCAAGACCTCCCTGGGCGAAGCCCTGAAGGGCGCGCTGGCCCTGGTGGTGGGGGTTTATGTCTCGCAGGACGCCATGGTCTCCAAAGCCGTGCTGATCGACGACAACATAACCTCCCAGACCGAAGGCTACATAGAGAAATACGAGGTCCTCAAGGAGTGGCGCGACGGGGAGTTCTACAAGACCCGCATCCGCGCCCACGTCCGCAAGGAAGACCTCTCGGCCAAGCTGCGCACCCTCGAGACCGAGCCCCAGAAGCTGGGCAACCCCGTAATAGGTTTCGACGTTTCCGAGGCCGCCGATTCCAAAACCCAGGCGACGGAGTACGCCGCCCTGGAGCTCAAGAACAAGTTCGCCGAAGCCGGCTTTATTACCGGAGAGAAGGACAAGGCCGATATCGTGATCAAGGGAGCGGCCAACACCTCTTTCAACACGAAGGAAGGCCTCGGCGGCTTCATCTCCTACCGGGCCGGCATCTCGCTCTCCGCGGTCAAGCAGGGGTCGCAGGAAACCCTCGCCTCCGTGCAGGAAGCCGCCGGCGGCATAGACCTCAACGAACCCGCGGCCGCCAGAGCCTCCATCATCAACGCGGCCAAGAAGGCCGCCGAGCCGCTCAAGGAAGCCGTCCTCAAGGCCCTCCGGGAAAGGTCCATCGTGCGGCTCAACCTGGCCAACGTCGGGACGATGAACGACCTCAGCGAATTCACCAAGGTCCTGCGCAATATCCCCGCGGTCCGCGCCTCCTGGGTGCGCGGCTACAGCGGCGGCACGGCCGTCCTGGACGTGGCGATGCACAGGGGCGGCGCCGCCGACCTGTCACAGCTGCTGATGAAGAACAAGAAGATGCCCCTGAAGGTGAACCGCACCTCTTCCTACGACCTCGACGCCCAGCTGCAGTAGGGCCGGCGGGCGCGGGCAGGAGACCGGCCGGGGAGTTCCCGGCCGGTTCTTTTTTTGGGCACGGCACGGCGGCGGCTTGTCCCGGCGCCGCCAATATATTATAAAATCAACCTATGAGTTTTTTCCGCCTGAGGGTGTTGAACACTTTTCTGCTGTTCCTGATCGGCATAATCGCCGGCTTCATACTGAAGGACCGCTTCTATCCTCAGGCCCCGAAGCCGCAGCCCTATGCCGCGGAGTACAAGCCCTCCTACGGAGCCGCCGCGGAGCCCGAGGATGAGATCCCCGCAGAGGACCTGGCCGACGAGGAGATCCCGGAGGAACCCGCCCCCAAAGCCGCCCCGCGCCCCTCCGTCTCGGCCGAGACCCTGGCGGGCGCCCGCAACGGCAACGGCGACAGCCCCATAGTTATAGAGCCGCTCCCCGCGCAGCGCGCCCCGAAGGGCGAGGCAGTGCTCGGGGCCAGGGACGAATTCTTCAGGAAGCCCTCCGCCTACGCCGGCCGCGAGCTGGAGATGGACCTGCAGATGATAACGGCCAAAAAGTCCGCGCGCGGCTGGCGCCTCAATTTCGTGCACACCGGCCCCGACAAGCGCATAGACTACCTGTACGCCGAGGCCCCCGGCCTGCTGGGGGAAAAGCCCGACCTGCGCATCGGCTACGTCTACAGCGTCCGCTTCCTCTGCGAAAAAGGCGAAACCGCCGCCGGCAACGTCATCTCCGCTATTACCCCGACCGGGGAGAAGGCCGACTGGGCCACCGGCCTCTCCGCCGTAGAGTGACATGTCCTATTTCTTCATAATCAACCCCAACGCGGGCCGCAGGCACGGCGACGTGTTTAAGCGCGTAGAGCGCTTCTTCGCCGGGCGCCGGGTGCGCTTCGAGGCGGAATTTACCGCGGCCAGGGACCATGCCTCCGAGCTGGCCGCCAGGGCCGTGCTGGCCGGCTTCACCAGGATAGTGGCCGCCGGCGGCGACGGGACCATACGTGAGACGGCGATCCCGCTGGTGGGTAAACAGGCCGCGCTTGGAATACTCCCCTGCGGTTCCGGCAACGGCCTGGCCAGGAACCTCTACATCCCGCTGGATTTCGACGCCGCGCTGGCGGGGCTGCTGGATTGGTCGGCCCGCCCGGTGGATACCGCGCTGGCCAACGGCAAGCCTTTCTTCTGCGCGGCCGGCGTAGGCCTGGACGCCGAAGTGGCCCACGATTTCAATACCATGACGGGGCGGCGGGGGATCTTCCCGTACGTCTGGCACGCCGCGCGGCGCCTGCTCGCCTACAAGCCCTCGAAGGTAGCTGGCAGCGCCGACGGGCGGCGCTTCGAGACCGAAGCCATGATCAACGCTGTCCTCAACGGCGTGCAGTACGGCGGCGGGGCCAAGGTCGCCCCCGGCGCCTATATCGACGACGGCCTGCTGGACCTCATCTCCATAAAGAAAGCTTCCCTGCCGCGCCTGCTGCTCGCGCTGCCGGACCTGTTCCGGGGCCGCCTCGACAGGCATACGGACATCTATTCCGCCCTCAAGGCCAGGCTCATAGAGCTGGACTGCGGCGGCGGGGCCTGGTACCACCTCGACGGGGAGGATTTTTATTCCCACGACGGACGGCTCCGGTTCAGCGTGCTGCCCGGCGCGCTCAAGGTGCTCGCCCCCAAACCCAGCCTGCCCGGCAAATAACATGCCTTTTCTCCCGGAGCTGACCCGGCCCGCCGGGCTTTCTGAAAAACTCTCCGGCGGCCGGGTCCGCTGTCTGGCCTGCGCCCACCGCTGCGTTGCCGCGCCCGGCGGCACGGGGCTCTGCGGAGCGCGGTATAACGACGGGGGGACCCTGATGGCCCCCTGGGGCTACGTGTCGGGCGCGGCGCCTGACCCGATAGAGAAAAAGCCCTTCTTCCACGCGCTGCCGGGGGCGCGCACTCTTTCCTTCGGCATGTTCGGCTGCAACTTCCGCTGCTCCTTCTGCCAGAACTGGGAGATCTCCGACGTTAAAGCGGCGGCCGGCCTCAGCCCGCATAAAACCGGGGCGGCGGAGCTGGCGGCGGCCGCGGCGGGCTGCGGGGCGAAGCTCGTTGTCTCCACCTATAACGAGCCGCTGATAACCGCCGAATGGGCGGCCGGGGTCTTTGCCGAAGCGAAGGCGCTGGGCCTGCGCACCGGCTTTGTCTCCAACGGCTACGCCACGCCGGAGGCCGCCGCCTTCCTCAGGCCGTCGCTGGACCTCTGGAAGGTGGACCTCAAATCCTTTGACGAAGAAAATTACAGCAGGGTCTGCGGCGCCAGGCTGGACCGCGTGCTGGAAGGGATACGGATAATAAAGGAGGCCGGCTTCTGGCTGGAGGTGGTGACCCTGCTGATCCCCGGCTTCAACGATTCCGACGGGGAGATCTCCGCCATGGCGGCCTTCCTGGCCGGCCTTTCGCCGGACATCCCCTGGCACCTTACCGCTTTCCATCCCGACCACCTGATGTCGGACCGGGCGTCCACCCCGGCGGCTACGCTGTACCGCGCCCGCGACAGAGCCCTGGCCAAAGGGCTGCGCTACGTCTACTGCGGCAACGTCCCCGGCTCCGCAGGCCAGGACACGCTATGCCCGGCCTGCGGCCGGGCGGTAGTGCGCCGCGAAGGTTTCGGCGTTAAAGAGAATCTGCTGGAAGGGACCGGGACCTGCCCGTGCGGGCGGGCTATACCCGGAGTCTGGAAGTAACTACCTAAAACGCGCGGCTACCGACTGGGGCCAGGGATTTTCTCCCGGCTCCTGGAACGCCGCGCCCAGGCCGCCGATGAGGACCGCGGCAGTGACGCATAACCCTGAAAAACCGTAGGCGCCAAGGCTGGAAGCCGCCGCCCCGCGCCAGAAAATGAGGCCGCAGAAGACCGCGCCGAAGAAGACCGCGGCCGAGATTCCCGCGCGGCCGGCCCCCGCAAAGTGCAGCAGGCTGGCCAGGTAGTAATGCAGGACCGCCGTGGCGACGGAGGCGATGGCGAAGCCGGCCGAATCGTAAAGGGCCGGTTTGAGCCAGTAAACCTGCTCCGGCCCCAGGCCGAACCGGGCCAGCGCGAAGGCCAGCTTCATGCCGGCCAGCGCGCCCAGGAGCACCACGATAGTCAGGAGCGCGGCGAGCGAGAAATAGGCCGCCAGGGAGTAAAGGAGGACCTCACCCCTATTTCTTGTCATAAAAACCGATTTCCTTGAGGAAGCCGGGGTTGTCCTGCCAGCCGGGGGTGACCTTTACGGTCAGGTGCAGCTCTACCCGGCGGTGGAGGAAAACGCCGAGGGCCTTGGCGGAAGCCTCGCGCAGGCGCGCGATGGCGGAACCGCCCTTGCCTATGATTATCGGCTTCTGGCCGGCGCGCGCCACGTGCACGGCCGCCAGGATCTGGTCGTCCTCGCCGGGCATCTCCCTGAAAACCTCTATCTCCACGGCGCAGGAGTAGGGGATCTCCTGGCTGTACATCTTGAAGATCTGCTCGCGGATGATCTCCGCGGCGTAGAATTTTTCCCAGCGGTCGGTAAGCTGGTCGACCGGGTAGTAGGGGGGATGCTCGGGCAGGGCCGCCTTTATGCCGGCGCGCAGCTCCTTAAGCCCGCCGCCGGTAAGAGCGGAAATATGGAAGACCTGGGCTACGGGCAGCAGCTTGGAATAGAAATCGGCCGCGGCTTTGGCCCTGTCCTCCGTCTTTTCCTTGTCCAGCTTGTTGATGGCCAGGTAGAGCGGGCAGCGGACCTGCTTGAGCGGGTCGAAGAGGTGGATCTTGTCCGCCGGCGGGAGGCCGGGCTCGGCGATCAGGATGCAGAGGTCGCCCTCTTCCCTGGCGGCGCGTTTTATGGCGCCCTCCATGCTGCGTTCGAAAAGGTTGCGGGCCTTCAGCAGGCCGGGGGTGTCCACGAACACGGCCTGGAAGCCAGGGGCGTTGAGGATGCCCAGGATATTGTTGCGGGTGGTCTGAGGCTTGTCCGAGATGATGGAGAGGCGCGTGCCGCACAGGGAATTCATCAGCGTGGACTTGCCGGCGTTGGGCAGCCCGGTTATCGGGATGAAGCCGGCCCGGAATGAAGATGGAGGCGGGGTTATGCCGCCTCCATCCATGCCGTCCTTGAGAGGAGAGCCGTCCGTCATTTAAGGCAGACCGGGTTGGCCCACAGCGGCAGCTGCGTGGCTTTTTCCAGCTTGCGCACCTTTATGTCGCCGGTCAGCTCCTGGATGCAGACCTCGGCGCTGAACACCCGCGTGCCCATCACCAGGTGGCCGCCGAAAGCCTTGCCCTCGGAATCCGAGAACATGACGTGCGCGTGGACCATCGGCTTGTCGTCGAACAGGCTGATGTTGCCGGAGAGGGAAAGTATTTCCAGCTCTTTCTCTATATTGATCTTGTTGTACTTCTTGGCCTTCTGGTCGTAGACGCTGATCGTCGCGCGCTCCACGGCCCCTATGGCGTTGATCAGGCCGCAGCGCACCTGGTGGTGGTGGCAGAAATACTGTATGGCCTGGAGCAGGTCCTCGCCTTTGTGGATGCTGAATAAAAAGGCCCGGCCTGTAAGATAAGGTTTTTCCTGTGGCTGCATGTTCCCTCCGTTGTCCCCGTACTATCACTGTTGCGACAGTCTCCGTTTAAACCCCTCTCGGAGATGCTAATAAGCTATTTTATCAAATTAGCGGGGGGAGAAGTAAGTTTTGACGGGCCCGTTTTAATTAATATAATGAGTTTGAGGGTATTTCACCACGGAGGACACTATGCCGGTAACCTACAAAGAACTCGGTTTCGTCAATACGCGCGAGATGTTCAAGGCTGCGATGAAGGACGGCTACGCCGTGCCGGCCTATAATTTCAACAACATGGAGCAGCTGCAGGCCATCCTGACCGCCTGCGTGCGCTCCCGCTCCCCGGTGATCCTGCAGCTCTCCAAGGGCGCCCGCGACTACGCCAACGCCACGCTGCTGCGCTGGATGGGCCGCGGCGCGATGGAGATGATCAAGGAAATGAAGGAAGGCCCGGTGCCGGTGGCCCTGCACCTCGACCACGGCGACACCTTCGAGCTGTGCAAGAGCTGCATCGACAACGGCTTCTCCTCCGTGATGATAGACGCCTCCCACCACCCCTATGAGAAGAACGTGGAGATAACGAAGCAGGTGGTGGAATACGCCCACAAGTTCGACGTGACCGTGGAGGGCGAACTCGGCGTGCTGGCCGGCATAGAGGACGAAGTCTCGCACGAGCATTCCAACTACACCGACCCCGCCCAGGTTGAGGATTTCGTGAAGAAGACCGGCGTGGACTCGCTGGCCATCTCCATCGGCACCAGCCACGGCGCCTTCAAGTTCAAGGTGAAGCCCGGCGAGAGCGCGCCGCCGCTGCGCTTCGACATCCTCGAGGAGTGCGAGAAGCGCATCCCCGGCTTCCCGATCGTGCTCCACGGCGCCTCCTCGGTGCTCAACGAATATATCGACATGATCAACAAGTACGGCGGCAAGATGGAGAACGCCGTGGGCGTCTCCGCCGAGCAGCTGCGCCGCGCCGCCAAGAGCGCCGTCTGCAAGATCAACATAGACTCCGACGGCCGCCTGGTGATGACCGCCGTCATCCGCAAGGTCTTCGCCGAGAAGCCCACCGAGTTCGACCCGCGCAAGTACCTGGGCCCGGCCCGCGAAGAGCTGGTGAAGATGTACATGGACAAGAACACCACCGTCCTCGGTTCGGCCGGCAGGGTCTGACCTGAACAAGGCAAAGGAGCGAACGCCCGGGGTTCCCGGGCGTTCCTTTTTAACATGGAAAATAATTTTGACGTGATCATCGTTGGCGGCGGGGCTTCCGGCCTGGCCGCGGCCGTGGAGGCCGCGCGCGCGGGAGCTTCGGTACTGGTCCTGGAAAAGAACCATGTGCCCGGGCGCAAGATCCTGTCCACCGGCTCCGGAAAATGCAACTTTTCCAACCTGGAAATCGGCCCGTCCTTCTACCATGGGGCGCCCGCAGCTTTCCTTAAAAAGACTTTCGCCGCGCTGCCGCCCGCGGCGGTGCTCGCCTTTTTCGACGGGCTGGGCCTGCTGAGGACTGAAGGGGAGGACGGCAGGTTTTTTCCCAGGTCCATGAAGGCCCAGGACGTGGTCGGCGTGCTGATAAACGAGCTCGCCGCCGGAACGGCCAGGGTGAGTACCCTTACCGAAGTCGTCGCCATAAAGCCCGGCAGCGTATTTACGGTGGAAGCCTGCCGGGTGCCGCCGCAATGGGACAAGAAAAGCCCGCGCGGGGAGAAACTCGTTTTTACGGCTGGGAAGGTCATCCTGGCCGCCGGCAGCCCCTGTTATCCGCAGATAGGCGGCACCTCCGCCGGTTACGCATTGCTGCGCGGCCTGGGCCACACCGTCTCCCCGGCCAGCCCGGCGCTGGTCCCGCTTAAGGTAAGGGAGCCTTTTGTGGCCGAGCTCGACGGCGTCCGCCTGCAGGCGGCCCTGCGCGTAACGGCCGGCGGCAGAACCGTGGCCCAGGCACGCGGGGAACTGCTGTTCACCTCTTACGGCCTTTCCGGCCCGGCGGCCATTAACGTCAGCCGCGCCGCGCTGGCGGCGCTTGGGGAGGGGGAGGTCTTCGCCGAGGCCGACCTCTTCCCTGACACCACGGAGGGAGCGCTGTTCCGCCTGCTTTCGGAGCGGGCCGCCCGCTTTGCCGACAGGCCCTTCTGTCATTTCGCCGCCGGCCTGCATAACGATAAGCTCATGAAGGTCCTGGCCTGCCTGGCCGGGGCGCAGTGGCAGGCGCTCTGCGGGCGCCTGGAGCCAGAGGCTCTGGACAAGTTCGCCGCGCTGCTCAAATGCCTGCCGATGCAGATCAAGGGCTCGACCGGTTTTGAGGACGCTATGGTGGCGGCCGGGGGCTGCGCCCCGGGAGAGGTGAACCCGGCCACCTTCGCTTCAAAAAAAGTGAAAGGGCTTTACGTTACGGGGGAGCTGCTGGATATCGACGGGGATTCCGGAGGCTACAACCTGCACCTGGCCTGGACGTCCGGGATGCTGGCGGGCAGGGACGCCGCCAAGCACTAGCAGGTTTCCGGTTAAAACAGAAGAGCCGCGCATTGCGCGGCTCTTTTGTTTTACGCGGGGCCGGGTCAGTTGCTGAACAGCCCGTTAGAGAGGAAGTAAACTGCCGCCGAGATGGCGGCGGAACCGGGGATGGTAAGGATCCAGGCCCAGATGATCTGACCGGCCACGCCCCAGCGCACGGCGCTGAACCGCTTCATGGTGCCGATGCCCATGATGGCGCCGGTGATGGTATGGGTGGTGCTTACCGGGATGCCCATGCCGGAGGCCAGGTACAGCGTGGCGGCGGCGCCCGATTCGGCGCAGAAGCCGTCCACAGGCTTGAGCTTGGAGATCTTGTGCCCCAGGGTTTTAACTATGCGCCAGCCGCCGAACATAGTGCCCATGCCCATGGCGAAATAGCAGAGCGCGGCCACCCATTTAGGGATATCGAAATCCGAACCGGTCGCCCCGCCGCTGAGGTAGCCGGCGCTGACCAGCAGGCCCGCGATGATGCCCATGGTCTTCTGCGCGTCGTTGCCGCCATGCCCCAGGCTGTAGGCCGCGGCCGACAGCAGCTGGCCCTTGCGGAACAGGTGGTCCACCTTGCCGGGGACGGACTTTGCGAAGAGCCGGTACACCACCACCCCGAAGAAGAGCCCGAGCAGCATGCCCAGCAGGGGGGAGATGACGATGAACGCCACCACCTTGTAGATGCCAGACATCACCAGCACCTTGGTGGAGCCGGCCTTTACCACGGCGGCGCCGGCCAGGGACCCGATGAGCGCGTGGGAAGAGCTGGACGGCAGGCCGTAATACCAGGTCAGGATATTCCAGGCACAGGCCCCCACGAGCGTTCCGAAAATAACATGGGTATCTATCACGGCGATGTCCACGATTCCCGTGCCCATCGTCTTGGCCACGGAGTGGTCGAAGATGAAGAAGGCGACCACGTTGAAGAACGCGGCCCAGATCACGGCCTGGCGCGGGGTGAGCACGCGGGTAGAGACTATCGTGGCGATGGAATTGGCGGCGTCGTGGAAGCCGTTGAGGAAGTCGAAGACCAGCGCCAGGGCTATCAGGCCTATGACCGCGAGGAGGGTGCTATCCATGTTTTACGAGGATGGCCTCTATCACCTTCGCCACGTGCTCGCAGGTGTCCAGGGTGCCCTCGGCGACTTCATAGATCTCTTTCCACTTGATGACCATGATGGGGTCTTTCTCGGTCTCGAACAGGTGGCTGATGGCCTTCTCGCGGATCTGGTCGCCCATGTTCTCCAGGCGGTTGACCTCTATGCAGTAGTCCAGCACGCGGCGGGCGCGCTTGGTGTCGTGCATGTGCTTGACGGCGTTGGCCAGGGCCTGGGTGGACTGGTCGATGGTGTCGGCGAACAGGATCATGTGCTCGTCGTTGGTGTCGAGCTTGTAGAGCTTTATGCGGTTGGCCATGGAGTTGATCATGTCCACGATGTCGTCGAGGGTGTTGGCCAGGGTGTAGATGTCTTCGCGGTCTATGGGGGTGATGAAAGTGCGGTTGAGCATGTCCACGATCTCGTGGGAAAGGGTGTCGCCCTCGTGCTCCAGGTTCTTTATCTTCTTGACGGTCTCTTCGTCGAAAGAGCCGGTCTTCACGGCGGCCTTGAAGCAGGCGGCGGTCTTGACGATATTTTCGGACTGCAGGTTGAGGTAGTCGAAGAACTTAACTTCCTTGGGCATGAAGTTGAGGGACATTGGCGCGCTCCTTGAACCGGGGTATAATTTAATTATATCCTTTTTGCGATGGGCGGACAATTCTACGGAGGAAACATGGACCTTAAGGCAACCCTTTACAGGCGGCTGGACAAATACGCCCGCGTGGACACCCAGAGTGACGACAAATCCCAGACCTTCCCTTCGACAAAAAAACAGCTGACGCTGTCTAAACTGCTGGCGGCGGAGCTGAAGGCTATCGGCGCGAAAAAAGTGAAGCTGGATAAACACGGCTATGTCACCGCCGAGATCCCCGCCACCGTGAAGGGCAAAAAGCCGGTGATCGGCCTGCTGGCCCACGTGGATACCTCCCCCGACGCCTCCGGCAAAGGCGTGCGGCCGCAGCTGCATAAGGCCTGGAAGGGGGGCGACATCGTCATCAGCCGCAAGCACGGCGTCATCCTCAACGAAAAGAACTGCCCCAAGCTCTCCCTCTGCAAGGGCGACGATATCGTCACCGCCTCGGGAGATACCCTGCTGGGCGCGGACGACAAGGCCGGCCTCGCCATAATCATGACGACCGCCGAATACCTGCTCAAACACACGGAGATCCCTCACGGCACGCTGAAGATCGGCTTCACGCCCGACGAGGAAGTAGGCCAGGGCGTCAAATACTTCGACGTGAAGGCCTTCGGCGCGGATTACGCCTACACCGTGGACGGCGACGTGGCCGGCTCCATAGAAGAGGAGACGTTCAACGCCGACTCTGTGGTCATAAAGGTGGCCGGCAAGAGCGTGCACCCCGGCTCCGCCAAGAACGCCATGGCCAACGCCACCCGCATCGTAGCCGATATAGTCTCATCCTGGCCCGAGAACATGATCCCCGAAGCCACCGCCGGCCACGAGGGGTTCATTATGTTCATGGACATTGCCGGCGAGACCGAAAAGGGCGAGGTTTCCGGCATAGTGCGGGACCACGACCTGAAGAAGCTCAAAGCCATGGAGCGCCAGCTCGAGGCCATCGTCGCCGCCAAGCGTCTCAAATACCCGCTGGCCAGGATCGACCTTGCCTTCCGGGAACAGTACCGAAACATGAAGGAAGTTATCGTAAAGCACCCCCTGGTGATGGCCAACCTGAAAGCCGCGGTAAAGCAGGCAGGGCTTGAACCCCGGGTTAAGCCCGTGCGCGGCGGCACCGACGGGGCGCGGCTCTCCTTCATGGGCCTGCCCACGCCCAACATCTTCACCGGCGGCTACAACTACCATGGCCGCTATGAATGGGTCTCGCTGGACGGGATGAACAAATCCGCAGAGGTGGTGGTCAACCTGGTCCGGGAATGGGCTAAGTAGCCCCTGGAGAACCCAATGGCAAGCAGAAGGCTGGTGGACCTGTTCCTGGAGGTGGCGCGCATAGACGCTCTGCCCGGCAAAGAAGCCGAGGTGGCGAAGTATCTTTTCGCCTTCCTCAAGAACCTCGGCCTGCCGGTACAGCTCGACAACACGGCCGCGGCCGCGCTCTCCAACACCAGCAACGTAGTCTGCCGCGTGGGGGGAGGCGGCAATTTTGTGCTGCTCGCCCATATGGATACGGCGCAGTACACGTCCTCCACCATCCCGGCGCTCACTCCTGACCGCGCGGCCTCGGACGGCAAGAGCCCGCTCGGCGTCGACGCCCGGGCCGGCATCGCGGCGATACTTTACGCCCTGGAACGGGCCATCAACACCAATCTCCCGCTCAAGCCGTTCACGATCGCTTTCACAACCCGCGGCAGGGGGAACATGGCCGGCGTGAAGCACCTGGGCCTGCCCGAAGGGGTGCGCTGCGGCTTTGTTTTCGACTCCCCGCTGGACCCCGGCTCCTACACGGTCTCCTCCCACGGCGTGGCCGTCTTCTCCGCCGATATCCTGGGGCGGGCAGCCGACGCCGCCGCCGAACCCGAGAACGGCGTCTCGGCGATAGCCATCGCAGCCCAGGCCCTGTCCGCCCTGAAGTTCGGCCGGCATGACGGAGAGACCACGTCCAACGCGGGCACTATCGCCGGCGGCTCCGCTACCGGCACCGTGCCGCTGGCCGCCATGGTCAGGGGCCAGGTGCGGGCCTCCCGGCAGGAAAACGCCAAACCGATATTAGACAGGATAAAAGCCGAATTTGAGACCGCCGCGGCCGCGGCCGGCGGGGCGGCGGCGTTCAAGTGGTCCTGGGATTTCGCGCCTTACGCGCACCAGCCGGGCTGCGAAGTGCGCCGCCTGGCCGAGGAGGCGCTGAGAGGCGCGGGGCTCCCGCCTGCGGCCGTCCCAGCCCCGGGAGGCAGCGAGGCCAACGCGCTCAATGACAGGGGCGTGGCCGCCGTCAATTTCGGCATCGGGGTAAAGAACCCGCAGGCTAAGACCGAATATATTTTGCTCGAGCATCTCTCCAAGGCTTCCGAAATAGTCTGGCACCTTATAAAGAAGTAATCTCCTTAACCCGGTGCGCCGCGGCTATTTTGTAGAATATCGTCGATGAAAAAAGCTCTTCTGACGCTTGTCCTCCTTTGCCCCGGGCCCTCCGCCGCGCAGGAATTCACTACCGCTGGCATGCGGCCTGTCTCGCTGGGCGGGACCTACGCCCTGGCCCTGGGCCGCAGCGAGGCTTTGGCGCAGCAGGCGGAGGGGGCGGCGCAGCTGGACGCGGCCGAGCGGCAGCTGGCCTCGGCTTTCCGCCCCTCTTTCGATTTTAACGCTTCCCTTTCCAAACAGCAGAACGCCGACGCCGCGACCAAGGGCTACTTCTCGGGCAGCTACGGCCTTTTCTCGGGGATGAGGGATTACACCGCCGCGAAAGCCGCCTCGGCGCATACCGGGGCGGCCCGCCTGCACCTGGAGCGCGCCAGGCAGCAGCTTTACCTTTCCGCGGCCCAGGCCTACCTGAACCTGCTGGCCGCCCAGCGCGAGGTGTTCATCCGCGCCGACCAGCTGGCCGTCACCGCCAAGCGCATCGCCGAGCTGGAGGCCAGGGCGGCCATCGGCCGCTCCCGGCGCAGCGAGGTGGTGTCCGCGCGGTCCCAGCTGGCGCGGGACAAGGCCGATTACCTGGCCGCCCTTTCAGAGGAAAGGCTGGCGCAGCAGGCGCTCAAGTTCATGACGGGCCTTTCGGAAGACCTGGCCCCGGCCGAGCTGCCCGCCCGCGGGGCGGCGGAGCTGCAGACTTACCGCGAACTTGCCCTCAGGCGCCCCGACCTGCAGGCGCGCCGCCGCGAGGCGGAGGCTTCGGGCTACCTGGCCGAATTGCAGGAGAGAGGGCAGTGGCCCTCGGTAAACCTGTCCGCCAATTATTACGTAGTGCGCACCCCCACGCCGGACCCGGTCAACCGCTGGGACGCCGGCGCCTACCTCAACGTCCCGCTCTATACCGGGGGGCTGCTGCAGGGAAAAAAAGAATACGCTTATTCCGCCCGGCGCGCCGCGCAGCTGGCGCTGGACCTGGCGCAGAGGCAGGCTCTTTCCGACGTGAGCTCCTCCTACGAGGAGTACGAATACGCCGTAAAGCAGACCGAAAGCCTGGCCGACGCGCTCACCCTGGCCGACGAGAACGCCAGCCTGCAGCAGGAAGACTACAAACTGGGGCTGGTGAACAACCTGGACGTCCTGAGCGCCCTGAACACGGCCCAGCAGACGCGGCTGGCGCTCTCCCAGGCGCGGGCCCGCAACAGCCTGGCGCTGATCCGGCTGGAAACCGCCGCCGGCGCGGAACTTAAACCATGACCTTATCCGACCTCTCCATAAAACGCCCCGTCTTCGCCTGGATGCTGATGCTGGGGCTGATAGTCTTCGGCGCCATCAGCTTTGAACGCATGGGCATCAGCCAGCTGCCCGACGTGGACTATCCGGTGGTCAACGTCAGCGTCTCCCTGGAGGGCGCGGCCCCAGAGGTGATGGAGACGCAGGTCACCGACGTGCTGGAAAGCGCGGTGATGACCATCGCCGGCATCAAGGACATCTCCTCCTCTTCCCGCAGGGGCTCGGCGCGCATCACGCTGGAGTTCGAGCTGAACCACGACATAGACGACGCCATGCAGGAGGTGCAGGCCAAGGTTTCCCAGGCCGCGCGCAACCTGCCCAAGGAAATAGACCCCCCGGTGGTGACCAAGACCAACCCCGAGGACCAGCCGATCATCTGGATCGCCCTTTCCGGCGACAGGCCCGTAACGGACCTGATGAACTACACCAACGACGTGCTGCGCGACCAGCTCAGCATCGTGGAGGGCGTGGGCGAAGTCAGCATGGGGGGCTACGTGGACCCGGCCCTGCGCGTCTGGCTGGACTCCAACAGGATGGACGCGGCCCAGCTGACGGTCACCGACGTGCTGGGCGCCATCTCGGCGCAGCACGCGGAGCAGCCCGCGGGCTATATCGATACCGGCAAGAAAGAGCTGAACGTGCGCGTGCTGGGCGAGGCCCCCACGCCCGAGGCCTTCTCGCGCATCGTGATAGCCGGGCGCGGCGGCTCGGCCATCTGGCGCACCTACCATATCGGCGACGTGGCCAAGGTGGAGGACGGGCTGGCCGACGTGCGCCGCATCACCCGCAACTGGGGCCGGCGCGCCGTGGGCCTGGGGATCAAGAAGCAGCGCGGCTCCAACGCCGTGGCCACAGCCAAGCTGGTCAAGTCCAGGCTGGAGCAGATCAAGAAGACCCTGCCGGCAGGGATGCACCTGGAGATCGTCAACGACTCCACCCGGTTCATCGAGGAATCCACCCGCGAACTGAATTTCACCCTGGTGCTGTCGGTCATCCTGACCTCGGTCGTGTGCTGGCTTTTTCTCGGCTCCTGGTCGTCCACCATCAACGTGCTGCTGGCGATACCGACCTCCATCGTGGGCTCCTTTATCGTCCTCTACTTCATGGGCTTTACGCTCAACACCTTCACCCTGCTGGGCCTGACGCTGGCCATAGGCATAGTCGTCGACGACGCCATCATGATGCTGGAGAACATAGTGCGCCATAACGAAAAGGGGGAGGGGCGCGTGCGCGCCGCCATCCTGGGCGCGCGCGAGATGACCTTCCCGGCCATGGCCGCCTCCATCGCCATCCTCGCCATCTTCCTGCCCGTGGTGTTCATGCAGGGCATCATAGGCAAGTTCTTCTTCCAGTTCGGCGTCACCATGACGGCGGCGGTCATGCTGTCGCTGCTGGAGGCGCTGACCCTGACGCCGATGCGCTGCTCGCAGTTCGTGGACGCGGAGCGAGGGCTGTGGATAGGCCGCGCGATGGACGGCCTGATGGAGAGGGCGCGGGTATCTTACGCGTCCCTGCTGGGCCGGCTGCTGCGGCGCCGCTGGACCGTTATAATGGTCTCGCTGGCGGTCTTCGCGGCCTCGATGTCGCTCATCAGGTTCATTCCCAAGGAGTTCTCGCCGGCGCAGGACCAGAGCCGCTTCCTGGCGCGCGTGCAGATGCCGGTAGGCACGCCGCTGGACGTTACGGCCAAGGCCATGGAAGAGGCCGAGAAGTGGGCCATGGCCCAGCCGAACATCCGCACCTTCATGGCCAATACCGGCGGTTTCGGCGGCGGCCAGGTGAACCAGGGCATGCTGATGATAGCCATGAAGCCCCCGGCCGAGCGCGTGCCGCTGCCGGGCCAGAAACGGCCCCCGACCCAGCAGGAGTTCATGCGCTACGCCCGCAAGCCGCTCAACGCCATACCCGGCGTGCGGCGCGTGGCCATACAGGACCCGTCGCTCGGCGGCTTTACGGCGCAGCGCGGCTTCCCGGTGGAGTTCAGCGTGCGCGGCCCCAACTGGGAGAAGCTGGGCGACTACAGCCGCCTGCTGATGGAGCAGATGACGGCCTCCGGCCGGATGACCGACGTGGACACCGATTACCAGGAAGGCATGCCGGAAGTGCAGGTGGTGCCCGACCGCGAAAAGGCGGCCGCCCGCGGCGTGTCGGTCTCGTCGATAGGCGACGCGGTGAACTCCATGATAGGCGGCGTGCGCGCCGGCAAGTTCACCCGCGGCGGCAAGCGCTACGACATCCGCGTGCAGCTGCTGGGCCGCGACCGCAGCGACCCTAAGGACATCAACAAGATCTGGGTGCGCAACAACCGGGGGGAAGTGATCCGCCTCTCCGAAGTGGTGAAGGTGGAGCAGAAGACCACGCTGCTGACCATCTCGCGCAAGAACCGCGAGCGCGCCATCGGCGTGTTCGCCAACGTGGCGCAGGGCTCTTCGCAGGAGCAGGCCATAAAGGAAGTGGAGCGCCTCTCGAAAGAGATACTGCCCGACGGCTACAGGGTGGTCTTCTCGGGCACGTCTAAAACTTTCCAGGAATCCTTCTCCAGCCTCACCTTCGCCCTGATCCTGGGCGTGTTCGTGGCGTACATGATCCTGGCTTCCCAGTTCAACAGCTTCCTGCACCCGTTCACGGTGCTGCTGGCGCTGCCGTTCAGCCTGACGGGCGCTTTCATAGCGCTTAAGCTGGGCGGGTATTCCCTGAGCATCTACAGCATGATAGGCCTGATCCTGCTGATGGGTATCGTGAAGAAGAATTCCATCCTGCTGGTGGATTTCACCAACAACCGCCGAAGGGCGGGCGGGCTTGGCGTGGACGCGGCGCTGCTGGAGGCCTGCCCGATACGGCTGCGGCCCATCCTGATGACCTCTTTCGCCACCATAGCGGCGGCCATACCGCCGGCGCTGGGCTACGGCCCCGGCGCCGAGACGCGCATTCCCATGGCCCTGGTGGTCATCGGCGGCGTGCTCCTCTCGACGGTGCTGACGCTGCTGGTGGTGCCGTGCGCCTACAGCCTGCTGGCCCCGCTGGAAAGCCGCCGCCACGAGGAGGCGCTCAAGACCGCCCTGAAAGAGCTGGGCGAAAACCCCGAAGAGAAATAAGACCGGCGGCGGGCAAAAAAAGAACCGGGAGACTTCTCCCGGTTCTTTTTTTGGGGCTCGCGGGCCTTACTGGCCGCCCTGGGAAGGGCGCTGCTGGAGCGGGGGGTAATGCTGGCCGGCGGGTTTGACTCCCGGCAGCGGCGCGGCGGCGGGTGCAGCTCCGGCCTCGATGTCGGCGGCGCGCTGCCTTGTGGCGGTGAATACCTTGCTGACCGCGGCCACCATGCCGGCGGTGTCGCCGAGGTCGGCGGGGATGATAAGGGTGTTGTTTGTCTTGGCCAGCTTGCCGAATTCGCCCAGGTACTGCTCGGCGATGCGCAGGTTCACGGCGTCGGAGCCGCCCTTCTCGTTGATGGCGCCGGCGATCTCGCGGATACCCTTGGCGGTGGCCATGGCGATGCGCTCGATCTCCTGGCCGCGGCCTTCGGCCTCGTTGATGCGCTTCATCTTTTCACCCTCGGAGAGGGCGATGTTCTGCTGCTTGTCGCCTTCGGCGCGGTTGATCTTGGCCTGCTTGTCGCCTTCGGACTCGGCGATGATGGCGCGCTTTTCGCGCTCGGCGCGCATCTGCTTTTCCATCGCGCCCTTGATGCTGTCGGGGGGAGTGATGTTCTTGATCTCGTGGCGGGTGACCTTGAGGCCCCACGGGATGGAGGCCTTGTCTACGGCGTTGACGATCTCCATGTTGATCTTCTCGCGCTCCT